>Ga0073928_10011844_pt1 | contig 10110 bp, 6 predicted proteins | sample PaiPotPPA55metaG_FD_76969 | JGI IMG/M metagenome (GOLD analysis project Ga0073928, IMG submission 76969) | Iron sulfur acid spring bacterial and archeal communities from Banff, Canada, to study Microbial Dark Matter (Phase II) - Paint Pots PPA... ... | reverse complement strand
CAGACAATCGCCAATCGCCGCTTGCTGCACCGTCGGCAGGCCGCATAACATTAAAAACCAGACGAGCCAGAGACTCTCTTATTTTAAGCCGCTCCCTGTCCCAAAAACTCTGACGACGGACATGGCGGTGCCAGGGCTTTCTCTGATCATGGTTGATACCAAGACTCTCGAAGTTGCATACTTCTGCTGTGATCAAGTACTCTTCGGTCTTTTCTCAACCGCTAGGAGCGTGGTAAAATAATCGATATAATCCGGCTGATATCAATCGATGAGAGCAAAAGTGAAAAACTCTAGCGCTTTCCTTATTGAGACCGATGCGGTTACGCGGTTGGCTACCCTCGTGGAAGAGTCGACGCGATCGTCACAAGAAAGCATAAAATATTTTTTAGAGCCGGCTCCTGGAGTACTAAATAGAGCGATCAGTAAACGTCATCATATCATATTTGGCCGACGCGGTTCTGGCAAATCCAGTTTACTTAGAAAAGTTGTCTCTGATTTAACAGTTAATCGTACACCAATCGGTTACGTTGACCTTGAGCAATTCAAAGGACATAGTTACCCAGACGTACTTATTAGTGTACTAGTTAAGACCCTTAATGAATTTAAGGATTGGCTTGATACAGCAGCTATTAATCCGGCCAGCAAAACTACATTTTGGAAAAAGTTGTTTGGCTCAGCACCAAAGAAGGGCGCTTTAAATAAGAATTTATCGCAACAACTTTCTGGTGAAATTGCCAATATGGTTGTGGAGCTTACGGCAATCTTAACCCAAGCCGATGAGGCAAAATTTACTGAGACTAACAAAGTAGGCATCGAGCACGAAGATAAAACACGCGCGGGAGTGGGTGCCACTGCTTATGCAGTCAATGCAAATTTGGCTTCGGAGATAGCAGAAAAAGCTCAGCGCTCAAGAGAAACCCAAACCGAATATGTTCATAGAAAAATTGAGATTCTCCATCAAAATATAATGAGATATAAAGACTTGTTTAAGCGTATTTCAGAAATGTCAGGGGGAGTTAGTTTCTTACTACTTGATGATCTTTATCACATTCGACGAGCTGACCAACCGCATGTAGTGGACTATTTTCACCGGATAGCAAAAGGATCTAACCTTTGGTTGAAAGTTGGGACTATTCGGCATCGTTCGAAGTATTATTTCCTTGGAGATCCCCCTGTCGGGATGAAGCTAGGAGATGATGCGGACGAGATAGACCTTGATATTACCTTAGAAAAGTTCGACTCAACCAAAAAGTTCCTGATGCGAATTATGGAGAAGTTTGCGGCCGAATGCGACGTAGACCTGAATGAGATATTAACCGACGGAGGAAAGGATCGCTTGATCCTTGCAAGCGGAGGCGTGGAGCGGGACTTTTTAACAATCTTTCGGCGTGCTGTTGACGTCGTGAGAGAACGTATTCACCGGAATGATCTTGGCCGCGGTGGGAAAATTGGCGCAGAAGATGTGAATGTAGCCGCTGGCGCAGTGGATGATTTCAAACGAGAGGATTTTAATCGGGACACCGAATCTAACGAGGATCGTGACACTCTACTAAGTCACTTCACAAAAATTGTAGAGTTTTGTATCAATGGTGCGAAGGCAAACTGTTTTTTAATTGAAAAGGATTATAAAGGCGAGGATATTAGGTTTATACCAGACCTGGTCGACTTTAAGTTTCTACATCGTGCAAAATCAAGAGTCACTGTCAGGAATAGAAAGGGACGTTTATACGACGCATATATGTTGGATGTGAGTCAGTATACTGGTGAGAGAGCGAGAAAAAACTTTACGATCGTCAAATTTTGGGGTCAGGCAAGCGACGATTCATGGAGAAAGTTATCCTACGTGTTTGCCGAAAAAGACCTCGCATAAATAAATTTCAGCGCCGCTTGCCCTTAAAAGCCCGCGTTCCGCCCTTTCCGGCGTTCGAACGCGGCTTCGCCTCGCCGCCGCCGAAATTATGCGGTCCCATCTCGGCATCGGTTGGCTTGTGCGGCCGGCTCATTGGAACGTTGGCGGCGCGTCCATATTTGCGATCGCCTGCAAAAGCCCCCGCTTCCGCCTCGACATCGCGCTGGCTCGCCAGCGGATCGGCGGCGATCGCGAGTTCGACCGCTTGCAGGCGTTTCAGTTCGTCGCGAAAGCGGGCGGCTTGCTCAAAGTCGAGATTGGCGGCGGCAGCGCGCATGCGTTTTTCGAGATCGGCGATCGTCGCCTTGAAATTATGTCCGGCCAGAATTTCCGGCGCGCCAAGTCCGGCATCGGCGGTGACATGGTCCTGCTCATAGACCGAGCCCAAAATGTCCGCGATCCCGCGTTTGATCGAGGCAGGCGTAATCCCGTGGGCGACGTTATAAGCCTGTTGCTTTTCCCGCCTGCGGCTTGTCTCGGCCATGGCTCGCGCGATCGACCCCGTCTCGCGGTCGGCATAAAGGATCACCTTGCCATCAATATTCCTGGCCGCGCGGCCAATCGTCTGAACAAGCGACGTTTCGCTGCGCAAAAACCCTTCCTTGTCGGCGTCGAGGATGGCGACCAAGCCGCATTCGGGAATATCGAGCCCCTCGCGCAATAGATTGATCCCGACGAGCACATCGAAAGCGCCGAGCCGCAGGTCGCGGATGATCTCGATTCGCTCGATCGTGTCGATGTCGGAATGCATGTAGCGCACCCGCACGGCGTGTTCATGCAAGTACTCCGTGAGGTCCTCCGCCATGCGCTTAGTGAGCACGGTGACGAGGGCGCGGTAGCCTTTTGCCGCCACCTCGCGCACCTCGCCAAGAAGGTCGTCCACCTGCGCGCGGGCGGGCCGGACCTCCACTGGCGGGTCGACGAGCCCTGTCGGGCGGATGACCTGCTCGACGAAAACGCCTCCCGTGCGCTCCATTTCCCAAAGGCCTGGCGTCGCCGAGACATGGATCGACTGCGGCCGCATCGCGTCCCATTCCTCGAAACGCAATGGCCTGTTGTCGAGGCAGGACGGCAGCCGGAACCCGTATTCGGCGAGCGTCGCCTTGCGCCGGAAGTCGCCGCGATACATGCCGCCGATTTGCGGGATCGTGACATGCGATTCGTCCGTGAAGACAAGCGCATTGTCGGACAGATATTCGAACAGGGTCGGCGGCGGCTTGCCGGGAAGCCGGCCGATCAAATAGCGCGAATAATTCTCGATGCCGGCGCAGGAGCCGGTCGTCTCCAGCATTTCAAGATCGAACACGGTGCGTTGTTCGAGCCTCTGCGCTTCGAGCAGGCGGCCCCCGCCATTGAGCTCCGCGAGGCGCTGCTTGAGTTCAACTTTGATGCCCTTGATCGATTGCAGAAGCGTCGGCCGCGGCGTGACATAATGCGAATTGGCATAGACTTTTACGAATTCGAGGGCTTGCGTCTTCTTGCCGGTCAGGGGATCGAATTCAACGATGGTTTCGATCGAATCGCCAAAGAAGCCGATGCGCCAGGCGCGATCTTCATAGTGGGCCGGAAAAAGCTCGATCGTATCGCCGCGCACTCGAAAAGTGCCGCGCGAAAAATCCCCAACCGTGCGCTTGTATTGCAGCGCCACCATATCGGCGATGAGCTGGCGCTGATCGATTCTTTCGCCAAGCTTCACGGTGAAAGTCATCGCCGTATAGGTCTCGACCGAGCCTATGCCATAGATGCAGGAGACGGACGCGACAATGATCACGTCGTCGCGTTCGAGCAGCGCGCGCGTGGCCGCATGCCGCATGCGATCGATCTGCTCGTTGATCGAGCTTTCCTTTTCGATATAGGTGTCAGTGCGCGGCACATAGGCCTCCGGCTGGTAATAGTCGTAGTACGAAACGAAATATTCGACCGCGTTGTCCGGGAAAAAACTTTTAAATTCACCATATAGCTGCGCTGCCAGGGTTTTGTTGGGCGCCAGAATGAGCGCCGGACGATTGGTCCGCGCGATGACCTGCGCCATGGTGAAGGTTTTGCCCGACCCGGTGACACCTAAGAGCACCTGGTCGCGCTCTTGCGCCTTGATGCCTTTGACGAGCTCATCGATCGCGCCCGGCTGATCGCCCTCGGGCGCGAATTCGGAGACAACGCGAAATCTCTGGCCGCCCTCGGACTTGTCCGGACGCGGCGGCCGATGCGGCGTCCAGGGCTTTTTTTCCCGGATGTTGGGATCGCCGCGCTCCAGCAGATCTTTTAGGGATTCGACGGTGGCAATGACGCCGCTCATCCCCGGAGGGTGGTGGGGCGCGGAGCACGGCGGGCGATACTCGGCTTGCGCCGCCTCGAAAACGCCAAGCGGACGCTCGTTCAGGGCCGGATTGAGGAGTGCGGCGAGATGCTCGCCAAGCGGCGTGACCTCGGGCCGCGCGGCCTTCGCGCGGGAGGTTCTCGTTCCAGCGGCAGATTTCGGAGCTTTGACCATGCCGCCAATATGGGCCGATTCAGGCGCCGGTCAAAGGGCATGATGTTGATGACCATGCTTTCTGGTAGCGGGCGATCCTTCCGAAGTTTTAACTGGTTGCTCGGGTTCATTTGCTTGAAACGCTGATGCCGCAATAATGACGAAGTGAGCCAGCAACACATTGTTCATGCTGTCTACTGCGCTGTAGACTTTCGTGCCATATCCATGTGCAGCAGCGTGGCGTTGAGGATAAGGACTATCGTCGGCAGACGCGTCGGCCCAACATTGACTGAACGAATGTTCACAGAGGACCGCCCAGACGCGCCAACCTCGGCGCCACTGGTACGGCAGCGCATGAAATGGCAGGCTACCAAGGCCCGTAGAGAGCCAATCAATCGTCCTTTCTGGCTTTTGCAAACCTTGTTGAGCGAGCCGTGATGCGCGCTCGATCACAAAAAAGGCGCTCGGCGCAGTCAATTGATACAGGCTTACGTCATGCGCCCGGATTATCTCGTCAAAGGTACGAAAAACTTTTAGATCGCCGAGGCAATCCTCAATAGGAAGCTGCAAGGACGCCTTTACTTCGGGCCACACTTCATCCGCTAGGGCTTGCGAAAATTCGTCGATTGTCAGATGTGAGGGTTTCTCGACATTCCCGAGGTATTTGAACAAAGCGGCATGTGGCACGAACCCAAGAGCCAATATTCTTTCCCAGGTGCGCGTTTCTTCGAGCGCTAGTGAAATTCCATTGCTAAAAGCTTGACTTTGTTTAGCAACGGCTTCCGCCCAGCCAGTAGAGATAGTTCGTAGAGATTTCGCCGATACGCGCAAATTCAGCGCGAGCACGGGCGCATTCCTGCGCTGCTTGGAAAATTGCAGAGCTACGTCCCAATTCATCTAAATCGAGCTTGAATGGAGCAGTAGCTGCTGCTTGCACCGCCTCGTAAATGGCAATGTGGGACTCGTGCGCCAGGTTGAACTGACCGGCGAGAGATTCGCTAACCAGCGTGACCTTTGGCCTCACGGGCGTCGGCGGTTTCATTTCGCTGACGGGTTTGGGCGAGGAAATACTAGCTTTGACCATGCCGCCAAGTTACGCCGAACCCGGCGCGGATCAAAGGCTTCGCGACGAGACTTTGGTGCAAAAGGTCAAGTATCGACCGCCCGCGCCGCGATCACCGCGTCACAGCGCGCTCGAGGGCTGCGGTCACCCACCTGTTGAGGCTGACGCCCGCGCGTTTGGCGGCGCCGACCATCGCCTTGCGCAAGGAAGGCTCGGCGCGCACGACAAATTGCCCCGAAAACGGCTTCTCGGGTTGCTCGCCACGGGCTTTGCAAAACGCCAAGTAATCGTCCACCGACTCGGAGAACGCACGTTTCAATTCGTCGACAGAGCGTCCCTGAAAGGTGATGACGTCGCGCAAATTGATCACCTCGCCGTGGAAACTACCGGCGTCTTCGTCAAATTCGACGATTGCCTCGTAGGACATGAACGTCATCGTCGTCATGGCAGTATTTCCGCTTCAGTCAAAAAGCACCGCACTCACTCCCGCTCGATCCTTATGACCTGCGGCTTTGCGGCCAGAAAACCATCGGCGACGGCGGCTTCGAGCGCCTGGCGGACGGATTTTTCATGCGTCGCATGGGTGATCAGAACGACTGGCACCGCGCCGCCCGGACCGATTTTGGCACCGGGGCGGCGGCGCTGCACGATGCTTTCGAGCGAAATCCCGCGCTCGGCCATGCGGGTCGCGATCGCCGCCGCCGCGCCTGGCCGGTCGTACACCGCAAGCCGGATATAATAGCCGCCTTCGTGCATTTGCATCGGCGCGTGCGGCGCCGGCACGAGCGCGGCAACCGGACAGCCGAACGGCGTGGAGCGCACGCCGCGTGCGATATCGGCGATATCGGCGACGATCGCCGAAGCCGTCGCCTCGCCGCCAGCGCCAGGGCCGACAAGGGTCAGCTCATGCACCGCATCGGCGTCGATCGTGACCGCGTTGGTGACGCCCATCACCTGCGCGATCGCCGTCGATTTCGGCACCATGGTCGGATGCACGCGTTGTTCGATGCCAAAGGGCGTGCGCTGGGCGACACCGAGAAGCTTGACGCGGTAGCCGAGTTCCGCCGCTGCTTCGAGATCGGCAAGCGTGATCGACTCGATGCCCTCGATGGCGATCGCCGCTCGATCGATGATCGTGCCAAAAGCAAGCGAGGTCAGGATCGCGAGTTTATGCGCCGTGTCGAAACCGCCGATGTCGAAGGCGGGATCGGCTTCCGCGTAGCCGAGCCTTTGGGCTTCGCCGAGGCATTGCGCGAAGGTCAGACTCTCCGATTCCATTCGTGTCAAGATGTAATTGGAGGTGCCGTTCAAGATGCCGTAGACGCGCTCGATGGAATTGCCGGCCAGTCCCTCGCGCAAGGTCTTGACGATCGGAATGCCGCCCGCGACCGAAGCCTCGAAGGCGAGCGCAACACCTTTTTCCTCGGCGAGAGCGGCGAGCCGCATGCCGTGCTTGGCAAGCAGCGCCTTGTTGGCGGTGACGAGGGATTTGCCTGCGTCGAGCGCGGCTTCCGCCGCCGCAAGCGCGGCGCCTTCCTCACCCCCGATCAGCTCGACGAAAAGATCGATGCCGGGGGACCGCGCGAGAGCCACGCAATCGTCGAACCAGGCGAAGCTGGCTAGATCGATCCCGCGCTGTTTCTCCCTTTGGCAGGCCGAGATACCGGCTATCGCGATTTGCCGGCCGGTCCGTCGCCGCAGCGCCTCGGCCTGCCGGCCGAGCAGCATTATAACCGCGGCTCCAACGGTGCCGAGACCGGCAATGCCGATGCGCAAGGGAGGCGGCATGGATGCGACGCCCGCGAAGCCGGAGGGTGGGAGACCACGAAGAGCGGCGGCAGAGGGGCTTTTTGCCCGATTTTCGCGAGACGATCAAGGCCGCGCGGGGGCCCCGCGAGGGCGATCGGGCGCCAGCGGATGCACAAGATCGTCGAACTGGCATCGCAGCGTTGACCAAACGGAGGGCTTCCGTCGGCGCGCGGAACGCTGTTCCATGAGGCCAGAAAATGCGGCTCGGATGATTCTAACTTTCGTGGTTTGATCGACGGCCGTGCGGGACTAAATGCCAAGCGCTTGTGTGGCCCGCCAGATGGCCGCGAATTCGACGGCGTCCTCTTTAAGAGCTGCGAATAAGCTGCTAACCGCCGATCTCGAATTCCAGCTCGACATCTTCGCATGGACGGTGGCGAGATCAAAGCCGTCTGAGACGAGGAGCACTCTCATGAGCTGACGCTTTCCATCCGCAAACCATTCTCGCCCGCGGTCTCAACGACGTCCCGCTTTCGGTCGCCCACGGGTGCCCTGCTGCGGCTGCGGGTCGAGCGGTAGCTCGGCTGTTCTGGCGCGGCAAGGGCAGGTTTGGGAAGATCGCAGGTACGAGTGTATGCCGCGATCGGAACGGCACGAACCGCGGAACATATGGCGCGCTCCCGCGTTTACCCGCGAATCCAATCGATGCCGCACAATAGTAACCCCTCCTATATCGACACAAAAGCCAACCGATATTCACGCAAAATGACTATTCGTGACAGCGCGCCCAGGGGAGGAGGACCTTGCCCGCCAAACTAAGGCGCCCATCGAAGTCCCGGCCGGAGGGTAGGCAGATATGGCGCGATTGTCTTCGGCGTTTCCGGCCGCGCCGCGCGAGCCTTGCTCTCTAAGCAGGCGCTTGTTCGAAACGAGGAGCGTTTCCCTGGGCCTCGCCGGCCCGCTCAGCGCCGAGGATATGACTGTCCAGGCGATGGACGACGCCAGTCCAACCAAATGGCATCTTGCACATACGACTTGGTTCTTCGAAACCTTTGTCCTCGCCAGCCATCTCAAAGGCTATGAGCCGTTCGACGAGACATTCAACTATTGCTTCAATTCCTATTACGAATCTCATGGGCCGCGGCAGCCGCGCGGCAAGCGCGGACTCCTCACGCGGCCGTCGAGCGATCGTATCTTCGCCTACCGCGCCCACGTGGACGCCGGGCTCGGAAAGCTTCTTTCGGGCGATGTGGCCAAGGGATCTGAGCTGGCGCGCGTTATCGAGGTCGGCATCAATCACGAACAGCAGCATCAGGAGTTGATGCTGACCGACATTCTCGCGCTATTCGCCGCAAATCCGCTGCGGCCGGCCTACCAGGCGCCGCGCCCGCGCGTCGATCCGCGTGAGCCGGAGTCTCTGCGCTGGATCGAGTATTCCGGCGGGATCCATGAGATAGGTCACGGCGGCGAAGGCTTCGCATGGGACAATGAGGCGCCGCGCCACGGCCAATTGATTCATCCGTTCCGTCTCGCCGATCGCCTCGTCACCAATGCGGAATGGCTCGCATTCATCGAGGACGGCGGCTATCGAACCTACGCGCTCTGGCTTGCCGACGGCTGGACGATCGTCAATCGCGAAGGCTTGCAAGCGCCGCTCTATTGGGAAGAACGCGACGGGCAATGGCTCGCTATGTCGCTCGAAGGCATGCGGCCGATCGATCGCGCTGCTCCAGTCGCGCATGTAAGCTATTACGAGGCGGACGCTTTCGCGCGCTGGGCGGGCCACCGGCTTCCAACCGAATTCGAATGGGAGGTTGCGGCAAAGGGCGTTGTGGCGACTGGAAACACGCTCGCCTCGGGGGCGCTGCGGCCGCTGCCGGCCGCTTCGAGCCCGGACGGGCGGGCCCGTCAAATGTTCGGCGACGTTTGGGAATGGACCCAGAGCGCTTATCTGCCTTATCCTGGCTACCGCGCGCTAGCAGGGGCGCTTGGCGAATACAACGGCAAGTTCATGGTCGGCCAGCAGACGTTGCGCGGCAGCTCCTGCGTGACGTCAGACGGACATACGCGCGCGACGTATCGCAATTTTTTCTATCCCCACCAGCGCTGGCAGTTCATGGGGCTGCGCCTTGCCTCGGAGATCGAATGATGTGGACAAGCAACAAAGCCCTTCGCCTGCCCGATGTCATTGCTGGCCCGAACCGCGAGTTCGCCGCGAGCGTGATCGAGGGCCTGTCAAAGCCGCGCAAGAGCCTGCCTTGTCAATTCTTTTATGATGCGCGGGGCAGCGAACTCTTTGAAGAGATCACCTGCCTGCCCGAATACTATCCAACGAGGACCGAGATCGCGATTCTCGACGCGCGTGCGGCGGAGATCGCGAGTCGCGTGGATGACGGCGCGGTTCTCGTCGAGTTCGGTTCGGGCTCAAGCCGCAAGACCGAGATTTTGCTCGCGAGCTTGCCACGAGTGCGCGCCTATGTGCCTATCGATGTGTCCGAGAGCGCTCTTGGGGAGGCGAAGCGGCGCCTGATCAAGCGCTTTCCGGCGCTCGCCGTGCGCCCCATCGCCGGTGATTTCTCGCGGCTGCTCGCCTTGCCGCCGGACCTCGCCAAAGCGCGAAAATTGGGTTTCTTTCCTGGCTCGACAATCGGCAATTTCTCTCCCTTTGCCGCCCAAAGGTTGCTCGACGCCATGCGGCGCTTGTTGGCGCCAAATGGTTGGCTCATTGTCGGCGTGGACCTGAAGAAGGACGCCCGAAAGCTGATTCGCGCCTACAATGACGCGGCCGGCGTTACCGCGGCCTTTAACCTCAATCTTTTGGTGCGGATCAACCGCGAGCTCGAAGGCTCGTTCGATCTCGATGGCTTCCGCCACGAGGCGATTTACGATCCCCGCGAGGGCCGCGTCGAGATGCACATT
>Ga0073928_10011843_pt1 | contig 10110 bp, 5 predicted proteins | sample PaiPotPPA55metaG_FD_76969 | JGI IMG/M metagenome (GOLD analysis project Ga0073928, IMG submission 76969) | Iron sulfur acid spring bacterial and archeal communities from Banff, Canada, to study Microbial Dark Matter (Phase II) - Paint Pots PPA... ... | reverse complement strand
TAAGCCGAAGATCTATCACTATCATCGAAGAAGCACAAATCGGAATCGAATGCGCCTGCAGAGTATTGCTGCAGGCGCGTCGTTATTTCGAAATTGCAGCGAACTAATATGGTGTCTCCCCCGGAGAGTTATGAAGAAAATCCTGCAACCTACGCGGCGCGAGACCATCGCGGTGCTTGCCGCCCTTCCAGTCAGTCTTCTGACGCGATCGGGTTTTGCAAAGACCGAATCCGAGCGACCAAACATCCTCTATATCATGGCTGACGATCTAGGATACGCCGACGTGTCATGCTATGGACGGCCAGACTTCAAGACGCCCAACATCGACAGAGTTGCCAGCGAGGGGCTGAAGTTCACGCAGGCCTATGCCAACTCCGCTGTATGCACGGCGACGCGAACGGCTCTCATTACAGGTCGCTATCAGTACCGCTTGCCGATTGGTTTAGAGGAACCGCTCGCCGATCCCAAGAGGCATGTCGGACTGCCGCCAGAGCACCCCACCCTGCCATCTCTGCTCAGGAAAGCTGGTTACACCACCACGCTGATCGGTAAGTGGCACTTGGGTTTTCTCCCGGACTATGGACCGCTGCAGAGTGGCTACGATCACTTCTATGGCTTTCGCGGCGGCGCCCTTGACTACTTTACCCACAAGCCAGGGGTCGGAAACGCAGTAAGCGAAGATTTATGGGATCAGGATGCGCTCGTTCATCAGGCTGGGTATCTTACAGAGCTTCTGGGAAACCGCGCAGTGACTACCATTCATGATCATAGCTTGCGTCCACAACCATTCTTTCTTAGCCTTCACTTCAACGCACCTCACTGGCCGTGGGAAGGCCCTGACGACCAGGCTGAGTCAACTCGGATTGCTGCTCCAGGTGCAGGCGGACTGAGAGACTTCGATGGCGGTTCTCAGAAAACCTATGCGCGCTTGGTGGAGGCTATGGACAAGCAGATCGGTCGTGTGCTCGAAGCACTACAGTTAGCTCAAATCGAGCACAACACCATCGTCATCTTCACCAGCGACAACGGCGGTGAACGGTTTGCAGATACGTGGCCTTTCACCGGAAAGAAGGGCGAGTTACTCGAAGGCGGCTTGCGTATACCTGCACTTGTCCGCTGGCCAGCACGCATTCGGCCAGGCGCAACGCATGACCAGGTGATGATCTCGATGGATTGGCTGCCAACCCTGCTCGAGGCCGCAGGCACTCAACCTGATCCAGCGTACCCGAGCGACGGCATCAGTCTTTTGCGCACCCTTACCGAACAGACACCGGCCATTCCGCGGAGGCTCTTCTGGCGCTTTAAGGCGAACGTTCAGCGGGCCGTGCGCGATGGAGACAGGAAGTGGTTAAAGATTGGTGAGAACGCTTTTCTCTTCGACGTCGTCGCTGATCCTCTCGAACGCGCAAACCTCAAAGACCGGGAACCCCTTGTCTGCCAGCGTCTCGTCGAGGAATACGATGCATGGAACCGAACCATGCTACCGGAAGATCCGAAGAGCTATTCCGAGCGGATCAGCGGAAAATATTGGGCTGACCACTACAGCAGCAGCGCTGACTGAGGGCATTGTCCTTTCTCAACTTCAACGACCGAGGCCTCCGGTAGCGCCGGAGGTCTCGGTCGCTCTGCCAAACGTACCACTACGCGAACACCTGCTTCTGGACTACTCCCGCGATGTTGGTCAAGCGAAAGTCGCGGCCCTCATAACGATACGTAAGCTGTTCGTGGTCGATGCCCATGAGTGCCAGCAGAGTCGCATGCAGATCGTTGATATGCATCCGACCGTCGACAGCGGCCATGCCCAATTCATCTGTAGAGCCATAACTGAAACCTTTCCTCACTCCCGCGCCGGTCATGAACATAGCGTAGCCGGTGATGTTGTGGTCGCGTCCGTCCGCCCCCTGTGAGGTAGGCAGTCGCCCAAACTCAGAGCCGAAGAGAACGAGAGTATCGTCAAGTAGGCCTCGCTGCTTCAGGTCAGTGAGCAAAGCGGCAGTGGGCTTATCGACCATGCGCGATTGGTCGATCAATCCCTGGTGCAGGTTTGTGTGGTGATCCCATCCTGCCTGGCGAATTTCAACAAAGCGCACGCCTGCTTCGCTGAGACGGCGCGCCATCAGGCACTGTCGCGCAAATGAACCTTCCAGCCCCGGCTTGACGCCATAGGCATCGAGAACATGTTGCGGCTCGCCGGAGATGTCGAGTAACTGTGGCACCGTATCCTGCATGCGGAAGCCCAACTCGTAGGACTTGATCACGCCATCGACGGCCTCAGGCGCTCCAGGCCGGGCAGCCGCCTCCCGATTAAAATCCTGGATCAGATCGATCTGCTGTCGCTCCAACTTCCGTTCTGTCGCAGCCTTGATGTTGGGCATGAAGCCCTGGTCAGTAATAGCGGTCCCCTGGTAGTAAGCGGGGAGAAAGGCACTGCCAGAGTTGGCTGCACCGCCAAAGGCGATCGGAGGATTGATGGTAATGTAGCCCGGCAGATTCTGGTTTTCTGTCCCAAGGCCATACAGCAACCACGAGCCCCAACTTGGCCGCGTCAATGCGGCATTGGCGCTGCCCGTGTGCAATTGCACCACCGCTTGTGGATGTGCCGGCGTGTCAGTGTACAGTCCACGCAGAAAGGTAAACTCATCAGCGTGTTGGGCGATGTTGGGCAACAGTTCAGAGAAGTGCGCCCCGGAGTTGCCATACTGTTTGAACTTGAATCGCGATGCGGTAATCGTGCCACCGCCCGGTCCGGATTTTCCATTTTTCTGGTCAAGTTCAGGCTTGTATTCAAAGGTGTCCACGCTGGACATCGCCCCTTCCATGAAGAGGAAGATGATACGTTTGGCCTTGATCGGCAGCGGCGGCCTCTTCGGTGCAAGTGGGTTGTTGGCGTTTAGCTCCTGCGCAGCCGCTTTGTTTGCGATGGAACCAAGCAGGCCAGCGAGGGCAAGATGGCCAAAGCCAGCACCAGCCGTCCGTAGGACGTTGCGACGAGAAACGAGAAATGGATTCTGCTGCGACATGATAGGACTCTCCGAAGGAATGCGAGTTAGCGCGCGAATTGAAACTCCGCGGAACCGTAGAGTGATTGCACGAAGGCCCCCCAGGCTGCCTTGCGAGCCGAGTCTGGCACAACCTGCGGCGGCGTTTCGTCGGCGAACTGCTTGCTGGTATCGTCCGGGTCGTCCTGCCCGAGACTGTCCGATCGAACGATTCCTGCCGTCACCTCTGGCGCATGAGTCTTGCCATTTGTCAGCGCGGCTTGAGCCCTGTGCGCCTGCCGTAAGTTGGCGGCCGTTCGTGTGACTGCACCCTTGTCTTTCCAGGTTGCCGCATACGTCGTCACAAAGTGCTTGACTCGCTCAATCTCTAGTGTGGAGGGCTCTCGCCCCAGCACACGTTCAAAAGCCACCTTGATCCGTGTTGCGTCTTTCATCTGCGTGTTTGCAAGGAGATAATTTGCCAGGATGAGCGACTGCTCCCGAACAAAGGGCGAGTTGAGCAGAAACAGGGCTTGCGTGGGAACTGTGGTTTCTTCGCGTTGGCCAGTTACAAGCGTCTGCGTCACTGGATCAAAGGAGGCCAAGGGTCGCGGCACCTCTCCACGCAACTGCGGTAGGTAGATGCTGCGATAGGGGCTGCGATCCGCAGCCTGCAGGATCGAATGGACCACTGGACCATCGTCGCGAATCTCAATCATGCGCAGAGCCATCGTGGGCGAACCATGCGGCGGCTTGACGTTCAGCGTTCCTGCCGATTGCAGAATGCTATCGCGAATCTCTTCAGCCTCCAGGCGGCGCGGAGCATGTCTCCAGATGAGGCGGTCGGCTGGATCGACCTCGCGGTATCCCTGAGGGACTGCGCTGCCCAGTTGATACGCGCGAGTTCTCACGATCTCCCGAACCAGCGTCTTTGTCGACCAGCCGTTCGACATAAGCTCCTGGGCCAGATAATCCAATAACTCGGGATTGGCCGGTTGATCTCCCGTAGAGCCGAAGTTATCCACGGTACTAACTAGGCCGGTGCCAAACAGATGCTGCCATATGCGGTTGGCGTATACGCGCGCGGTCAATGGGTTTTCCGGATCGGTAATCCATTGAGCGAGTTCCAGACGGCCGCTGTGATCTGCCGGGATGGCGGGCTGACGACTGAGCGTGACGAGGGTTAGAAAGCCCCGTGGGGCAACAGGTCCGTGGCGTTCTTCCACCCCCCGAATGCGTACCGATGTATCCGTGATTTCTCCTTCGCGTGCTCCGTGAATGCCGTAGCCCAGTTCGCCAAGATCATTGGTGAGCTTAAGCTCTTCGTTCAGATAGATCGACTTCTTCGCAAGCTCCGCGCGCTGCTTCTTGTGTTCGTCGCCCATGGTTGGGGCGTTGGGATTGGCTTTCAGTTCCGCTTGATATTTCTCATCGAAATTGTCCAACGCCTTCTTCGCAGCATCGGCCTGCGCTTTGAGCTGCTTTACCTTCGCATCCGGTACCCTGGGTGCGTTGGCCGAGGTACTCAGGTAGTTGAGCAGCTTCGGTTCGTAATATTGCAAACTCGCTCCGCCCATGCGGCTGCCTAGGCCAGTGGCGTCGACCGTGCTGGTGAAGATGCTGGCCAGCGCATAGTAATCGGTAGTTGGAATGGGATCGAACTTGTGATCGTGGCAGCGTGCGCAGGTAACGGTGAGTCCCATTGTCGAGCGAGTCACGGTGTCAATTTGGTCATCTACATTGTCCATCTTGAAGCGCGCTTTGAATCGTTGATTCACGTCCTTGGGACCAAGCGCCAGGAACCCAGTTGCAATCAATAGACGGTCTCGCTCCGCAGAGGTTTCAGCAGGCAACAAGTCGCCGGCAATCTGTTCCTGCAGAAAGCGGTTGTAGGGCACGTCGCGATTGAAAGCATCAATGACATAGTCTCGATACCGCCATGCATTTGGGTAAGGAAGATTCCGAGAGGGCCCGGAAGACTCGGCATACCGGGCGACATCGAGCCAGTGGCGGCCCCAGCGTTCTCCGTAGCGCGGTGAGGCCAAGAGACGGTCGACAAGCCGCGTGTAAGCTTGCGTCGAATGGTCGCGCACGAAAGCCTGCACCTCCACGGGCGTTGGCGGCAAGCCAGTGAGGTCGTAGCTAAGCCGGCGGATGAGCGTAACCGGATCTGCATCCTTGACCGGTGCGAGCTTCTTCTCTTCGAGGCGAGCCAGCACAAAGCGATCAATGCTTGAAGAAGACCATGCTGCATTCTTGACCGTGGGCACCGCGGGCGCAGTAAGCGGTTGCCACGACCACCAACTCTTCCTCAACTTCCCATAACTGGCGGCGATACGGGCCGGTGTCTGCGGCAGCTTTTCCGTCTCGTCCGGCCACGCTGCGCCATCCCTGATCCATCGCTCCAGGACGGCGATATCTTCTGCAGGCAAGCCCTCGTTGCGTTCTTGAGGCATCCGCTTTTTCTCGTCGCTCGCTTTCACCCGCTCGATCAGCACGCTTTTCTCAGGATGGCCGGGGATGATCACCGGGCCTGAGTTGCCGCCGTTGAAAATCGCGATGCCAACGTCGACACGCAATCCGCCGGCTTCCTTGAATGCGTCCGAGTGGCAGTTGTAGCAGTTGTTGACCAGGATCGGGCGAACGCTTTTTTCAAAGAATGCGAGTTGCTCCCGCGTCGCCGGTCGAGGATAAGCGACCTTCATAACTTTGACCGTTGCTCTTGAGCCGGTATCTCTGGATGCTGGGGCAGTAGAAGTCGATATGGTCGACACGGCGACAGGCCGAAAGGCACCCTGCGCAATCCAGGCCTTCAGATTGGCTACATCTTCGGCGGGCAGTGGATCATCTTCGCCCTTCGGCATGCGCTTCTTCTCATCTGCCGACTGGATGCGTTGCAAGAGGAGGCTCTGATCCGGATGTTCCAGATTGATCGCTGGACCGGACTTGCCTCCGGTCAACAAAGTTCCTCGATCATCCAATCGCAGGCCGCCAGCCGAGCGAGTCGCAGCGGAATGGCAGTCGTAGCAATGGTTCGCGAGGATAGGTTCAATCTTGTCCTGAAAGAAGGCAACCTGTTCTGAAGTGGGTTTGTTGACCTGGTCATTCAACTCTGCAGAACCAACGGTGGGCGCCGCCGTCACGAGTATTAACAAGCCTGGAAAAACCTGGCCTCCAGCAAGCAACAAGCTGATGATGCCCAGCGAGCATAGGACAGCTCTCCTGAAATCCATACGCATAAAAGAGACCCTTCGCTAAAAAGGAAACGCGCCTGCAGGCGGAATGTTCGATTGTTCTGTACACAGGAAAACGCTAAGAAGAGATGTGCAAGCTCACACCTTCCCGGTCTGCTCAGAAATCAATTTGCATGAAGAGATAATGCAGTATTAGCGACAACAACCGCGGCGCGAGACTCGCTGAGGAAGCGTGGCGCCCGCAGAAGCAGATATCGAAGAAGTGGCCGGGGTTGATCCCGTTGCCAGCTTGCAATCACGAGTTTGGCAGTGATTCGACATAGATGCTTTCGCAAGTCTATTGCTATCATCTGTCGACTTCAGAGTCAAGAATCCGAAATGAATTCCGTTTCAAAAAGCGGTACTCGGTGTCCCAAATCTTCGGATTCTAGTTATATGACGATCACCGATAGCCCTTATCTGCATTACGTGCGGATGGACGGCAATCATCCCCCGTACCAGCGGGTCTTGTTTCGCCAAAAGATCAAGTTGAACTGGTTAACGAAGGCGCGCAACTAGAGCGGCATTCGCACGACTGTACCCAACGAACGCATCGCGAGACTGGATTTTTGTCAAGAAAAATCCTGCCTCGCCGAATCTCAACCGGGTATGCCTATGCGAATACTGTTCTAAGGAGCTTTCGAGGAGACATGGCAACAGGCCGCTCGCACAAAAGAAGATGACTACACCAAGATGTGAGTTTGAAGCCGGAGCAAAGTGGTATCAACGCGCTTGCTCCAGAACATTTTCGTTGCCGCTCTTGTCAAAGGAAGAAAGCAGGACGCGGCTTTTAATCAAGAAAGGCCGCACTTGGCTGCCGTTGGATGGAAGCACGTAAAGTGAAAACGCTCTAACGACGGTGATGAGAGTGCGTGCGTTTGATTGCAGGTTTGGGTGGTCGCGGAGGGAGCGGCGGCAGACCGGCCACAGCAAGCAGAACCTTGTTTGCCGCATTGAAAAAATTCAAGTGGGTGTCGACAGGACCATCGGTGGCGGCCAGAAAGATCGCCGTGCGACGAGAGTGATTGATGGCGATATACGTTTCGAAGCCAGCTCCGCCGCCGGTTTTTTCGATGATATGTGAAGGAGAGTCGGCTGGCAGGATGTGAATCCAGCCGAGGCCGACGCCAGTGGGCTCACCCGCGTGGTCGAGTCCCTTTTGGCTGACCAGATTCGAGGGAAGAATGTAGACGGCCTGAGCGGCCGAGTCTTGTTTGAGGATCCCTGGGCCACCGGTCCGAAGCAGGAACTTGAGCCAGATTGTCATATCGGCTGCGGTGGAGTAGAGGCCGGAGCTCCCAGCGGTGGCCTCGGTAGCATCACATGATCCGTTCTCGTGGGCGCCGATCAGCAGATTCTTGCATTGCTCAACGTTGGGAAAGAACGTCGTGTGTTGCATATGGAGCGGGTTGAGAGTGCGCTCGGAAAGAAGCGCGGCGTACTGCTTGTGTGCGGCGGATTGAAGAGCATCGCTGAGGAAATCAAACGTCACGTTCGAATAGAGTGCGGCCATACCGGGAGTGCTGCGGAGGCGCTGATTTGGCAGCCAGTGCCAGCGGGTACGGTAGTCCGGGAAGGTGAAGTGCGGCGTGTTAGGTGGAGCATTGCCCAGTTCCCGTGGCAGGCCGGATGTGTGTGTCGCCATATCGAAAAGCGTGATGGGGCGAACGCGCTTGGGCACAACAATGCCCGGCGGTGCATAGCGTTGGAGCGGATCGTCGAGCCGCACGGTTTTGTCGGCGACGAGTTTTGTCAGGACGTCGGTAGTAAAAATCTTTGTGAGCGAGCACAGCCGCAGCAGAGAGTCTTGGCTGGGCAGTTGATGGGAGTTGGGCGCCGTCTCGCCGTATCCGCGAAAAAACACCTGATTGTCTTCGACGATGACGAGAACCATGCCCGTGGAGCCGGACTCAAAGAAAAGATCTGAGCCAAGCTCCCCGATGGATTGGAAGTCGGGGACCGACATTGGCGTCTGTGCGATGGCAGGCCTGAGGGGCAACACCAAGGCGACGGCAAGCAGTATGCGAAGGAATTGAGGGCAGCTCATTTTTGGTTGCAGGTATTAGGGTACATAACCAAGCCACTTCATCAAGACTGAAATGCAGCTCTCTGGAGGATGAGGCGTCAAAATAGGTACTTGTAAACAGAGGGCATCTACTCGCTTGATCTATGTGTTGCCCGATGCCTCTGCACTCGTGCGAGTTCTCCTTCGCATATTCACTGCAGAATCGAGATGATTCGCTGCACGTCTCGCATGTTTTCCTGCACATTGCTGGCGGCGACTCTCTCCGTGCCTGAACCTTAAACCTGGAGTGACAATGACCCGGTTAGCCCTCGAGATTAATGGCCGACAACAGACTGTAGATGCCGACCCGGAAATGCCTTTGCTCTGGCTGCTTCGCGATCTACTCAACATGACAGGCACAAAATACGGTTGCGGCATAGGTCTCTGCGGGGCCTGTACCGTTCACGTCAACGGCGCCGCAACCCGCTCCTGTCAGACCTCCGCTGCAGTTGCGGCAGGCAAGCGAATCACCACCATCGAAGGTCTTGCCGCCAACGGTCTCCATCCTGTCCAGGAGGCCTGGGTCGCTGAACAAGTGCCGCAGTGCGGCTACTGCCAACCCGGACAGATCATGTCCGCTGCCGCTTTGCTCGCTCGGAAACCGGACCTCTCCGACGAAGATATCGACGACGCAATGGCCGGTAATCTTTGCCGCTGCGCTACGTACTTCCGCATTCGTAATGCCATCCGCAGCGCGGCAAAGGAGGTGCGTTCGTGAGCACCAAACCCAGCCCCGTGTCAGTCAAAAACAGGCCCGCTATCTCGCGCCGCACCTTTCTTCTCTCCTCCGCGGCAGCCGGTGGAGCGCTGGTCCTTGGCCTCACCCTTCGCGACCGTCTTCATCGCCCCCGTTCCGACCATTCCCAAAATCCTTTTGACTCCTGGATCCATATCTATCCCGACGGACAGATCCAACTCGTGTTGAACAAATCCGAGATGGGCCAAGGTGTTTTCACCGCCTTGCCCATGATCCTCGCTGAAGAAGCCGAGGTCGATTTCTCTCAGATCGCAGTAGTTCAAGCCGACAATGCCGATGGCACCGGTGGGAGTGGATCCGTCTCGGAGTGCTACACCCCTCTACGCAAGGCAGGAGCGCAGGTTCGCGAGACCATGATTGCTGCCGCCGCGCGCCGGTGGAGCGTTCCCGTCACTGAATTCCGCGCTCGCAATAGCCATGTCACCCACTTACCTTCAGGCCGCTCCCTCTCCTATGCCGCACTCGTCCAAGACGCCCGCCGTCTGCCCCTCTCCAATCCCAACACAGTCCCGTTAAAGGATCCCAAAGACTTCAATCTGCTCGGCCGCTCCATCCCTCACCTCGATATTCCCGACAAGGTGAACGGAGCCGCCCGGTTCGGTCTCGATGTTCGGCTCCCCGGCATGGTTTACGCCATCGTCGCCCAATGCCCCTACCTTCGTGGCGATCTGCTTCGATTCGACGCGGCTGCAGCGAAGGCGGTCCCTAGCGTTCTGGAAGTCTTTGACATCCCCACCGATCCAGACTCGGCCAACAAGAACAGTCGCGAAGTCGCCGTCGTTGCGAACAACACCTGGGCTGCCATCCAGGGCCGCAATGCGCTGGCGATTGAGTGGAAGCCGGGACAGTATCACGACGAATCGACCGAGTCTCTCACCGCGCAGCTGCGGGCAGGCTTGGACGCTCAGGAGTATTGGAACTCCACCAACACCACTCTCAATCCCGATACTGTCCCCGCCGCCCAACGTATCGAGAGCGTCTATGAGTTTCCTTTTCTCGCCCACGCCACGATGGAGCCCATGAACATTACCATCAGGATTGACGATGGCCGCTGCGAGATATGGTCCCCGACCCAGG
>Ga0073928_10011842_pt1 | contig 10111 bp, 7 predicted proteins | sample PaiPotPPA55metaG_FD_76969 | JGI IMG/M metagenome (GOLD analysis project Ga0073928, IMG submission 76969) | Iron sulfur acid spring bacterial and archeal communities from Banff, Canada, to study Microbial Dark Matter (Phase II) - Paint Pots PPA... ... | reverse complement strand
TTTCCTGTAACACTTTTATGCTTCCCGGTTGGTCCACTCCAAAAGCAATCGCAGAGTCTCCGCCGCAATCCTCGGGAGAATTTCCGATGTCAAAGAACTCAAAATAGGTATTGGACCCGTAAAAGTAGAGACCAGTGTAGGTCATATCCGCGTTTGTCGTCGTTCGCTTTTCATTAACCGCGAAATGCTGACGCAGAAACGAATCGTCTTCGAGTGCCTTGTAAGTGGGGGAATCCAGGACCACATAAAAGTGATTCAGGAAGACTTGAGGCAATGAATCCGATTGAGGAGCTCTCATAGAACCTTGCGAGACGGGAGCCGAGCGGTCAAGCGATTTCCTTCTCACCGTTGTCCTCCGCACAAGAACAAGGAACCGAAAATGCCGAAAGCATGAGTCACGCCGGGTCCCTGAGTTCTACCGCCACAGCCTGTGTGTCGTTCTCGCGGCGAAGCCATAGCGCTCCGACCAAAGCGACACCTGCGACCGCAGAGATGACGCCATAGCCAGTCGTATAGCTTCCAGTTTTGTCAACAGCCAGCCCTACGAGAAGCTGGACAACAAACCCCAGACCATATAGGAACGAGCACAAGCCATACACGTATCCGGACTGCGCATTCCCAAACATAAGCGGCGGCAAGGCGTAAAAGGCGGGCATCCCTATCGCCATGGAAATACCAAATAAGCTTGAGGAAACTGCAGGTGGAACGATGCGGGTAATCAGCAACAGTACACTTAGGATGAAAAGAAATGACGCTACGACCACGTAACTCGCGGCGTTGTTTTTTCGAAGAAAAGAGGAAAGGAAGGGTTTCAAGCTGAGAGCCACCCAGGCGTATATTCCGACGATTGCGGATGCTGCCGCGAGACCATACCCGCATCGCACGAGATAATCTGACGTGAAGGTCAGATAAGCCTCCGTAGAAACGTTGTAACCTGCAAAGACCACCGCTAACATCCAGGCAGCCATCCTGTGGCTAGGCGGCAACGAAGCCACAGCCGCACCACTCTTGTTCGAACCTGGGGACGCGGAAGGAACCGACAGCATCATGAAGAGGCCGACAGTCGCGAGTGCAACCAGCAGCAACATTGCCGGTTGCCAGCCGGAGTGTTGCCCAATTCTGCCCAGCACAAACAGGCTGGCGTACACTCCTGCAGTCATGCTCATGCTGTAAAAGCCCATGATAAGGCCGAACTCTTTTCGTCCCTCAAACCATACCGCGAGCAACTTTGGTCCGGCTACGAGGTGACCGGTCAGCCCGGCTGAAGAGATTACTCGTCCCAGGCAGAGCATCCAGAAACCCGATGCGCCAGCCATCAAGGCCGTACCTGCAACAACCAGAGCCCAAAGGGAAAGGAACAGGCGACGAAGGCGGACCCGGTCAGCCAACCAACCAGCTGGTAAGGATGCGCAGGCAGAAACCAAATACCAAAGCCCCGTCAAGGCACCTGCCTGTGTCCGCGAAATGCCGAGGTCTCTCACCCAAAGAGTCAAGAGGGGGAAGGGAGCAGAAAAGATCATAAGCCCGGCTGCCGTTGTGAGCAGCACCAGGCCTAGGACAAACCAGCGGGAATTCTCTTTGGGTGGCGGCAAGTGCAGTCCTTGGCTCTGATTCAATCAGTCATTGTGTTTTGGCGCACATCGGATGATTGGGGCACCGCTTTTCCCTTTAGCCGTTTCCTTATCCTGTTTTCTCCTGCGCTGGTGTGGCGTAAAGGCCACGGCCGATCGCAACGACTTGACCCTGCTCATCCTTGACTTCTACGTCTGCAACGCTGACCCGCCGGCCAACTTTAACCGTCCGTGCAATTGCCGTGAGACGACCGCGCTTTGTTGGTCGCAGATAATCTATCCGAAGATCCAGCGTTGGCACGTCTCCTCCGGTTTTCGAGAAGACTGCATAATCACCCGCAATATCAATGAGTGCGCTTACAATTCCTCCGTGCAACCAGTCCGAGCCATCCTCGCGTAGGAACTCTTCGCGAAATGGCATAGAAATTTCGACCAAACCTTCTTCGTATCGTGCAAATTCCAAACCCAGAAAACGTTGATATGGCGACTCCGAAAGATCAGGCTGGTCCATGTTGAACTTCCTCCTCAAATTCCGCCGCGAGTTTCTCCAGTTGGGCCCGGTCTATTTTTCCTGTGCCGCCCAGTGGCATTGAGTGGAGGAAGTAGATGCGGCGTGGGTAGGCATACGGGGCGCCATATTTCAAGAAGAACTGCTTGACTTCCTCTGCGGAAGTGTTTCCGGTCCCCGATTGCACGATGAATGCAACTGGAACAGCCCCCTTGATCGGGTGACGTATCGGCACAACATAGGCCTCCCGGACATTCGGATGCCGCAGAAGAATATCGACAATCTCCTTGGGATAGACGTTTTCGCCAGATACATTGATCATGTCATCTTTGCGTCCCACGAAGTAGAAGAAACCGTCCTCGTCACGACGCATGAGGTCTCCCGTATAGAGCCACCCGTCGCGGAACTTCTTTTTGGTGATCTCGGGAAGCTTCCAGTAACCCTTGGCCAGCCCAGGATTGCGGGTAATAAGTTCACCAACCTCCTTAGGGCCTAATTCGGTGATACCATCCTCGCCGACGATTTTGACATCAGAGCCGGGAATCTGCCTTCCGCAACTCCCGCGTTTGATCAGCCCGTAACGGCAATTGCTGATCGGGTCGGGCCCACCTTCCGTCAGGCCATAGCTTTCTGCAATGATCGCCTCGGGGAAGGTTCTTTGAAACTCAGACACCAACTCTTCCGAAACCTCCGCGGAGCCGCACACTGCGTAGCGCAGTGATTTCACGTCGTTCCTGCTCAGTTCTTCCTTTTGCGAGAGGATCCTGGAAAACATAGTCGGTACTCCGGTCATGTACGTCACTTTGTAGCGCGCGATAGACCTTATGACCTGCACCGGATCGAAGCCTGGCAAAATGACCATCGATCCTCCGCAGAGCAACATGGGTTTGACCGCTCCTAGCATGGCGTTCTTGTGGTAGAGCGGGACTGCTACCAATGCTCGCTCCGTCTCATCGAATGCCTCCAGTTTGCGCAGCAAATCTACGTTCCAGATCTGCCCGCCATGCGTCAGAAGAACACCCTTTGGCTTGCCCGTCGAACCGGACGTGTATGGCTGAAGACATACCTCATCGAATGCCGTCTTTCTGCGCGCAAACAAAGGAGAAGCAGCCTGGAGCATCTGATCATAATTCAGAGACGTGCCTGTCGCCTCCCCATCTACAATGAAGTGCCGCACCCCTGGAAACTGGGGGACCAGAGAGCGCGCACGCGCAGCCATCTCCGAATTGGCGATAAGGACCACCGCTTCGGAGTCGACGACAACATACGTGAGCGCCTCATCTCCCATCCGAATATTTAGAGGTACCGGGACTGCACCCAGGCGCATCGCTCCCATGAGCGACTCGATGAAGCGGTAATCATTGCTGAACATAAGGGCAACGCGGTCGCCTGGTCCTACCCCAAGGCCCACCAGCACATTGGCCACCCGGTTGCACCGCTCCTCCAGGTCCTTAAAAGTGAGAACAACGTCGTCTTGCAAAACAGCCGGAGCCGTCGGCTGAATTTGAAGCGGAACATCAAAAAGGTAGCCGAGATTCTCTAGTAGCATTCAGACGTCCTCAATCTGTTACGGTCAAAACGGATTTTCCGAAAACCTTGCGATCGATCAACTCCTGCAGTGCCTGCGGAGTCTCTGAAAGCGGTCTCGTCGAATGTATGACCGGCTTAAGCTTTCCTTCGACAACCATGTTCATCAGTGTGGTCTGATCTTCGTAGGCCCAACCGTCAGACCCGATGCTTTGCAACTCAAAACTCCAGATGTAGCGCAGGTCCTCCGCAGGTGCATAGCCTGCGGTCGCACCGCAGACCAGAAGACGGCCCTGATGTCTCAACACTTTGAGGGAAGGTACCCAGGTGTCTCCACCGATGTAGTTCACAACTACGTCCACGCCGCCCCCGCCCATGTAGCGTGGTTTGCCGAACCGCTCGCGCACTGCCTTCAGAATGTCTTCCTTGGATGTGTCGATTACATGGGTGGCTCCGATTTCCTTGAGTCGGCTCAGCTTCCATTCCGCGTTTCCGCAAGCGATTACCTCGGCCCCGGCGGCGGCAGCCACCTGAACACAACAGGTCCCCACACCGCCTGTTGCGCCAAGAATCAGTACTTTCTCGCCCGCTCGTATCGCTCCACGCGTCTGCATCATGCGCAGTGCTGTGCCGTATGCAATCGGGACCGCGGCTGCATCGACAAACGAGAGTCCTTCCGGCATTCGCAAAAGGTTGGTTACCGGCATGGTCACCAGTTCGCGGCACGCTCCAGGGAGAGTCTCACCCGTCATTCCCCGGCCCTCGATGTATGGGTACGGACAAACGCGATCACCGACCTTCCAGGTGCCGCCGTCCACGGAAGACCCCAAAGCAACGATTTCTCCCGAGAAGTCACCTCCCGGGCTCATCGGAAAAGGGGTCTTGAGCGAGGTCGTACCCTTGAGTATCATCGGGTCAAAGCCGTTCAATGAAACGGCCCTGACTCGAATCAGGACTTCATCTGGGGCAGGAGTCGGAGCGGGGATCTCCTCATACTTGAGGGTTTCAACGCCGCCGTGGGCATGAAAGACGATCGCTTTCATTCGATTTCCAGGTTCCCCTTGCCGGGGGCGAAATCCCCGCCTGCACATACGTTAACAAACGGCTCGAGCGAAGCCCGCTCCGGCAGCTTACGATATAACACAACCTCCTGCGAAAGTGTTCATTTCGGGTTCACTTTCCTAGCGGAACCAGGTTGCGTTTGCCGGGAGAAGAAAAAGAGGGAATCGGCTCATAGGATGACTTGACAATACTACACTATGTCTATAGAATTTAACGCCTATATTCGCTTACAGGCTCCCGTGAGCCGTATTGTGGCGGGTACTCGCCGCAAACCGGAAACAGAGTCAGCCTGGGGCCCGTGCAGCTCAGTCGGCCACAAACCAGGCTGAAGCTAAAGAGGGATGTCAATATGAAAAAGCGGTACTGCACGAGGTTGATCATTTCTCTAGTCGTCGCTGCCGCGTTAGCCGCAATTCCAGCAAAGGCCGACGAACTGTACGCGCGCATCCGTGGAACTGTCCTCGATTTCTCCGGGGCTAGCGTGTCAGGAGCGCAGATCACGGCCACGAATGAAGGAACTGGTATTGCGCGACAGTTAGTTTCCCGGGAGGACGGCTCGTACGAGTTGATCAGTCTCCCTGTAGGTGTGTACACGCTCAGCGCTACCAAGAACGGCTTCAAGAAGTTCGAAACCACCGGTGTTGGCCTCGCTGTGAATCAAGTCTATGTGCTGAATATTCGCCTTTCGCCGGGAGTAGTCACGGAAGTGATGCGCGTGGAGGCGAATCCAGTCCAAGTTGAAACGACTGACATGCAGCTCGGCGCGGTGGTAAATGGTCAAACCATTCTCGATTTGCCCTTAAACGGTCGGGATTGGATTCAATTGCAGCAACTGCAGCCGGGCGTCGTGTCGCAATCAGATCGCAGAACGGATACGTATGCCACGAACGGCAGTCAGGCTCAGCAGAACAGCTTTCTGATTAACGGCGCAGACTCGAATAATTTCTTCGGGAATACGCCCGCCATCATCCCGAGCCCAGACGCGATCGCTGAATTTCGGATGGTCACCAATACGATCAATCCCGAGTACGGTCGTAACTCGGGCGCCATAGTCAACGCGATTATCAAATCAGGCACAAACCAGTTTCACGGAAGCTTATTTGAGTTTTATCGGGATACCAGTCTCAACGCAACGCGCTGGTTCCTGCTGACGCCGGACGTATTACACAGAAACCAATTCGGCGGTACAGTAGGAGGACCGCTCTGGAAGGATCACACGTTCTTTTTCCTCTCCTATCAAGGCACGCGCGAGAACCGCGCCGAGAACATTACAGATTACGGCGGCTCGGCTCCGCTCGGCCTTGTTCAGGTCTTCACCAAAGCGGAGCGGGGAGGAAATTTTTCTGAAGGCACCGGTTGTCCTTTTGGCTCCAATATGTCGCCGATTCAATTCACAGATTCTAACGGTGTCGTTCAACCGGCAGGCACCCCATATTGCACGCTGTGGCCAAACGGCATTGTTCCAACTACGGACTTTAATAGCGTGGCCGAAAGTTTGCTTGATCGTTAGGTGCCTTTGCCCAATTCGGGCTTGCAAGGCTACTCTTTCAATCCCGTTCACACCGACAGCGATGACCAGGGACTTTTTCGGATCGACCATACCCTCAGCCCCAAGGACTCCATATGGGGCTATGGCCTTATCGAGCACAACCCGGGGCAGAATGACCTGCCTTTCTTTGGGGCAACGCTTCCAGGTTTCGCAGGGACGGCAGACCGCAACGCGTATCAATTCGCCGTCGCTGGGAACCACGTCTTCAGCGCTAACATGCTAAACGAATTTCGTATCTCCTACACGCGCACGAACATCCCTTTTGCATATCCGGTACACCCCCAACTCCCCTCATCGGCTGGCTTTACCGGGATCATACCGCAAGACCAGAAGAATGCTGGCCTGCCATCGATCTTCATCAGTGGTTTATTCGGCATGGGGGACAGCCCGCAGGGGCCCGAAGACGAAGTGGGCAACACCTATCAGATTACGGACAACCTGACCAGGACCGCTGGGCGCCACAGTCTGAAGTTTGGTCTGGCAGTAACGCGCTTTGAGTACAACCATCTGTTCGAAGGCTCAAACAACGGAGACTTCTCGTTCGCAGGCGCAGGGGCTTATAGCAGCGGAATTCCGGGACTGGATTTTCTGTTGGGCATACCGGACAGCTATTCCCAGGCTTCAGCAAATACCGCCAGGGCCAGAGGATACGAGTACTATGTCTTCGCACAGGATCAATACAGAGTACGTGCTAATCTCACACTGACTTACGGCGTGGGCTGGCAAATCGATACACCGTTATCAAATCTCACCAATAACGGCCGAGCCGTCAATTGCTTTAGGCCAGGCCAGCAATCTTCGGTGTACCCTACGGCTCCGACGGGCCTCATCTTCCCAGGCGATCCCGGTTGCACCCCCTCTGGCTATGAAACCCATTACGGCCATGTGGGACCGCGCATAGGATTCGCTTGGAGCCCAGACGCTGGCTGGTTATCAGGCGGCACTGGCAAGCTGTCGATTCGCGGCGGGTTTGGGATATACTTCAACCGCTCCGAAGATCAGCCTGTTCTGCAAAGTGTCTTTGATCCTCCCTTTTCTATATTCTCTTCTGGTATAGCAGCTGTGGGCGGATCTCCTAGTTTCGCCGCTCCCTTTACGGATGTTACAGGTTCAAATTCTATTCCAAATCTTTTCCCATACACCGTACCGTCAGCCGCCAGTGCAGATTTCAGTCTGTTCGAACCGCTCGCTCTCAGTGTCACCGACCCCCGCTTTACCGTCCCTTACGCGGAGAATTACAACCTTACCGTCGAACGGGAACTTCCAGCTAAGACAATTGTTAGCCTCGGTTATGTCGGCGCAGTTAGCCATCACTTGTTGGTAGAAAGGGAATTAAATCCTGGGCTTAACCCACAAGGATGCGCCGCCAACCCTACCTGCGTGCAGTTTCGCTCAATCCAAAATATTTTCTTCCCAAACAACTTCCAATATCCGGGAAATATCTTTGGCTCTGTCGGAGATCAGACGACGGATGGAAATTCCAACTACAATTCATTTCAGGCCAATCTGAGGAACAGTCCGTCGCATGGGTTGCAGTTCTCTGCGTCCTATACGTGGAGTCACTCGCTGGATATCGGCTCCCACTTCGAAGATACCGGCCTTTCGACGAGAGCCCTTAACCCATTTAACCCGCATGCGAACTACGGGGACTCAGTGTTCGACGCCCGTCAACGCTTTGTCGCTTATTACAGTTATCAGATCCCCGTCAGGAATGGAGACCGAGGCTTTATACCGGTGCTGATCGGAGGTTGGGAGATTTCCGGGATTACAACGCTACAAACAGGATTTCCGATAACCATCTCGAATCCTGGTACCTATACCTCTTTAACATGCACCGCTTTCGTTTACTACGGCTGCTGGGATGTACCGAACGTGAGCGGGCCAGTTCAGATCTATCGTAATCCCCGTACCTCGCCAAATAATCTCTGGTTCAATCCCGATGCTTTCTCGCAGCCGCCGTTTGGCATTATTGGAAATGCAAGGCGTAATTTCTTTCACGGGCCTGGACTAAATGAGACAGACCTCGCGCTGCACAAGTGGATTCCACTTGGTAGCGAGTCTCGACGGTTGGAACTGCGGCTGGAAGCCTTCAATGTTTTTAACCATGCCCAGTTCAACAATCCGGACGGCAGTTTCAGTGACGGCATCCCTCCAAATGGAACGTTCGGAAGGGTTTTATCAGCTGGTCCTCCGCGATTGGTGCAGCTCGCCGCGAAGATTTATTTCTAAGTGCGGATTTCTAACTCTCCGATTTGAAGTACGAGAATATCCCGGGGCCCCATGAATGAAAAGAACTATAGACCTGATTAACGGAACGGCAGCCATACAACTTCTATTCCTGTTCGCTCTCGCTACCGCAGGGATGTTAGGCCCCTTCGCGAGTGCACAATCCATTGCATTCACCAACGTTCGGATTGTTGATGGCAGCGGAGGGGCGCCTGTCGAACACGGCACGATCGTCATCGACGGGCCGAAAATCGTGGCAGTCGGTCCGGTCTCAAACATTTCCATCCCACCCGGGGCGCGCAGCATCGACGAGGGCGGAAAGACAGCGATGCCAGGCCTCGCGGACATGCACGTGCACCTTACCGGCGGCTGGGATGGAATTTCCGCGGATATGTTGGGCTATCAGCGTTACATGAACGCTCTTTTATACGCGGGCGTCACCACCGTGCTCGACACCGGGAATGTGGAATCTTATGTCTTGCAATTAAGGGCGGAAACGGCTGCGGGCCGGCTACTTGGGCCGCGCATCTACTGCGTCGGGCCGCTCGTTGACGGCCCTGATCCATTTTGGCCGGAACTTTCGCGTGCTGTTGTGTCGCAGGATCAGGTACCTGGACTTGTCCGTCAACTCGCAGACGAGAAGGTGGATTTGATCAAGCTGTATGCCGGACTATCCGATCTGGAGGTGCAGGCCATCTCCAATGAGGCGAAGAAATACAAGTTACGCACCATTATCGACGCGCACAGCCGCAATGGATCGATCGAGCCGATGCAGGAGGGGATCGCTGGTTGGGCGCATCTCCCGACCCGCGAGCTGTCCGATGAGGCGATTGCAACCGCCAAGGCGAAGCAAGTGTTCTTTATCACCACGCTTTCTGTTATCGAAGCATTCACTTGGCGTCGATTTCAGGATATGTCTTTTCTGGATCACCCGCTGATCGTCGACACAACACCAGCATTCGCGCTGACGGATCTGCGTAAACTCGGACGCGAAGAAGTAAACAAGCGCCCCCCGCTGACTGCGCTACTTGATGCAGAGAGCAATGTCAAACGGCTGGTGCAGGCAGGCCTCCTGGTCGCGGCCGGCACTGATGCGCCCTACCCTGGCGATTTTCAGGGTGAGGGGATTCACCGGGAACTTGAGCTGCTCGTGGAGTCCGGCTTAACGCCACTGGAAGCAATCACGATAGCCACAAAGAATGCGGCCAAGATTATGAATGCCGAGACGGAATGGGGAACTCTGGAGCCAGGTAAACTTTCGAACATTGTTATTGTGGACGGGAAGCCTGATCAGAATATTCGCGAGACCAGGAATGTCGCCGTCGTTGTAAAGGAGGGGAGGATTTTGGATCGCAATAAGCTGAAGCTCAATCCCGAGGCGGATCCTGGTTATAAGCCGATTGGCGGAATGGCCGCTCCGGGTACTGAATAAGTTGGCGTCCAAAGAAAGGATAGGACGCGCGAGGATACCGCCGAGGAAAGGATCAAATGAGGAACCTTACGCTGCTGTGCCTTCTTTCCCCATTGTTATACCTGGCTAGCCAGCGAGGGCCTGGGGCGACACCGCAGTCCCTCGTCCTCACTCATGTCACGGTAATTGACACGACCGGGGCTCCCGCCAAGCCGGACATGACAGTCGTGATAATCGGGGATCGCATTCGGGAGATC
>Ga0073928_10011841_pt1 | contig 10113 bp, 14 predicted proteins | sample PaiPotPPA55metaG_FD_76969 | JGI IMG/M metagenome (GOLD analysis project Ga0073928, IMG submission 76969) | Iron sulfur acid spring bacterial and archeal communities from Banff, Canada, to study Microbial Dark Matter (Phase II) - Paint Pots PPA... ... | reverse complement strand
CTGAAAAAGCTGCGGCTCTTGGCGCTCGTCGATGCGGGCTTTGTCGTAGCGGAAGAATAGGCGCCCCAGCCACTTGAACATGGCCGGCGCCGCTCCTCTCAGCTCGTCTCTTGCTGGCGCGCGGTCCGCTCCGCCGCCGAGCGTGACTCAGGGCTCACTACGAAGGCTCGCGTTACTTCCGGTTTCGTCGCCATGCGCCAAGCATAAAATGTAGTTAACGCAGAGTCGACGATTATCTCTCTATCGGAACTATAGCAGCCGCCCTCTCCTACGCGGAAGTCAGCGGGCAGCTGGCCGCTTCATCGTGCCGCTGGCAATCCGCACACCGCGAGCACACGGCTGGAATGGCCCGGGCTGGTCGCCATATCCGACCTGATAGCAAACCCGCGGGATTGCGCGTCGCTGTGCGGAAAGAGCTGGCGAGGGCGATGATACCCTGCGCTCCATTTGGGAGCTATTGAGATCGCCTGCCGGGTGCTGCGCGGGGGGAGGCTCACACGATCCACGAGTCTCGACGCACAACCGCAGCAACATAGCCCACAACGAAACTTAAGACTTCCTTTTCTGTCCCGGCACATCGCAAAGTCCTTGGATGATTCACCCAGAGAAGAGTCCCCAGCTCGCGGTGGTCCTTCATAGCTACCAGGTCGAGATCCGCGGAGTTTTGTTGCCACCCCGACCGGCCGAATGAAGGATAAAAAATCTCGTCTAGCGCGAATTCGCTGCCTGGCATGAGGATAGTGGCTATGGGTCTCATGCGTGCGATTTCGGCGCGAAGGCACTCGATGCAGATTGAACTTTAGGATCGAATGACAGCGAAATCTGGATTGCCCTCCACCAAGCCTATCTTGACGAGGTTGGACCAGCCCACTGTCACGGATAAGTCATCAGGAACATAGGGGGTCGCGAGCAGCCGCACCTGCGTCGCCACGTTGCGGACCGCTTGCCAGAACAGTGAGTTTCCGAGAGTATTGAGTGAAAGCAGTGCCTCGCGCACGCTGGCGCTAGTTCCTTCCCGGAAGTTCAGCGGTGCAAACTGAACGTCCCACCCACGTGTGGCTTGGCCAACAAACTGGAGTGTGACTGCGATAGAAGCTGCAGGTCCTGGACCGACCGGCACAAAGATTGAAGCTAGCCCGGTCATGCCCTCGGCCGACATTCGTTCGCGTGTGACCCTCAATTGCTCGTAGAGTTCTCGGTCGATCAGCCACGGTGATCTCGAACCCGCCGGTGGCCTCGAGCACGATCAGGGTTGGCGCCAGGATACGCAGCTGGTTGACGAGCTGCTCAATGCCTTTGCCAGCGCGGACGACTGCAAAGGTCTGGCCTGATGGACGCACATGGACATCGAGACGATCCTTCGAGACATCGATGCCGACGAAGCTCGGCGAAGTGGGCAGGAGTTCCATGACCCGTCCTTGCAAATGCGGGCTCGGCTTGCGGCCCAGGCGACTGTTCGGGTTCGCGGTGGAACCGGGGGACGGGGCGCCTTGCTTTTTCTCGGGCTCGCTCGCCCTGGGGGGCTGCGGGCTCCCGTCCGCCGATAGGCTTGCCGACTGCTTCGTCGCCCGCAATGGGAAGATACAAGGGGGTTCAGTTGACGCCACCGTGCGCGGCTCGGCTCCGCTGCGTGCCCGCCCCGGCTCCGCCTCCCCAATAAAGCCGGGGCGGTTTTTCATGCCGGCTGGTCGCTGAGCGCTCCCGATATTTTGGACCTCCGGTGGACCCCCGTAGCCCCTCAGTTGGTGCCGACGCTCGGGATCGAACCGAGGGCCTACTGATTACGAATTAGCAGGTTGCGTAATCCTGCCGTCTTTCACGCCGTTCCGGGCCATACCTTAGATGTCAGATTTCCCTTGCATATTTGCCCCATGATGCACTAATTTTCGTTCCGGAGCATCCCCAAACGTACCGCGCTGTTGAAGCCCCGATGAAGCCCCGATGAAGCCCCATTGAAGCCCCGTTTGCAAGGGAGCGGAACGAAATGCCAGTCCGGTTGACTGAGACGGCGATCCAGGCAGCGGCGCGGAAGGTGGCCGCGGCCGGGCGCATGGACCTGTCGGATGCCTTGTTGCCAGGCCTACGGCTGCGACTGACGGCAGCGGGTGGCCGCTCTTGGGTTCTGGCCTGTCGCGACACGCTAGGCCGCATGCGGCGCTTCCCGTTGGGCGAGTATCCCGGCACGGGCATTGCCGACGCCCGAGAAGCGGCGCGGACGATGCGGGCCGAGGTGCGCAAGGGCGCTGATCCTGTTGCCGAGCGCAAGCGCCAGCGGGCGATCGGGCACGACGCGCGGGACGGCATCGGCACACTGTCGGCGCTGTTGGACCTCTACGCGCGACAGAAGGGCTCCGGGCTCAAAAGTTGGGCCGAATGCCGGCGCCGCATCGATAGCGTGTTCGTACCGTTCCTTGACCGTCCGGTTGCCACCCTCAAGGCAAGCGACTTGCAGATGCAGGCGGACGGCTGGACCGCGAAGCAGTCCGCCGCAGCGGCCGTGCGGTATCTGCGGCCGGTGCTGAAATGGGCTGCGCAGCGCAGCTACATCATGCACGATGCAACCCTGATCGTGCCACCCGCGACCGTAGGGCGTCGCAAGCGGGTACTGAGCCGCGACGAACTGGCGGCCGTGCTGCCGGTGCTACGGGCATCGAAGCGCCCCTACGCCGCGGCGCTGCGGTTCATGTTGTTGACCCTGAGCCGCCGGGACGAAGCTACGTCGGCACGCTGGCGCGATGTCGATTTCACCACCGGGACATGGACCATTCCCGAGACGAAGAACGGCGAGCCGCACGTTATGCCGCTGCCCGGGCAGGCGTTGGACTTGCTGCGCGCGATCAACCCGGAGAACGCCGCGGCCGATGCGCTGATCTTCGCCACATCAACCGGCGCGCCGCTCTGCAATTGGGATCGCGAGACGAAGGCGTTGCAGGAAGCGAGCGGGACCGCGGGATGGACCCGCCACGATTTGCGCCGCACCGGCGCCACCATGCTCGGCGATATGGGCGAGTTGCCGGACATCATCGAAGCGGCGCTGAACCACGTCAGCATCCGCTCGCCGTTGGCCGCGACCTATAACCGGAGCCGCTACCGGCCCCAAGTCGCCAAGGCGCTGCAACGGATGGCGGACGCGCTAGACGGCATCGAGGCAGGCGCGGGCCAGATTGTGCCGTTGCGCCGCGCGTGAGCAAGCCGCAAAGGTGACCTTTGCGCTTGGACCCGTTAGGCGCTTCGAGATGGTGTTCATATTGCGCGTGTTCGCAGCGGGAACCGGAATCGCTGCTTGGCGGTCGGATGATACCTTCACGCGGGTCTTCCTCGTGTGCGCGTGCCTCGGCAACCTGGTCACGTTCGCTAGCGTGTTGAGCCAAAGGAACCCGACCATGTTCCAGACGGCGCCCGTCGTGACCGATACCCTACGGGCAATGACCGAACGGCGCGGCACCTTGGGACCCGGCCGAGGCCGGCCTGAACCCGCTGCCGTGACCGATCAGCGACCGATCAGCCCTCCGCGCTGGTGCTGAACGAGACGCCCGGCGCGCCCTGCATCAACAGCACCACGATGATCCCGCCGGGTCCGCCACCCGCCGACTGGCCCCCCGAATTGCGGCGCCGGTATGAGGAGGCTATAGTCCAATATCCGCCAGGAACGCCTACGCCCGAGCAGTTGGCGTGCGAAGCTACGCAGAGGGCGGCGAACCTGCGGGCTCTGGCTTCGCTTTTCGTGCCGCCTACGACGAATGCACCTTCGCTCGATCCCCTATTGCGATAGGCAACCACTCGCCTCTGCGCGATCCTTACTTCGCGGTAGTGTCTCAGTTTGCCGGCGTGCCGCCGGACGGATCTGAGGCTCCAGACGCAGGCGCCGTGTCGTGAGGTGGCACCCGGCCTGTACTGATCCCTTGCTTGAACGGTCAAAGACTATTAAACGCTCATTCTCTGCGCAGAAGAAGGGGCGTCTATTGACCGTATGCATAGCCGCTTCAGGCAATATTCGGCCTGGCGCGCCGCCGCTAGTCATTGTCGCCGCGGATCGAATGATCACGATTGGTGACATCGAATATGAGCCGGACCAGACCAAGTCAGTTCTTCTTGCAGGTCAGACTGTCGCCTTGCTAGCCGGCGAAATGGAGACTCATGCAGTAGTATGTCCTGCTGTACAGGACAGCCTTACGACTAACCCGCCTCCGGATTTTCTTAACAAAACCATCGCAGAACGGTATGCAACCGAGTTCGCCTTTTATAGACGCTACGTGGCAGAACAGGAAATCCTGATGCCGCTCGGTCTCACCGCAGACGACTTTCTGACCAGACAAACTGCAATGTCTCACGAATTCGTTCGTGATGTAGCAAATAAACTCTTAGGCCATAGTATAGACTCACAGGCTATAATCGCCGGAGTGGACCATACCGGGCCTCACATATTTAAAATTGTCGATCCGGGAGTGGCGAAGTCATTCGATACGCCTTGCTTTGCTGCTATAGGAACGGGAAGTCCACACGCAGAATCATATCTGATGACAACCGGGTTCCATAAAAATTTTCGGCCGTCGCAGATATTATATGCGGTGTTTGCAGCAAAAATGAAAGCGGAAATCGCGTCTGGGGTTGGATCACAAACGGACCTTCTAATCATACGCGGCGGCACGACGAACCCCCTTGTACGAGGAGGTACATTTATTGTCGGTGCTACGCAGATGCAGCGGCTTCGATCCATCTATGAGAAACAACAAACGCTCGTCCGGCAATCGGAAATGGACGCCATTGAGGAGATGGAGGCGCTGATGACTGAGATCGCCGACAAAAGTCATCAGTCCGATCACGCTGCACAAGCGGCAAATGTTCCGACACCGCCGGATAACACACCGCCCGCAGCGCCCGAACCGTCGGGGGATTCCGGTAGGTGAGTTTACGCCTTCGTTGTCTCCCAATCCTCCACCACCTGCACGATATCTGCGATATCCCAAAGCCGCTCAGTCACTCCGGCTGCCATGGCTGGCGAGCAGCGGAGAGTCTGGTGAATACGGACGAAGTTGTAATACATAAAATGCAAAGATACTGCATGGACGTGGTTAGCAGCTTTCTTTGAGAAGGCATTGGTCAGCCGCGTGAACCGGCGCATGCACATCCGCATTGTGAGATTCTGCCGCTCGACGTGGCTGGTGGATATGTGGTCCGGATCAGGCTTGCCAATCCGCGCACGTTTCTCGGCTCCGATGCACGGCGTTGGGCTATACCGCCGCGCTGCCTCGGTTTCGACTTGTGGTGTCGCGTAGTGCTTGACCAGCATCGCGTAGTCGATGTCATCGGCGAACGCATCGCTAACCGCGTCCAGATAGGCTCTGTGGCCATCCGTGGTGAGCTGCACCCGGTTCGCTAGACGGTCCCGAAGATCGAGCAGGAATTCCAGGGCGCAGTGCGCATCCCGCTCGCCGACGAACCAAGACGGGACTAGCTTCGTGTCCGCGTCGATCGCGACGAATGTCCAGATGTCGCCAGCTTCCTTCGGCGCCCGCTTCGCCGTCGCCACGTTCTTAGCCTTGGCGTAGCAAAACTCCCAAATCTCGTCGATTTGAAGCCGCTTGCAGGATATCGCGCAGAGCCTTGTCCTGGTAGTCGGAACAGGCCCGGCCAGCGTCCACAAGCAGCTTCGTGACCGTGTTGATGCTGGCGCCTGTGGTCCGGGTAACAGCGCGGAGGCTCATGCCTTCGACTAGAAGGGAGATGATGTGAGCGCGCTGGGCACGGGAGAGCTTGTTCATGAAGCGGACCATACCCCATGCCTGCCAGCGCAAGCATGGAATCAGTTCAGCGCGAAGGTTTTTTCCAGCGTGATTGCGCGGCCTTCTTGGCAATTTCCGCGCGGCGCTCCGCCGTGAGGCTCTTGGCTCTTGCCTCGCCTCCCTTCGCGCCCCCAAGTCGACCTAGGGCAACTGCGGCAGGGTTTTTCTTGCGAGGCGGTTCCTCGGTGGCGCTGCCGGTTGCCAGGGCCACCGTAAGCCGTGCCCGCTGGTTCGGATCACGCGGGCGAACTGGCTTGCTTGTTCGAGTAGGCATACCGCGAAACATGCCATGCCAACCTCACGGATGGAATGCGGCTATGCTAGGAAGGAATTCCAAACTGAGACACTACCCGCCCGATGATTTGCTTAAGCGTGAAATTTGCGCGGTATTGCGCGCAAACAGAAGAAGCCGGGAAGCTCGACGAGACAATGCACTGGCGATGTTGCGCCCGGCGGCCGCTGCGCTTGCAAAAGGTGGCTTGTCCGACTTAGCCGACAAAATCCGCCGAGATATCGATACCGTCAATTCTATGGGCCGAATTCCGGGTGCGTATGAATAGAGAATAAAAGGCGCGTTACAATGTACGGCACGATCGTAGCCCAGAACCAGAGCGCTTCTCAAGGCCACTCAGTAACGCGCGCCGCGAACGTGACAACTACATCATTACCCTTCTCGTCGACTTGAACATTTCTGTCGAGTTGGCGACCGACTTCAAACGCAATCTTTCTGATTTCTTTCAGCTGACGGGCTCCGCCCGACAATACCTCCGCTCTGCACGCTCGTGCCGCTGCCAACAATTGTTCACGCATGCCACCTCAACTCCCTGGAAACGGGTATGCCAACCCGTCACCTCGGCTCAAACTTCATCGCCACGCCGTTCATGCAGTAGCGGAGCCCAGTCGGCGCGGGACCGTCCTCGAATACGTGGCCGAGGTGCCCGCCGCAGCGGCTGCAATGCACCTCCGTGCGGGTCATGAACAGGCTGCGGTCGTCCGACGTCGCCGCCGCGCCTTCGATCGGCATCGTGAAGCTCGGCCACCCGGTGCCGCTCTCGAACTTCGCCTCCGAGGCGAACAGGGGCTGGCCGCAGCCGGCGCAGACGAAAGTGCCGGCGCGCTTCTCCTGGTTCAACGGGCTCGTGCCGGCGCGCTCCGTGCCGTGCTTGCGCAGCACCGCATATTGCTCCGGCGTGAGCAGGTGCCGCCATTCCTCGTCCGCGTGCGTCACCGGGTAGGACACCGATTCGCCGGTGCTCTTCGCTTTGCCGCCAAATAGTGCCATGGCTCTCACCATCGTCGCTGATCGGTCATCCGAATACTCGGGCAGGCCGTTGGGGGGCCGGCCGCAATAGGAACGGTGAGACGATAGTCTTGTCCCAACTCTGGGGCAAACGAGTGATTCGAGCAACTGAAGCATGGCTTCCCCAACGCTCGGCAGCAATTCAGCAATCACAATTTGACGAGGATTCCATTGTGCGGCGCACTATAGCGACAGCCGACCCCGGCAAGCGTTGCAAGAGCCCGGCGAAATGGCCAAACTCCCCCGCCTCAACCCGCCAAAAGGGAAATGCCGGCGTAACGGTCCTGAGGTAAGCCCTAGTCAGGATACGACTGAAATGCGGCCCTACCCCAAATATGCCACGACCGTGATCGGTGCCCATAGCGTGCCCGACTGGTACGAGGCCTTGGACCGGCTCGTCGCGGTAGGACAGCTATCGATGGCGTCATTGGTCGATGCCCAGTATCGGGCGAGCCAAGCGGCGGTTCTCGATCAGGAATTGGCCGGCATCGACGTCGTCACGGGAGGCGAGATGCACCGGCGCACCCATAACCGGCACTCGCCACCAAATGCCATGCTGAATTACTTCTGGCAGAAGATACCCGCGTTTCAGGGGAGCACTCGCCCGAAGCCGATTATGCCGCACGATCCCAACGTTTTTCATCCCGCGGCAACGTGCCGTACGCGAATCTTCGACAACATTGACCTCGGCCTGGCGAATGAATTCCGCACGGTTTCGGCGCTCACGCAAAGGCCCGTCAAGGTGACGATGACGGGACCCTATTTTTTAGCCAAGGTAGCTTATGACGAATACTACAACAATCTTGCGGGGATGATGGCAGATATCGGAAAGTTGCTCAGATATAATTTCAAGCTCCTCGCCGATGCCGGCTGCAAGCACATCCAGCTCGATGAGCCGCTATTCACCATGGCGGAGGATAATGAAGTCCGGGCGGCGGTGGATGTTATCAATTTCGCGATCGAAGGGCTTCCCGACGACATCCATATTTCTACTCATATCTGTCAGGGCAATTACGCGGTCGGCAAGGAATACGACGCGCAAATCGGCCATCGCTATTTCGATGTTGGGCGCTATAAAGCTGACTTGGTGTGTGAAATTGCCTGCACCTCCCTTCTGATAGAGCACGACATGGCGCCGCAGTTCCAGGGGCTGCTGCGAAACCAGCAGCTCGGTGTCGGCGCCGTGGACGTGCAGGACCCGAAAGTCGAGAGTGGTGAAACCGTGGCTTCGCGCATTCGCGCGCATTCGTGGCTCGCGCCGGAACAGACGATTGTAACAAGTTCCTGCGGATTCAATCATCTGCCGCGAAATGTAGCCTACGGCAAGCTGCAGGCGATGGTACAGGCCAAACGCATACTGGGCGGGTAAGGCATGCCGGAGACGCCCGTTCAGCCGCAACGTCCAACGAGCGAAGAGCTGCTGGAGCTGGCTCAGGAGGCGGGCCGCGTCGGTTTGTTTGAGTGGAGCGTTCAGGAGGGCAGCGTTCACCTCTCGCCCAGTTTTCTCTCGATCCACGGTCTCGATGCCTTCGACGGGCGATTTGAAAGCTGGCTGAAGTGCATTCACCGCGAAGACCGGGTGCGCATCTCCCGCCTTATCGACAATGCCATCGCCGAGCAGCGGCCGAAATGGGATGCCGAGTTCCGCATCGTCAGCCCGAGGAACGGCGAATTGAAGTGGATGGAGGCGCGCAACCTCGCGTCTTATGACCAAGCCGGCCGGCCCTTGCGCGTCATCGGCGTAACCGTCGATGTGACCGAACGCAAGCGCGCCGAGGCCCGGCTGCGCGCATTCGCCGAAGAGCTGGAAGAGGCGGTCAAGGAGCGCACGCGCGAGCTCGAGGCGGAGAACGAAGCGCGCAAGCAAGCTGAGGAATTGTATCGACAGGCGCAGAAGATGGAGGCTGTCGGCCACCTCACCGGCGGCGTCGCGCACGACTTCAACAATCTCCTCACTGTCATGTTGGGCGGGCTTGAGACGATCGGCCGACAAATAGCCGCCCTGCAACCGTCGCCCGCGGTCTCCAGAATCGCCCGCGCCAAGGATATGGCCCTCGAGGGTGTGCACCGGGCGGCCGCACTGACCAGCCGCCTGCTCGCATTCTCTCGCCAACAACCGCTGACCCCCGAGACTCTCGACGCGAACAAACTGGTTGCCGGAATTTGCGACCTCTTGCGGCGGACGCTCGGCGAAGCCGTGTCGCTGGAAACCGTGCTGGCGGGCGGCCTTTGGCGCACGGACGCCGATTCCAATCAACTCGAAAACGCCATTCTCAATCTGGCCTTGAACGCCCGCGACGCCATGCCCGACGGCGGCAAGGTCACGATCGAGACCGCCAATTGCTATTTGAGCGGGACATACGTGGCGGGCCTGTCGGAGCCGGTGGAAGAAGGCCAGTACGTGATGATCGCGATTGCCGATACCGGATCGGGGATGGACCAAGCGACCCTGGAGCGGGCATTCGACCCGTTTTTCACGACCAAGGAGGTGGGCAAGGGAACCGGCCTCGGCCTCAGCCAGGTTTATGGCTTCGTGCGCCAATCGGCTGGTCACGTAAAAATCTACAGCGAGCTTGATCAAGGTACGACGGTTAAAATCTATCTTCGGCGTAGCGCCGCGGACGAAGCCCGGCGCGACAAGGAGGCGCCGGCGCGCGATACTGCTCGGGCTATCGGGACCGAGAAGATTCTGGTCGTGGAGGACGACGATGCGCTTCGCGCCTATTCCGTCGAGAGTCTCCGTGAGCTTGGCTACGAAGTGGCTGAGGCGAGGCACGGGATGGCCGCGCTCGATCTGCTGGATCGCGGTGAAGTCGATCTTCTGTTCACCGACGTTGTCATGCCGGGCGGCATGAATGGCCGCCAGCTCGCCGAGGAAGCGATGCGTCGCCGGCCGGGGTTGAAGGTCTTGTTCACTACCGGCTACACGCGCAATGCTATCGTACACCAGGGGCGATTGGACGCTGGCGTACAGCTCATCGGCAAGCCATTCTCGTTCGGGGAGTTGGGTGCGAAGGTCCGGGAACTGCT
>Ga0073928_10011840_pt1 | contig 10113 bp, 14 predicted proteins | sample PaiPotPPA55metaG_FD_76969 | JGI IMG/M metagenome (GOLD analysis project Ga0073928, IMG submission 76969) | Iron sulfur acid spring bacterial and archeal communities from Banff, Canada, to study Microbial Dark Matter (Phase II) - Paint Pots PPA... ... | reverse complement strand
CGTGTCACGCGTCATGAAAATAAAATCGGTGATCGCCGGCGAATAAACCGCTCCGCCGGCGCACGGCCCCATCACCGCGCTGATCTGCGGAATCACGCCGCTCGCGAGCGTGTTGCGCAGAAAAATATCGGCGTAGCCCGCTAGCGACATCACGCCTTCCTGGATCCGCGCCCCGCCCGAATCGTTCAGACCGATCACCGGCGCGCCCTGCCGCATGGCCAGGTCCATGATCTTGGCGATCTTCGAGGCGTTGGCCTCCGAGAGCGAGCCGCCGAACACGGTGAAGTCCTGCGCGAAGACGTACACCAGCCGCCCCTCGACGCGGCCGTAGCCGGTGATGAAGCCGTCGCCGGCCGGCTTCTGCGCTTCCATGCCGAAGTCCGTGCAGTGGTGCGTGACGAACTTGTCCAGCTCCTCGAACGTGCCTTCATCGAGCAGCAGCTCGATGCGCTCGCGCGCGGCAAGCTTGCCCTCGTTGTGCTGGCGCTCGCGGCGCTCCGCCCCGCCGCCCGCTTCCGCCTCGGCGCTGCGCCGGCGCAGCTCCTCGCTCTTGTCCTTATGCTTCTGGTTTACCGCCATTCCTCCGCCTTTTCGCCTCTCCGCTGCGCTTTTTTCGCCGGCGCAGATCGTCCCGCCAAACAGCCCTTCACTCCACGTATAACACGATGCGGGAAGTTTGCAAGCGATAGGCCCTGTGGGCAACCTGCGCGGGCGGCAAGTTCGTTGTGTCCCGGCCAGGAGAAGCGTACGATGCGCCAGCCGGAGACCCAAATCGGGAATCCCGGCTTTGAGGAGGACGCGTCATGAGCGCATCATCCATGGGCACAATCGTGCAAAAGTCGGTGGGGTGGTCCATTGGGCTCAGCGTTCTGATGATTCTGGCTGGTCTTTTGGCGATCGCGATACCTCAGGTGGCCGGAATCACGATAGCTTTGCTGGTCGCCTGGCTGCTTATTTTCAGCGGCGGGGCCCACCTGGTGTTTGCCTGGCACACGCGCACCACGGGCGGGATTCTCTGGGAGCTGCTGCTGGGCATTCTCTATATTTCGGTTGGTGCCTATACGTTGCTGCATCCTGTGACGGGCCTGGCGTCACTCACCATCGTGCTCGCTATCTATCTGCTTGTCGAAGGAGTCCTGGAGCTCGCCTTGTGGTTCCGGCTCCGCCTAATGCCTGGCAGGGGCTGGCTGCTATTCGACGGAGTCTTCACCCTGATCCTTGCCGTGATGATCTGGAAGACGTGGCCATCGAGCACCGAATGGGTCATTGGCGTACTTGTGGGGTTCAGCATGCTGTTCAGCGGCGTCTCTCGGCTGATGATCTCTTTGGCGGCGCGCAGCATGGTCGCCAAGCCGGCTTAAGCACGCACCGAATTCGTCCGCCGCGACGGTTTAGTGCAGCCCGGACCAATCGTCGGCGACAAGAATGGAGTTCGAAGGGTTGAGGGATCGTTTTGGGCTGTGACGCCGGCTATTGGGCGACTTCGACAGTGAGTCTTAGACCGATTGCCTTGGTGACGGCTACCAGGGTGGACAGGCGGGGGTTGCCGTGAACCGACAAGGCTCGATAGAGACTCTCCCGCTCGATGCCGGCAGCCTTAGCAACTTTGGCAATGCCCTGTGCTTGGGCGAGGTGGCGCAAAGCAATCAGCAGGACGCGAGGTTCGTCCTCATCCTCCAGGGCAGCTTTGAGGTACTCGGCGGCAAAGTCCGGGTCTTTCCGAAGGCGGCGAACCATGGCCTCGTCGTGGGAGATACTGGCTTTACGCTTCATGGTTCTCTCAATCCCACTGTTCATTGTAACTTATAAATTACACGTTGGCAATTCCCAATCCTTAGTGCAAGCCGGACCAGTCGTCGGCGACTAGGATGGAATTCGAGGGGTTGGCAGGGTCGTATTTCACGCTGGCGGGCTGGCCCACGACGACTCGATGGAGGGCGGCGCGTTCTTCGAGGCCGCTGATGTCCTGCGCCGTCTCGTAGGTGACGCCGGAAATCGAATAAGTATAGAAAAGCAGCTTGTGCACGCCGTTGCCGGCGGGTTTGGAAGATTCGCGCTTCGCAAAAAGCCCGCGCGGCGCCGCCGGGACATCGTGCGGCCGGTCCACGATCTCAAGCACCTGGCCCTCGACGATGCGCCCGATCTGGTTCAGGCGAAGACGGCGCCGGCGCTCGATTTCGTGCGGATCGCGCGGCCGCTGGCGCCAGGAGATGAGTATCCAAAGCCCAACCAGCAGAACGGCCCCTGCGGCCAGACTCAATTCACGCCAATGCGCCGCCGCGTATCTCAACGCCCGCCTTTGCGGGCGGCCGCCGGCTCCGCGAGACGCGGTCCGGCCGGCTCGACAATCTCGCCGAGCACGGCGCGCGCCTTCTCCCAATCCTTGAGGAACGATTCGAGGCCGCGGTCGGTGAGCGGGTGCTTGAAGAGCTGCTCGAACACCTTGAACGGCATCGTTCCGATGTGCGCGCCCATCTTCGCCGCCTCTACCACGTGGAGCGGATGCCGCAGACTCGCCGCCAGGACTTCGGTCTTGAAATTGTAGGCGCGGTAGATTTCCAGAATTTCCCGCAGCAGGCCGAGGCCATCCTGCGAAATGTCGTCCAGGCGGCCGAGAAACGGGCTGACGAAATACGCGCCCGCCTTGGCCACAATCAGGGCCTGGGAAGGCGAAAACACGAGCGTGATGTTTACTCGGACGCCCTCGCGCGAAAGAACGCTCAACGCGCGCACTCCGTCCATGGTCATGGGGATCTTGGCGACGACGTTACGATGCCAGCTGACGACCTCGCGCGCCTCGCGCAGCATCCCGGCCGTATCGGTGGATACGACTTCGGCGTTCACCACGCCGTCCTTTACGATGCCGCAGATGTCGAGGATCAGCTCGCGGAAGGGCTTGTTCTCCTTGGCCGCCAGCGTGGGGTTGGTCGTGACGCCGTCGAGCACGCCCAGCGCCGCCGCCTGCCGGATTTCGTCCAGGTTCGCCGTATCGAGAAAGAATTTCATTAACCTGCCCCCTTTTCGGATGTTCGCTGCGACACCGCTTTCAGCCGCGTGACTTCGACCGACCCGTCGAGCAGCTCGGGCGCGAGCTTGCGAAAGGCCTGGATGTGCGCGGACTGGGCGTGCGCGTCCAGATGCGCAGCGCTGACCCAATTCTCATAGAAGACGAAGAGCGCAGGATTGCTCGCGGACTCGTGCAGGTCGTAGTCAATGCATCCGGCTTCCGCGCGCGTCGGCCCGACCAGGCCCAGGAGCAGCTCGCGGACACGCGCCTCCTGTCCCGCCTTGGCGCGAACGTGCGCAATCACGGTCAATTGATCATCCATGGCCATCGCCTTTCGCTCGACTAGGACGCGAGCGTTCCCGCCACCGGGTTCCGCAGCGTCCCCACGCCGCTCACCACCACTTCCACCAGGTCGCCCGAGGCCAGCGGTCCCACGCCCGCCGGCGTTCCCGTCGAAACGACGTCGCCGGGCACGAGCGTCATCACCTGCGAGATCCAGCGCATTATAGCATCAACGGAAAAGATCATTTCCGCCGCGCGCGCGGACTGTTTTCTTACCCCGTTCACAAACGTCTCGAGCGTCGCCGCGGCGAGGTCGAGCTCGGTCTCGATGACCGGCCCGAAGGGGCAGAAGGTATCGAAGCCTTTTGCGCGCGTGAACTGAACGTCGAGCCGCTGCAGGTCGCGCGCGGTCACGTCGTTCAGGCACGTGAAGCCCAGGATGTAAGGCCGCGCCAGCTCCGTGGCTTGCAGGCGCGCGCATTCCTGCCCCACCACCAACGCAATCTCGCCTTCGTATTCCACTTGCTTCGATATCGCCGGCAGCACGATGGGCTCTTCCGGCGCGATCACCGACGAAGGGGGTTTCAGGAAAATCAGAGGCTCCTTCGGCACGGCGTTCCCCATCTCCGCGGCGTGCTCGGCGTAATTCCGCCCCACGCAGACGATTTTGCTGGGCACGGCCGGCGGCAGGAGCTTGACGTCCGCGAGCGGCCACGCGCGGCCGGTTTCCTCGCGCCGCCCGAAAAGGCCGCCGGAAATCTCGCGCACCATCCCGCCCGCAATCACACCCGCGCGCGGCTCCGGATGCATCTCCCGTCCGATATCGATAGCTGCAAACTCGGCTGGCTGGAAGCGGCAGAGCTTCATCGCGAGGGATGCATCGCCGGAATCCTCACCGGTGGTGGACGTGAACGGCGTGCCGCGGCCGCCGGCGCCCCGGCGCCACCGGGTGACGCATCGCGGCGAACAGCATCGACGTCACCCAAAGGCCCGCCGAAATCACGCCGTAGAACAACGCGCCCAGGATGAAGAGATGAAAAGGAGTCTTGCCGAGAGAATTGTCGAGATTGACGAAGTACATGCCCGCGATGTCGTACGCCATCACGAAAATAACCCAGCCGATCATCGCCGAGGCAAACAGTCTTGCAGGAAGGCGCGGGAATAGAGCCACCGGCAGGATCATCGCCAGCGCAAACGTGGCATAGCTCAGCGCATTCCGCAGCATGGCCACATGTTCGAGCAACGGGAAACGGTTCGCCGCTACCAGCGAGCACGTCATCACGATGCTCAGAAGGCCCCCGGTCACGAGGCCCATGCGCATCACAGGGCTAGCCCAACGGGCCCATCCGGTTCGGTGTGCGTGTGGTGCAGTCATGGTTTTGTCGGGCCGCCCTCCGCCGGCACGGCCGAAGAAACGGGCGCGCTTGGGACACCCTCATTCCCGGTGCGGTCCACAGCGGTTACCCTGTAGAAATAGGTGCTGCCCGGCACCCACGAGATATCACGAAACACGGGCGTGAGCAATAATTCCCGGTTCATCCGTGTTCCAGGCGAGCCTGCCTCCCCGCTCCGGTAGACGTTGTACCCGGCCACGTCCCCCTCCGGGCTGATCGCCCAGGATAGCTCCAGGTGCGCCGGCTCCTGCTGCGTCGCCGGCACGATGATGACGGCCAGCCCCTGCGGCGCGGCCGGCGGAAACGAATTGCGCGGGGCCACAATCGCCGCCCGCGAGTCCGCCGACTCCACCGATCCGGTTTCGTATTGCGCCACGCTGCGCACCGTGTAGACGTAGATGCGGCCGAACTCGAATTGGGTGTCACGGTAGGGCGGCGCCGGCGTCACTCCCACCAGCGCCAGCGACGCGGCGAGCCTTGGACTTTCCTGGTTCGCCGCCGCTTCCGCCTCGGCCCCGGGCTGGACGACCGCGCGGTACACGCGATACCCGGCGGGAGCCTCGAGCGCCGTCCCCGACGTCGTTTTCTCCGGCGGAGTCCACGTCAGCACCACCGCCTCTTTCGTCACCTGGGCGGAGAGATCGGTAATCGCCTTCGCCACGGGATAAATGCGCACCGTCGCGATGTTCGAGTCCTCCGAATCCTTCTTATTCGACGCCCGGGTCCGCACCATGTAAACCGCCTGGCCGCCCGTATACGCCGCCACTGCCTCGGGCTTCAGCGGATCGGCGAACTGCACTTATCCCCCGGTGAGGTATGTATCCACCAGCGCGCGCGGAATCGTGTAGACCAGGTCACGCGGTGGGTTGTGCGCCGCGGTTCCCGCGCCGGGGCTTTCCAGTGCGCGGAAGATTTCAATCACGGGTTTTTCCGCCAGCGCGTGCCGCTCGGTCGAGTTCTTCGGCAGGGTGAACGTGAGCACCGCCGCGTCGCCCAGCTGCCGCACCGCAAGATCGGTCACCGCTTCCGGCACAACCGGCCGGGGCGGCGTGGGTTCGCCCGGCGCCGCGCAGCCGCTCAAGCAAAGAACAAAGACCAAAAAAGACGCCGGCCGCAAACGATAGCGATGAGCATTCGCCCCGCTGTTGCGAGCGAAGCGGGGAATGCGCATTTCCGTTGCGAAAAGGGGCGGCCCGGCGCGAAACATCACGAATCACCCATCACAAAATGTAGCGGCTCAAATCTTGATCCTTGACGATATTGGCGAGCTGCTTCTGGACGTAGGCGGCGTCAATCCGGACGTTTTTCTTCTTCATCTCCGGCGCATCGAAGGAAATCTCTTCGAGCACCTTTTCGAGGATGGTGTGCAGGCGCCTGGCGCCGATGTTTTCGGTCTGCTCGTTCACGGTCGCGGCGAAGTGCGCAATCGCGGCCACCGCGTCGTCGGTGAAGGTCATCTTCAGCGACTCGGTTTCGAGCAGCGCGACGTACTGCTTGATCAGCGCGTTCTTCGGCTCGGTCAGGATGCGAACGAAGTCGCCCTCGCTCAGCGAGCTCAGCTCCACGCGAATCGGGAAACGCCCTTGCAGCTCGGGGATCATGTCCGAAGGCTTGGTCACGTGAAACGCCCCGGCGGCGATGAACAGGATGTGGTCCGTTCGCACCATGCCGTAGCGCGTGTTGACGGTGGTGCCCTCGACGATCGGCAGGATGTCGCGCTGCACGCCCTCCCGCGAAACGTCCGGACCGTGCCCGCTCTCCCGCCCCGCGATCTTGTCCATTTCATCGATGAACAGGATGCCCATCTGCTCCACGCGCTCCACTGCGATGCGCGTCACCTGGTCCATGTCCAGCAGGCGGTTTTCCTCCTCCTGAATCAGGTAATCGAATGCCTCCGCCACCGTCATCTTGCGCTTCTTCTTTGACTGGCCGAAGAATCCGGAGAGCATGTCCTTGACGTTGATGTCCATCTCCTCGATGCCCTGGTTGGTCACGATCTCAAACGCCGGCATCGAGCGCTCCCGCACCTCCACTTCCACCATCCGCTGGTCCAGCTTTCCCTCGCGCAGTTGCGCCCGCAGCTTTTCGCGCGTTCGCTGCGCCTGCTCTTTTCTCTGCGCTTCGCTCGGCGCTCCCACCGCCTCGACCACCGGCGGCATCGCCGGCAGCAGCAGGTCGAGCACGCGCTCCTCCGCCGATTGCTCGGCGCGCTCCGCCACCTCGTCCAGCTTCTCTTCGCGCACCATGTCGATCGAAACTTCCACCAGATCCCGCACCATCGATTCCACGTCGCGGCCCACGTATCCCACTTCGGTGTACTTCGACGCCTCCACCTTGACGAACGGGCAGCCCGCCAGCCGCGCCAGCCGCCGCGCGATCTCCGTCTTTCCCACGCCCGTCGGCCCGATCATCAGGATGTTTTTCGGCAGGATTTCTTCGGCCAGCTCCGGCGTCAGCTTCTGCCGCCGCACGCGGTTCCGCAGCGCCACCGCCACCGCCCGCTTCGCCGCGTTCTGCCCCACGATGTACTTGTCGAGCTCGATCACGATTTCCCGCGGGATCAGCTCGTCAAACGACGGCAGCGCCTCCGGCTCCGGCGCCTGCGATTCCCCGGATAGATAAATGACCATGTCCTTCTCCGGCTTTCCCGTCATGTTTCTTTACAGCTCCTCGATCGTAAAGTTGGCGTTCGTAAAGATGCAGATCTCGCTCGCGAGGCGCATCGCTTCCTGCGCGATTTCCTTCGCCCCGAGCTTGGTGTGCCGGGCCAGGGCCCGTGCCGCCGCCACCGCGTACGGCCCGCCCGACCCGATCGCGCACACGCCGTCGTCCGGCTCGATCACGTCGCCGTTCCCGGAAAGCAGGAACGTGGACTTTGCGTCCGCCACCACCAGCAGCGCCTCGAGATGCCGCAGCGAGCGATCGGTCCGCCAATCCTTGGCCAGCTCCACCGCGGCCCGCGCCAGGTTCCCGTGATACTCCTGCAGCTTGTTTTCGAACCGCGTGAAAAGCGATAGCGCGTCGGCGGTGCTGCCGGCAAAGCCCGCGAGGATTTTGTCGTTGAAGAGGCGGCGGGTCTTCTTGGCGTTGTGCTTTACGACGCCTTCGCCCATGGTCACTTGTCCGTCCGCCGCCAGCACCACTTTGCTGTCGCGCCGCACGCACAGCACCGTCGTGCTCCGCACCAGTGGAGCCCGGTGCATCTTGCCGGTCTTTTGCGCCATCCGCATCCCGCGATTATACCCCGAGCGTCGCGCCGCCGCACGCCGGGTCTTGCAAAAGGATGCGCTCGCTTGCGCTGCCGCTGGGCAAAGCGCTCTCGGGGATTCCTGTCGGCGCGGGGCGCGGCCAGGAAACTATTTTTCTATCTGCTCCACTGGATTAATTTCCCACCAGTGGTTTCCGGCCTTTGCGTCATAGCGGGTGATTCCCCGAATCGTGATCGGCTTTCCGATGGAAGGTGATTCGCACGGAACCTTGGGAATGCACTTGGCCTCGATGCAGCGCGCGCGGTCCATGCCCTCGATTTTCGGGTTTTCGCAGATGCGGATGTCCGTGTCGCCGTCTTCTTCCCTCGTCGCCTGCGTGACGAAGCCGCCTACCGCCGCGTGCGTCCCCATTTTCTCAGACCAGCTGGACGGGTCTTCGTGGACCAGCTCGGTAATCGTCAACTCGGCGTACGTGCGTTTGGGCGGTTCTTCGTGCTTGGCCGGCGCATTTGCCGGCTTCGAGTGAGACGTGGCGCGCTTTTTTGCCGCCGGTGCTTGCTCCTGGGTCCCGCTGGCCCACAGTACCGGAAGGGCGAGCAGAATAACCAGCAGCGTTGCGAAAGATTTCCTCATTTTCAGACCTCCTGAAAACTTTGCTGGGCTGGCGTTACGACCTTTTCAATATGATAGGCGTGCGAGCAGGCTATGCGGCGCCGCGTGGCACGGGCCTGGCTCAAAGGGTAACCGGGCTTCCGTACAGGCCCGGAAACGATGCCAGATTGCCCGTTTCGCGCATGTTGATTTAAGATGCTCCTACTAAAGGAACAGCCGCGGGAAGTGAGGACAGAATGAAACGTAGCTGGAATCCGATGATCTGGGCAGGGTTTGCGCTGGTTCTTGCCGGCGTCGTGAGCTATCCCACCTTCTTTATCCGCTTCCCGGCAACGCGCGATTTTCCGTGGGCCAACCTGCTCCTGCTGGCAGTGGCGGCCGCCATGCTGGCGGTGGGTGTGTGGCGCGCGTTCAGGCGCCCGGAGGCGTACCGCGGCAAAGTGAGCGGATCGATTCTTGCTTCTCTCAGCGTCCTGATGATCGGATTGTTCCTCGCGACGATCTTCTATTTCTCCAGGCAGCTTCCCGCCTCGCGCGGAGCGCCGCAGGTTGGCGCCATCGCCCCGGACTTTACTCTGCCCGATTCGACGGGGCGTTCCGTGACCCTTTCGAGCCTGCTGAATTCGCCATTTGCCACAAACGATTGGCCGGCCGCGTCAGCCGGCCCGGACAAGACCGCCGGCGCCGTGCTGATCTTCTACCGCGGCTACTGGTGACCCGCCTGCAACTCCGAGTTGCGGAGTTTCCAGCAGAGGCTGCCCGAGTTCAATGCGCGGAAGATCCGCGTCGTTGCCATCAGCGTGGACCCGCCCGATGTCTCACAGCATCTTCGGCAGGCCGCTGGCTATTCGTTTCTGTTTCTCTCCGACGACAAAGCACAGGTCATCCATCTGTGGGACCTGGTGCATCCGCACGCGGGAGTTGGCGGCGCCGACATTGCGCGCCCCGGTGAGTTTCTGCTGGATTCGAGCGGAAAGGTTCGCTGGGCAAAGCTGACCGACGACTATCTCGTCCGCGCCCGGCCCGAAGAAGTCCTGCAGGTCAGCGACGCGATGCATCTCTCCGGCAACTGAGACCGCCACAAACTTCAAGCGGCTCGCAAGCCAGCTTCGAGCGCGTCGTAAAAAGCGCTCAGCTCGGTCGGCTGCGTAAAGATGTGCGTGGCGATGCGGATACGCTCCGCGCCGCCCGCGATGCGTATGTTGCGCGCCGCGCATTCGTCCGCAATTCGTTTCAATCCTCCCGTGGTCGCGCCCGGAGCCACCGCCGGAACGGGCTCGAAGCTCACGAGCCCGGCATAAAACGGATCGGCGCTGGCATTCACGATCCGCAGTTGCTGCGGATGACGCATCACTCTCTCGCGCACCTGGCTTCCCAGCTGATGGATGCGCGCATAAATCCGGTCGGGACCGATCTGCGCGTAAAAATCCAGCGCCGCCTTCAGCCCGACGATCACGGAAAGATTCGACGTCCCGAACCACGAGAAGCGGTACGCCTTCATGTCGTAGTTGTTCCAGTTTGCCGTGGCGATGTTCACCCACAGGTCCTTCAACCGCTCTTCGCGGATAAAGAGCACGCCGGTTCCTTTCGGCGCCATCAGCCATTTGTG
>Ga0073928_10011839_pt1 | contig 10114 bp, 10 predicted proteins | sample PaiPotPPA55metaG_FD_76969 | JGI IMG/M metagenome (GOLD analysis project Ga0073928, IMG submission 76969) | Iron sulfur acid spring bacterial and archeal communities from Banff, Canada, to study Microbial Dark Matter (Phase II) - Paint Pots PPA... ... | reverse complement strand
TCGCGCGCCAACCCAAAATCCACCTGCACAAACATCGGATGCGTTGGTTCGTTGGGAACTTTAAACTCGGCAGGAACCGCCTTGTCCGACTTTGCCCGGTAAGGATCGTCCACCAACTGTCGAATCAATTCCTGACCATCCGAAGCCATCCGATCAATCAGCGGCTTGGGAAAAAAACAAGGGGTCTCCGAAATCCGAAACTGCACATGCGTCCCGCAAACTTCATCGATGCGCCGCAAGAATGCCCGATACTTGTCCGCAGTAAAGTTCTCGTTGAATTCCCGACGCAATGAAGGAATCATATTGTCAGCGCCTTGTCATCCTGAGCGTAGAAAAGCGCTCACAAAGTGAGCGCTTTTCGCAGTCGAAGGATCTCTATCTCTTCCACAATGTAAGCCGCCGCTACGCCTGCACCAAAAACTTCCCCTCTCGCATAATCTGCTCGTCATCGACCCAAATATTAAATTTCCGTCCCACCACATCAATATGCGTAGTCGAATCCCACTCCGCTCCCGTGTGCGCCCCATAAGGATTCCCAAACGCGATATGCACCCCGGGATACTTTTCATCCTGCAAAATCTGTCCAATCACATCTTTCAAATCAATGTTCGTCCCAATCGCAAACTCGCCCACCCGATCGCTGTTTTCATCGGTATGCGTATACTTCCAAAAATCATTCTCCAGTTCGCGATTCTCCGAATGGGCCTCGGTCAACCGGTTCGCCTTCATGCGCACAGTTAGCGGGTTCTCTTGCAAGTTGCCAAACTTCCCGCACAAATAATCGCCCACCACACCATCGATCACAAACGTCCCATTCACCTCGCCCGGAGTCGTAAAAATTTCTCCGCCCGGCAGGTTCCCCCATTTCTCCGGCGAAATAATCCCGCTGGTCTTCAGCCACTTATAATTCGGATTCAGGTCCGCCGTCAGATCGGTTCCCGCCGCCGTTTTCGCTCGAATCTTCGACGCCTTGCGCACCATCTCAACAACTTTCTGACTGAGCCGGTCCACGCGCTGAAAATCCGCCCGCATCCCCTCCAGCATGATCTGCCGGTTAATGTTCACCATGTGCGCGTGGCGAATCTTCTTCCGGTTCACAATGTCCGTCATCTGAATTCGCGACCGCAGTTCATGGGTCTGCGCCTGCACCGCAAAAATTGAAACCTGGCTGCTCTCGAGATCCTCCGCAATCTCGCGCGGCAAATCCTTCAGCGGACGCTCGGCGGCTTCCTCGAGCACCCACGCATGATAAGGTGCACCCACCTTCTCCAGTTCACGCACCATCGAAGCTGCAATCTCGATCGTAGCTTCGTCGGTAATCACACACACCTGTTCGTCCGCATGCACACGCAAACAGACGTTAACGGCGTTAAATGCTCCCGGCGAATACTCAGGATCAAAAGGAATGTCGAGCGTGCCCCACCCTTGTCGCGTTCTTGACGACAGAGCGTGCCCTGAGGTTGTGGAAGGGGTGGGGATTTTGATTTTCACTTTCAGTTTGTCAACAGGAATACTCATCATCCGACTTTTCGAACGGACTCCGGCTCTTCTTCCAGCCCCGCCTCCGTCTCTTCAATAATGTAATCGACCACTTTCTTCAAATCTCCAGTCTCCTGAAACACGCGCAACTGCCGGTCCGCCCCACTGCCCTTTTCCAAAATCTGGTGGATATAACTCAGTTCCTCGCGCGATCCCAATTCATCCACAACGTCATCGACGAACTCAAGATACTCATGCACCAGATCGCGCGCCGGCACTTCCGTCTGCTTGCCGAAATCGATCAGGTTCCCGTTGAGCCCGTAACGCGCCGCCCGCCACTTATTTTCCATGATCAACGCCCGACGGTACAGGCGAAATCCCTGATTCGCTGTATAAAGCTTATACAGTTTCGCCACCGTAGCCTGAATCAAAGCCGCGAGAGCGATAGTCTCATCGGCACGCATGGGAATGTCACACACCCGGAACTCAATCGTATTAAAGAACGGATGCGGTCGGATGTCCCACCAGATCTTCTTCGCGTTATCGATGCAGTTCGTCTTGATCAGCAGCTTGATAAAGTTCTCGTATTCGCCCCAGCTGGGAAAATAATCGGGAATATTCGTTCGTGGAAATTTGTCGAACACCTTGCACCGGTACGACTTCAACCCGGTATTCATCCCCAGCCAAAACGGAGAATTGGTCGAAAGCGCCAGCATGTGGGGCAAAAAATACCGCGCATGATTCATCATGTGAATCGCCGTCTCGCGGTCCTCGATCCCGATGTGCACGTGCAGCCCAAAAATAAGGTTGGCCCGCGCCACCAGCTGCAAATCCTCGACAATATTTTTATAGCGCTGGTCGGGATGAATCTCCTGATCCCGCCAATCCCCAAACGGATGCGTTGCCGCCGACGCCAGCCGCAATCCATTTTCCTTGGCCAGCCGCACCATGTCGCGCCGCAGCTTCTTGACCTCAACCTTCGCATCCTTGATGCTCTTGCAGACCCGCGTCCCCACCTCCACCACCGACTGGTGCATCTCCGCCTTCACCCGCTCCTGAAGAATCATCCGCCCTTTGTCCAGCAGTTCGGCATGAATGTGCGACCGCAGATCCCGCGTCTCTGGATCGACGGTCTGATATTCCTCTTCAATCCCAATAGTGAAAGTAGGCTGCATATATGTTTTATGTCTTGTCATTCCGAGCGAAGTCGACGAACCTGCTGTTCGCCGCCATCATCTGTCAGGCGGGTGCCCCAGTTCTCGCTTCCTTTGCGAAAAGCGGGAAGAACCGGGCATCCACAGTATAACAATTAGCGAGAACCCGCCCGACCCCTCAGTCCCACTCTTTATTCTCCTTAACCCGCGCCTCCACAATCTTCTTCACCAGCGCATCCGGCAAAGGCTTATCCGGCGGAAACTGAATCGTGCCTTTGGAAGTCCGGTAGCCACGCAGCTCCTTCTCGAACTGATCGAGCACTCCCGACCCTGTCGGGAATAAGCTGCAGTGATTCTTAAACGCCGCATACCCCACCAGCATTCCGTTGTACTTGAACATCGGAATCCCGTAGCTGATCACCTCGGTAGTCTCCGCCGGGACCACCGACCGAATCACCGCCCGAAGATGTTTCAATGTGCCGCAAGCCGGCTCCGGCACCCCCGCCAGATATTCCTCCACGGTCTTCGCAGTTTTGCCTTTTCGCATATGCCTGTCATCCTGAGCGAAGTGGCAGTTCGCGAAGCGGAACGGCCACGCAGTCGAAGGATCCCTACCTGCAACGCACTGCCTGCAACCCGTCACTGAGTCCTGCCGAACGAGATGCAACTCTTATTTCGCAGGTTTCCGCTTCCGCTCCGCCACCCAAGCCGGTTCCCCCTTACGCTCCTGCTTCGCCGGCCCCCCAGCCAAAAAATCCGCCCACCGCATCTCTTTCACCGGACTGTCCCCGCGCAGCGCCATCTTCACCGCCATCTCCGCCACCGCATTCACAATCCAGTCAAAATTCTCCTGCCCCACCGACGTAATTTCCGCATCCGGCGCGGGATTCAGAAAGTCAATCGCATACGGAATACCACCCTCTACCGCGAACTCCACAGTATTCAAGTCGTACCCCAGCGCCCGGCACAGCGACAACGCATCCTTCTGCATCCGCTCCCGCAGCGCCTCCGACGACGGCGCCGGATTCCCCTTCACATAGCGCTCATGAAACGGCGCCCGCGGGTCGTACTTCATGATGTGCACTTTCTCCTGCCCCACCACGTAACACCGGTAATACTCCTCGAACTCCACGCCATGCTGCAGGGTCATGCACAGATCGCCGGTCTGGTTGTAGTGATGAAAGAATTCTTCCGGTGAATGCACCTTGTACACGTGCTTCCAACCGCCTCCGGAATAAGGCTTCAAGAAAGCAGGGAAGCCGACGTAATCAAACAATTCCTGCCAGTTGAGAGGGAAGATGAGATTCCGCATCGACTGATCCGTCGTTCCCTCGGGATGCTTGTTATGCGGCAGAATGATCGTCGGAGGAATCGCCACGCCCATCTTGTGCGCCAGCGCATAGTTGAAGAACTTGTCGTCCGCCGTCCACCAGAACGGATTGTTCACCACAATCGTCCCTTGCATCGCCGCATTCTTGAGATAAGCGCGATAAAACTGAATATCCTGGGAAATCCGGTCAATGATCACCGCATACTTCTTCGGCTCATCCATCCGAATCCCGCCAATCTTGACGAATTCCGCCTCAACGCCCTCAACCTTCATCGAGTTAATCTTCTCGACCAAAGCCGGCGGAAACGTATTCTCCATCCCAAACAAAATCCCAATCTTCTTCACGACACGATCTCCATTCTTAGATCGTCACCCACTAGCCTTGTCATCCTGAGCGAAGTAAGTGCTGCGCGAAGCGAGGCACTTTGCGCAGTCGAAGGATTCCTACGTTCGGAACCTCTCACACGATCTACGGTTTCTCCGTACGGTATCCCGACAGGGGCTAAAGCCCAATTCTTTGGAGCCTGGGCGGCACGGCCGAAGCCGTACCCTTCCACAAAACGCCAACGACCAACAGCTACCCTAGAAATACTTCCCCGCCATCCTCACCCACAACGGCCAATCATGCTTCGAATTATCGCCCCAAACGTCCAGCCAGTGCGGAATCGCCTTCGCATTCAAAATCGCCGAGAACTTCACATTCTGATCCAGACAGATATCCCAGTCCGCCGATCCCAGCACAATCTTCATCTGCCGGTAGCGGCTCAAGAACCAGTCGTCCGACATGTTCGGCAAAAAGTCGGGAGGATTATTGAAGTAACAATCATTATCGTAATAGCCGTCGAGAAACTGATGGATGTCGAAAGCTCCGCTCATGCTGACGCAATGCGTCACCACGTCGGGATGCTTCAAGCCAAAATTCACCGCATGATACCCGCCAAAACTGCATCCGGTCAGAGCCAGCCGCGGCGCCTGATTCTTCCACCGGACGAACGGCAAGAACTCATGCAAGATGTAGCGCTCATATTGCAAATGCCGCATTACCCGCACCCGCGGATGCACGCCCTTGTTGTACCAACTCTCGCCATCCACGCTGTCCGGACAAAACACTTGCAGTTCGCCGTTCTCGATCTTTCCGGCCAGCGCTCCAATCATCCCGCGATCTTCATACTCGAAGAACCGTCCCTGCGAAGTAGGAAACACGAGCAACGGCGTTCCCGTATGTCCGAAAACCAGCGCCTCCATGTCGCGATGCAGTTCCTGGCTATAAGCTTTGTGATACTCGCGATTCATCGGAAGAGTAGGAGGTGGTGTCTTAGGGACGTTGCCCGCAAGGTCTGTTTCTCAGCCGAAGTATCTTACCCGATGGGGAGCTGAAACCCTAGACGAGACCGAGCAATGAGGGGGGCGATTCCGACTCGAAGAGCAAATCGGCCTGGAAAGAGCGCGGATTGGAGGCGTGCCCTTCCGATCTATCCTGAGTTTGGAGTGGCGCGGCGGCCGGAGGAGAAAAACGCGGGTATACTGCGCAACACGGTGGCTAAGCGCAGCAAAGGGTAAAAAGCGAATAACGAATCGGGAAGGCGAATTGTCTGCCATTCGCGGGGGCCGGAGGCAAGGGTGAAAAGCGCCGCACTGCGTATGCCGTCCCATCGGCTGTCGGCAAGCTGAATTAGCGTTAACCAGCGTTCCGGAGCTGGGTGGAGCGCGGCTTTGTCTTTTATCTCTCCTTCATGCTGATCCTGGAACAGTTTTTTTGCTATATCGGCGGCCACGGCCTGCACCACGGCGTCGTTGCTGATTGCGGCCGAAAGTTCGGGCGGTATCTGGAGTCGAAGGACGGCCTGGGCCAGTGCCAGGGCGAGCAACAGCATTCGTTCGGCACGGGTTTCGCGGGCTCTCAACTTCAGCTCGCGCCAGTCGAACTCCCGATCGTCCATGTTGTGGCGGTGCTGGGTCTGGCGGAGAGTTTCGGCAAAATCTGCCAGCCAACTCAATCGCTCCCATAGATGCTTGCCGCCGTGTACGGCGAGGAGTAGTGCGGTGTCCTCGGCAGAAAACGTGGGAATGGATTTTTGGCCGAGCGCTATCGTGCGGCGGCGATCCCAAAGGTCTTCGAAGCGAAAGCGATGCCCGAGATGGGGAGCGGTGATTTGCCAGTGCAAATCCACGAGCACGTTGCCGTCAAAGGAAGAGAACTCGCATTCGCAGTCGGAACGCAGGCGGGCTTTCTGCTGTTTGCGGCTGTATCCGGAGGCCGATTGATATCCCAGTTGCGCGAGCACTTCGCGCGCCGCGGGGAAGCTGGCGCGATCGATCAAGACGTCGAGATCTGACATGTCCCGCAGTTTGATATCGCCGTAGAGTGACATGGCCAGGGCAGGGCCTTTGTAGGCGAGGGCGCGGATTCCAGCGGTCTGCAGGGCGTCCAAGATTTTCAGTAAGGCGGCCGACAGACAAAGGTTGCGCACGCTGGTTTCTAAAAGCTTTAGCCGCAGTTCGGGGCGAGCGGAAACGGCCAGCGGAAAGTTGCGTTGCAAGTGAGAATATAGGAGTGGCGAGAGGCCGTGGTGCAGAGCGTGGCGGGCCAGCAGGTCCCAGTCGAGGCCGGCAGCGATTGCGGCGCCGGCCTGCTCGAGTTGCGGAGGAGTCAGGACCTTGCGAGCGCAAATCAGCAAGAGGCGGTGCTCGTTCGGCAACTCTTCGGGAATAAGTTTCATGGATATGAGTTTTAAGGTCAGCAGCGTTTCTAAGAAAACGAAGTCCAGGACGCACGAGAGCCCGATTCGCAGGGCTTTCCGGCGTCCCGGATATGGTACAGTAACGGGCGGTTTGAAAGACACAATGACCTTGATGGACGCAGAGATTTCCATGCAGACGATTGTGGTTGCGGTTGCCGACCAGGTTTCCTGCCGGCTGGACGAGGAGACGGTGCTCCTTGAATTGAGAAATGGCAACTATTACGGTTTGAATAGTGTGGGAACGGTGATCTGGGAGATGATCCAGCAGCCTAAGAGCGTTGAAGCGGTATGTTCGGCCATCCAGGAGCAATACAGCGTCGACTCCGAGACGTGCAGTCGCGATGTGCTGCGGGTGATCCAGGAATTACGTGGGGCCGGATTGGTGGAGTTTCGACAGGGTGCTTGAGCCGCGGGTGATAGATTCAGTCTTGCGATGTTTCTTTTTGCGTTCGATTTGCGGTTCGAGCAATAATGCGGCGGTAATCAGTTTGGTCTTCATTTCGCCATCCAACATCCGCTATTTACGGTCGACGTTCCTGCCGAACAGAATGCTTCTTTTGAGCCAGTCATGAGCGGAATCGCAGGCATCGTGAATACGGACGGTGCTCCGGTTTCCAGGGATTTGCTGGGCCGCATGGCTGCATTTCTCCGGTTTCGCGGGCCGGATGCGCAAGAGGTTTGGTGCGATTTCGAAGTTGGCTTCGCTCATGCGCTGCTCGATACTTCGGGCGGCACCTGGCCAGAAACCTCGCTCGACACCCAGGCCGGCGGCGTGGCGGACAAACAGCCTTGCAGCGTCGACGGCAGAGTCTGGATTGTTGCCGACGCGCGGATTGACGCACAAACGGAATTGAAGGAAGAGCTCCGTTCTTCAGGAATTACGGTCCGCGACCGCGTTTCCGATGCTGAATTGATCTTGCTCGCGTACCAGGCCTGGGGCAAGGATTGCGTGCACCACCTGATTGGCGATTTCGCTTTCGCCATTTGGGATGGGCGCTGCAAGGAGTTGTTTTGCGCGCGCGATCACTTTGGGGTCAAGCCTTTTTATTATGCAAGCCTACCGGGGTCTTTCGTTTTCAGCAACACACTGAACTGTTTGCGCCTCCATCCGGAGGTATCGTCGCGTCTGAACGATTTGGCGATCAGCGATTATCTACTGTTTGGCGGCAACCAGGATTCGCGCACCACGAGTTTCGAGCAAATCCAGAGATTACCGCCGGGACATCTCTTATTGTGCTCTGAAGGCAAGTTTCATATCTCCAAGTATTGGACACTTCAGCAGACGGCGGAACTTCACTACAAAAAAAGTGAGGACTACGTCGAGAATTTTCGAAGTCTTCTGGAAAAAGCGGTTCAGGACCGGCTGCCTCATGCTCCGGTGGCGGTTTTCATGAGCGGCGGCTTGGATTCGAGTAGTGTAGCCGCCACCGCCCGTCAGGTGCTGGGAGAAGAGCACCAATCGCGCCTGCAGGCTCATTCGGTCGTGTACGACCGGTTGATACCGGATCAGGAGCGGCGGTTTGCGCAGAAGGTGGCGGATTTTTGCGGGATACCGCTTCATTATCTGGTCGCCGACGATTACCAACTTTTCACTCATTGGCGAAAGGGCGATCCCGGCCCAGCGCAGCCTTGCGATCAACCCCTACGCGCGATCGATTGCGATCTTTACGCGCAAATTGCTGCTCAGTCGCGAGTTGCGTTGACGGGAGAGGGAGGCGATCCCGGCCTGGTAGGATCTCCCGACGCGATTGTAAGACTCCTGAGGACAGGGAAGTTGTGGGATCTGGCCGCAGGGTATGTGCGGTGCGCTCTGTGGCAGCGGTCTATGCCGAAAGCTGGCTTGCGAACGTTGATTCGAGAACGCACAATTCGAGCACGCACGAACCGTGCCGAGGAATGCCCTGTGCCGCGGTGGATCAATCCGGAGCTAAACTTGAGACACGATTTAGCCTACCGCTGGATTGAAGTGGGACGTGAGGTTGGACCGATCACGCACCACCGCCCTAAGGCCTACAAGAGCTTGACACATGTCTGGTGGAGCAATTATTTCGAGCTTCATGACGCGGGAAATTCCCCGCGACCGGTTGAGACAAGACATCCGCTGCTCGATATTCGACTGGTAAATTTTCTGCTGAGCTTACCGACGCTTCCGTGGTGCATCGGCAAGCAGATCATGCGGGAGGCGATGGCGGGGTTTCTGCCGCCGGAAGTGGTCAGGCGGCCAAAAGCAGCATTAGCCGGCGATCCGGTGGCCGAATTGCTAAAGCAGCCGCAATCGCGTTGGATCGACTCCTTCCAGCCTACGGCGGAACTGTTCCATTTTGTGACTCGTTCGCGGATCCCTGCGATGGCGGGAAGGCAAAACTTGTCTCCGGACGTGTGGATGAACTTGAGACCTCTGAACCTAGACCGCTGGTTGCGAATGCAAACCGGGGCGGGGTATAAAGGTTGAGTTAAGCGAAGGCCTTTATGGAGCAACTGTCCCAGAAAAAGCTGTACGTGCCGGCCAAATTGGTGCGCTACGGCGATCTGGTCGAAGTTACGCGAGCGAATCCGATCGCCTCGGGAAAGAATGACCACTCGCATGGGCCTTCCAAAACTTAGACTTATTATGTTCTCGGGCGATTTGACTCCCTAAGGTCCCCACCCACCTGTTTCGTTTGCATGCGCAGGTGCCCAAACCGCGTGAGACGGCCATCCTTAGTTGCCTGGGTTGACTCATTGCACCGCATGCTAGCCGATGGCGGAAAGGGAAAATTCTCCATACAGAATTTGTTCATTTGAGGCACTCTGAGCCTGGACCACCGGTTGCGAATGCGGCCACGGTGGGGTATAAAGGTCGAGTGTAAGGCGGAGGTAGTCTTTCCATGGAGCAGCCAGCGAAGAAGAAAGTATACGAGGCCCCTAAACTGGTGCGCTACGGTGATCTGGTTGAAGTTACGCGTTCGATCAACGGCGGTCACGGGGCGATAGACAATCTCAAAGGGCAAAATAAGACTGCCTAGAGGTTTTTCCTTTCTTCATGGGCGAATCCAATTTCTTGCCTCCGAATCCCACTTATTCCGTTTGCGGCCTACGCGTTCGCTCTGACCGACATATTCCCGATCTTATCCCGGCGGAATTCGGCCGCGCCGATGTTGAAATCGCGTTTCAGGAACATCCGGAATCCTCCCGATTCGAAGGACAAACGCTGCGATACTCAAGCAGGGACGCGGCTCTCAACGCAGAGCCGACAGTTCGGTTGTGGGAGATCGCCTCGCCAGGGTTGCTTTATGAGTTGGTCTATGGCGACGGCACCAGGTTTGTGATCGACAGAGCGGGGTCGAGGGTGTGGGCTACATGGGCTAGTGAATCGACTTTCGAAGATACGCTTACGTACTTGTTGGGACCGGTGCTGGGATTCCTCTTGC
>Ga0073928_10011837_pt1 | contig 10116 bp, 8 predicted proteins | sample PaiPotPPA55metaG_FD_76969 | JGI IMG/M metagenome (GOLD analysis project Ga0073928, IMG submission 76969) | Iron sulfur acid spring bacterial and archeal communities from Banff, Canada, to study Microbial Dark Matter (Phase II) - Paint Pots PPA... ... | reverse complement strand
TCCAGTCGGTTGGCACCCCAGGCAATCGCAGTAGGAGCACTATTGAAAGTTCCACCGAGGCTTTCCCAGTCAGCCTGCCACCCCGTCCCAGTCCATGCTTTGTGATACACGGCGTTGTCGGTGCCGAGCCCGAAAGAGTCCAGTCGGTTGGCACCCCACGTGGCGGTCACTATCATTCGCGGTTGCATGAGAAATCCTCCTTCGCAGATCGGCCTTATATTGCTAAGATATTCTAATTAAACGAATGATCCGCCATGGATCATTTGACCAAATCCGAGTGATACTCGACAGCTTGCCCACTTTCTGCGTGAGTCTTTTGATTTTTAAGGAGTCTGCTTCGGTGCTGATGATGCAGTCGGTCTTCTCTAACTTTCCAGACATCGATCCGGACACCTCTCGACTTTAGACATGGTGCGGGGCTCAAATTGCAATAGCGTAATGCAGTCAGGAGCTCCACTCACGACCCGCTTCACTCAGGTGCTGCTCCGCGATTCCACGAAAATAGCTTACTGTTGTCTTGCACATATTCGGCCTATGAGCGCCGGAACCTTCAACTTTGATGTTGCGTTGAAACAGTCGCGAATACCATGAAGCCAACATGCAGAAATCGTTAACTGACTCACGTACCGATGCGGCGACCGATCTGCCTGGATCAACTCTGCACAAAGGCAGCGGTCGCGTGAACGGATGGGGCTAGCGAAGCCCGCGAAGAACTGGTCGTATGAGCGCGGAACGGCTTTGTCAACTTGTCGCGAGTGATGCGTATTGACGGAAGGGACGCGCATCCCTGAGAAAGCGTAGGGCGGAACGGCGCTAAGTTCGCGTGCGAAGGGATCACGCTTCCATCCGCTGCCGCCGTGCCCCTCGATGAAGAACAGGTAAGGGTCGCGCACAAACGAGGCCGGTTCTCGCTCAAAAAAACGCGACGCCCGAGCTGAACCTGATCGAAATCGTCTGGAAGCACGCCAAGTATCACTGGCGGCGGTTCGTCACTTGGACGAAAGAAACCATTGATGCCGAAATCGCTCAACTTCTCGCTGACTTTGGATCGAAATTTCAAATTGATTTTTCGTGAACGCTAACTAGACTTAATGACATTCACCATGATCGATCCGCCGAAACTGATAGCCCTTCACTGGATACGTGGCGCCTCTTGCCCAAGGCTGCGTTCGTTGATGACCGCATGCAGATCATGACGTCGAGCGCTCAGCCCAGGTTCAATTGAAAAAACGTTGTTTTCGCTTCGTCTTATCAACGAAGAACGGTAATAGAGGCGAGTATCGAACGGATAGAAAGTCCGTTGCAGCAATGCGCGGCGGCCACACTACCAACGGCGCGCTCAGTTCGCATTTGAGCCTGCATTTGCCGGTCTCGTGCTGCAATGTTCGTTGGCCGCTGCCCGATCACGCAACTTGTGGCAATCGCAAGGAGGATACTCATGGCGATAAACTTCACCGATCATGGCGGCACTGTCATCCAGTTTGTTCGCGCCTACCTGATATTCTGGGGCAGTGCATGGAGCAACAACCCGCCTCCTACGCCAACATCCGTAGAAGTCACCGATTCAATGAACCGGATTGTATCGGGCGGATACCTAACAGGTCTCGCACAATATCGGGGCGTCGGTCAGGGCTACATTCTGGGAACACATACGGTCAACATTAGCAACCCACCCAACAGCTTCACGGACACGCAAGTTGCAAATCTCATCAGCGGGTTAATTGGCGCTGGGACAATACCGAACCTCGACGCGGACAATCAGACTCTCTATATCGTGTTCATGCCTAGCGGCATCAACTCGGCCACAAGCGGCGTCATCGGCGAGCATACCTACTACACGAACAGCAGCGGTAAGCGCGTTCATTTCGCTTGGGTAACGAACGACGGGACGCTATCCAGCATCTCGATCATCGCGTCACATGAAATTGCCGAATCTATGTCTGACCCGGAAGGTTCGGCGATCCTCGGTGATGCCGGAACATGTTCCGGTGACGGTTGGTGTGAGATCGGCGACGTCTGCGAAGGCAACGACGGTACAGTCAACGGCACAAGCGTGCAGTCGCTCTGGTCTCAATCTGCCAGACGTTGCGTGGTATTCGACTATCCGACGCAGACTTACCCGTTCGTGGGCACGCAGTTCACCGGGACTGTCGCCGCCAATTCGTCTGCGCGGTGGTACACCTTCAACTGGGCATCGTGGCAGCAGGTCGGATGGACCGTTGTGCCCACGACCGTCAATAGCGCCGGAGCTCAACTGAGCTGGAGCGTTGCTGTACAGCGTACCGCAGGTTCCTACATCACATACTGGATCACTGTAACCAACAACACTAGCGAGGCGGTCACCTTCGAGGGCCGCTACGTCGTGCTCGGTAGATGGCAATAGGAGGCACCTTATGCAAACCGGCATTCAATTTCGTGGCACCTTGCCTGCCAATCAAACGGCCCGCTGGTACACCTTCAACTGGAACCCGGCCTCGTATGTGATCTGGACGGTGGTTCCAGATTCAATCAACACTTCGGCTCCTGAAGTAAACTGGTCGGTCGCAGTGCAACGTACCAGCGCGACGGCGGTTACCTACTGGATCAGCATAACAAATACGACAAACGCGAGCGTCGACATTGAAGCGCGGTATGCCATTTTCCCGTGAACGTGTCGGATGACATCCTGAAGCTGCACGAGGTTTGCGGCTGATCCCTGCAATGTAAAGGAGAAGTCATGCCTGAACAGATTCCCATCAACAATGGTGGTGAAGCCCCGGAGGCAGCTAAAGCGCCCAGCGCTGTGACAGCAGCCGCGGACTCGTCAAGCGATGTGATGCACCAGCATGGTGGCGAGGCCCCCACCCCTTCGGCAAGTTCTGGAGAGCCGCAAGTTTCGCGGGACGAGCCGGCAAGTGATGGTGTGCCGCCTGCCGGCGGGTTCGTCAGACTACGATAGCAAAGCTCGCCTCGTATACTCGTTACCAGTTCGCGCTGTGCGCGAACTGGTTTCGTCGTCCGATGCCGAGGCTTGAAGATGCGGTGGCAGCGGCACACGTCGACCGCCCGAATTCGCAGCCCATCTGAAGGTTGCTCCCTTCCAGCAATCAGGTTGCATATTCATATACGCTTGCGCCAGCACACGGACGGCGCGGGGCTTGAATCTACGCTGCGAATCGGCCCATCAGGGGTCGTCTGATTTCGCTGCATTTTACGACGGTAACGCGCGCCATGCCTTGCGCGGCGTAGCGCTCCGCCCCTATAAAAATATTGCGAGAAATCAGTCAGTTGCTGTTTGCCTTTTTGCGTGTCGTGAGTCCGGTTTTCGGCCCGAAAAATGACTCGCGCGGGCTTACAACGCTCAAATCAAACGTTAGAAAACCATTTTTTGAACGGGTGCCTCTCGGCTGAACGGCGATAACGTTGATCTGGGACGGTGACAGGATGAACGCGGCAGCCCGCCACACGGGGGGGCCGGCCGTGCGGGGGCCCGCTACCCCCGTATACTGCACAAAAATCAAAGGGACCCCATGTAGACTGAAATCGGACCTGCATTCCGACGGCCGTATTGAGTGCTCCGGCAATCTGTGGGTTCGCGCGATTCACCCTCATTGGAGACGCACATGGCGACTGCAATCATCACTCCACGCAACGATGGCCCCTATCACGTCAAGGGCGAGTTCAAGATTGCCACGCAAGGCGGCAAGCCTATCGACGTGGATAAGGACGAGGTCTGGCTATGTCGATGCGGTCACTCGAACAACAAACCGTTCTGCGACGGTTCGCATAAGAAAGCGGCGTTTGCCAGCGACCTCGACGAGAAGCCGCCGGGCACGGCTACAGCATCGGCACGAGGTCCTGCAAGTAGGAGCGCAAATCCTCCATCAGCACGGTTTCGCATAGCCAGCATCGCCCTGCATGCGAAGCGCGCGATGATCGACGCGGCCAAATCCGTCTACCTGCTCGCCGATTCGAAGAAATTCGGCAAGCGTGAGTTCGCGACGTTCGGCGCGATCGAGAAGATCGATTACCTGATCACCGATACCGGGCTGGAACAGAAATACGTCGACTGGGTTACAGGCAACGGGATCGAGATCATTTATGCTTGAACCTTAGCCTGAACCTTCGGGCCATATCTCCGCGCGCCTATGTCAACGGCGCCATACACGCGCCATCTCCACGCCACGTTGATGTCATCGGCCTCATCCATACCGTGATTGAATGCTTTGGCAGAACGCGATTCGCAAAATCCTGTGCTATACATGACGGCTGAATCGGACGCATCGATGGAGACGCGATGAAGAGGTCGATCGGCTTGGCGGCATCGCTGTGCGCATTGTTGTGCGCCGCGTTTTTCGCGGGCACGCTTGGCTCGCTCGCGTATCCGCACTTCACGCCGACGGCCAACGCAGCAGAAACATCAACGCGACCGCTCACCGATACCGCGCTACTCAAACACGGCGCAAACCTGGCCGCCATCGGCGATTGCGTCGTGTGTCACACAACAGAGCGCAGTGCGCCTTTCGCAGGCGGCCGTCCGCTCGACACGCCGTTCGGCACGATCTATTCGACCAATATCACGCCCGATCGCCAAACCGGCATCGGTGACTGGACGCTCAGCGACTTCACGCGTTCAATGCGTCGCGGCATCGCGCGCGACGGTCACCTGCTCTACCCTGCCTTTCCGTATCCACACTTCACGCACATGACGGATGCCGATATCGCCGCGCTCTACGCGTATCTGATGTCGCGCGATGCCGTGCAGTCCACCGCGCCCGCGAACCAGTTGATGTTCCCGCTCAGTTTCCGTCGGCTGATTGCGGCATGGAATCTTTTCTTTTTGCATCTCGGCGTCGAAGCAAATGGCGAAACGAATAGCCAAGCAAATGTTCAAGCGCCAGCAGAACCCGCAACGCATGACGCACAGCTAATACGCGGCAAATACCTGATCGACGGCCCCGCGCATTGCGCCGCCTGTCACACGCCGATGAATCTGCTCGGCGCAGAAAAGCGCGGCGACGCGTTCGACGGCAACGTGATCGAAGGCTGGGAGGCACCCGCATTGACGACGTTGCTGAGCGCGCCCGAGCCGTGGACGCACGATCAACTCGCCGCGTATTTGCGCACCGGTTTCGCCGATCAACATGGTGCAGCGGCCGGACCGATGCGAGCGGTGACGCAGTCGCTGACAAATGCATCCGATGTCGATGTCCATGCGATGGCCACGTATCTGCTCTCACTACAAAAGCTAGCCGAAGCATCGCCCAAGGCTATGCAGCAAACCGCCCAGGCAAACATGAATAACATCCGCGACGGCGCAACGCTTTTCTCAGCAGCGTGCGCCTCATGCCACGCAGCGAACGCGCCGATGACGACGCTCGGCAGCCGTCCATCGCTGGCACTCGGCACCGCCGTCAACGCGCACGATCCACGTAACGCGCTGCGGATGATTCTCGACGGCATTCCGACCGATCGCAGCATGCGCGCCGCCTTCATGCCCGGCTTCGCCGACACGTTCACCAACGCGCAGATCGCCAATCTCGCCGCGTACCTGCGCTCGAATTTCAGCAGCCAACCCGCATGGACGCTCGACGAAGCCGACGTCGAACGCCTGCGCAAGGAGTCTCACGAACCATGATGACGCTCATTGTGAACGGCATGCCGCATCAACTCGATATCGATCCGTCGACGCCACTCCTCTACGCTCTGCGCAATCAACTCGGCCTGCACGGCGCGAAATTCGGCTGTGGTCTGGGCCAGTGCGGCGCGTGTACGGTGATCGTCGGTGACAAGCCGGTGTTCTCGTGTTTAATGCCGGTCGCGGCCATCGGCACGCGTTCCGTGCGTACCATCGAAGGACTCGGCAGCACGGACAAGCCCGGCAAGCTGCAACAGGCATTCATCGATAAACAGGCGGCGCAGTGCGGCTACTGCATCGCGGGCATGGTGATGCGCGCGCAGGCGCTGCTCGATCGCGTACCATCGCCCACCGACGAGCAGATTCGCGCGCACATGGAGCCGAATCTGTGCCGCTGCGGCACGCACATGCGCATCCTTGCCGCGATCCGTCAGGCGGGGCAACCCGCATGAACGATCCGCGCATTCCGCCTGACAACCTCAATCGCCGCCGCTTTCTTGCGGCTGGCAGCGTCATGGTCGGCTTCACGCTGTTGCCCGCCGTACGCGCGCTCGCGCAGACCACGGCGACCGAAGCCGGCACGTTCACTGCGTCCGCGCCGCAGCTCCCGGGCAGTCTGAAGACATCGCCAATGCTCGACGCGTGGGTGAAGATCGACGAAGCGGGCTGCATCACGGTGTTCACCGGCAAGGCGGAACTCGGCACCGGCATTCGCACGGCGTTCATGCAGATCGCCGCCGAACAGCTCGGCGTGACGCCCGAGCGCATCGTCCTCGTCACCGCCGACACGAACGCGACGCCCGACGAAGGCTACACCGCCGGCAGTCATTCGACTGCCGACAGCGGCACCGCAATCGCCAATGCGACCGCGCAGGTGCGCTCGCTATTGCTCGAAGCTGCGGCCACGCGATTGAACGTCGATGTCCTCTCGCTGACGACGCAGAACGGCGAAATTGTCGCTAACGACGGCCGTCGATTGACATTCGGCGAAGCGGTCAGCGGCGTCGACTTGCATCGCAGTGCCGCGCCCGGTGCGCCGACCAAAGATCCGAAGACGTTCAAGGTGATCGGCCAGTCGTTTCAACGTGTGGATATTCCGGGCAAGGTGACCGGCGCACCGCGTTATGTGCAGGACTTGAAGTTGCCCGACATGGTGCATGCGCGCGTCGTCCGGCCACCGTCTTACGGTGCAACGCTGCAATCGGTCGATATCAAGCCGGTGCGCGCAATGCCCGGCGTGATCGCCGTGGTTCAGGACGGCAGCTATCTTGCGGTCGTCGCCGACGATGAATGGCGCGCGATCGTCGCGATGCGCGCGCTGTCCGACGCTGCGAAATGGCGCAGCGGTCCGCCGTTGCCCGCGCAGTCGACAATCCACGAGACGCTCGAAAAACTGCCGGCGCAGGAAATCTCCGTCGCAAACAAAACGGCCGCCGCCGCGCCCGCCACGCAGACCTTGCACGCGCGCTTCACGAAACCGTATCTGACGCACGGATCGATCGGCCCGTCGTGTGCCGTCGCGTGGCTCAACGATGGCACGATGACGGTCTGGACGCACACGCAAGGCGTATTTCCGATGCGCAAAGGGCTCGCCGAAATGCTGTCGATGCCGCCCGAGCGCGTGCATTGCATTCACGTCGAAGGCTCCGGTTGCTACGGACACAATGGTGCCGACGACGTCGCCGCGGACGCCGCGTTGATCGCGCGCGCCGTGCCTGGAAAGCCCGTGCGAGTGCAATGGATGCGCGAGCAGGAGCACACGTGGGAGCCGTTCGGACCGGCGATGTCGAGCGACGTGACGGCATCACTGGATGCGAGCGGACAGATCGTCGACTGGAAGTTCGAGGTGTGGAGTAACACGCACAACAACCGCATCGAAAACGCCGGGCGTTTCATGCCGACGTGGTTTCTGTCGAAGCCCTTTACGCCGGCGCCGCCGAAGCCGATTCCGATGCCCGAAGGCGGTGGGGACCGCAACAGCATTCCGCTGTATCGCTTGCCGAATCTCTACGTGCAGCATCATTTCCTGCCAGACATGCCGATCCGCGTGTCGGCGATGCGTTCGCTCGGCGCGTATCACAACATCTTTTCGATCGAGAGTTTCATCGACGAACTCGCGCTCGCCGCGCATACCGATCCGGTTGCGTTCCGCCTGAAGCATCTCGACGATCCGCGCGCGCGTGACGTGATCGAGCGCGCATCACAACGATTTGGCTGGCCGCATCGCGTGCATGACGGCGCGCCGTCGCGCGGCGTCGGCTTTGCGTTCGCGATGTACAAGAACCTGATGGCGTACTGCGCGCTGGCCGTCGAAGTCGCGGTCGAACGCGAAACGGGTGATGTGACGATCGAGCGCGTGGCGTGCGCGATCGATTGCGGACAGATCGTGAATCCGGACGGCGTGCGCAACCAGGTCGAAGGCGGCATTGTGCAGTCGGCCAGCTGGACGCTGTTCGAAGCAACAACCTTCGACGCGCACACCATTACGAGTTTCGACTGGAGCCAGTACCCGATCTTGCGTTTTTCTTCGGCGCCGAAAGTGCTCGATGTCGATCTGATCGATCGGCCGGGCATGCCGTTCTTGGGTGTCGGCGAAGCGTCGCAAGGACCGATGTCGGCGGCGTTGGCGAACGCCGTTGCTAACGCGACTGGCAAGCGCTTCAGGGATTTGCCGCTGTCGCCGGACATGTTGCGCGCGGCGTTGCGGGTTTAATTGGCCAGAACGAGGCGATGGCAAGGCCGCTCTGGGGTTGCTGATTGAGATGGCGGACAAGTGGGGCTATTGCAGAGTGCAGCTTGCAATCGTCTCTGATCCGAAAGAATAAAGTCCGTCATGCAAGAATAAAATCTGTCATGGACTTTTCACAATGTGAACTGCAATAAGCCGGTACGCGTCTGAGCTACGGTGGACGACCATGGCACCGAGCTCGACTTTCTTGTCGCCCCTTCGTTGGGCAGCCTGAATGACGGCACGCGCCCCGTGAATCAACAACGCGTCAAGTTGATCGGGACCTCGTCAACATATTCGATCACAGACCGCCGGTCTGCGCCCGGCACCGAAGTCCGGATGCATGGCTGCAATCGTGACCTTCGAAACATCGCAACATAAAAGCTTGGCAAACCCGGGAGCAACCACGCATGACAATACCGCGGGTTATTTACTTCCCATCTGCGCGCGGGTCTTTACCCTGGGGCGTTGCTTTGAAATGCTACGCATAGCGGCGGGAGCGCCCTGCATGAAACGGGTAATCGCAGCTTCGATGATTCCGTCGAGGTCATCCGGAACTGGCATGTCGTACACCCAGCGGCGCACGGCCAGATAAAACAGTTCACCGTGCAGGCCCCAAGCCACTTCCATCTCTTCCGCAGAAGGAGCGGATTTTCGCGCCCTCGGGCCCTCTGCCAATAACCGCAACTCGATGGCCAAGGGCGCAATGACCTTTGCCTGAATGAGCGTTAGATAACGCTGGCTGATGCCGACGCCCTTTAGGCCAGCAAACACGAAGATCCTTACCCAGTCGTAGCGGAATATGGCGTGGAGATAGACTTTGTAGAAATCCGTCAGGCGCGCTTCCAGTGGTCGCTTCGGCTGACGCAGCAGGCTCTCCCATTCGGGCTGCCAACGGCTGAGATAAACCTCTTGGTACACGCGGTCAATCAGCGCCTCCTTGGTGGGGAAATACCGGAAGAGGTTCTGGTGCGTGATGCCCAGTCGCTGCGCGAGTTCCCGTAGCCCTCCGTCGAACCCGACTTCGGCGAAGAAGCCCACGGCGCCCTCGATAATTTCCCTTTCGCGATCCTCAGGCGCAAGGCGTCGCCGCCGTAGTGGCGCGGCGGCCGTTGACGGGACGCTAGCAGTGCGCGTAGCGGAAGCCGGTTTCTCGATTGGTTTGGTCATCCCGTTAGGTTACCCGCGAGCTACCGTTCGGTAAATAGCTTTAAGACCTTCCGGGACGGTTCTCTCATGCACACCACGCATATGCCATTCGCAATTCCAGATCGGGAGCGTCGCGTTCCCGATTCTATAAATACCGCATGGTAATTAACAAAACGATTAGCAGCGCTGCAATCGAGAGTGCGCACTCCCCTTTTCTGTTCCCCGTCTCCTCGCAACTTCGCTTCCGTGATCTCGGGAGATGCAGCACATCCACCCTGGGACCCACAATGCATTTTTTCGAACGGCTAGTTACCGATCGGTAATTTGTGTTACGCTGGTATCGCTGGAATACCTGCCAGTACCGCCTCGGTCGAACGTGGTTCGCTATCGAAAGGAGACAGATCCATGGAGCTATCTGGACAACAGATTGTCGCTGCACCGCGACAAGCGGTTTGGGACGCATTAAATGACCCCCGGGCGCTTTACGAATGCATTCCAGGGTGCGAGGACATTGAAAAAATATCCGGCGAAGAGACGCGGGTACGGGTCGCGGTGAAACTGGGACCGGTTCGCGCCCGATTTACCGGGAAGATGCTCATGTCGGACGTCACTCTTGCAGAGC
>Ga0073928_10011836_pt1 | contig 10116 bp, 7 predicted proteins | sample PaiPotPPA55metaG_FD_76969 | JGI IMG/M metagenome (GOLD analysis project Ga0073928, IMG submission 76969) | Iron sulfur acid spring bacterial and archeal communities from Banff, Canada, to study Microbial Dark Matter (Phase II) - Paint Pots PPA... ... | reverse complement strand
GCCTCGGCGCCTTCGACGGCGATCCGGGCATCCGACCGAGCTGGCGCGCGTTCGTCGCCTACGCGGCGCCATGGGAGCCGATCCCCGACGACGGCCTGCCGCGCCACGACGAGGGCGTTCCGCGGCCCGCGTTCCACTAGCAGCCGGCGACAGCGCAGGCGCGTCCCTCGGCCCGCGTTTCACCGGCAGCCGGCGGCAGCGCAGGCGCGTCCCGCGGCCCGCGTTCCACTCCCAGCCGCCGGCACCGCAGCCGTGTCCCTCGGCCCGCGTTCCACCTAGCAGCCGCCGGCGGCGCGCAGCCGGGCGCGATAGACCCGCATGTCGGCGAGCTTGAAGTCGTCGTGCGTCTGCGTGCGCAGGGCCGCCACCCGCTCGCGGTGGTACGGGCTGGACAGGCTCTCGTTGTGGCCGATCACATCGGCCACCGCTATGTGCAAGCGGCAGCGCAGCCAGCGCACGAGCTCCAGGCTGGCGCTGATCTGGCGCCGGTCGTGCAGCACTTCGCCGTCGCTGTAGCCGACGTGCTCGATCCCGATCGCGGTCCAGTTGAGCCCGACGGTATGGCGGCACATGATCGTGACGGGCACCAGCTGGTGGATCGCTCCGCCCCGGTCGATGACGAAGTGCGCGCACGTGCCCGGCAGCTCATGCAGCTCGGAGTCGGGCACGTCGGGGGCGAAGGTGTTCCACGTCGCGCTGAAATCAGGCGTTTCGCTGTAGTGGATGACGATCACGTGGGGATCGACGAGGCGGTAGGTGTCGAGCCCGTAGTGCCGGCGGGCGTAGGCCACCATCTCCGCCTTGCGGCGGGCGCCGAAGGGGATCGGCGACTGGATGATCGGCGGCCGCGGAGGCCCGGTCGCCGCCGCTGGCGGCCGCGGAACGGTCTGAGTCGCAGGCTGCGCGGTGCCCGGCGCAGCAGGGGAGGCAGCCGGAACCGCGCCGCCGACAGCGCCGGCCGCCGTCATCGGCGGGCCCGCGTCGGGGCCCGATGACGCTTCTCCGCAGCCGCAGAGCGCCAGCAGAGCGGCGAGCGATGCCAGCCAGACGCGCCGCACCCGGCGGATGCTGGCAGGTCCGCGCGCACGGCGAGGCGCTGGCCTATAGCCTCGCGGTTTGAATGGTCGCGCAGGTCAGGGAGGGGCTCTTCTTCAGCACGCCCGCGGTGCTGCCGCGTGGACGGCACGGCCTGCCGCGCGAGCGGGTGCTGGCCGCCCAGCGCGAGCGCCTGATGGCGGCGATCACGGCGCTGATGGCCGACGTCGGCTACGAGAATGTCCGCGTCGGCGACGTGGCGCGCACGGCGGGCGTCTCGCGGGCCGCCTTCTACGAGTGCTTCACCGACAAGGAAGCCTGCGCCTTCGCTGCCTACGACCGCTTTGTTGAGGTGATCGTGCAGCGCATAAGCGCGGCTCTGGACCTCAGCAAGGATGCTGGGCACTACGTGACCATGCTGCTCGAGGGCTACCTCGGCACGCTGGAGGACGATCCCGTCGTGGGCCGCGCGTTCCAGATCGAGATCGACTCGGTCGGGGCGATCGCGCGCCGTCGTCGTCGCGACGCCCTGTCCTCGGTGGCAGAGGTGATCCGCCAGCACCACGAGCAGCTCAGCGCCGGCGACAGCACGCTGCACGTGCTGCCAGTGGCGGCCTACCGCGGGCTCGTGTACGGCGTCCGCCAGATCGCCTCCGACGAGCTCGACGAGCACCAGCAGCCCGACCTGCGCGCGCTGATACCGGGCATCACCTGCTGGGTGCTGGCTTCCTTCCGCGGACGCATCGCCGAACCGGCCTAGAGGCCGCTCAGCTGCGCCGCGCGGGTCGTGCCCTCTGCGAGGATCGCGCGGGTGTCTGCCACCAGCCAGGCCTGCCGGGGGCGAACGCGGCGCACCCACCGCGCCCGTGCGCTCGTGATCGCGTGCGCCTGCCCGCTCGTGCTGGCGCTCGTCGGGCCGCCGAGCGGCACGGCGCAAACCGCCGCGCCCGCGTTCGCCGTCGGAGTCCGCGTGCTCAAGCTCGTCGACACGAGCCGTACGATTCGCCTGCGCGGCGGTCGCGCGGTGCCGCGCACGCTGGAGACCGTCGTGCGCTACCCGGCCCTCGGCGTTCCGGGCCCGAACGACTTGCAGAGTGCCGCCCCCGCGCGTGCGGCCGGCCCGTTCCCGCTGATCGTCTTCGCGCACGGATTCGCCGTCAGCCCGGGTATCTACGCGCGCCTGCTGCACAGCTGGGCGCAGGCCGGATACGTCGTCGCCGCCCCTGTGTTCCCGCTCACGAGCGCAGGCGCGCCGGGCGGTCCCGACGAGTCGGACGTGCTCAACCAGCCCGCCGACATCAGTTACGTGATCACGCGGCTGACGGCGGCGAGCGGCGTACCGTCGAACCCGCTCGCCGGCCTGCTGGCCGTGGGCGACGTCGGCGTCGCAGGGCAGTCCGACGGCGGCGTCACGGCGTTGCTCGCGGCCTACGGCCGGCGCTACCGCGATCCGCGCATCGCAGCCGCCGTGGTCCTCTCCGGCGCCGAGTGGTCCGGCGTGGGTGGCTATGACTTCTCGCGCCCACGCGCGCCGCTGCTGGCCGTGCAGGGCACCGCTGACACGACCAACGAACCGCGCTACACCTACGCCTTCTACCGAGCCGCGCGCCAGCCCAAGTTCCTGCTGCGGCTGCTGGGCGCCCAGCACCTGCCGCCCTACACCCACCAGCAGCCGCAGCTCTCGATCGTCGAGCGCACGTCGACCGCGTTCCTCGACGGCTATCTGAAGGGCAGCCCGGGCGAGCTCGGCGAGGTGCCGGCCTTCGGCAACGTCGCCGGCACCTCGCTGCTGACCCACGTGCCCTAGTTGCGTCGCGGCGTGGAGCGCGCGAGCGCCGCGCAAGGCCATGGCGCCGTCGTCAAGCCCGACCGGCTTCTGTCGCGCGCCTGCCGGCGCGTGCCCAGCGTCGACGGGAGCTTCCTCTCCCGCACGCCGGCGGCAGCCTTGCCATAGCGTGGTGCGCGCACCCGGCTGCCGCGCGCAGCAAGGCGAGCGCGCGGCCGCGACGACGACGAGCGAGGAGGAGAACGTCGATGGCGGACTACGAGACGATCCTGTACGACACCGACGCGGCGGTGGCGACGATCACGCTCAACCGCCCCGACCAGCTCAACACGATCGTGCCGCCGATGCCCGACGAGGTCGAGCAGGCGGTCACCGAGGCCACGCACGACGAGGACGTGAAGGTGATCGTGCTGCGCGGCGCCGGACGCGCCTTCTGTGCGGGCTACGATTTCGGCGAGGGCTTCCGTCATTGGGACGCGGCGATCACCACCCACGGCCGCTGGGATCCCGGCAAGGACTTCGTCGCGGCGACGGCCCCGCAACTCGCGCCGACGCAGAAGCTGATGAGCGTGTGGCGCACCAGCAAGCCAGTGATCGCGCAGGTGCACGGCTGGTGCGTGGGCGGCGGCAGTGACTTCGCGCTGTGCGCGGACCTCGTCGTGATGAGCGACGACGCTGTCATCGGCACCCCCTACAGCCGCATGTGGGGCTCCTACCTGTCGGGGATGTGGATCTATCGCCTCGGCCTGGCGCGCGCCAAGTACCACGCGCTCACGGGCCGCCCGCTGACGGGCCGCGAGGCGGCGGAGCTGCAGCTGGTCAACGAGTCGGTGCCGTTCGCCGAGCTCGAGCTGCGCGTCGCGGCGCTGGCCGCCGAGCTGGTCGCGATCCCGGCCTCGCAGCTGGCGGCGATGAAGCTCGTCGTCAACCACGCCTACGAGGCGATGGGGCTGTCCTCGACGCAGACGCTGGGCCCCATCCTCGACGGGCTGATGCGCAACACCCCGGACGCGCTGGGCTTCATCGCCGGCGCCGAGCGCGACGGCGTGCGCGCGGCGGTGGCCCAGCGCGATGGACCGTTCGGCGACTACAGTCAGGCGCCGCCGGAGCGGCGACCGGACCCCAGCCACGTGATCGAGCCCTGACTCGCTCTCTGCTCGGCCGGGTGCTGCGGGTCGCCGGCAGGCGCGCGGGCGCCTCCCGGGGCGGCTCCCGTGCTCGGCCGGGCCGAGGTCACATGTCAACTGGCGGCCCCTGGCGCGGTCGGAGGCGGCCGGCGGCGTAGGATGGGGCACAGCGCCCATGCCGCAGGAGCCCGGAAACTCCGACAGCGCCGCTCGCACGTCCGAGGCGCATCCGCCGATGCCCCGCGACCACCGCGGCTGGCACGTGGCGCCGGCGCCCGACGGCCGCGGCATGCCCGAGCAACCCAGTGGGACGCCGCCGCACCGACGGCCCTGGTTCCTGTGGTTCGTGATCGGCCTGCTGGCGATCAACTGGCTGTCGCTGCTGCTGTTCCAACCCGCCAGCACGAGCGAACCGCGTGTCACCGTGCCGTTCAACCCCTACTTCCTGCAGGAGGTGCAGGGCGGCAAGGTCAAGTCGATCTCCACCACCGGCGACACCGTCGAAGGGAACTTCACCGCCAAGCTGACCTATCCGCCGACCTCCAAGACGGCAACGGCGACGAAGCTGTTCAAGACGCAGATCCCGTCGTTCTGGAACGACGCGCAGCTGACCGCGCTGCTGAAGGAAAAGAACGTCGAAATCAACGCCAAGTCGACGACGTCGAGCACACCGCTGGGGGTCGAGCTGCTGCTCGGCTTCGGCCCGACGCTTCTGCTGGTGGGCCTGTTCGTGCTGCTCGCGCGAGGGGCGGCGCGGGGAGGCGGCGCGATGAGCGCGCTCGGCAACTTCGGGCGCTCCCGCGCACGACGGGTGGATCCGGAGAAAATCCGCGTCACGTTCGAGGACGTCGCGGGCATCGACGACGCCAAGCAGGAGCTCACCGAGATCGTGGATTTCCTGCGCAACCCCGAGCGCTACAGCCGCCTCGGCGGGCGCATGCCGCACGGCGTGCTGCTGTACGGGGCGCCCGGCACAGGCAAGACGCTGCTCGCGCGAGCGGTCGCAGGAGAGGCGCACGCCGCCTTCTTCTCGATCTCGGCCTCGGAGTTCATCGAGGCCATCGTCGGCGTCGGCGCCTCCCGGGTGCGGGACCTGTTCACGAAGGCCAAGGAGGCCGCGCCCTCGATCATCTTCATCGACGAGCTCGACGCGATCGGGCGCTCGCGCGGCGCCAACGTCGCTCTGAGCGGCGCCAACGACGAGCGCGAGCAGACGCTCGACCAGATCCTCACCGAAATGGACGGCTTCGAGCCGGCGGAGGCGGTCGTCGTGCTGGCAGCGACCAACCGCCCCGACGTGCTCGACCCGGCACTCTTGCGGCCCGGACGATTCGACCGGCGGGTGGCTGTGCAGGCGCCCGACCGCGTGGGGCGGCGCAAGATCCTCGAAGTGCACACCCGCTCGATGCCGCTGGCCGACGACGTCGACCTCGACGCTCTGGCCGCCTCGACGCCGGGGATGGTGGGCGCCGACCTCGCCAATCTCGCCAACGAGGCCGCTCTGCTGGCCGCGCGTCGCGACCACGACAAGGTGTACCTGTCCGACTTCACCGATGCGCTCGAGAAGATCACGCTCGGCTCGCCGCGCGGCATCCTGCTCACGCCGGAGGACCGCGAGCGCACCGCCTACCACGAGTCCGGCCACGCCCTCGTCGGCATGCTCACGCCGCGGGCCGACCCGGTGCGCAAGGTTTCCATCATCCCGCGCGGGCTGGCGCTCGGGGTGACGCTGTCCACGCCCGACAACGACCGGGTGTCGCTGCTGCGCGAGGACGCAGAAGCGAAGATCCGCGTGGCGCTCGGCGGGCGCGCTTCGGAGGAGCTGATCTACGGCACGATCAGCACCGGAGCCGAGTCGGATATCCAGCAGCTGACCCAGATCGCCCGTCAGATGGTCGGCCGCTGGGGCATGAGCGACACGATCGGCCCGATCGCGGTGCTGCCCAGCGACGGTCAGGGGCCGCTGCTCCCGGGTGCCAGCGAGACCTCGCCCGACACCCACCGCATCGTCGACGAAGAGGTGCACCGCGTCGTCGAGGAGGCGCACGGCTCGGTCACGCGGCTGCTCGTCGAGCACCGCGCACAGCTCGAGAGCCTGGCGCAGGCGCTGCTCAAAGCCGAGACGCTGGACGCCCCGGACGCCTACTCCGCTGCCGGCGTGCCGATGCGCCGCGTGGAGGTCGAGGCCGAGCACGCGGAGAGCGTGGTCGCAGCCGACTCGGCGGCGGGAGACGGCGCCCCAGCCGGAGCGGGAGCGGGCGCCGGCGCAGGAGCCGGCGGCGGCTCCTGACTACGGCTTGGCCGCTCGCGAATGCGGCGCGCGCCGGCGCGCCGGCCGGCCCGCGGCGGTCGCGATGTGCGGCCCGTACCAGAGCGACACCGTCTGGCGCCCGAAGCCGTCGGTGATGTGCACGCGATCGAGCAGGCGCAGCCCGGCCGCCGGGCTGTGCACGCCTTCGCGCACCTCCACGATGTACTGGTAGGGGCGGTTGCGCAGCTCGTACCAGTCGCCCAGCCGCAGGAAGGAACCCGGCGCGAGTGGCCGCACCCCGTGGCGCACGAGGTAGTAGCGCAGCGAGGGTTTGATCGGCATCGTGGCGATGCCCAGCGTGCCCAGCATCTCGACGCTGCTGCCGGGGGGGATCACGCGCACGAGCTTCGCCGCCAGCCGCGCCGTCGGGCGGTAGAGCGGCTGGTGCTCGTCCGGCCGCTCGGTGGAGGCCACGGCCGCGCCCACGCCCGCCGTGCCCGCCACGGCGGCCAGGCAGGCAGCGATCGTGCCCACGAGCGAGGCGGCCGGCCGCGAGCGCCTGCGCCACGCCGCGCCGGCCCCGCGCGGCGTCGCGGCAGCACCCGCCGCGCCCGGCTCGGCCGCCGTCAGCGGTGCCTCGCCGCCGGGAGGCCGCCCGGACTCCAGCGGTGCGTTGCCGAAGCCCGGCTCGCCGGCCCCGTTCGCCGCGCCGGCCCGACCGGAAGCGAACGCCTCCCGGGGCGGCCCGGCCGCGCGCCGCAACGGGCGCCAGGCGACGCGCGCCGCGAGTGCGCGCGCGAGCCATGCCAGTGCCAGCCACGCTGACCAGGCGAGCATCAGCCAGACCCACATGCCCAGGTGCGAGCCCCACCACATCGTGTAGCCGAGCGTCGCCGAGAGCAGCCGGGGCGTCGGTGTCGAGGCGGCCACCGCGGCCAGCGCCCCGCACAGGACGAAGCCGATCAGCGCGCCCGCCGCCACGTCGCGTCGGCGCCGCACGATCGCCACCACGAGCGTCACAGCCAGCAGCGCGAGCAGCGCCACCGCCGAACCCGTCTCGCTGGAGCTCGGCCGGCCGCGCACGTCGTACTTGCGCGACCAGCGTTCGCTCGGCACGTACAGCCACCACGGCCGCACGCCCACGGCACGCACCACCGCGTGCCAGCCGACGCTCGCCCCGAGCGTCGCGCGGCGGGAGGTCGCGCTGCGCACCACGAGCGTCATGTTGCCGGGGTTTCCGCGCAGCTCGTCGACGACGGGCGCGCTCCAGCACAGCATCAGCACGACGAGCGCGGCGCCGGCCCAGGCCAGCAGCGAGCGCCGCCGCGGCCCGCCCCCGGCATCCGCGCGCCGGCGCTGGCGCAGCGTGAGCGCAAGCCCGCCCAGCGCCACCAGCGCCAACCCCACCGTCGGCGGCAGGTACATGAGATGCGCCTGCACGACGAAGCTGGCCAGCAACGCCGCCAGCGGCAGCAGTCGGTAGTCGCCGCAGGCCAGCGACCAGGAAACGAAGATCAGCAGCAGGAAGGGGAACAGCCCGGCGGACGGGTTCCACACGTCGTGGAAGGTCTCGGCCGCCAGCGACTGGCACATCAGCGCGATCGCCACGGCGCTCGCGAACATCAGGACGAGGCCGCCGCGGCGCCGCGCGAGCGCGACCGAGCCGACGATGGCCAGCGTGTTGACCGCCCCCATGGTCACGGTCATGGCGATCGGGCCGCTGAAGTGCGCCGGCAATGCCAGCAGCCAGAACAGCAGCGGGCCGAGGCTGTGGGTGACCTGTCCCGTGACGTTGCCGGCGAGCGTGTACTGGCCGACGAGCGGCGAGTGTGAGGTGAACACGTCGTAGGCGCGCGTCGCGATGATCGCCTGGTCGGCACCGGGCACCCAGCCGGCCCGCACGGCTTTGACGGTGGCGGCGATCACCGGCACGGCAGCCGCCAGGCCGGCGGCCCAGGTCAGCGCGGCGCTCGCCGCCCGCGGCGCCACCGCGCGTGCCACACGCCGCGCTCGGCCCGGCTGCGGCTGCGCCGGCCCGGGCAGCGCGACGGGACGCGCCTCTGGCACGACGGGCGGACGGACGTCGAGGTCGGTCGCGCCGGTTCCGGCGGGCGTGGGGCCTTGTCGCGAGACCACCCTGGGGAAGATTAGGGGCCGCAGCGGGCGCGTAACGGGGTGCGCCCGGGTCGAGCATTGGTATGGGCACGCACGACCCCACCGTCATCGAGCGCAGTGTCGAGCAGGCCACATCCGGCTGAAGGGGACCGGCGAGGAGCCGCGGGAGCGCCCAGGCCTGCGGCGCGCGCCGCTCGGCGAGGAGCCGCGGTACCGCCGAGGCCTGCCGCCGCTCGGCGGCCTCGCACACCTTCGGCCCTGCTTCCCCCCGCGCGGTGTTCAGGTGCCCGAGAGCGCGCGCAGCGGCGTCATGCGCGTGACGCGCCAGGCCGGGTAGATCCCGCCGAGCACGCCGATCGCGACGCCCACCAGGAGTCCGCGGCCGAGGCCCCACGCCGTCACGGCCGGCGAGACATAGGAGCTCACGCCGAGCGCGCGCACGAGCAGCCCGCCGCCGATCACCCCGACCAGGAGCCCGGCCGCGGCGCCGAGCAGGCTCACGGCTACGCCTTCGCCCAGGATCAGGGCAGCCACCCGCGCCGGGGGCCAGCCGACGGTGCTGAGCAGTCCCAGCTCGCGCTGGCGTTCGAGGATCGACATGGCCATCGTGTTGGTGACGCTGATCGCGCCCACGATCAGCGCGATCGCGACGATCACCAGCGCCGCCTTGGAGATGAGCGTGCCGTTGGCGCCCGCGCGAAGCGCCTGCTGCGGGTCGCTGACCACCTGCGTTCCGGGGAAGCCGGCGGTGATGACGCGCCGGGCGGCGGCCGCGCTCACGCCCGGTGCGAGCTCGACGACGATGTCGGTCGCCTCGCCGGGGCGCGAGGCCAGCCGCTGCGCTTCGACCAGCGACAGCACGGCGCCCGAGTCCTCGAAGAGGATGCCCGAGTGGTAGACGCCGGCGACGAGGAAGCTGCGGCCCGAGAAACTGAGCCGGGCGCCCGGACGCACGCCCAGCCGCGCGGCGAGGCGGTCGCCGAGCAGCGTCTCGCCACTCCAGCTGCGCGGCCGCGCGCCCTCTGTCAGCACGAGGCCGTGGGCGAAGAAGCCGTCCGGCTCAACGCCGAACAGCACCGCCGCGGGATCGGCCTTGACGCCTTCGACGATCAGCAGCAGCGGCGTGGCGCGCGCGATCTGCGGCCGGCTTTCGAGGCGTCCCGCGAGCGACTGTGGCAGCACCGACGCCGTCAGTTCAGAGACGTCCGCCTGGAACACGCCCAGGTCCGAGCCGCCGAGATGGATGAAGCCGGCCGCCGTCTGTTTGAGCCCCTGCGTGAACGACAGCAGCGCCACGATCGTCGCCACGCCGAGCGCGATGCCGGACGCGGTGAGAGCCGTGCGCGCCGAGCGCCGCAGGAGGTTGGTGCGGATGATGGCAAGCATCTATTGCTCGAACACCCCGGCCACGACGCTCTGCAGGTGGCCGTCGACCAGCGTCAGCGTGCGGTCGGCGCGCGCGCCCACGCTGCGGTCGTAGCTGACGACGATCAGTGTCATGCCGAGCCGGTCGCGCAGGTTGAACAGCATGTCCAGGACGCGTGAGGAGTTGCCCGAGTCGAGCGCCCCGGTGGGCTCGTCCGCCAGCAGCAGGCGCGGCTCGTTGGCCAGCGCGCGGGCGACCGCCACACGCTGGCGCTCGCCCCCGGAGAGCTCGGAGGGGAGGTGCCCGGCGCGCTCCTCGAGGCCGACCTCGCGCAGTAGCGCGAGCGCGCGCCGGTGGCGCTCGCGCCGGTGCAGGCCGGCGCCGATCAGCGGCACTTCCACGTTCGCGCGCGCCGACAGCGACTCGAGCAGCAGGT
>Ga0073928_10011835_pt1 | contig 10116 bp, 7 predicted proteins | sample PaiPotPPA55metaG_FD_76969 | JGI IMG/M metagenome (GOLD analysis project Ga0073928, IMG submission 76969) | Iron sulfur acid spring bacterial and archeal communities from Banff, Canada, to study Microbial Dark Matter (Phase II) - Paint Pots PPA... ... | reverse complement strand
GAGCGGGTGCGTTGCGCGGCCGAGCTTCCGCCGTCTTGCGCGAATTATGGAACTGGCGTGAACGCGAAGCAGAAGCGGTTGACCGTCCTCCGTTTCACATTCTACAAAATCGCGAGCTCCTGGATTCGGCCCAACGATTCGCTGCGGGCGAATCGCCGGATTACAAACATTTTTCCGATCGCCGTCGCCGCGCTTTTCGCGAAGCGGCCGAGCAGGCGTTGAAGTTGCCGGAGACGGAGTGGCCAGTCAGACCGAAGCGATCCGGAACGCGTCCAACCGCCGAGGTCATTAAGCGAATCGAAAAACTTCGGCATAATCGCGATCACGCGGCGAAAGAATTACAGATCGAAGCTTCATTCATTGCCGCCCGCGTGGCTTTGGAGGCGATCGCATCCGAGCCTTCCCGCGCCGAATCACTCCTCGTTCCCTGGCAGCGCGAGCTGCTACACGTTTAACGAGAAAAGAGATAAGCCACTCCGAAAGCTTTCGCGAGTTGGCTGGAGCGATTGGTTAGGTCTCATTTGGACTCAAGCACTGGTGGCTCCCATGCAGGCAAAGAAAGCTGAGCCGGAAAAGACGGGAGAATCTGAGCTAGCGTCTCTCTCTCCCCGCCTGGCGTTTTACGGAGCCCAGCGCCGTCGATGAACGTCCACGTTTTGCCGCGATCTTCCGAGATGGCAACGAGAAAACTATTCGATCGTACCGTGCCGTCCGGCACCTGCACCCGAACTGTTATGGGCACGATGGCAAACTGCTTGTCACCAGCGGTGAGGACCTCTTTAGGCTCGCTGACTTCTGCGGCGAGTATGGCGCTGCCATGTGCTTTCATATCTTCCGTCCCACTACGCAGCATCTCAATCATTTTGTCTCGACCGCCAATCATCTCAACGAGCTTCGGATATGTGAGATCCACCAAGCGCGCATAGTTTCCGGAAGTAAGCGCAGCACTATTCTCTGCAGCGAGCATTCGAATTCGCTGCGTCTGCGAGTCAGCGCTGGCGAGCTGCGCGCAAACCGCGACAGCTAATAGCGTCAGTGATGTGCGATATGTCATGGCTGGTTGGACCTAACGAGAATTAGACGAATATTCGTAATATAAAGCGAACATTTTTCGTCTAACATTCAGTCCACGTATTTTTGAGCGATGGGCATTCGGCGGCCCAAACCGAACGCGCGGGATGTGACTTTCAACCCAGGCGCAGCTTGCTCGCGTTTGTATTCGTTTAAATCGATGCGGCGTTGGACCCAGCGGACTGTTTTCTCATCGAAACCGCGAGCGATGATATCACGCGCGCTCAAATTCTCCTCGACGTACAACCGCAGGATTTCGTCCAGAATCTCGTAAGGTGGCAATGTGTCCTGGTCTTTCTGGTTTGGTTTTAACTCCGCGCTCGGCGGTTTTTCGATTGTCGATCCTGGTATGATTTCCTTTTTGCGGCCTGCTCGCGACGCATAGTCGGAGTTAATCCAGCGTGCCAGGGTGTAAATCATTGTTTTCGGCACATCGCTGATAACAGCCAGTCCACCCGCCATGTCTCCATAGATGGTGCAATAACCGACCGCGAGCTCACTCTTGTTGCCGGTCGAGAGAACGAGATGCCCAAATTTGTTCGACAGCGCCATTAAAGTCATCGCGCGCAAACGCGGTTGCATGTTTTCTTCAGTCTCGTTCTCAGGAAGTCCCGAAAAGATTTCTTTGAACTGACTTTTGAACACCGCGAACGTCTCGGCGATCGGAATATGCAACAACTTGATTCCGAGATTTTCGGTAAGCTTTCTCGCATCCTCGATGCTGCCGCGCGAGGAGTATTGGCTCGGCATGGAAACGCCCACGACGTTTTCAGGCCCGAGTGCATCGGCTGCAATTGCCGCGACCACCGCGGAATCGATTCCGCCACTGAGTCCAAGCACCGCCGACTTGAATCCGCATTTGCGCAAATAATCGCGGAGGCCTAACGACAGTGCGTCGAAAAGATCTTCGGGCGCCGGTCTTTCGCGGAATTCAATCGTGGAAGTTGAATCCGTATCGATCACTTGTTCCTGCTCCCGGAAAGGGAGAAGCTGCGCTATCAATTCGCCTGACGCATTTACGGCTATTGAATTACCGTCGAACACGAGCTGGTCGTTACCGCCAACCATGTTGCAGTAAAAAATCGGACGCTTGTAGGTGCGCGCCAGCGTCGCGACCATCTCGTATCGAATCGCCGGTTTATGCAGGGTGAATGGCGACGCGCTTAAATTCAGAATTATTTCCGCGCCTTGTTCGATCAGGCTTCGAGTCGGTTCGCAGTCGTAGAGCGGACGAGGCAGATAGTGCTCCGTCCAAATGTCTTCGCAGATTGTGATGCCGATTTTCTTTCCGCAGCAATCGAACGGCTCGACCTTCGCCGCAGGTTGAAAATAACGGTCTTCGTCAAACACATCGTAGGTCGGCAAAAGCGATTTGTGTGCGACGCGAATCGGTTTGCCCTGTTCGAGCAGGGCGGCGGCATTGTGAAAGGGGCGACCGCGACCTTCATTACGATCGACAAATCCCACCAGCAACGCCGCGCGACGGACACGAGAATGAAGTTGTTTTACGATCTCGAGCGTTTCCGGAACAAATCGCGACTTGAAGACCAGGTCCTGGGGTGGGTAACCGGTCACGGCGAGCTCAGGGGTAATGACGAGATCAGCGCCGGCGGCAGCGAGACGTTCGTAAGATTGGAGAATCTTGTCGAAATTGCCCTGCAGATCTCCAACAGTGGGATTGAGTTGTGTGAAACCGATCTTCATACGTGCTCTGCGTTAAGCACGTTATGCGCAACCGCGCGACCGGCAATACCGATTGGTAGCCCCGGTTACGGCGAGGACATCACAGAGTGATGTTGATAGCCCTTATTCAGAGCGTCGTCAGCACCTTCCACGAACACTTTGGCCCATTGAATTAGCGCGGCGGCGAGGAAACCGGCAAAGGCGCAAATGATAACCTTTTGGAAAAACGTGGCGTGCACCGACGTTTTAACAGCAGCGACGGTGCCACACCTGCCGAATCTTTGATCCTTCAGGCGGTAGCGTGCTCTTTCCGGCACAAAAGTTGCGGATTTTTGCGCCAATGTCCGACCCCGTTCAGTCCCAGCCCATTACCTCCGACGCGGATCAATTGTCTCGCTCGCTCGAGCTGGAATTGGTCCAAAAACGCGCGGCTTGGAAACAAGCAAAGGAACGCAAGAAATCGCTTCGCTGCCTGGCATTCCTTTTCCTGTTTCTGCTCTTTGCCGCTTGTTTGCTCGGGTTCTTCTTCGCGTTCAATCACGTGAATGAGGAGCGGCAGAATCGCCCGATCGCGACTTCTAACCATTGATGTCGACCTATTCGCCGCCGCTCAGGACTAGCCTTGCGCGGATCGACTATTCCGTAATCAACTCGACTACCGGATCGCCGCGTTTCTTTGCCGCGGCCAATCGCGTTCCGGCCTTGCGATTATTGCTAACAAACGTGTTGTTGTCGCCCAATTTTGACCACGGGCCGCGGGGGACGTCTTTGAAATCGACAAACTGCCAATCGGTCACGTCGGTTTCGTTTAAGCCGAGGTAATCCCGCACTGCCGGTGAAACGTCGAGGCCGGCGCCTCTGTTCAAATTCGGCTTGGGCCGTTCGTTGCCAAAAACATATTGCCAGTGATCGGTGCGAAACGGTCCGGCGTCTTCCCATTGCGCATAAGCGACCTTGTTTCCTTTTCGAATCGCTATCCAGCGGTCTTTGCAAACAGATACGCCCGGCCCTGTATAAGCGTCGTTGAACCAGGGGACCACTCGTGATGCTTCAGGCCGATGACCGGTTGCTGCTTTGTCGTTGTAAGGCAGCGCGCAGTAAAAGGGATTCTGGCGTGGTGTGAATTTTACCGGCGTGTAGTCGCTTCGGTTCGACGAATTGGGGTCGTCAAACCCTCCGTAACTTTTGGACCACTCGTTGTCCCAGCAGCTCGCGCGATTCGGCACCGGATTATTTTCGGTTGGCTTTTCACCAATCCAGAAAACCGTGGTTACGATCTGTCGTTTCCATGGATAACTTTCGCCGGGCTCCGGCGGTGCCGGGCGCAAACGATTTGGGGCGAACACCAGCGAGTTAATGCTGACAATCGGCTCGCCCTCCGACTTTTGTGTTTTCTTGGTGAGCTTTGATTTTGCCGGCTTGGCTTTCGTTACTGCGCCGTGAGCGAAAAGCGAAGTAATCGACGAGAGCAGAGCGGCAATTGTGTGCGTGATCTTCCCAGGCTTCATAATCCCCACGGCGGAAAGCGCCGTAATAGTTTGACGCGAACCCTCCTGAATTAATTCGAATCAATTCGCGCCGGTGCGTGGGAAAAATTGTCAATCGACAAACTTGCCAGGATTCAAGATGTCGTCGGGATCGAGGACCGTCTTGAGTTTGCGGTGTAGCTCACGAACGGACTGGCTGGTTGCGTCCGGCCACCAGCGCTTCTTAGCGAGACCGATCCCATGCTCGCCCGTAATCGCTCCGCCCCAGGCCAGGACTTGCGCAAAAAGCTCGTCCAGAGCGCCTTCCACTTTGTCCCGAACCGCTGGATCGCGATTGTAGCGGTCGGCCATGATGTTGACGTGAATGTTGCCGTCACCGGCGTGACCAAAACAGGCGATCGGAAATCCCGATTTCGCGCTCAAGCGTTCGGCGAACTCAACCAGATCGACAATACGACTCCGCGGCACGACCACGTCCTCATTCAGTTTGGTGAGGCCGGTTGCGCGCAGAGAGTTGCTGAACTGCCGCCGTAACGCCCAAAGTTTTTCGCACTCTTCCTCTCCGGTAGCTACTTCGAGCGCGTTTGGCTTTTTTGCGGTCACCAAATTTCGAATGGCCTTTGCTTCGCTCCGCACGCTTTCGGCCTGGCCGTCAAGGTCGACAAGCAAATGCGCGTTACCGGTGGGCACGATCGCCTGTCCGAGGTCCTTTCGAGCGGCTTCGAGCGTGAAACTGTCGGCAATCTCCACCGCCGCGGGCAAAAATCCCTGGGCGAAAATCTCCCGCACCGACGCCGCTGCTTCAGACATCCTGGCGAATGCCGCAGACAACGTTGCCCGCGCGGGTGGTAACGGCAGCAATCGAAGGGTGATCTCTGTGACCACGCCAAGCATGCCCTCCGATCCCACGAAGAGACCAACCAAGTCGAAACCGGTTTTGTTTTTGTGAACCCGGCCGCCAGTTCGCAAGACGTCGCCATTCGCAAGCACGACTTCGAGACCGATCACATAATTTCGAGTAACGCCGTATTTTAGACAACGCGGCCCGCCTGCATTTGTCGCGACATTTCCGCCAATACTGCAATCTTTCATGCTCGCTGGATCGGGCGGGTAAAAAAGTTTTTGACCGCGCGCGGCCTCTTTCAAACCGGCGGTGATTACTCCCGGTTCAACGATGGCGACAGCGTCGGCGAAGTTGACCTCCTTGATCCTGTTCATTCGCATCACCGAAAGCGCGATTCCTCTCTTGGCAGGAACGCAGCCGCCCACGTAACCATATCCAGCGCCTCGGGCGGTAACGGGAACCTTTTTCGCCGAAGCAAACTTTAACAGCTTTGAAACGTCCGATGTCGATCTTGCGAAGACCACGACTTCGGGAGTTTCGGCTGCGAACCATTTGTCGCCGCTGTGGGCTCCGAGTGTTTCGTCGTCGTCGGCAACGGCGTCACTGCCGAGCAACTGCCGCAGTTCGGAAGCAAGGTTCATCCGGTCCAAGGTCGCGCACGTCTGTTGGAGGGCAAACGCTCCCCTTGCCAATGGTGGACCGACCGCTCCGCGGGCGGTAATCGATCGAGCGCGGAGCGCTCGATCCACCTTTAGTTAATCTGGACGATTCGGTAATGGCGCGATTTTTCGCCGTGCCGTTTTAGCACCTTTTTGCACTCCGGCGGAATTACCGGTGTTTCATAACTTTTGCCGGCGAAGGCTTTCACAGCATCAACTGTTTCGAATCGGAGCAGGGTGATGAATTCAACTTCGTCGTTTTCGGCATCTCGAATGAATATTTCGGCGCCTTTGTAGCCCTGGATGGCGCGTTTGGCGATTTCCAGCAAGACCTCCTCGCGCAGAAGATTTTCGTACTTCTCCGCGTTTTCGCGGCTTGTCCAACCGTACCAAATTCGTGCAATCATGCGCTTCTGGGGTTTTTTTCGCTTCGGGGGCCAACGCTGGCTACATTCCCATGATTTGATAGCCGCCGTCCACGTAAATCACCTGGCCGGTGATCGGCGCCGCGCCGTCGCTAGCCAGAAAAACGCCGGTCGCGCCGAGCTCGCTCGGGTCGCAACTCCGCTTCAGCGGGGCGCGTTCCTGGTAATGTTTTAGCATTTGACTGAATCCGCTGATTCCGCGTGCGGCCAAGGTTTGGACCGGTCCGGCCGAAATGCAGTTCACACGGATCTTCTTGGGACCTAAATCGTAAGCGAGATACCGGGCGGATGCCTCGAGACTCGCTTTCGCTACGCCCATGACGTTGTAGTGCGGCACTACTTTCTCGGAACCGTAATAAGTCATGGCCAGAATGCTCCCACCGTTGGTCATCATCGGTGCGGCTTCCCGCGACAGGGCGACCAGCGAATACGCGCTGATGTCGTGTGCGACGCGAAACGCCTCTCGCGTCGTGCTGACGAAATCACCTTCCAGCGCTTCTTTTGGTGCGAACGCGACCGAGTGCAGCAGGAGATCTACCCGGTCGGTTTCGCCGCGCACTTTTTCGAAGAATGTCTGGATCTCGGCGTCGCTGGAAACATCGCACGGGAACAGGGGCACCTTCTCTCCAAAAGCGCCAGTGAGTTCTTCCACATTCTCTTTAAGCCGCTCGCCTTGATAATTAAAAATCAAACGCGCGCCGGCGGCTGCCCACGCTCGCGCGATCGCCCACGCGATGCTGCGCTTATTCGCAACACCGAAAACGACACCAACTTTTCCTTCCAATATGGCCTGTGTCATACAAGATCGACAATACTAACGTTGTAGCGGCGGTCTATGACTGCCGTTTTGGAAATATGACGGCGCTCATAGGGCGCCGCTACAGAATTTTGAGCCTGCGATGCGCTTGCCCTCCGACAGCAAATCGGCATGATTTGTGTTCAACGCTTATGAGCACCCGACTCGCTTTCGCCTTCGCATTCTTAATTAGTACAGTTGGGTTCGCACAGGAAGAATCTCCGCCTGCCTCATCGCCCGCTGCCGGTGGATCGTCGCCTGTCGCATCGCCGGCCAGCACTACGCCATCCCTGTCCGCATTGGTCACACCGGTGCCGTCATCGGGCCCGCCAACGCTCACTGACGTTCTTTTCAAAAATCTCAAGGCGCGAGCGATTGGTCCAGCTGTAATGGGCGGACGTGTTTCCGACATCGCGATCGATCCTCGAAATCCGTTCGTCTTTTACGTTGCGCTTGGTCACGGCGGAATCTTCAAGTCCGGCGATGCCGGCGTGACGTTCGATCCCATTTTCGACAGACAATCCGACCTTTCGATTGGCGCGATCGCCATTGCGCCATCCGATTCGGATGTGATTTGGGTTGGGACTGGCGAAGCAAACGATCGTAATTCGTCGGATTGGGGGAACGGTGTCTATCGGACCACCGACGGCGGCGAGCATTGGGCGAATGTCGGACTAAAAGACAGCCGGACAATCGCGCGCATCGTAGTCGATCCAAAAAATCCGGAGGTCGCCTACGTGGCGGCCATGGGAAATTTGTGGGCCGATGGCGGCGAGCGCGGTCTCTACAAGACAACTGATGGCGGAAAGAATTGGAAATTGATCCTGCAAGCGGCCGCTCCGCATAACGCGCGCACCGGGTGCGGCGATGTCATTCTCGATCCAAACAATCCGCAAACTATTTACACAGCGCTTTACGCGCGACAGCGGACGCCATGGAGTTTCACATCCGGTCCCAACGCGACCAACGGCGAAGACGTGGGCGGAATTTTTAAGAGCACCAACGGCGGTGCGAGTTGGAAGAAATTGAGCGGCGGTCTTCCGGCGCAGACTGGTCGAGTCGGCCTTGCCGTCGCTGCGAGTAAACCAAATATCGTGATGGCGGTGGCGCAGAGCTTCGAAGGCGGCTCCGGAACGCTCAGCGATCTCCGAAGCAAGAGTGGCGGCGTGTTCCGATCGGAGGACGGTGGCGAACATTGGACGCGGATGAGCGCGATCGACCCGCGCCCGTTTTATTTCAGCCAGATCCGGATCGATCCGGTCAACGATCAGCGCGTTTACCTTTTGCAGTTCGCGTTGATGGTGTCAGACGACGGCGGCAAGAATTTCCGGGAAGACCTTTCCGAGAAGGTTCATCCCGATTGCCACGCGTTTGCGATTCAACCAAACAGCGCGCCGTCGCCCAAACCGCCAAAACCGGAAGATAAAAATCCCGCCAAGGCGGGACCGAAACCGCCCATTTGCTTACGCCTGCTTCTAGGGACCGACGGCGGCCTTTATCAAAGTTTTGCCGGCGGCAAAAACTGGGACCACTTGAACAAGTTCCCGGCGGGAGAGTTTTATCGAATTAGTCTCGACGATTCGAAGCCGTATTTTCGGATCGCAGGCGGATTACAGGACAACGAGAACTGGGTCGGACCGAGCGGCGTCCAGAGCAAAGAACAGATTCGCAATGCCGACTGGACGGCGCTCGCGGGTGGCGACGGGTTTTACGTGTTATTCGATCCGGCCGATCACGATACGTTTTACGCTGAAAGCCAGGGTGGGGAAGTCCATCGAATCAATTTGCGCAACGGCGAGCTGCGGCGATTGCGTCCAGAACCTTCCGAAGGTGCGGCGCGTTACCGGTTCCATTGGAATTCGCCAATGATCATGAGCAAACACAATTCCGGCGTGATTTATCTCGGTGGAAATTGCGTGTTCAAGCTTACGGATCGAATGGAAAAATATTCCGTGATTAGTCCGGACCTCACCCATAACGATCCAAGCAAGACAAACGCGGTCGGCAGCGGCGCCGAAAGTTACGGCGTTGTCTTTTCGCTCGCCGAATCGCCCAAGAAAGCCGGGCTCCTTTGGGCTGGAACTGACGACGGACGGCTTTGGATTACCGACAACGACGGCGGCAAATGGACGGAGCTTACGAACAATTTACCCGAGCCCGCGCGCGGACAATGGGTTGTGAGCATCGAACCGTCGAATATCGATCCGAACGTTGCTTACGTTGCTACGAATGCCTATCGCACCGGCGACGATCATCCAATGATTTTGCGCACCGGCGACCTAGGCAAAACCTGGACTTCAGTTATGGGCGATTTGCCGGCAAACGATCCGGTCGAAGTGATTCGGGAAGATTTAGTGAATCCGAAATTGCTCTATGCCGGCACGCATTTCGGAATCTTCGCGTCGTTCGATCAGGGAACGCACTGGGTCCGGATCGGCGACGTGCCGCCGGTGCGAGTGGACGATATTCAAATCCATCCGCGCACGGGCGATCTGGCAATTGCCACCCACGGCCGCAGCATAGTTGTGCTTGACGACGCGACACCGTTCCGCGAGTTCACACCGGAGATCGCAGCGAAACCGGCGCACCTATTTAGCGTACGTAACGTTACCGGCGCGTATTTGCAGCCTGGATTTGTCGACTCAAACGGCAAGGGGATCTATCGCGGTCAAAATCCCCCCGACGGTGCGATCTTTACCGTTTGGGTGAAGGAGTTCACGGGTGACGAAATTAAGATCTCGATCACCAAAGCGAATGGGCAGCCCGTGGCGAATTTGAAAGCGCCCGGCACGCCGGGATTCATGCGATTGAATTGGGACCTGCGTCCAACCAAAGATGTCAGCATCGAATACGGCGGCGACGATCCGAAACGCTTGTTGCCGGCCGGCGATTACAACGCGGAGCTAACCTTCGGTCAGAACAAGGTGAAGCAAAGTTTCCACGTCGATCTGGTTGAAGGCATCACGCCAAGATAATTCTGCAATTGGAGGGACACGCGCCGTCGTGTCCCAATAATTTTTTCGAAGAATTACCATTCAAGAACGTTTAGCTCCCCATGAAATGGCCAATCTTCCGATCTTGTGACCAATCCTGCTCGAACCGGATTCTCGAGAACGTAATCCCATTTCTCACCGTAGTTTTCATCGCGGCG
>Ga0073928_10011834_pt1 | contig 10117 bp, 11 predicted proteins | sample PaiPotPPA55metaG_FD_76969 | JGI IMG/M metagenome (GOLD analysis project Ga0073928, IMG submission 76969) | Iron sulfur acid spring bacterial and archeal communities from Banff, Canada, to study Microbial Dark Matter (Phase II) - Paint Pots PPA... ... | reverse complement strand
GTTGCGGCTGGCCGTGGCGCTACGCGACCCGAGCGTCAACGACGTCGGCTCGCTCGCGGATCTCGGCGTCGACGAACTGGTCGTGGTCGACGGCCCGCCGGAGGACGCCGCAGCCGCGGCCGACTGGGTGTCCGCGCTGGCCGCTAGGTGGACCATTCGTTAGTTCGTGAATTCGTGGCCAGTTCAGGCTGGGGCTTCACAACTGGTCCCCGCCCGTGCCGGGACGCCGAGCGTGCGCGCTATGTACAGGGATTGGGCGGCGGGGTGTGCGTAGGCCTCACGGTGGACGGATGGGACTATCAGTAGTGGTAGCGGGCCAGGGCGGTCCCGCCGCGCCGCTCGCCGTCGTCGATCGACACCAGTGCGGGCACCAGTTCACTGGTGATCAGTCCGTGCCGCTCGGTGAGGCCGTCGATGATGTCAAAGCTCGCGGCGATGCGCTCGGGGCTGTCGACCACGATCGTGGTCACGGGAACCTGGCGGGTGAGCTGGATCATCTTGTCGCCGTGAGGTTTGTGGTCGCCGTGAAATCCCCAGATGCCGCGCAGCACGGTCGCGCCGTTCGCGGTGTTCGACTCGAACAGCCGCCGGACGATGGCACGGTGAATCGGCACGCCGTCGTGCAGGGTGGCCTCCGACGTGTACACCATCAGCTTCTGCCAGAGCGACCGCCCGTGGTCGTCGGCCGCAGGCAGGGCGGCGGGCCGCGTTACGAGTTCGCCGTCGCGTTTACAGAGCTGCACGCGTTCCAGTGTCAGGAGGGGCTGGCGCAGCATCGCCTCGAGCTCCGGGATCGCGACGGTGGCCTGCTGCCCAGTGCCGATCGCGATGATCATGACGGGAACGTCGACGTTGCGACTGAAGAAGCGGGCCCGCTGCCGATGTCCGCCCTTGGTGCCGTCGACGCCGAGAAAGACTGAGGCTCCGGCGAATCCGAGCCGGTACAGCACATCGCAAACGGCTTGGTGAGCGGGTCGCCCCGCGACGCGGTCCTGGCGCCCGATGTAGAGCGTGAGCTTCACGGTGTCCGGTGGTGCCGACGCCTCGGACCCGGTCAGCTGTCGCGCGCGCTCGAGCGTGACGAGTCCGCGCGTCGTCATCGCAACGGCGCGGTCGGCGAGCGGAGCGATCTTGTCGGCGTGGTCCACCGCGGCGATCACGATCGGCGAATCCTCCGAAGCGCTCAGCGACTGGTCACTGCGTAGTTCATGGTGCGGGCCGAAGCTGGCGATGCCGCGCAGCACGACGCTGGTGGCAACCGCACTCTCGGCGTAGAGGTCGAGCAGCGCGTCGGCGAGGAAGAGGTTGCCGCTGTGTAGACGTTCGGCGAAGTAGGTAGTCAGCTTGAGGTATTCGTCGCTCATAGCAGGCCTCCGATCCACAGGCCGAGCCACGCGGCGGCCAGACCCAGCACCAGGCTCACAACGATGTTGGCGACGGCGGGCCGCAGCTGGCGCTCCTCGCCGAGGCGTTGAGTCTCCAGCATCCAGGTCGAGAACGTCGTGTACGAGCCGACGAACGCGGTGCCGGCCAGCAGCGCGAACTGTGGGCTGAGCGCAAAACCCGCTACCAAGCCGAGCAGCAGCGCACCGCTGAGATTGACCGCCAACGTGCCGTACGGAAACGACCCGGCCACCCGCGCCGACACGGCGCGGTCGACGAGGAAGCGCAGCACTGCGCCGACGCCGCCGATCACGACGACGCCGGCCCAGACCGCGATCGTCAAGCGCGGATCCGGACGCGTCGCACCAGCGCCGTGGCCAGGTAGAGCGCGAGCAGTCCGGTGACGATGCTGGCGGCGGTGTAGCCGACGGCCAGGCCGTAGTGGTGGTCTTCGAGCATCTTGACGATCTCGACCTGCATGGTCGAAAAGGTGGTCAGGCCGCCGCAGACTCCGGTGCCGAGCAGCGGGCGCCGATAGCTCGACACCGGTAAGCGCTCGAGCAGCCGGGTGGTGAAGTAGCCCAATAGGAACGCGCCGACGATGTTGACGGTGAAGGTCGGCCAGGGCCAGCGCCCCGGCTCGGGTGCGGCAAGGGTTGCGTATGCCGCGCGCGCCAGGGTGCCAAGGGCTCCGCCGACGAAGACTGCGGCCAGCTCGCGGCCGTCGAAACTGAACATGAGCCAAAGTATCGCCGTCCAGCTTTCGGACCGGCATACGACGCGGTTGTTGGACGGGCAGAATCGGGACATGGCTGCTAACCCACGTGCCGGTCAGCCGGCGCAACCTGAAGACCTCATCGATGTTGCTGCGGTGGTGACCGCGTACTACACCGTCGAACCTGATCCCGACAACGTCGATCAGCAGGTGGTGTTCGGCACGTCCGGGCACCGCGGGTCCAGCCTCGATGCGGCGTTCAACGAGGCGCACATTCTGGCCACCACGCAGGCCATCGTCGAGTACCGGGCCGGGCAGGGCACCACAGGGCCGCTGTTCATCGGCCGCGACACCCACGCGCTCTCGGAGCCGGCGTTGGCGTCGGCGCTGGAGGTGCTGGCCGCCAATGACGTTGTCGCGATGATCGATTCGGCGGACCGTTACACCCCGACGCCTGCGGTCAGCCACGCCATTTTGACCTTCAACCGCGGCCGCGACGGCGATCTGGCCGACGGCATCGTGGTGACGCCGTCGCACAACCCGCCGCGTGACGGCGGCTTCAAGTACAACCCGACCAACGGCGGACCCGCCGACACCGACGCGACGGGTGCCATCGCCAAGCGTGCCAACGAGATTCTGCGCGACGGGCTCAAGGCCGTGAAGCGGGTGCCGCTGGCCCGAGCGCTGCAGACCGCGCAGCGGCACGACTATCTGGACGCCTACGTCGAGGATCTGCCGAATGTCGTCGACATGCATGTGATCCGCGCCGAGGGCATCCACATCGGCGCCGACCCGTTGGGCGGGGCGAGCGTCGACTATTGGGGCGCGATCGCCGAACGTCATGGTCTGCAGTTGACGGTGGTCAATCCGCTCGTCGACGCAACGTGGCGGTTCATGACGCTCGACACGGACGGCAAGATCCGGATGGACTGCAGCTCGCCCGACGCGATGGCGTCGCTGATCGCGGGTCGCGACAAGTACCAGATCGCTACCGGCAACGACGCCGACTCCGACCGGCACGGCATCGTCACCCCCGACGGTGGCCTGCTCAACCCGAACCACTATCTCGCCGTCGCGATCGATTACCTGTACACCAATCGGCCGGATTGGCCGGGTTCGACGGCGGTGGGCAAGACGGCGGTCAGCTCGTCCATCATCGACCGGGTGGTCGCCGGGTTGGGCCGCAAGCTGCTCGAGGTGCCGGTCGGGTTCAAGTGGTTTGTCGACGGATTGATCAGCGGCACCATAGGTTTCGGTGGCGAGGAGAGCGCGGGCGCGTCGTTCCTGCGCCGTGACGGGTCGACGTGGACCACCGACAAGGACGGGATCATCCTGGCACTGCTGGCGTCCGAGATTCTTGCAGTGACCGGGCAGACGCCGTCGCAGCGGTACGCGGAACTCGCCGAAAAGTACGGCGCGCCAACGTATGCCCGCATCGATGCGCCGGCTGATCGGGAACAGAAGGCCCGGCTGGCCAAGCTCTCACCCGACCAGGTGACGGCCACGGAGCTGGCGGGGGAGCCGATCACCGCCAAGCTGACCACGGCGCCGGGCAATGGTGCGCCGCTGGGCGGCCTTAAGGTGACGACCGAGAATGCCTGGTTCGCCGCGCGCCCGTCGGGAACCGAGGACGTGTACAAGATCTACGCGGAGTCGTTCAAGGGGCCAGAGCATCTCGCCGAGGTGCAGCAGGCGGCTAAAGACGTGGTGAATACAGTCATAGGGTGAGTTCTGTCGCGGAGGGTGAGTGTTCGGCTGACAGGCCGGGCAAGGAGGCCAAGCCAAAACTTCCGCGCGAAGTCTGGGTGCTCATTGCCGCGAATGTGGTGATCGCTCTCGGCTACGGCGTCGTCTCGCCCGTCCTGCCGCAGTACGCCCGCAACTTCGGCGTGAGCATCAGCGCCACCACCTTCGTCATCACCGCTTTCTCACTTATGCGGTTGGTCTCTGCACCCGCAAGCGGACTGTTGATCGAGAAGCTGGGGGAGCGGCGTGTCTATCTGAGTGGGCTGCTGATCGTCGCGGTGTCCACCGGCGCTTGTGCCTTCGCGCAGACGTATTGGCAACTGCTGCTGTTCCGCTCGCTTGGCGGGTTCGGCTCTGCGATGTTCACCGTCTCGTCCCTGGGACTGATGATCAGGGTTTCGCCGACGGATGCCCGCGGCCGGGTGGCTGGGTTGTTCTCGAGCGCGTTCCTTGCCGGCTCTGTCGGAGGGCCGGTGCTGGGCAGCCTGACCGCGGGGCTGGGTCTGTCGGCACCATTCTCGATCTATGGTGTCGCGCTGCTGATCGCCGCGGGCGTGGTCTTCGTCAACCTGAGACGTTCGTCATTGGCGGCACCCGCGGTGGACACCGAACCGGCAGTCACCGTGCGGATTGCGTTGCGCAACAAGGCGTACCGGTCGGCTTTGTTTTCCAACTTCGCGACGGGGTGGTCGGTGTTCGGCTTGCGCATCGCCCTGGTGCCGCTGTTCATCACCGAGGTGTTGCATCGCGGGCCGCGTATCTCCGGTCTTGCCCTGGCGACGTTTGCGATCGGCAACGTGGCCGCAGTCATCCCGAGCGGGCATCTGTCGGATCGCATCGGGCGGCGCACCCTGATGATCGTTGGCTTGGCGGTGTCAGGGCTAGGGACTCTGCTCGTGGGTCTGGCGTCGTCGCTGACACTGTTCCTGGCGGCCGCACTGGTAGCCGGCGCGGCCGTAGGCATCTTCACTTCGCCGCAGCAGGCCGCCGTCGCCGACATCATTGGCAGCAGGGCGCGGGGTGGTACCGCCATCGCGGCGTACCAGATGATGGCTGACTGCGGCGCGATCGTCGGATCGCTCGCGGTCGGCCAGATCGCGCAGCACCTCACTTTCGGTGCTGCCTTCGTGATCAGCGGTGTCATCCTGCTCGTCGCGGCGATCGGCTGGGTGATGGCACCCGAGACGCGGGTGCGTGCGGGGTCCGAGCCGACCCCGGCCCGAGCCTTGGGACCCGAGGTCGGTGGCGAGCTGCCCTGACCTGGGGTTTTGAACGCTTACTGCAGGTGGTGTAGCTTCGATGGGCACGACGCGGGGCTATGGCGCAGCTGGTAGCGCACCACACTGGCAGTGTGGGGGTCAGGGGTTCGAGTCCCCTTAGCTCCACCGTAAAAGCGCAGGTCAGGCCGGTATTTCAACTGGACCGCGATCTGCGTCAACACTTGGGTAATCAATCGCCTCCGTCCCCGCAGTTGCGCTCTGGGTCGCTACGCGCTGTACGGCGACCCATGGATGCGCGATCCCCGGCTGGTGCTCGCCATGCTCGATGGCATCGATGACTATGTTTTCAGGTCGTACTTGTAGGTGACGTTGCCGCCGGGAACCGCGGTCACGGTCAGGACGTATGCCGAGGTCTGACCGCCGGTGAGGGTGGTGCACTCGATGACGTTGCCGACTTTGCCTTGCAAGTCGCGCGCGCAGGTCGCCGAGTCGGGGTTCTGCCCGGCCTGGCGCAACTGCGATACCAGCGAACCCTCGAGCGCAGCCTTCGGCACCACTGGTACCAGGCCGTAGTCCATCTGCAGCCCGGAGACGCTGGTGACGTCGACGATGTGCCGCGTCGTCACCCCTGCGGCGGTGACGTCGCAGTACGCCTCTCCTCCGTACTTGCCCTCCAACCCCGACGTGCATGACACCGACGTGATCGGTGCGTTCGTCGTGGCGGCGGCCAGCCGGGACACCGTCGCCGCCAGTTGGGTCTTCGACACCGCCACGGTGATGTCGTAGTTGATCTTGGTGCCCTCGAGGCTGGTCACCGTGACGACCGGCTCGGTACTGATGATCGCGTTCATGGTGACCTCGCAGCGGACGCTCTGACCGAATTGACCGACCAGATCCTCTGGACAGGTCACCGATTGCGGTGGCTGTCCGGCGTCGGTGAGGCGCTGCGAAATGTCCTTCTGCAGATCCTCTTTCGACACTGTCGCGGTACTCGGCATTGTTGCGGTACTCGACGGAGAGTGACCTCCCGTGTCGTTGGTGCAAGCCGACATGGACAATGCGGTGCACACCACCGCCGCGGCGACCACGGCTGTCATCGACGTTTGCATCAACACCTCCACTGTTTGCCGCCCCGAACCCACGACATGACGAGAGTAAGCCCACTCGAACCCGATTCAGATCATCACGCCGAACCTCTTCCTGGGCGTGTCCTTCAGCGCAAAGCTCGGCAACGGCCCCGCGGCACCGGAGACGTCGACCGAGAAGGTCGCGACTTCCTGGATGCGCGCCCTGTACCCGCGCCAGGCTTGGCTGGCCACCCCGTGCAATCAGCTCGTCGAAGTTCAGCGGCTCGCCGTTGACCGCAAAGTAGGGGATCGATAGGTCGGCGTGGCGGTTCTCGAGCTCCTCGATGAGCGCGTCGTCCGCTACGTCCAGAATGTGCGGAGGGTTGATCGGACGCCCGAGCATCATCGTGCAGAAGGCGCAGGCCACTTCGTACACACCGTGCGCGAGTGGAAGGGAAAAAGGCCCAGCCGCTGGCCATCATATTTTCCAGCGTGTTCCCGCTTCCGACGGTGCAGAGGTACCAGACATGTCCGCCGAAGTCGGCGGCCGCGACGCGCGCTGCGCTCCGCGTGAGGAGTTCATCGATGAGTGTCTAGTGCGCAGGATCGCTGGACGTCGCCGTAATCCACGGCGGAGCTTCGGTGCCTGTGACGTCAACGTGGAAACCGGCGTGAGGGCCGATAGTGAAGGTCGGATTCATCATCAGGCTCTGCCCTGAGAACTCGAATCCGGCCTCGCGCAGGAAACGCATCAGCCACGAGGTGGCCAGCTGCTGCGACTGCTGAATGGCCACCAGCGATGGTCCGTCGGCGTCAGCCATGCCACGCAATCTACGCGCGACTGACAGGATGACGGCATCCGACAGCTTTCCGACAGCTTCCGACGGCCACCAACCAGCAAACGTTTAGGTCTGTGGAGTCGGAGCTGGGCGAACTGTCCGCATTGTGTTAGGGCGCTGGAAGATTCGCGCTTGGGTGCTGCCATGTCAGCCTCGGCGTTTGTAGCGGCTCTGGGCGTACTCCTCCACCCATTGGCGGCTTGAGCGCCACTGCCCGTCAGAGCCTTTTGTGGCCTGCAGCGCACCGCGGTTGGCGGCCACGCGAAGCGCCGTGGCGTTGAACTCGTCGGTGGCGAGTGCGGCCAGTGGGACTAAGCGCGCCGGCCCGGCAATTGCCGGCATGACAAACTTGTAGAGGTTGTCGAGGATGGCGCGGGCGATGAACTCGCCTAGCGCGCCGTAGTCGCTGGCGTCGGCGCGCTGCAGCGCGCGCAGATATTTGCGGCGGTCGTTTTTGTAGATGATGGCTGGTGGATATCCCAGGCGCACGAGGATGAGGTTGAGCACCAGTCGCCCGGTCCGTCCGTTGCCGTCGAGGAACGGGTGGATCGCCTCGAAGTCGCCGTGAACCTTGGCGAGCTGTTCCGGGAAGTTCGGGGAGCGGGCCTTGATGTTGTTGGCTTCATCGAGCCATGAGGTCATTTCCGCGTCGATGAGTGGCCAGCTGACGGGCTTCATTCCGCCGGAGAATTCTTCGATTTCGTGTTGGCGGAATGAGCCTGGACCTTCGGCCGGCGTCGCGTCGGGATGTGGGTCGACGTCCCACACTAGGCCCATGACTTGCTGATGGACGTGGCGGACGTCCTGCATGGTGATGTGGCGCTCGGGGTCGTAGCTGGTCGGCTGGATGCCTTCGCGGTAGACCCAGTCAGCGGCGTTGGCGTAGCCCTTAACCTCCATGTATTCGCGGAGTTGCTTCGCGCCGACGGCGCGGCCCTCGTCGAGTAGCGTCTCGACTTCGCTGATGACCAGAGTGTTGCCTTCGATGGCTGTCGAGTGATGCGCTTCGGCTGTCCAGATGTCTTTCCAGATGCCTGCGGCTTCTAGCGGGCTCGGCAGGCCACCAAGTCGGTTCCATAGTTCGGATATCTGGGTGTCGAGTCGGTTGTAGACCTCGGATCGTGCCGGTCGGCCCCTTGTGGCCACAGTGCTCCTTGATCTGTCCCATGTTGCGCTGAATTCGTACGCTGCGTCGATTTAAATCGTACAGTACGAGTTATCTGCCGGTGAACTGCGGAAACACTGGTATTTCGTACTGTACGCTTTATCTCTCTCTAGCGTACACATTTGCTAGGCCCGCCGTCGGACAGTGCACACGACGATGAGATTCGCCCACGACACTGCGGTGGTGCTGCTGGTGGTGCTGGCGCTGCCGGTGGTGACGGCGGCGGTGGTGACGGCGGCGGCCTGGCAGCGAAAAGGCGAGTCCGCCACGCAAACGCGACCGAACGCCTGACGACCAAACGCCCGTTGTGCCAAGAGTGTGCCAAGACAGGCAAACACAGCCCGACAACCGCCGGACTGTGTAGACACGAATCAATCGCTGACCTGGGCATTTCAAGGCACTATGAAACCGCGTGAAACGCCATATGTGGTCCGGCGGGGTTTTACACCAGCGGTCGGCGGTTCGATACCGTCCGCGCCCACCCACATTGACGGAGGTCAAAGGCCCACCAGATGACCGTCCCCGGACATCCAATCAGGAACCACCACAGTGCATTTCGTCCCGGGCTTCGACGATGTCCTCGTTACCTGCGGGCGCTGGTCGCCGTTTTGACGAGTGCAGCTACGCGTCGTGGCGGGCATGCGCGGAGTCCGAGCGCGCCCGCGGGCTCAGCGCGTTGTTCGTTGTGACGTCGTCAACGATCCGGGCGCAGATCCGCCAGCCGAATTCCGGATCGTTTCGCAGCCGGTCAGTAACTAGAGAATGCACGAACACAGCGGGCAGTCCATCGTTGCGGGCCGCGATATCGCGCCAGCCCATCGCGTGGCCCTCACCCGCGGCGGCGACGCGCAGCAGGATGATTTGACTCGTCACCGTCAAAGTGCCGTCATCGTTGGCGTCGACCACGTGGTTGAGGTGGCTGCGCCGCACCCCGTCGGTGAGAGGTCGGTAGGCATCGAGGAAGGCGCGCAATTCGTCACGGCCCCGCACCAGCCCGTGCGGATGCTCGACGGAGCAGTCCTCCGTCATCGCCTCGAGGATCGCCTCCACGTCCCAATAGTCAAACGCCATGTTGAGCCGATTGACGACGTCGATGACCTTGAGCCAGTCGGCAGCGGGAATGTAGTCGGACGCAAGTCCGAGATTTTGGGGACGCGGCATGGCGAGGACCTTCCGGGCGAAGAGACGAAACGGAACAACTGAACTATGATTATCATAGTAAGGGCTCCGACCGGGACAGAGGTGAACATGCTCACGCTCAACAGTGCAAGGACGATCTCACGATGCGCACTCGATCATTCGCGGACATGAAGTGCTCGATCGCCGGGGCACTCGAGCATGTCGGTGATCGGTGGTCATTGCTCATCATCCGCGACCTGATGTTCGGGCTTTCGCGTTTTGACGAGCTGCAAGCATCGTCGGGCATACCACCTCAGACCCTCGCCGATCGGCTACGCCGATTGCAGGCCTCCAAGGTCATTGTCAAACACCATGGACTGTCGGCGACGGGCTACCAGCTGACCGAGATGGGCCGCGACTTGCTGACGGTCCTTGCCGCCCTGCGTGAATGGGGTGATCGATGGCAACTGCATGGCGCGAGCGGTCCCCCGCTGGAAGTCTTCGACGCACAAAGCGGCAGCCCGGTCGAACTCACCATGATCGCGACCGAAACCGGACAACGCGTCAGCCCTCGGCATCTGGTCCCCACACCAGGGCCCGGCGCCGACGAACGAATGCGGTTCCGACTCCGGGCCGGCGACCGCGATCAAACGACGGCCTCAGAATCGGCGACCAGAAATCTCCAGCCCGATGACCCCGATCATGACAGCCACCGCCAGGCCTGGCAGGACACCATGGAGACGATGTGACCGGAGAACTCACCGACACCACCGTCCGCAAGGGGTGGGGAGCGGAACGCTCGCGCACGGTCACCTGGCACGACCCCGGCCCCAGCACCGCTAAGGGCCTATCGATGGCCGGCG
>Ga0073928_10011833_pt1 | contig 10117 bp, 10 predicted proteins | sample PaiPotPPA55metaG_FD_76969 | JGI IMG/M metagenome (GOLD analysis project Ga0073928, IMG submission 76969) | Iron sulfur acid spring bacterial and archeal communities from Banff, Canada, to study Microbial Dark Matter (Phase II) - Paint Pots PPA... ... | reverse complement strand
TAGCGTTACTAATATGGGCCACCAAAACGCGCTTCTACGCGATTAGGGTGCAGGATCGCATCATTCGCCTGGAAGAGCAGTTGCGACTGATGCGGCTGCTGCCGGAGCCCATGCGTTCCCGCATTCCCGAGTTGACCGAAGGCCAGCTTTGCGCGCTGCGCTTCGCATCGGACGCAGAGCTTCCGAAACTGGCCGAGCGCGCCCTGAACGAAAAAATGTCTCGAGCGGACATTAAGAAGGCAATCCAGAATTGGCGTCCCGATTACTGGCGGGTGTGAACCCGACCTCAGACCCGAGGCCTAGGCTCCGATCGTAAGGAATGCACCGAAAGAGGGCACCGCGTAGCCGTCTAGATAGTCGGCCCAATATTGCGCCGAGGAAAGGGGAAATTTTCTGATGGCTTCCCTTACAGATGCTCTGGTCAGGCAGTTTTTGGATGGACGATACATCGCGTCGTTCGCGACTCAGAACCCTAACGGCTCGACACACATGGTTGCGGTGTGGTACCGGTTCGAGGGTGGGCACGTTTTTGTAGCGACGTCCTCGCGCAGCCGCAAGGCCAGAAACCTCACATCAAACCCCGAAGCTTCGTTAATGATCGACTCTCGCGATCCGGCGGCATCCTGCGGAATCACCATCGCCGGAAGCGCGCAGATCTTGACCGGCGACTTATCCCGAAAACGGAATGCCGAGATTCATAGCAAGTATCTCAGCGAAGCTGCTCTAGCGGACGCGCGGGTAGGTCCCGTATTCACGGCGTGGGATGATGTCACGATCCAGATTACCCCGCAGTCGGTGATCGCGTGGGACATGCGCGAGGCGGACCGCCAATTCTTCGGCGGCGTTCTGGCGAGCAATCCGGCATACCTGTTGCCGCTTCAGAACTGAGACCTGACCGGCGATAAAATTTTGACCAGGTTCGAAGGGGCACGTCGAGCCAGAGGATTTGGGCTGCGATCAGTCTGGAGCGCAACAACCGCAGCAAACGGCGAGTCATCCAACTTAGGTCTGGGTCCTGACGCAGACTTTGGGAGTAACCGCTGGAACCGATGTCTAAAGTAACGGCTGGGAAGCTTTTTCCGCGTTGACCCCAAGGGAGGCACCGAGTACGATTTGGTAGAAGCCACCGGCGCTTAATCCTGCGGAGAAGCACGTATCTCCTAGAAAAATATGCAATTAGCTAAGCTCTATGTACGGATCGCTATGCTGGCTTGTGTGGCCTTGGCTGCGTGCGCCTGTCAAACGGCGCAGAAACCGGCCTCTCTTCTGCCGCCAGGGAAAGCCCCGGCACTTCAGTCGCAAACGACTTCTGCGCAAGCTCCCAGCACTTCTTCGACAACCGCTTCGCCTCAGGTGGAAGACGCTTCGCCGCAAAAGGCCGGGCTCACGGAATCTGCCGCTTCGCCTGACTCTGCGCCAGCCCCGGCATCGGATGAGGTCGCCGACTTGATTGCGCGGGCCGAAAAAGAATACCGGATAGGATTGGCGAATCAGCAGGCCGGCAAGACGGAAGAGGCGAAGCAGAATTTTGACAACGCGCTGAACGCCCTGCTCAGCAGCAATCTTGATGTACGATCGGATGAGCGCCTGCAACAGGAATTCGACCGCATTGTGGCCGGCGTGAACCAACTCGAACCGGGAGGCACGGCGACCGACGCCGAGGCGCAGCAGCAGAAGTCCGAACCGGCGCCGATCGACGAGACCAACGGTCTTACTCCCGCGCCCGATGCCAATATCAAAGCCAAGGCCCAGGCAGAAATCAAGAATACCCGTTCGGACCTTCCCCTGATGATGACCGACCAGGTCGCCGGCTATATCACTTACTTCTCCGGCCGCGGGCGCGATACCTTCGAGCGCGCTTTTGCCCGGTCAGGCCGCTACCACGACATGATTGTGTCGACCTTGAAGCAGGAAGGCGTTCCCCAGGATTTGATCTATCTGGCACAAGCTGAATCAGGGTTTCATCCGCTGGCTGTTTCGCGTGTGGGTGCTCGCGGGATCTGGCAATTCATGGGTAGCCGCGCTCGCGGGTACGGTCTGTCACACAACATGTGGGTTGACGATCGCCAGGATCCCGAAAAATCCACTCGCGCGGCGGCGCACCATCTGAAAGATCTCTACAACGAGTTTGGCGACTGGTATCTCGCCATGGCCGCTTACAACTCCGGTCCCGGCACGGTGCAGGCTGCCGTGAAGCGGACCGGTTATGCGGATTTCTGGGAACTCTACCGCCGCAACGTTCTCCCCAAAGAAACGCGTAACTACGTACCTATCATTCTAGCCGTGACCATCATGACCAAGAATCCGTCGCAATATGGATTGGATAGTGTTGCGATGGATCGTCCAGCGGATTACGACGCCGTCAGCATCAATTATCCAGTGGATCTGCGGCTGGTGGCCGAGTGCGTGGGTTCCACGTCCAACGAGCTGCAGGATTTGAATCCCAGCCTGTTGCGGTTGACCACGCCGCGCACGGGCAAGTTTGAACTGCACCTGCCGGCCGGGACCAGGGATCAGTATGAAACAGCCATCGCCTCGATTCCGCCTGACATGCGGCTGTGGTGGCGCTATCACACGGTTCATCCCGGCGACACTCTGGCTTCGTTGGCCCGGAATTATCACACTACGGCCAAGTCCATCGTGGCTGCAAACCACCTGGAAGACACGGAGCTGGTAGCGGATGCCAAGCTGGTGATTCCCGTCGCGCCGGGCAAGCATCCCATGAGCGACACTGCGACTTACGCCCGCCGCATTACCCGATACCATGTTCATTCCGGTGATACCGTCGAGAGCGTCGCCGACAACTTCGGCATTTCGGCGCAGATGTTGCGGCGGTGGAACGGCATTCATGGGGACAGTCTCCGGGGGCGCAGGGTGCTGGCCCTGCATCTGCCGATCTCTCCAGGCGCGCATGACGCCGAAGTGGCGTCCTCGCGAGTATCTTCGCGAACAAAGTCGAAACACCCGGCTGCGGGATCGAAGTCCACCGAAACCGCCACCGTCAAGCCTCCAGCCACCAAGTCGGCACAAATCGAACACCTGCAGGCAGCAGTAGTTCGTCACAAAGTGAGGCACGGCGAGACTCTCTACTCGATCGCCAACGCCTACCGTACGACCGTCGCCGCCCTCAAGCGCGACAATCGCAATGTCGCGGTCATCCGGCCCGGCATGATCCTAATCGTGCAATCGGCGCGCTAATTTTCGTCACTTTGTAAACGGGGTGGAGGGCCGGTAGAGATCGAAGCGCAGTGGGCTGCGCGGAAACGGGAGCGCCTGGGAGTCGAGCCTTCGATATTCCTCGGGATCGGGACCAGAGTCCAAGTCCAATTCCAAATCTCCTCATGGCTTTGATCCTTTGCGGAGTGGCCCCGAATATTCTTGCCGAATTGGCGGCGGAATTACAACTGCAGTTCCATGTATAGGGCGCCAGCAATCGGATTGGAGCGATAAGGCTCGATCTCCCGGAAGCCAATTTTCCGATACATCGCGACGGCATCTTTCATGACTGGTTCGACGGTATCGAGGCGCATGCGTTGATAGCCGATCTGGCGGGCCTCAGCAATGATCCGGTCGGCGAGGGCGCGGCCTAATCTTTTACCGCGAAATTGCGGTCGTAGGTAGAGGCGTTTCATTTCGCAGATTCCGGGCTCAAGTTGGTGCAGAGCTACGCATCCGGCAAGTTGCGCTTCGTACGTTGCCAGCAGAAGGCGGCCGTCGGGCGGGGCGTAGTCTCCGGGGAGACCGGCGAGTTCTTGATCGAAATTTTGAAAGCAGAGACTGAAGCCGAGTGATTGCGCGTATTCGAAGAAGAGTTCGCGGGCTTGCACGATCTGGGCCGGGGACTCGGCTTGCTTAACAGCAAAACCTTGAACCACAGAGGACGCTGAGGACACAGAGGAACTTCGAGAAATTGTGCGTTCGGCTTTCATTTCCTCTGTGTTCCTCGATGTCCTGAGCCTGCCCTGAGCGAAGCCAAGGGGTGGTTCAAGGTTTTGGGAATTAACCCATCAGCATGCCGCCGTTCACGTTCAGCACATGGCCGGTGATGTAGGAGGCTTCGTCCGACGCGAGGAATGCCACGGCGCCGGCTACATCTTCCGGCGATCCCACACGGCCCAGCGGAATCTGCTTCACTGCCGTCTGCTTGAATTCATCGCCCAAACCAGCGGTCATGGCGGTTTCGATGAAACCCGGCGCAACGGCGTTGCAGGTAATATTGCGCGATCCGACTTCACGGGCGATGGCCATCGTCAGGCCGATCAGTCCCGCTTTCGAGGCGGCATAGTTTGCTTGTCCGGCCTGTCCCATCTGGCCGAAGACACTGGTGATGTTGATGATGCGTCCCCAGCGCTGTTTGAGCATAGAGCCGATGACTTGCTGGATGCAGAGATATGCGGAGGTGAGGTTAGTTTGCAGGACCGCGTCCCAGTCGGCGCGCTTCATGCGCATGACGAGTTGGTCGCGGGTGATGCCGGCGTTGTTGACCAGGATATCGATTTTGCCGAGTTGAGCGATGGCGGACTTGATCGTGGATTTAACTTGATCTTCGTCGCTGACGTCGAGGGCGAATGCGGCGGCTTTGCCGCCGGCGGCGGTGATTTCGTGGATGAGTTCGTTCAGCTTTTCCTGATTGCGGGCGGCCAGGGCTACGGTGGCGCCGTCCTTGGCGAGGCGCAGAGCGCAGGTGCGGCCGATGCCTTGCGAGGCGCCGGTGACTAACGCTACTCGTCCTGCAAGGGACATATCAGTTCCCTCCGACTTCCGGTGACATAATCGCGATAGAAGCCCGAATTATATCCGGACAGATGGCGAATCGGCCCGACCCAGAGGCCAGATAAGAACCTCCAACCTGCGAGAGAAGAGCAGGGAAGGCCGGGTTGCGGGAAGGGAGATGCCCGACGCGGCGGCGACGGTGTTCATTTTCAGTTCCGCTTCCGCATCCTGTAACGGCCACGATTGGTGATGGATTTCTCCGCGGCAAATTGCCCCTTTATGCACGGTGTACAGGCAATAGCGTTCGGTAAGCCAGCGTTCCAACGATGCTGAGGTGCGTGTTTGCACTGGAGCGATCGGACAATAGAGGCCGCGAAACTCGGCCGATCCCGAATAACGACGCGACGAATAATGGATCGTTCCTTCGCATTCTTCCGAGGACATTGCGGCATGAAAATAGGGCAGGCGGAAAAATCTGCGCGCGCTCCACACGGCGGGAAAGTTGGCCGCGTCCAGGCTGAAGAAATAGACACCGGGTTTGCCGCCGTGAGTAACGTAGGTCCTCACGTTCAGTTCCGTAAAATGCGAGAGGCCCGGCAGCGGCGGAAGGCCGCGTCCGCGAATTCCGCTCATGCGAAAAGGAACGACTCCGATCCAGCATGAGGCGTCGAAGGTGTCGAGGGTCAATTGTGCGGGCACGAGGGGTCGGATGAGGGCCGGCGGTAGAGGCCAATGGGCGAATAGGAGGTCATGCCATGTTTGTTTCATCACCCAGGGGCCCGAGGGCAAGGGCCACGGGCGATGCGCGACCGATTGAAGCAAACGATGCACGCCACAAGTTTATCGTTTAAAACTGGCTTTCGCGTTTGTGATTGCGGATTCACAAGGCTGCCGGGTAACATGCGAGCACTCATGTCCCAGACTGCAACGAATCTTCTGATGATGCCTAAGCCTTCCGACAAGAACTCTTTAACTCCGGAAAAAGACGCACCGGGTCCGGGACATCGGTCCCCGTTGCGGGCGGCGAATTCGGAGAAGACACCGGACGCGGGCGAGAGCGCCCGCGCCACATATGATTCCCCAGCCGCACACTCTGAGGCTTCGACCGAAGTTTTCGCGGTGTTTGGCGTTGAGCCGGAGATTCAGGCTTATGCCATGGCGAAGTATTCGCGGTCGGCGCTTTCGATGAAGGAGTCACTGCGGGAGATCAGCACGCAGAAGGCGGAGAAATTTCTTAACACTTTTTATTTTCAGTATGGGCATCGTTCGATTGCCGACCTGGCGCATATTGCGCTGGCGGTCGAGCGACTGTCGATTCTGGCGGCGATCGAAGTGGCCGATGAGCAGCGCTGGGACGGGCAGGAGCGCTCGACGCGCTATCAGGACTTCAAGAAGAGCAGGTATTACGTCCCCGATTTTGGTTCTGATGAAGAGGCCCGCAACCTTTATCGCGAGACGCTGGATTTTCTGTTTGCCGAGTATGAAGCGCTTTCGGCGCACATGACGGAGTATCTGATCAGCATTACGCCGAAGCCCTCCGACATGAAGCAGGAGGCGTACGAGCGCACGCTGAAGGCGCGGGCGTTCGACATTACGCGCTATCTGCTGCCGCTGGCGACCAACACTTCGCTGGGCGAAATTGTGAATGCGCGGACATTGGAAACCCAGGTTGCGCATCTTCTTTCTCATACCCATAAAGAAATAAGAGTGCTGGGCGAGTCGCTGAAGAAGGCAGCGACGGGCGCGGCCTACAACGTGAATGCCGATTCTTTGCGGGAACTGGTTGCGCAGATTCGGGCTGTAAGTCCGGAGTTAGGGGCGCGGGCGGAGCAGGAGTTGTTGAAAGAAGTACGGGTCGCTCCGACGCTGGTGAAATATGCCGACCCGAATGCGTATGAGATGGGGACGCGCCGCGAACTGCGGCAGGCGGCGCGCGAGTTGATGGCCGACGAACCGTTAGCGCCATCGAAGGCGATCGTCGATCTGCTGGACGAAGAGCCGCTCGAAGTAGAAATCGCGACTACGCTTCTCTATGAACACTGCCATCATTCCTACCGGCAGATTCGGCAGGCGGTGCAGGTGGCGGGCGAACGGCGGAGGCGGGAGATTATCGACCTCGGGCTGCGCCATCGCGGCAAGCACGACGAGATGCTGCGCGGCTTCCGCGCCGGGCAGCAGTTCCGCTTCGACATTCTCATGGACACGGGCGGCTTCCGCGACATGCACCGTCACCGCCGCTGCATCCAGGTCATGCAGGGATTCACCACGCAGCACGGCTACGAGATGCTGCTCGACGTAGAAGATGCCGGCATGCGCAGCCGCTTCGATGCTGTGATGCAGCGGGTGCAGACCGCGGTAGAGAAATTGGCCGCGCGCAAGACTCCAGAAGCTGAAGAGAATTCGCAATACGCGATTCCGCTGGCGTTCCGCAAGCGGGCGCTGTTCAAGATGGATTTTGCCGAGGCGGTTTACATCTCCGAACTGCGGACTACGCCGGCGGGTCATGTTTCCTACCGCAACGTGGCGTATGCGATGTATGAGGCGGTGGCGAGGAAGTATCCTGCGCTGGCCAAGTATTTTCGCGTGCACGATGTGACAGCGCCGGTGGATCTGCTGCAGCGGTAGATTGTGTGGCGCGGGCACTTTTGCCCGCGAGGGGGTGGCCATGCTTGAAACCCGGAACGGCATTCAAGGCAAGGTTTGCAGCACTTGCAGGCACTGGAAACCCTTAGACGATTTCCCCACCGACCCAACTCACCCGCCCTCCCAGGGCGGAAGACATTGCCGGTGCCGGGAGTGCCACCGAAAAAAGGCTGTCGAGAAGAGGTCGGGGGCGCGAAAGATAGCCCGTACGCTTTCCGTTCTCGCGGTGCTGGTATTGCTCGGCCTCCCTACTGCCTCGAAAGATAAGCCGTCGTACCAAATCGGCAAGCTAATTGATCTGTCGGTGCAAGACGTCACAAGGGGTGTCGGTGTCATCGGCGGAATGGCCGCACCTATTCCCGGGAAGTTGTACGTGTTCCAAGTCCAGCTCGGCGATGTTGTTTATTTCGCGGAGTACAAAGCGGGCAAGCTTAGCTACAAGCCTGAGTGGGTCGTGAACGACCCAATTGAGTTCAGGCTCGACAAAGATGACGAGGCGTTCCTAAAGCGACCGGATGGAAAGGAACTCGAGGTCGTCGTTGTGAAAAAGGTCCGACAGCAGTAGTTGGGAGGGCTTTTTCGCGGCTGCCAGCAATCCCTAGATTTATCTTGATGCCACCAGTCTACGCGACTAGAATCTCACCTAAGAGGCACTCATGCCGCGCTCCGTCAAGATCGCTCCCGAAATCGATGCCAAGCTTTATCAAGAGCTCGTCTCCGTGGCCAAGGAGAACGGGCAGTCGCAGCGGTTTGTGCTGGAGCGGGCACTGGAGCATTATCTGCACAACGTGGTCCCTTCGCAGCGGCTGGTCAGGCCTGAGGTGATGGTGGCCTATCGCCGTTCCAACGAGAAGTATCGTGAGTTGTATAAGAAACTGGCCAAGTGACGGCCGAGCGTGTTTATCTGACCGTGGCTGAAGTCGTCGCCATTCACCATTACCAGATTGAGGAGTACGGCGGCGAGAGCGGGCTGCTCAATCAGGGCGCCTTGGAATCTGCCGTTTTCCGCCCTCAGACGGGTTACTACAACAACTTGAGCGAGGAGGCGGCGGCGCTGCTGGAGTCGCTGGTCAATAATCATCCCTTCGTGGATGGCAATAAACGGGTAGGATTTGCGGCGGCTCACACGTTTCTGTTGATGAACGGATTCGATCTGTACATTTCGAGCAAGGCAGCGTTCGAGTTCCTGATTCGAGCCATCTCTGACGGCAAGTTCCGCTTTGCACTTCTCCACGAGTGGCTTGCAGCCCACCTCATTCCTCTTTCTGGATAGATTTCGCGGGCAGGAGTGCCCTAGCTTGTCGAAGGGAGTGCCCGCGCGACGCCAACATTGCCCATTTCGGAACGTTATCCACCGCTATTTACTCGATTCGCCTTTTATTCGCTTCGATCTGTATGTATAATCCGGCCAGATTCATTTCATGAGGCATTTCTAAAGGAGCCACTCCCATGGCGGACGAACGGGGCAAGGCGATTGAACTGGCGGTTTCACAGATTGAAAAGCAATTCGGCAAGGGCTCGATCATGCGGCTGGGGTCGAAAGAGGCGATCGTGCCGATCTCGGTGATTCCGACCGGGTCGATCTCGTTTGACGCGGCCCTGGGCGTGGGCGGCTTTCCGCGCGGACGCGTGGTGGAAGTGTTCGGACCGGAGTCTTCGGGCAAGACGACCATTACTTTGCAGGTAATTGCCGAGGCGCAGAAAATGGGCGGCATGGCCGCGTTTGTGGATGCCGAGCATGCGCTCGATCCGGGCTATGCCAAGAAGTTGGGAGTGGACGTCGACAATCTGCTGGTGTCACAGCCCGACTACGGCGAGCAGGCTCTGGAGATTACCGAAGCCCTGGTGCGCTCGAATGCGATTGACGTGCTGGTGGTGGATTCGGTCGCGGCTCTCGTGCCCAAGGCTGAACTCGACGGCGAGATGGGCGACAGCCACATGGGACTGCAGGCGCGGTTAATGTCGCAGGCGCTGCGCAAGCTGACCGGGACGGTTTCCAAGTCGAGAACTTGCCTGATCTTTATCAACCAGATTCGCGAAAAGATCGGCGTAATGTTCGGCAATCCCGAGACTACGACCGGCGGCCGCGCGCTGAAGTTTTATTCTTCGGTGCGGGTCGACATTCGTCGCATTGCGGCCATCAAGGAAGGCGACGTGGTGACCGGATCGCGGACCAAGGTAAAAGTAGTAAAGAACAAAGTGGCCGCGCCCTTTCGCGAAGCGGAGTTCGACATCCTCTACGGAGAAGGCATTTCGCGCGAAGGCGATCTGCTCGACATCGCCGTAAACAATAACCTTCTCGAGAAATCCGGCTCGTGGTTCAGCTACAAAGGCGAACGCATCGGCCAGGGGCGCGAGAATGCACGGCAATTCCTCAAAGATAACAAGGACGTCATGGCGAAGCTCGACGCCGAAGTGCGCAAGGCGCTGGGATTGACGCACGGGCCGGCTCAACCTTCGGGCGCGGCAGCGCCGACGAATGGGTCCACCGGGCGCGTTACTACGATGCCGAGCGTTCCGTCCCCGGAACCGATCAAAGTGCCGGTCGCGGCCAAGCGCTAGGACATGTAATCCGATTATCATCCCGTCTCTAACGACGCCGTTGCGTGTCAAGCATTTTTTGGCAACACTTCTCCGCGCGCGAAGAACAGCGCCATTTCGCTCTGGCGGAAAAGGTTTTGATGTCCAGACCAAGGCCGTGTTCCTTTAATCTCGCGGGGGACGCAGGGTCCCACCATCCATCTCTTCGGTACGTGCTCCC
>Ga0073928_10011832_pt1 | contig 10118 bp, 8 predicted proteins | sample PaiPotPPA55metaG_FD_76969 | JGI IMG/M metagenome (GOLD analysis project Ga0073928, IMG submission 76969) | Iron sulfur acid spring bacterial and archeal communities from Banff, Canada, to study Microbial Dark Matter (Phase II) - Paint Pots PPA... ... | reverse complement strand
CGGTCGCGCCTTCGGCCGCCTCGATTACAGCGGCATCGGTCTCTACCGCACCATGCTGGCGACCGAAATCCGCTGTCACATCGTCAGCTTCATCGTCACCGCGAACGATCCCGCCCTGCGGGAGCAGGCAGTGCTCAGCGTCGATCACTTGTCGCCGCCGGAGCCGACTGCGGGCTCGCGTGGCGGCGCCGATTCCGCCGCCGGGTTACCCATGTGCATCAAGGATTACGCCACAGGCGAGAACCTGCTGCGCCGGGTCGAGCCGCGTGCGGCAGCCCCTTATTTCACGCGCATCGCGGTGCGGATCATCATCGGCGCCGATGGCGGCGTGAAGCACGCGCACGTGATCAGGGGCTCCGACGAGCAGAGGAAAAACATCGCGGAGGCCTTGGCGCAATGGCAGCTCCAGCCCCTCCGGCTGAATGGCGAGGCGGTCGACGTCGAGACCGGGCTGGAGTTCGAGTTCAAGCCGCCGGCGCAGTAGGCGCTCGCCAATGCGGCATGCCGGCCGCCGGAGAAAAAGCGCCGCGGATGCATCGGTGCATCCGCGGCTGGCGACCACAGCAGGTCAGAGCGAACGCAGGAAGTTGATCAGGTCCTGCTGATTTGTCGGCGAGAGCGCATTGAAGTTGCGGATCACCGTGTTGGCTTCGGAGCCCGTGCTGGCGTGCTGCTCGATGGCGGCAATGAGGTTGCTGGTGCGGCCGTCATGCAGGAAGAAGATCCGCTGTCCCACGCCCCAGAGCGGCGCGCTGCGGAACTCCCGGCCACTCGCGTTGCCCTGGCTGATGCCGTCGCCCAGCGCGCCCATGGCATGCAGCGCGAAATCGCTGAACGGCTGGAAGGTCACTTCGCTCTGGCCGGTGAAGCGCGATTTGGCCGTGGTCTGACTGACGATGTGACAGGCCTGGCAGCCGATGTTCTGGAAAATCCGGAAGCCGTTCGTCGTCGAGGCGGTGGGCGGCGCCGGCGTCGGCGCGTCCGACAGGCGCATGAACGCGGCAAAGTTCACGATATCCGACGAGAAGGCCGCAGCCGGGCTGCTGCCGGTCGCCGCCGGCGTCAGGTTCGTGCCGTCTTCGGGCGAGCCGTTGAACTGACAATCGGGATCGTCCTCGCGCTCGTTGGTGAAGGCCTCGTTGGTGACGCCCTGCTCGACGTTGTACGCCTCTCCGGCGAAGATCAGCAGCGACTTGTTCTGCGCCTTCCAGCCGAAGCGCGCGATCATGCCGTCATTGCCGCTGCGATTGAACTCGCTGGAGATTCCGAGAGAACTCGCCAGCGCCGATTGCGTGGCAACAGCGGCTTGCAGGCCAGTGTCGGAAACATTTTCCACCAGCCCGGCGCCGAAGGTCGGGGTCGGGATGCGGAAAATCGCGTTGTTGTTGTTCACCTGCGCGGCGAAGTCGGGCTGAGCGATGCTGCACCCCGACGCATCCTTGCGGCCGGTGATCACGAACAGGTCGTGGACGCCGCCCTCCGGCGTGCCATCGGCTTTCCGGACGAACCGGACCTCGCGCACCGGGCCGTTAGCGACGATGAAAGGCGGCACCGCATTCCGGGCGCCGTCCAAGGTCGCAATCGACACCTGCGGATTGAGCGGCGGACTCGAGCCCCCCGTGGCGGGAAAAGCATGGCAGCCGGCGCAACCGTTCATGTTGAAGCGCGGACCCAGGCCAACCCCCGCCTCGCCGGGGATCGTGCCGGAAACCGAATCGATCTCTTCGAACACGGTCTTGGCCGCCGCGAAAAACGCCTGTTCGGCCGCACCCAACTCCGGCAGTGGCCCGCCAGCGCCCGCCGTGTCGCGGCGAACGCCTGGGTCGAAGGGATGAAGGAAGTCGGCGAGCGCCACCCCGTCCGCGAAGGGCGCCAGAAAACCAATAATAATCAGTGTGGTAAAAGACAATAACCGAAAACGTCCTTTGCCCATGGGAAGGTCCTTCTGGTCCATCCCATGAAAACTACTTAAACCTATGGTTGCCCACAATCCAAGATTTAATTTGTTTTAACTTGGACACTCCGAGGACACAGCGCTTCTCTGCCGGCACCGCTTCCCAGTCCTTTCGTGTTAGTTGCCCGTTGCTCTCCCGACCCTTTCCAGTTGCTCGAAGCGATCACCCCGGGCCTGATGCCGCACCGCTTCTTGCGACTCCTGGCGGTTTCAGAAGAGTGCTATGATCGCTACCGCAAATACGCGGCGAATACCTATGGAATGTTTCGGATCCCTCCTGATGCCCGCGCGGCAAGGCCGGCCATGACCGCTCGGTTTGCGGCCGTGATGGTTTTGCTCCAGCGCCTCCTCCAGTGGTGGATCGGCGAGCTCGCCGCGCTGGTGCCCGAGCGGCTGCGCCGCAGGCTGACGCCGGCGACAGATATGCTGGTGGTCTTACTCGGCGACGGCGAGGCCACCTTGTGCCTGGAGACCCGCCAGGAGGTGAAGACCCTCGGGCGGATCGACTTGCGCGGCGAGAGCGAGGCGCATCACCGCGTCACCGCGCTGCTGCGCCAGCACGGCCTCGCGCGCGAGCTCGCCGGCGGCCGCGCGCCCACCTGTCTGCGCCTCAGCGCCGCCCGGGCGCTGCGCACAATCGTCGACCTGCCGCTGGCGGCGGAAGGGAACCTCGAGGAGGTGGTTTCTTTCGAGCTCGACCGCCACACGCCGTTCCGCGCCGACCAGGCTGCCTTCTCCCACCGCGTTCTCGAGCGCGACCCGGCAGCGCAGCGTCTGCGCGTCGAGCTTATCGTCGTGCCCCGCCCGGTCATCGACCAGGCCGTCGCCGTCGCGGTGCGTCTCCAGCTCGACGCGGACCGCGTCGATGTCGGCGACGCCGGCGGCAATCTCGCCGGCTCGGGCAACCTCCTGCCCTCGCGCTCGCCGGTCTCGCGCCAGCGCGGCCATGAGCGAACCCTCGTCTATGCGCTTGGCGCCGCCGCCGCCGCGCTCGGGCTTGTCGCCATCTATCTTCCCGTCCACACCATGCAGCGGACCGCCGACGGCCTGCAGGAACAGTTCGAGGCGGCGAAGAAATCCGCCATCGCCGCAGCGGCCCTGCAAAAGGAAATCGACGCGCTGCGCAAGGACGAGCTCTTCCTGGTCGATCGCAAGCGCGAGCGCCCCACCGTGTCGAAGCTCCTGCTCGAGGCGACGCGCATCCTGCCGGACGACACTTGGCTCTCGGAATGGCAGCTCGCCGGCACCGAGATGCAGCTCACCGGATACGCCGGGTCCGCCTCGGCGCTGGTCAATCTGCTGGAGGAGTCGAAGATCTTCCGCAACACCACGTTCCAATCGCCGGTCGTGCAGGACAGCAAGAGCGGCCGCGAGCGCTTCCACGTCGCGACGCAGGTCGCCAGCGAGGACACGCCATGACCCCCTCGTTGACGCCGCGGGCCAGCCGTGCCCTGGCGCTGGGCATCCTAGCTGCGCTGCTGCTGCTGGCGTTCTTCGGCTTCGTCCAGCCGCAGCTCGACTCCTATCGCCAAGCAAGCAGCTCGGCCGAGCAATATCGCGCGGCGCTCGAGCACACGCGCCACGCCGGCAACGACCTGGCGGGGCTGCGCGCCGAGCTCGCGCGGCTCAGGGAGCACCAGGCTTCCGCCGTGGGCTTCATGCAGGGCTCGAACCCGTCGCTGGCGGCGGCGGAGTTGCAGAACCGCATCAAATCATCGGTCGAGGCGGCGCGCGGCGAGCTGCGCAGCACACAGATCCTGCCGTCGCGCGACGAGGGCGCATTCCGGCGGATCTCGATCCGCGGTCAGATCGCCGTGAACACGGCGGCACTGCAGCGCGTGTTCTACGACCTGGAATCGGCCTCGCCGTTCCTCTTCCTCGACAATGTCGAGATCCGCTCGCGGCCGGCGCGGCGCTCGGCCGGCGCGGAAGACGATCCCATGCTCGAAGTGCGCTTCGATCTCTACGGCTACATGCGGAGGACGACATGATCGGGTCGCGCCGCCATCGCCCGGGGCGCACGCCGCTGCTGCTCGCTGCCGCTTGCGCGGCGCTGGTCGGCGGCATTTATATCGAGCTCGACTCGCCCGACATCGAGCCGCCGGCCAAGGCCGCCATGGCCGCGGCGCGAGAGCCGGAACAGCGGCCGATCCAAGATCCAAGCTTCTCGATGCCGCCGCTGCGCAACTTCTCGGGCGTGCTGTCCCGCCCCTTGTTCTCGGAGACGCGCCGGCCGCCGCTGCAGCCTGCCGTCGCGGCCGACGCGCGCGCCGCGACCTTCACCCTCGTCGGCACGATTCTCTCCGCGCAAGAGCGCCACGCCCTCGTCGAGCACGGCCAGCCAGCACGACTCGAGCGGATCAGCGAAGGGCAGGACATCGACGGCTGGACGGTGGAACAGATCCTACCCGATCGCGTCGTCTTCGGGCGCGCCGACGCACGCATCGAAATCAAGGCCAAGGATTCGTCGTTGCGGCCCGTGCCGTCGCGCCGCGCCGCCGGTGCCGCGCCGGTGACGCCCGTCGGCCCGGTTCCCGATCCCGCGAATTTCGGCGTCCAGCTCGGCGCCGCACCAGGCGGCTGAGCTATTCGCCGGTCTCGGCCGCGCGCGGTTCGCGGCTCGCCTGCCGCCACGAGAGGATGGAGTACGGCGCGCTCGGATCGGCAGAGAGCGACACCACCGCGGCCCGCGTAAAGGTCGTGCCGCCCGCCGTCTTGCCCTCGGAGATGACGGTGGCGTTCTGCAGCACGCGATGCGCCAGGAACCCGCTGGCGGCGCCGGTCAGCGACGGCAGCTGTCCCGGCACCGGCCCCAGCCGCTGGCGCGCCGAGAGGAAATCCTCGACCTCGGCGGCATTCACCTCGGGCAAGCTGCGCAGCACCTGGGGCGGCGCGGTCAGCGGATCGATGTCGGCCACGCCAGAGTAGACCGTGACGAACGGCGCGACGCGATCGTAGATATCGCGCGTGACGCCGGGGACGAGGCGCAAATCCTCGATCACGCGAAACGTGGTCGCCTGGCGGCGTACCGCCGCGCTTGACGCGACGCGCCGTCCGGCGGGCGGCGCGTCCGCTTGCTGCTGCGCCCGCCGCCACTCGTCGATCGTCTGGGCAAGGTGAACCGCATCGGCCGGGCTGAGGCCCGCGGCACGCAGCAGACCCGACAAGAGCTCCGGCGGCGCGGCATTGAGGTCGATCTTGCCGCCCTCGTCCTGCACGCTGACGCGGATCGTGCCGTCGGCATAGCGCAGCTCGCGCTGTCGCCCGTCGGCGGGCCATTGCGTCTCGGGCATGGGATCGAGAACGCCGAAAATGGCCAGCGACACGCCGGCATCGGCGATCGCGCGCGCCCCGGCGCTTTCATAATGGTTGCGCGCGAGCAGAAGCTCCGTCCGAGCGTCGCCGCTGAACCCGACGACGAGGACCGCGAGCAGCGCAAGCACCCAGACGACGACGAGCAGCGCGATGCCGCGCTCGCGCGGCGTGCCGGCGCTAGTGAACCCGGAGCTCAAGCGGCTTCACCGCGCGCATGCGGTTGCGCAATTCATCGGTGGTGGCGCGCGCCTCCTGCGCGTTGTGCAGGATCTTCGGCGTCAGCATCACCAGGAGCTCGGTGCGGGCGCTGCTCTTACTGGTGGAGCTGAACAGCAGCGGGCCGATGAGGGGAATGCTCGACAGCAGGGGAACGCCACTGCGCCCGTTGGTCTGATTGTCGATGATGAGGCCGCCCAGCGCGATGGTTTCGCCATCCTGCACGACGGCGGAGGTGACGATCCGCCGCTGCGTGATGGTCGGCGAATCGATCGTCGATGTCGTCGTCTTCGCCACGTCGCTGACGGATTGATCGATGTCGAGCGTGATGAGGCCGGTCGAGTTCACCCGCGGGGTGACCTGGAGCACGACGCCGGTATTGAGGTATTGCACGCTGTTGACGATGGGGGCGCCGCTGGCCAGCGTGCTTTGCGCGCTCTGGGTGATGACGGGAACCTGGTCGCCGACTTGGAGCGCCGCGGTCTGGTGATCGAGCACGAGCACTTCCGGCGACGACACGACATTGACCTGGGTCAGGGTCGAGAGGGCGTTCAGGATGACTTTGATCTTTCCGCCGCCGGCCAGGTAGTTGAAGCCTGGGAAAGTCGGGCTGATGTCGGCGCCCGACAGGCTGAGCGCGCCCGCCGCGGCGCCCGCCGCCGTCGTGGCGGCGCTGGCCCCGGGTACGCCATTGTTCAGCTCGAGCCGGCTCGAGGCCTGGCTGAAGAACCACTGCAGGCCATATTGCAGATTGTCGTTGAGCGTCACCTCGGCGATGGTCGCCTCGATCAGCACCTGCAGCGGCACTACGTCGAGCCGCTTGATGGCGTCTTCGATCATCTTGTAGTCGCGCGGCCGGGCGAAGACGACGAGGGCATTGTTCTTCTCGTCGGCGACGATGCGCACCGGCGGCGTCTTCAGATCGCTGTCGCCGCCCTTGAGACCGGGCTGGAGCGCCTGCTGGCGATTGGAAAGGCTGCCCGTCTGCCGGCCGTTAGTCGACTGAGCGCCGGTCCCCATGCCGATACCCGTACCGTTGTTGGCGCCCGCCGTCGGCAAGCCGCCGCCGGCACCGATCGAGCCGGGCGTCGCGTTGGTCGACAGCCCCGAGCTCGATGTCGGCAATCCGCCGACGCCGGCAGCACCGCCGGCGCCGGCCATGCCCTGCTGCGAACTCATGTCGACCAGCTTCATGCCGGGCGCGACCTCGGGCTGGACGGTGCTCACCGAGCCCGAGGAGAGCAGCTGGGTCAGCACCGCCGCGAGATCGGCGGCGCGGCTGTTCTGCACGTGGTACTCGAAGACCCGCGGCGTCGTCTGGTCGTCGCCGTAATCCAGCCGGTCGACCCAGGTCTTCACCTGCCCGAGATAGGCCTGGTGCGGCGAGATGACGAGGATCGCGTTCAAGCGCTCGATGGGCAGGATGCGTACCAGCCCCGCCAAGGCACCCGATCCGCCTTCTCCAAAAATCGCATCGAGCTCGCCGGCGACGTCCTTGGCGTTGCCGACCCGCAACGGATAGAGCGCGAAGGAGGTGCCGGTGAGCCAATCCACATCGAACTGGCGCACGAGATCGACGAAGCCGTCCATGTCGGAACTCGCCCCGGCGACGATCAGCAGATTACGCGCGGTATCGACCTGGATGACGCTGCCCGGTGGCAGAAAAGGCTCGAGAATGCCCTTGATCTCGTTGCCCGAGACGAAATGCAGCGGCAGGACGCGCACGGCGTAGCCCGCCTGCCCGCGGGCCGCTACCGCCCCGGCGCTCGATTTCGCCGCATCCTCGATCGCCAGCACGCGGTAAAGACCGTTCACCTGCACCAGCGCCAATCCGTTCGCGCGCAGCACGCTCTCCAAGGTCGGCAGCACCGCCTCGCGCGGCACCGGGCCGCCGGTCTGCGCGGTGATCGTCGCCTGAATCTTGTTGTCGACGACATAGTTAAGATGCAGCTGGTTGCCGAGGATCTCGCGCACGACTTCGCGAACATCGGCGTTGACGAAATTGAAGCTCACGTCGCCGGCGACGGCGCGGCGCGCGGCGCGCGGCGCAGGCGCCGCGACGAACAAGCCGGTGCCGGGGGCGACGAGCGGGCCCGCTCCCCGTCCCTCTCGCGCGCCCGCATCGGCGTCGAGCGGCGCCGGCGGCTCGGGTGCGGTCTCCGACAGCGTCCCTCGCACCGGCAGAGGCGGCCGTGGCGCCGCGGCGCTGGTGGCCGGCGGGCGCGGCGGCGCGCATGCGGCCAGCAGCAGCGCCAAGCCGAGCGCCAAAATGCGACCGCGCGACGGCCGTGGAATCGTTCCTAGAATGAATGAATGCGCCGGCCGGCCGGACTCTGCGCCGGTGCCTCCGGCGTCATGCGATATACTGATGTCGCCCATAATGTGCGTGCCACTGCAACGGTACCGCCCGAGTACCGCCCGATCCTACCGTGCCGGCCGCACGAGTCTAGCCGATTCGCCCCGGATGCCGCGGCAAAAGAGGGGTGTGCCCACCGCACGCGCGCGACCACGGTCGTTAAGGTTTGTTCGGTCCTGATCGGTCGCAACAAATTGCCGCGGATCAGCGAAATTCTCGCGCACGCCGCCCTGCCGCCGTGCCGGTAACCCGTCGACCTTGAGGCCGCGTCTGCTGCAGCGCAAAAAAACGGGGTTTGTGTCCCTCAGGGACGCGACTTCGGCAGCTTCTCGGCGAGGCCGAACAATTGCTCGCGGCGGCTCATTTCCGCCCACACGCTCGCGGGGTCGATGCCCAGCGCGAACCACAGCACGACGAGATGATAGAGCAGGTCGGCGCTCTCGCTGACCACGCCGGCATGCCGCTCGCGCACGGCATCGATGGCGACCTCGGCGGCCTCCTCCACCAGCTTCTGGCTCATCTTGGCGAGTCCCGAGGACAGCAGCTTCACCGTGCGCGCGTTATGCACCTTGCTGCCGCTCTGGCCGGCCAGCGCGTCGAAGAGCTTCGTCAGAGCCGCGGAATCCGACAGATCGCCGCTCGCCGCCGCGTGCTTGCCCTTGCTGCTGTTGCCCATGCCTTCAACGCCCACAACGATGCCAGGCGACCATGGTGGGCGCTAACCGTTAACACATGGTGTTGTGGCTGCGTCGCCACCGCGCGGTATGATGGCGCGAGCCGGATGCGAGCATCGGGAGCACGAAGCATGGCCGATTTGCCTGACACCGTCGACATCCACGAGGAAGGCCCGCGCGAGGGCTTCCAGATCGAGAAGGGGCCGATCGCCACCGCCGACAAGGTGCGCTTCATCGAGGCCCTGGCCGAGACCGGCCTCAAGGAGGTGCAATGCGTCTCCTTCGTCGATCCCCGCCGCGTCCCCGGCCAGGCCGATGCCGAGCAGGTGGCGGCTGCGATCCGCCGCCGCCCCGGCATCCGCTATACGGGGATATGGTTAAACCTGCGCGGATTAGAGCGCGCGGTGAAGACGCCGCTCGACATCGCCGGCAGCCTGCAGATGAGCGCGTCGGAGACCTTCTCGATCCGCAACACCAACAAGAACACGGCCGAGACCTTGGCCGAGCAGCGCCGCGCGCTCGACTATTACCGCGCCAACGGCATTCCCGTGACCTCGGCGATCGTCATGACGGCGTTCGGCTGCAATTTCGAGGGCGCGATCGCGCCCGAGCGGGTGCGCGATTGCGTCGGCATGCTGCTCGACCTGGCGCAGGAATATGGCGTCAGGCTCGACACCATGCGCCTCGCCGACACCGTCGGCTGGGCCAACCCGAGCGCCATAGCCCGAATCATCGGCGCGGTGCGCGAGCGCTGGCCCGATCTGCCGATCGCGCTCCATTTGCATGACACGCGCGGCGCCGGCATGGCCAACGCGCTGACCGGCCTGCAGATGGGCGTCGCGCATTTCGACAGCTCCTGCGCCGGGCTCGGCGGCTGCCCCTTTGCCGGCCACAAGGGCGCCGCCGGCAATATCTGCACCGAGGATCTCGTCTTCCTGTGCGAGGAGATGGGCATCGCCACCGGCATCGACCTCGATGCGCTGATCGAGTGCGCGCGCCTGGCGGAGGCCATCGTCGGCCACGCGCTGCCCGGCAAGGTCATGCATGCCGGGAGTCTCACGCGCTTCCGCCAGGCGGCGTCCGGGCACGCCGCTTAAAGCGCGCGCATGGGGGCGCCGCTGGCCCTCGGGCAAGTGCTATACAAAACTCCATCCGGGAAGCCGGTCGGGGACAGGCGGATGGCGGGCGGGCGGCGCCGCCGCTTGCCGGAGGGCCGCGCCGCGCCGCGGAAAACCGCGCCGGGCGCGCCGCCGCAGCGGCGGCTCGCGGCGAAATGTATCACGTGAAACCTACAACACCGCGCGCGAGTGGACCATGCCGCCGCGTCATCTGCACCATGCGAGGCCACGCCGTGGATCATGCCGCACGCCACGACTGGACCATCGCCGCTCCATCGCCGCGATCGCCGGCGGAAGCGCGCGGCGCTCAGCGCTTGCCGTCGGCGATCGCCCGGCCGGCTTCGGCGAGTTGGCGCGCCTTGGCGCCGCGCTCGAGCGCGCCGGGCGAGCTGGCATTGCCGTCGAGGCCGCGCTTGTAGACGCCCTGGGCGATCGCCGCGAGCCGGAACAGCGACAGCACGAGATAGAAATCCCAGTCGGCGATG
>Ga0073928_10011830_pt1 | contig 10119 bp, 7 predicted proteins | sample PaiPotPPA55metaG_FD_76969 | JGI IMG/M metagenome (GOLD analysis project Ga0073928, IMG submission 76969) | Iron sulfur acid spring bacterial and archeal communities from Banff, Canada, to study Microbial Dark Matter (Phase II) - Paint Pots PPA... ... | reverse complement strand
GACTGTCACGGAACACGGTGACGGCGCCGACGGAGCAACCGCCCCGGAAACTCTCAGGCCCAAGGACCGCGCAGCAGGAACATCTGGAGAGCGGCGCTTTAATGCGCCCACCGACGGGGATGTCGTGCGCGCAACGCCACGACTGAAACTCTCAGGTACACGGACAGATGGGGCATAGACGCCGGAAATCCCGGCGATGCCCAACTTTCATCTGGACCTTGTCATGTCACGAATCGCCATCATTGGCGCCGGTATCACCGGCGTCACGACCGCTTACGCCCTCGCCGAACGCGGGCACAAGATCACTGTTTTCGAGCGTCACCGATATGCGGCGATGGAAACCTCGTTTGCGAACGGCGGCCAGCTTTCCGCCAGCAACGCCGAGGTCTGGAACAGCATGACCACTGTGCTCAAGGGCCTGCGCTGGATGTTCACGCGTGACGCACCGCTGCTGCTGAACCCCGCGCCCACCTGGCACAAGTATTCGTGGATGGGCGAGTTCCTGCGCCAGATCCCCAACTACCGGGCCAACACCATCGAGACGGTTCGCCTTGCAATTGCCGCACGCGAGCATCTGTTCGGGATCGCCGAGCGCGAAGGGATCGACTTCGATCTCGAGCAGCGCGGCATCTTGCATATGTACCAGCAGAAGAAGGACTTCGATACCGCTGCAAAAGTGAACCGGCTTTTGCAAGCGGGCGGCCTCGATCGGCGCGCGGTCACAAGCGACGAAATACGCGCGATCGAACCCACGTTGCGAGGCGATTTCCACGGTGGTTTTTTCACTCCGTCCGATTCAACCGGCGACATCCACAAGTTCACGCGCGGTCTCGCCGAGGCCTGCGAGCGCCGCGGTGTGCGCTTTCATTACGACACGCAAATTGCCGGCATCGAACAGCGCGGCGACGGCCCGTTCGCCGTGCGCGTGCTGCATGGCGGCAACGCGGGTGACGAGGAACAGCACGGATTCGACCGCATTGTCGTGTGCGCGGGGGTGGCAAGCCGCGCGATAGCGTCAATGCTCGGCGACCACGTGAACATCTATCCGGTGAACGGTTATTCGATCACCGTTTGCCTGGACGACGCCGCGAGCCGCGAGGGTGCACCGTGGGTGAGCCTGCTCGACGACAGTGCGAAGATCGTGACGAGCCGGCTTGGCGCCGAGCGTTTTCGCGTAGCGGGTACGGCTGAAATCAACGGCTTCAATCGCGATATTCGCTCAGACCGGATCGCGCCGCTGGTCGACTGGACGCGCCGCTATTTCCCGGACGTCGCGACGTCGCGCGTCATTCCGTGGGCGGGCTTGCGGCCCATGCTGCCAAGCATGCTGCCAAAGGTCGGGAGCGGCAAGCGTCATGGGGTGTTCTACAACACGGGACACGGGCACCTGGGGTGGACGCTCTCGGCCGCGACAGCGCACAGCATTGCCGAGCGAATGTAGGTTCGTCTAACGGTCCTGTGCGCCGGCTCAGGCGAGCTTCGCCGCGCTCGTTCGTAGTGGACGTTCGACCGGTATGTCGAGAACGAGGCGGCCGAATTCCTGCGCCGCCAGCGTTGGTTCACCCTTGCCCCAGAGCAGCCTGAATTCTGCTTCGGGCAGGGGCGGCAAACCATATTGCCCGTCGATCACCGCGATGCCCGGTTCCAGATCGTCGCGCGTCAATGGCGTGATCGCGAGCCCCGCTATCACGGCCGCGCGGATGCCCGACTGACTCGACGATGTAAAAGCCACGTGCCAGTCGACCGGCAGGTCATCGAGCGCTTCGAGCGCTACCCGCCGGTTCACACAAGGTGCCGGAAAAAACGCGAGCGGCAGCGACGCCCCCTCGCGTGCTTCGAACGAGTCCGCCGCTGCCCAGACGAACCGCGTTCGCCTCAGCACAATGCCCTCCTCGTCGCGATCAGTTTCCGGGCGTACGCCCAGCACCACGGCAAGATCCAGCTCGTGCGCGGCGACCATCGCCCGCGAGTCGAGACTCATGCCCACGCTCACGTCCAGCCGCACATTCGGAAATGCCCGCGAGAATTGCGTCAGCAGCACGGGAAGCCGCTCGCCCATGAAAATATCCGGTGCGCCGAAACGCACGACACCGGAAGCCGGAGAGGCGTGAAAACGCTGGGTGACAGCTTCCATTGCGTTCAGGATCTGCATGGCGTAACGCAGGAAATCCTCGCCGTCTTCGGTCAGGGTCAGGCTGCGTGTGGTGCGGTATAAAAGCGGCCGGCCCACCTCTTCTTCGAGCCGCCGTATCTGGTGACTGATCGCGGATTGCGTCAGGTTCAGGCGCCGCGCCGCCCTTGTAAAACCACCGGCTTCCGTGACGGCGACAAACGCGCGCAGGAGTGCAAGGTCAAGGTTCATGGTCGGGATCAATGATGACGGGTCTTAATCAATGATAGTAAATTAAATCATTTCCATCATGATAAAAGGCCGCCGAGAATGAATCCCATGACTTCTTCCGGCAGGCCGCCATGGACGCTTCTCCTCGTGCTTCTTCTCGTGTCTCGCCCCGTGTTTCACATCAACTGGCCATCACGCTGCTGCTGACTGCCGTGATCGCCGCGACCTACGGGTTCGGCGTGTATTTGTTTCCTGTCGTCCTGCCGCAGATGAAGCATGACATTGGCTTCGACTATGCCCAGGCCGGCTACATCACGGCTGCGCGGCAACTGGCCAACGTCGCGATGGCGCTGTTATCCGGGCTCGCCGCCGCGCGTCTCGGAGCAGCAAGGGTCGTACTCGCGGCGACCGCGCTGTCCGCCATCGACCTCGCGGGCCTCGCGTTCATCGACAAGACCTGGATGATGGGCACCGCCCTCGTCACGCTCAATGCCTGCGCCGCCGCGACCTGGGTTCCGATGATGGCGCTGATCGCACCGTTGATCGACGAGCGGCATCAGGCGAAAGCAATCGGCGTCATTGGCAGCGGCACTAACTATGGCGTCTTGCTGAACGGCTTGATGGTGCCGGCGTTGCTGGCGTCGTGGGGCTGGCGCTCTGTCTGGCTCGTGAGCGCGGTGCTGACTGCGGTGTTGAGCGGCGTGATCGTTCTCGTGTTTGCACGGCTTGCCCGTTCTTCGCGGACCTTGCCGCCCCGCGCCGCGCCACCGGGTCCTACTGCACGGCCGAGCGAGCGTTCGGGGTCAGGGCTGCGGCGAATGCTCGCACGGCAATTCCTGCTGGTGTATGCCATCGCGCTGTTGTGCGGTTTCGCCGGCGTCCCGTTCATCACCTACTTCTCGGCTTATTCGCACGACGACCTGCATCTGGGTCTCGATGTAACCGCACACGCGTGGGCGCTCGTGGGGCTGGTCGGTGTGGTAAGCGGATTGGTGCTCGGCATGATCGGCGATATGCGCGGTACTCCTGATCGAAACGGGTACATGCAACGTGACGGCATGCGCACTGCACTCGTCAGTGCGGGCGTCATGTTGTTGTGCGCCTCACTGATCGCCGCGTCGCGTCCGGGCGGTTACGCGCTGATGGTCGCGGCGGTCGCACTGGGCTTTTCGTTCTTTCCGATCTTCGGCCTGCTGCATGCGTATGTCGGCAAGACGAGCGAGCCGACGCTCGCCGCCATGGCGTGCGGAATCTGCGAAGCGGCGTTTGGCGTGGGCGGGGCGTTGGGAAACGTGGTGGGTGGATTGTGCAAAACGGCATTCGGTTCGTTCCAACCGGTTTATGGGCTGGCAGCGGCGGCCTCGGTCATCCTCGTCGGTCTAACGTTCCTTGTGCCGAATACGCGGCGTGCTTCCGCGGTTTGCCAAAGCAGCCTCGTTGATGTGCGCTGACCGTTGCATCGGCAGATGCAGGTGAAATCAGCGCCAGCGATTCACAGACGCGACAACTGCGCACGATGAAGCACGGCCAGCTCCTCAAGCGTATCGAAGCTTATATCCGGAACGGCTCCTTTAGCGTCCTCGGCGCGAGACCCGAGGCTTCGCCCCGGGCGCTTGATCCACGCGCAGTGCATGCCCAGGTCGTTCGCCGGAATGACATCGGCACGCAAGCTCTGCGCGACATGAAGGATCTGGTCACGCGCTATGCCCCGCTCTGCAAAACGGTCGAATGCCGCGTGGAAATGATGGTGATCGGGCTTGTACGCGGCAACACTTTCCGCCGTGACAACAACGTCCGCAACCAAGTTTAGTTTCCGTGTTGAAAACGAAAGCGAATTGTTGTCGATGTTGCTCAAGAGCCCGATCTCAACGTGCGAGTGCAGGTAAGCCAACGCTTCTTTGGCATCGGGAAACGCCGGCCACAACATGACTGCGTTCGCAAATAACTCCCGTTCCGCATGGTTCACCGGAGCGTCGTAGCGTTCGCAGAATTCGTCGTACGCACGACGTAACACATCCGGATAAAGCAACGCAGGACGCAACTGTTGAAGCCGCGCCCGGGCACGGTCGAACTCGGCCAATAGCTGGTCACGGGAAAGATCGATGTTGTATTGGTCGGCAACGCTCTGGAACATCGAAATGATCGAGGGCTCCCAGTCGATCAGGGTGCCGTACACATCAAACGTCAAGGCTTTGAATTTTGTCAGATCCAATGGCATGCATCGCTCCAGGTAACAATACGGTTCAACCGCGCTCTTCGAACGCGCGACGCAACGACAATGCAATGCCTTGCGCGGCCCGCCTCACGTCCTCGAGTGCAGGAAAGGTCGGCGCGACACGCAGATGCCGATCGTGCGGATCGACGCCATGCGGAAAAGCAGCGCCCGCTGGCGTCATTGCGATACCGGCGTCGGCGGCCAATGCGGCGGTGCGCTTGGCGAGTCCATCGGGGCTATAAAGGCTGATGAAATAACCCCCTTGCGGCGCAGTCCATGACACCCCCGGCAGATCCGAAAGAATCTCGCTGAAAGTCGTTGTCATTGCGTCGAACTTGGGTCGCAACAGCGCGCGGTGCCGCTCCATCAGCCCCTCCAATGTCTGGCGGTCGCGCAACAAACGCACGTGGCGGAGTTGATTGAGCTTGTCCGGTCCGACGGTCCGTATGGACGAACAACGCTGCCACCAGTCGATGTTGCGCCGCGACGATGCAACGAACGCCAACGCCGCCCCGGCCACCGTGATCTTGGACAGCGACGCGAAGACCAGCGCACGATGCGCATGACCCGCCGCCGCGCAAGCCTCGATCATGTTCAACGTGGTGTGCTTCTGCTCCGTCAGGTGATGGAACCGATACGCGTCATCCCAGAACAGGCGAAAGTCCGAGGCGGCAGTCGGCATCGAAGCGAGACGGCCGATCGTATCCGCTGAGTAGATCTCGCCAGTCGGATTGCTGTATAGCGGCACACACCACATGCCTTTGATCGCCGGATCGGCGGCTACCTGCGCCTCGACGAAATCCATATCAGGACCATTGCCGGTCAGCGGCACCGGGATCATGCGGACGCCAAGTGCCGCACAGATCGCGAAATGTCGGTCGTATCCCGGGACAGGACAGAGAAATGCGACGTCGCTCTGGTTGCGCCACGGTTCGCCGCCGGCCATGCCGTGGAGGATGCCGAACACCATGGCGTCATGCATCAGCTCGAGGCTGGAGTTGCCGGCGGCCACCACCTGTTCCGGTACAGCCCCAAGCAGATCTGCGCCGAACTCACGCGCCTCGGGCGGACCCAGCGGGTAGCCGTAATTGCGGCAATCGATACCATCGCGCGACATGAACTCGCCCGCTCGCAAGCAATTGACCAGCGCCTCCGACGACAGGTCGAGTTGCGCCGGCGACGGTTTCCCGCGAGTCATATCGATTGCGAGTCCGAGCTTCCTGAAGTCATCGTAGGTCATTGACATCTTTTCTTTTCCGGCGATTGGCGTTGAGGGACGCCCAGTATGCAAGTCCCGACGAATTCAGAAAAGCGAGTTATATTGAAGACTTCGTTCAGAATTTCTGATGCCAATGAAAACCTTCGATCTGGATGCACTCTCCATGTTCGTAGCGGTCGCCGACACAGGCAGCTTCCTGCGCGGCGCCGCGCTCGTGCATCGTTCGCAGTCTGCTGTGAGCATGCAGATCAAGTCGCTGGAGGGGTCTTTAGGAAAGCCCTTGTTTTCGCGCAAACCACGCAACATCACCCTGACGCAAGACGGCCATGTGCTGCTCGCCTATGCACGGCGCATGCTGGCCCTGCGCGACGAGGCCTGGGCATCGATCGTTCGTCCGGATGTGAAGGGGCGGGTGGCGATCGGGGTCCCGGACGACTACGCGTCTTCGCTGCTGCCCTCGGTGTTGAGAAAATTTTCGGCGAGTTATCCGAAGGTTGAGATCCAGGTCATCGGCATGCCGAGCAACGCGCTGGCGCCGCTCATCAAGGAAGGCAAGATCGACCTGGCATGCATGACGAGAATGAAGGGATTGAGCGGTGACTTTATCCGGCTCGAACCGATGGTGTGGGCCGGTAGCGCCGTCGGCAATGAAGTCTGGAAGGAGCGTCCCCTGCCAATCGCAGTCTTTGCGCCCGGTAGCGTCGCGCGAGCCAAGGCGATCCATGCGCTCGAGCGTGCAAAGATCAGCTATCGCACGTCTTATGAAAGCCCTAGCGTGCTGGGCCTGTTCAGCATGGTCGAAGCGGGGCTTGCGATTACAGCGCTGGGCCGATGCAGCATCCCCGAACGATTCGTCCAGCTCGGCAGTGCCGACGGATTGCCGCCGTTGCCGGACCTGGAGATCGTGCTCGCGCGTAGTGCGGGATCGAATCGGCCGCCGTGTGATTTCTTGGCGGAGCAGATCCTGACTGACCTGCGGATTTGAGCGAGGTGGGCAGGTGGGTGTCGTTCGCGCTCGACCAATTACGCACGTGCCGCTATCGATCTCAACCGCCCCCTGCTCGCAAACTCTTCAAAACCTTCAATGGACAATGGCCGGCAAAAGTAGAAACCTTGATAGGCATGACAGCCTGCGCTGGCCAGAAAGTCGCGTTGCGCTTCAGTCTCCACGCCCTCGGCGATCACCCCTAAACCGAGGCTCTGCGCAAGCGCCACGATAGTCCTCGCAATCGCGGCATCATTCGGATCGACAAGCACGTCGCGCACGAACGACTGATCGATTTTCAGCTGATCCAAAGGCAGGCGCTTCAAGTACGAAAGCGACGAATAGCCGATACCGAAATCGTCCAGCGAAAAGACCACGCCCCGTGCTTTGAGCGCGACCATCTTTTCAATGATGTCCTGCACATTGTCGACCAGCACGCTCTCTGTGAGTTCCAGCTTGAGCCGGTTCGGGTTGGCGCCTGTTCGACTGATCACCGTCAGCACCTTGTCCACGAAATCAGGTTCGCGGAATTGCGGCGCACTGACGTTGACTGCAATCGTGAGATGGGCCATGTCCGGCCGGATCGCCCATAACGCCAGTTGAGCACACGCGTTTTCCAGCACCCAGTTTCCCAACGCAAGAATCAGCCCGGTCTCTTCAGCCAGATGAATGAAATCGGCAGGCGGAACGAGACCGCGCTGGGGATGCTGCCAACGCACCAGTGCCTCGGCGCCCATGACCCGGTCGCCGTCGATCACCTGCGCCTGATAGTGAAGCAGGAACTGATTGCCCTCGATAGCCTTGCGCAGCCCCGCCTCCAGCTCAGCTCGTTCCACCACGACGGTCTGCATGGCCGGGTCGAAGAAACACAGCGCGTTGCGCCCCAGTTCCTTCGACTTGTACATGGCGAGGTCGGCCTGCTTCAGGAGCTCGTCAATGGGCGTCTGATATCCCCTGAACACGGTGGCGCCAATACTTGCGGTGCTGCGGTAGTCGATCTCCTCGAGCTGATACAACCGGCCAAGCACCGCGAGGATTTTTTCACCCACGGCTTCAGTCTGGCTGGCAGCCTCTTGCCAGGTGTCGTGCAAGCTTCCCAGCACCACCACGAACTCGTCGCCGCCCACCCGCGCCACGGTGTCGCCATCGCGTACGCTGGCCGCGAGACGCTGCGCCACTTGTTGCAGCAGCAAGTCGCCTTTGTCGTGGCCCAGCGTGTCGTTCAAAGTCTTGAAGTGATCCAGGTCGATGAACAGCAACGCTCCGCACGCACCCGTTCGAGCGCTGACCGTGATGGCCTGCGTCAGCCGATCCAGCAGCAAGGTGCGGTTGGGCAAACGGGTCAGGGCATCGAAGAAGGCCAGTTCCTTGATTCGCTCCTCCGCGATCTTGCGCTCGGTGATGTCGTGGTGCGTGCCCACATAGTGGCTGACGACCCCGCCCTCTCCCGTGACCGCCGAGATCGTGAGCCATTTCGGATAGACCTCGCCATTCTTGCGGCGCCCCCATATCTCGCCCTGCCAGCCACCCATGCGGTGGATCGTTTCCCACATCTCGGTGAAGAAAGCCTCGTCGTGATGGTGCGAGCGGAGCAGTCTCGGGGTCTGGCCCACCGCTTCTTCGGCCGTGTAGCCGGTGCATTCGGTGAACGCCGAATTAACCCGCAGGATGGTGTTGCTGGCGTCGGTGACCATCATGGCTTCGAGCGAATCGAAGGCGACCGCGGCAATACGCAGTTCGGCCTCGACTTGCTTGCGATCGGTAATGTCGCGCCCGCTGGTCCGAAAGCCTGTGAACACGCCTCTCGCATCAGTGATCGGAACCCAGGAAACGGACAGCCAGACCAGCGAGCCGTCCTTGCGGACACAGCGGAATTCGAGGTCCTCGCCGCGAAAGCCCTGAAGGCCCTTCAGGAACTCAGGGGCAACACGAAGCATGTCTTCGGGGTGAATCAGCGTGCCGGCGAAGTCGGGCATGGCCATGCATTCCTCGACGGTATATCCGGTGTAGTGCTCGACCGATGGATTGATCCAGCGTGGCTTGCCGTCCGGTCCCCACCAAACTTCCCAGTTGACCGTGCAGTCGGCAATGGCGCGGAATTTTTCCTCGCTCTCGCGTAATTCGCGGGTCATCGTGGAAGCCAGCCGCATGGCGCGGCCGCGGCCGGTCACCATCAACCAGGCAAGGAGCGCCAGCAGCAAGCTCAGGCCCGTACCGGTGACGGCGATCAGCATCTCGGCGTTACGGCCGAAGCGGCCCTTGAAGTCGTCCTGGGTGCTCATCGAGAGCGTCCAGTTGTGCCCAGCGACAACCAGGTACTCAACGGCCGAAATGGCCGGCGGCAGATGCTGCCCGCCTGTGTCGGGGGAGCGGTACAGCAATGCCGCCTCGGACGGTTCGACGCCGTCGTAAATTGCTAAAGCAAGGCCGGGCAGCGGATCGCCGTAAAGGCTGGCGATGACGTCGTGCATGCGGAACGAGGCATAGACCCAACCGGCCAGATGCGCACGGCGCTCGGCGACGCTGTCGTGCGGCTGGCCCCGGGCGTAGATCGGCAGGTACATGATGAAAGCGGGTTTCGCATCCAGCTCGGTATCCACGCCCAGGCGGACCTTGCCGGACACCGCCACCATGCCGGAATCGCGCGCCTTCTCCATGGCGAGCCGCCGCACTGGGTCAGCCCAGGGGTCCACGCCAAGCGGAATCCGATTGCCGCCAATAGGCGGTTCGCGCTGGACGATCGGGGCGTAGTTTTCACGCGAGCCATTCGGCCGGATCGTGTAGCCGGCGAAACCCAGCTGATGCATCGCGGCGACATGGGCATCCTTGCGCTCCGCCGGCACCCATTCGATAACCCCGATAGCCTGAATGCCGGAAAAGTTGGCATCGAGATTGAGCGCGCCGACGTAGTCGCGAAAGTTGTCGCGGTCCATCACGCCGGTGGCAGCGAACAGGCCCTGTACGCCGCGCAGCATCTGCTCGTAGGTCGACATGCGCTGTTCGACACGACTGACCACGTCGCCCAGTGAAAAATTGAACTGAGAGAGCAATTCGTTGCGGGAGGCTTGCCGTTCGTGATCCCAGACTATCCAGGTGACGCCGAGTGCGGCGGACAAGATCAGCAAGGGCAGCAAGACCAGGCGCGCCCAGGTCACGGGGGTGCCTGGAAATCGACCATGGATTTAGCCAGGTCGGGTTTGAAGTATTTCTCGAAAATGCGAAGGACGGTTCCATCTGCGCGCATCTCGTTCACCAGCGCACGCCACTTATCCTGCTCGGCCGGCGACAGCGCCTTCTTCGACATGATCAGGCCATGCGGGATGGCGGGATCGTTGAACTCGATGATGGTGGTGACATCG
>Ga0073928_10011828_pt1 | contig 10120 bp, 10 predicted proteins | sample PaiPotPPA55metaG_FD_76969 | JGI IMG/M metagenome (GOLD analysis project Ga0073928, IMG submission 76969) | Iron sulfur acid spring bacterial and archeal communities from Banff, Canada, to study Microbial Dark Matter (Phase II) - Paint Pots PPA... ... | reverse complement strand
AGGTCGACATAGATCGGGTCGAGTTGCTGGACCGTGGCCAGCGCGTTGTTTTGACCATTGGTCACCAAGGCGCCTTCGGTTACGGCAGAACGTCCGATCCGCCCCGAAATCGGTGACAACACCCTGGTGTAGGTTTGGCTAATCTGGGCGGTTTCCACCGACGCTTTATTCAAGGCAACATCCGCTTCTGCTTCCTGCATGGTGGCGTACGCAGTGTCGTAATCCTGTGGGGCAATAACATGGGTCTCCGCTAGCTTTTTCTGGCGTTGTTCGGTTAACCGGTCGAGCGCCAGAGTTGCTTCCGCTTTGGCTAGAGCCGCTTTAGCGCTGTCATAGGCGGCCTGGTAGCTCGCCGGATCGATCTGATAAAGCTGTTGCCCTTCCCGTACTTCGCTTCCCTCAGTAAACATCCGTTTCATGATGATCCCATTGACTTGGGGACGAACATCCGAAATCCGGAAGGCGGTCGTGCGTCCCGGTAACTCCTCGGTAATTGCTACCCGTTGAGGAGCGAGTACCACGACTCCCACCTCCTGAACGGGGGTAGCGGGTCCAGCCGAAGTACTGGAGTGATCGGACTTACCGCAGCCGGATAAAGCGACGGCAAGGAGACAGAGATTAAATCGGAAGAGAAACGAAAATTTCATAGAATCAAAACTGCTAGAAACAGCGAGGCGATTTTTGAGAAAAAAGGCTGACTAAGTTTACAAGTGACGGTTTCGTTTTTTCATCACTAAACGATAAAAAAATTTTGGGATAACCAAACGGACAAAGAACGAAGCCTTTCGCTTGTTTCTGCCGGTCAGAAAGTAGGGTTTTTGTTCTCGGGGGACTTGGGGCGTTTTCACTTGAGTAACAGTCGTATTATGAGTCGGAGGCATTTAGGGCGAGACGCCTTTTATCGATTTGGGCCACCTAAGTTGATGAGTGATATTTTCGTTCACTCGTCACTGCACGATGAAAGGAATAGGCTATTTTAGAGCGCCTCCGAGAAACCGGACCATCCCACGAATCCGCTTTTCATTTAATTCTCGACCCTCTTGCTGATAAAGATGCGGCGTTCTAATCAAGATCAGGCAATCAAAGAGCAAGTGCGCTGTCGCCAATGCATCCCCGGGTTTGAATTCGCCGGTACTCATTCCCTCTTTCACGAGTTTCGTGAATGTCTTTAATAGAAAATTGTCGAACGCCCCGACGCAATCCCACTTTTGTTCGTAAGCCCGGATCATCAATTTAAAAACCTGTCGTTCGTTGCGCAAAATATCCACGGTATGCCGGTAAAAGGTCACGAGCACCTTTTCGATTCGATCCAATGCCGGGCCGGAGTCAACCAAGTGTCCTTGGACCGCTTCACCGAGAACCACCAGATTTCGGTCGGCACTTGCCTGGATAATGGCCTCTTTGGAGGAAAAGAATTTGTAAATGTTTGCCGGCGACATCCGCAGTTCCTCGGCGATATCCGCGACCGTGGTTTTTTCGAACCCGAACTGACGAAACAATTCGTCGGCTTTGACCATGATCCGCTCACGGGTTTCATCGCGAGTGAAACGTTTGCGAGCAAATTGAGTGGTAGTGAGAGAAGTGATGAAAATCATTATTCGTCACGCTTTCAGCCTTGTCAAAGCAAAGTGCTGAACTTCATGCCCGTTGTTTCATTACTTCGGACCAAGCCGGCCGCCGTCGTTTCCGCGTCCGTGGGACTGCGTCGACATAAGGAAACTAACCTTTGTCCCGGAGGGACGAAACGAGGGTAGCCAGGCATGGAATGCCTGGTAAAGGGCAAACATGATCCGTCCCGTAGGGTACGGTATGATCTGTGGCGCCACGCTTTGTCCACCATCCGAGACAGTCGCCTCTCTCGCCAACCGATCATACCGTACCCTACGGGACGGGCTTCTGGATGGCACTTTCCAGGCATTCCATGCCTGGCTACCATCATCTGGTCCCTCCGGGACAAACACACCTGCGTCCTTAGGTTGACTCGCACGCGCGGCCGCGGACTATGGCGCCCCCTAGCCCATTTGGTTCGAAAAGTCATAGAACATGGCCTCGACACCACCGGTCCAACGAGAAATTAATATAGACAATCAAACCAAGATCTGGTCTCGCATGCCGCCGTATGCAATCGCGCGGACAAGCTCTTTGGCATAAACGTGATATGGGAATCCGAGATCGATTTGGCTCGCCTCGTCGAGTGCTTTTACTTGTTCCGCTGAGAGCGCCAGGTTGAAGCTCGCAAGATTGTCCTGCAGTTGAGAAAGCTTTCGCGCGCCAATGATGGGGATAACCGGCACCGGACGGTAGCGAAGCCAGGCCAGCGCGACTTGCGCCATGCCGCGGCCGGTCTGGTCTGACACCGCTTTGACCGCCGCAACGATTCGGCCGGTCCGCTGTGGCTCAGGCATGAAATCCTTCATCGTTTCGTTATTCATACGGCCTTGCTCGGGCGAACCGTGGCCGTGATACTTTCCGGTCAGCATGCCGCGGGCTAGGGTCGACCACGCCGTGAAGCCGAGGTTCAGGGCCTTTGCCATCGGGACCAGTTCTCGCTCGACGGTTCGCTCAATCAGGCTGTATTCGACCTGCAAGCCGATGAAGGGAGACCATGCGCGCAGTAAGGCAAGTGTGTTCGCCTGGGCGATCCACCAGGCAGGGGCATCAGAAATTCCGACGTAGAGTACCTTGCCCTGGCGAACCAAGTCATCCAGCCCTCGCATGACTTCTTCGACCGGAGTGATTTGGTCCCAGATGTGGACCCAGTAGAGATCGATGTAATCGGTTTGCAGCCGTTTGAGGCTCGCTTCCACAGCCTGCATCATACTCTTACGGTGATTGCCGGCGGCGTTCGGATCGGTGCCCGGAGCGGCATTAGAGTATTTCGTGGCTAGCACCATGCTCTGGCGATGGTCCTTCATAAACTCGCCGAGAAACGATTCGCTCGTCCCGTTTGTGTAAAAGTTGGCGGTGTCGATGAAATTCCCCCCCGCCTCGCGAAAGCCGTCGTACACCTTGCGCGCTTCGTCCTTGTCCGAACCCCAGCCCCATTCGTCGCCGAAGTCATTGTGCCGAGTGCTGCCTCCGAAACCCGGAGTCCGGAGTTGCCTAAAAGTCGGTATTTCATGTGAATCTCCTTTTTCGTTATGGCGGGTTTATACTTGAGCCTTTGGCGGCTATGCCCGTAACTTAGAATAGACTAAACGGAACTATTCACTATGGAACTATTTCATCTGGAACTATTCTATGTGGGATAGTTTTAAATGGAACTACTTTCCTGTCAAGCGGGAACTCAAACATGCGACCTTGGGAGCTTCTATTACGCAACGTTAACGTGCTTCACTCCGTGCTCGAAAAGGCCGAGCCGGAGCTGTCTTTACTCGAACTCGATTCGAAGCGCCTTTTCATTTTGTGTATGGTTGATGCCAACCCTTTCCCTGCCGATCTGGCTCGCGCGCTTTCCCTGCCGAAGCCGAGTATGACTTTCCTGATGAAGAAACTTGAAGAAAGCGGTTACTTACGGCGGCAGGGGGAAAAAGGTGATTTGCGCCGCTATCGGCTTACGATCACGCCTGCCGGTATAAAAGCCAGAGACAAAGGGGCCGAAGCGGTTAACCGAATATTCGGCGCTTGTCTTAACAATCTCAGTGCCGTTGACCAGGCAACCCTCAGCCGGATTGTCGACCAATTGCAGCCGCGGACCGCAAAGACGAAGTAGGGGCAAAACTCCGACTAGACGAGACCAGCCTGAGAACATCAGCAATGCCATAAGCCAAGCGCGCTGCTGCAACGCGCCTGGCAAATCGCTGCAGACTATTTACTTCGCTACGCGCGCCACCAAGTTTAATGTGGCCAGCTCCTCACCGGGTGTGAGCACGGTCGCATTGAACAACTTGTTTACGGCATCGGCGAACCCAGCCGAAATCAATTCCTTAGCCGAAATAGTGAACTTGTTTTTATCTGTTGTCGGCGAGGTCCCTGGCGCCGCGTTCAGCAGTTCTATCTCGCTCCCGCCAACTTCCTCTCCGTTTAGTCTGAATCTGGCAAAGACGTTGCCGGACGTGTCCACACGAAAATGGCTAAATAGGATAAAGATCTTCGGTTGAGGAATAGAGTACTCAATTTCTCCTTCCAAAACGAAATCACCGGTCTTTTCTGGTCGCGAGGAATCGCTTAAGGGAAAGAAGAAGCTTCCATGAGCCATGAAAGCCGGGCTCTTGGCCACAATGGAGATCCCGGGATAGCCCGGAATCACGGGTAACGGAAATGCTAAGTTGGCATCCGTCGGACTTTCGGTCCCGACCGTTCCCGAACTTGGTATTTGAATGCTTGGCGTAAATTCGGCATGACCGCCGGAAATATGCGCTGGAGCTGATCCAGACGACTGTGCCTCTCCTACGTGAATACCCAGCATGCTAAATAGAGCAAGTGATCCTAAAAGCAGAGAATTACGGTATCGCATAAATGAACCTTCTTTTTTGCTTAATTTGAAAACCTACGGGATTTGAAATCCCTAGGTCGGGTAGAATAGAGGCCAGGTCGCGAATGGGCGGTCGCTTTTCGTCTTAATTGCCGTAATCGTCTGCTGAGTTGTTAACGAGATGCGCTCTTGTGCCGCCGGTTGAGAATCAGCTTGGAAACGTCCCAAAAGGCGACTGCGGGCGAGTCACCGCTGTGCCCATCGCTCCGGTTCAATTGTTAGATGATGAAGACCAGAGACCGGTTGGGATCGGGCGGCTGCCGGACCACGACCGGACATGATTTCCAGATGAGCTTAAGTGCGCGTCCGCACCAGTGGCTCATCCAGAAGGTATTACGTATTGGCATGCCCTAAGTGTTTGATTAGAGCATGCTCGTCGTCTCACGACCTTAGTAAAACCATTGGTAGGCTTCTATGTCTCGATCAGAGTTTTCTTCGGCCTGCTTGTCCTGAATATAAGTTCCTGCCGCAGATGCTGGGCTGGGTCCAGGCGACTCAGCCTCTTTGAGGTTCGAGCAGGCGAATAATCCGGTGGAGAGAGTAATCGGTAGTAGGAGGAGCCGTAACCGGTCTGCGTTAATTCCCTTTGGTTGAACGAACAACATCGTGAGGTTTCTTCTTGCGTTGAAACCGTTCATAGATCTTTTAGCGTACGTTCGTTTTGTGTTAGTTTTTCTCTTCAGAGTGACAGTATTACTAACGTCACTGGACTAAGACTATCGCTAGGACCCTAGCGACGGGTTGTTTCAGTCTGAACCGCCGTGGATGCTGTCTAGCCAGTCCCGGGGAGCCTGCGCTGAGAGTATCGTCTCAAGTCCGTCGGTGTCGCTTCAGGCAGCTCGTTCAGACCGAAAACACGGTCGTTTGAGAAGGGAGTTGAGCGATTCCTTGGCCGATTTCAGCCGGCGGCGCATGTCCTTGACGTAGCCCGTCTCTACGGACTCGCTTGAGAGGCACGAAGCAGGAGCCCGGTATTGTGCGGTCGGCGAAGAGGGCGTACCGCTTCGGGACATCGTCGACACCCCCGGCCGGGGCTTGAAGGTGCCAGTGGTCTCCATCTCTCCGGAGGAGGGAGGCGCCAATTTTGGCTTTGTCAGTAAGTTCGCCGGTCTTGACCTTTCGCCTTCAAGCGCGATAACGCGGCCGCCGATTGTCCGTTACGTCCTAAGATGTTAGCCAAAGGTCGATTGACATGGCGCCGCTTCCTCTAACGATGACGATCAAGAGCAGCGAGAGGAGCATTACGTGATATTCAATCCCTTCCCCTTTCTTTTCGCCAAACCAATTCATTGCCCATCCATCGGGCAAATGCACTATAAGCGCACCCGTAAAGATTATGAACAGACCACCAGCCGCGATTCTGCCCAAAAGGCCTGCTAGTAGCGCAATGCTTCCAAAAGACTGTCCGACGATGATCAGCCATGCAATGAATTTGGGAATTTTCTTCTGGGTCAGTTGTTCAAGCGATTTCTTGATTCCCCACCCTCCAAACCATGGAAAGAGTTTTTGCATTCCATAGGGGAAAATAGTTATTCCGGCGATGATTCGAAGGAAAGTGAAGACGTAGTCTGCGTTTGTTTGCAGCAGTGTTTCGATCATGTAGTCCAGAACCTTTCCGCTAGAGAGAAATTCGGGCGGGTTGGTAAGAATCCGTCCCAGTCCCTTGCTAGCGGAAGCGCGTTGGCCCGCGCCCAGCAAGTGCCTCGGGACGTCGATCCGATCAGCCTTATAGCTAAGCCGGCTGAGTACTGAAGCCGGACTGGCTGGTAATGCGTCGGGCTGACAAGGCGATCGGTAAACCAACCAACAAAGCGTGCCCGAGAACCCCGTTCAGCAAGAGCGGCAAAGACAAGGGTGATTTCACGGCGGCTGTGTGCGGTAGTACGACAAAGTTCATAACCATGAATACCGCCACGCCGTAGATCAGGCCCCACATTACCGCCTCCCTGTTTAGCATGGGCAGAAACCGGGTTGCTCCCACGTAAATGGCGGCAACCGCGAAGGCGATGAAAAAATGGGCCAAGAGACCGACCAAAGCGCCGGGAATTCCCTTTTGAAAAGCGGCCGCTCCATAAAGGCCGCTGGCAATGAATTGCAGAACTTGGATCGGGTTGAAGCCCGCAGCGAAGTAATAGGCCACGAAGCCGTCGGCGGCATCGAGTATTCCAGCGATGAGTCCGCCGTAAAATATCGCGGCACCTAGGGTGATCGGTTTCGATTTAGAAATAGTCATCTCCATGCTCCATTTCTGGCACCCGTCTCCGATGGCAGCAATGACAACTATCCCAGGATTGCTGCCACACTTGACTTTACCCGCCAACTGCCTACTAACGGTCTGCCGAGGAGAGTATTGAAAAACGCTGACGATAGTCCCGAGGCGATATAGCCAAGTGAATAAATAAAGATGCTGACCAGAAGACGGTCGTCGAACCAGTCAGGTCAAGCAATGCCATGCCTTCGAAGGCCACAAAAAGCACAGTCCGGGAATTTGTCTCTCGCCGGCGCTTTCTTGGCAGAACTTCTGGGATATTTGTCATTGCTGCCGTTCAATCTTACCGCCTAGGTTTGTTAATAGGAGACTATTTCTTTATGACAAACAACAGCAACACCGCAGGGAGGAGAATTTATACAGTCGCTCGCTTTTCTTCGGTTCGAGATGCAATACGCCTATCGGCGGCGGTACGCTCCGGCGCGCATCCGTCGAGCAAGTACCACGAAATGCGTCTGCAAAGCAACGCCGCGTTAGCTGTTCGCCAAGCCAGAATTTATTTCGGCTAATTGGCTCTCGGTTCGGCAAAGCTCGGCTACAACGAGCGCCATTGGCGGAAGCGTTGCGGCCAGCTCTAAAGACTTCTGAGCAATCCAGATTAACAGACCTACCTTTTTAACACTGCAGGCTTGTCCGCCCCCTTACCCATTTTGATCGGCCCTCGGCATCGAAGGCCTCGCAAGCCAGAAAGACAACCTTCGAAAATGAAAATACGAGCCGCTGTTACCCGAGCGCCGAAAGCGCCCGCTTCTCTTGAAGAATTGAGACTTGAAGAACCGAGGTCGAACGAAGTCTTGGTACGCGTCGTGGCCACCGGAGTGTGCCACACCGACATCGCCATGCGCGATCTAGCCTACCCGGTGCCGCAACCGATCGTTCTCGGGCATGAAGGTGCCGGGGTAGTCGAAGCCATCGGAAGTGCGGTTACGACGCTACAACGAGGCGATCATGTGGTTCTGAGCTACGATTCCTGCGGCGTCTGTGAAAGTTGCCTTGACCGCTACCCGATGTATTGCCGCGAAGCATTTAGGCGAAACTTTTCCGGTCAACGACCTGATGGAACAACCTCTTTGAGCACCGGAACCGAAAGGATCCACAGTCATTTTTTCGGTCAATCCTCCTTCGCCACCTGGGCGCTATGTATGGAGGCGAATGCAGTGAAGGTGCCCAAAGACGCCCCGTTGGAACTACTCGGACCACTCGGATGCGGTATTCAAACCGGAGCGGGTGCAGTGATCAACGCGCTCCGAGTGCAAGCCGGCGATCGCTTTGCGGTGTTCGGGACTGGCCCAGTTGGGCTCAGTGCCGTAATGGCTGCCCGCTTAGTGGGCGCCTCGATGATCATTGCGATTGATTTGCATGAGAGCCGGCTGGAAACCGCTCGAAGCGTCGGCGCCACTCATACGATAATGTCTGCCAATGCCGACCCGGTTGCCAAGATTATGGAACTGACCGGCAGCGCGGGCGTGAACGTCGCCTTAGATACCACCGGCATTCCGTCGGTCGTTCGTCAAGCCGTCGGAATCCTGGCGGTTCGTGGCATCTGCGGCATCGTTGGCGCCTCTCCAATCGGCACGCAGCTCACCTTCGATGCCGTCCAGCTGATGACAGGGGGACGTCAGGTCCGCGGCATTATCGGAGGCGAAAGCACCCCAAAGCTGTTTATCCCCAAGCTCCTCGATCTCTATTCGCAGGGTCGCTTTCCCTTTGATCGGCTAGTTAAGTTTTACGATTTCAATCTCTTCAACGAAGCGATCGCAGATAGCGAGTCGGGTCGCGTCATCAAGGCCATCATCCGAATGTCCCAGGTGTAGAGCATGATGCGCCGGAGAATAGTTGGTAATGGTCATTAGACCAAGCAGCGACACCTGCAGAAGGAGCGTTCCAAATTCCGGATTAGAAATTCGAATTCCTTTCCTGAGGCCCACCTACCAATCACCCATCAAGGCGGCTATCGGACGTCACATCTAGGACGCTTCCTTTTGTCGTTTGCTATTCGTCATTTTTGATCTTGATGTTGCCCCGTCCGTCGACTGGCAACGTGAACTGAAGTACCGCACCTCGTGGCACATTTGCCTTCGCCCACAGCCGTCCGCCATGAGCTTCAATGATAGAACGGCTGATGGTTAACCCCATGCCAAGGCCCTGAGGCTTCGTCGTATAGAAGGCATCGAAAAGCCGGTTGAGAGCGCTCGGATCCAGGCCTGAACCCGAATCTCGTACTGCAATCAATACCTGGGTTCGTGCAGCGCCAGCCGAGCTTTCACTGGCGAACTTGCCTTCGTTCGCTTCATCGGGAATCTCAGTAACTTTCTGTGAGCTTACCCACAGCTCTCGCGGGGCCTCGCTCACTCCGCTCATCGCTTCGATGGCGTTGACGAGCAGATTGAGAACCACTTGTTGCAATTGAATTCTATCTCCCATTATGAGCGGCAAGTCATTTGCGAGCTGAGTCTGTAATGACACTCGATGTCGTTGCAATTCGCTATGCGCTATAGCAATGACTTCACCTATCGCCTGGTTCAGATCGAGCCAGTCCTTCTGTGGCGGCGCCTTTTTGGCAAGAGCGCGAATTCGACTGACGATTTCACCGGCACGTTTCCCGTCGCGAATAATGCGTCTGATCGTTTCGCCTGTTTCGTTGAGATTGGGTACTTCGCCTGCCAGCCAGCGCAGCGCCGCATTAGCGTTGGTAACGATGCCCGCTATTGGCTGGTTCACCTCGTGGACAATGGATGCCGCCAGTTCTCCCATCGTAGTTAGCCGACTAACATGAGCCAGGTTGGATTGCGCTTCGCGCAAGGAGACCTCCTTCTGACGCAGCTCTCTCTCTGCCCGTTTACGCTCGGTGATGTCTATGCCCAACCCCATGACTTCAACGAGGTCGCCGGATTCACTGAAAACGGGATGGCCTACTCCGTAAAGGTGCTTGATCTCGCCGTCCGGAAGAACGACTCGGAACTCGAGGTCGGAATCTCGCCTTTCACGAATTGCGTCTTCGCCGTTTTCAAGCCACTTTCTCCGATCCTCGGGATGAATTCGCTGGAGAATCGCCTCAAATCGCGGGATACCTGCTTTCGGATCAAATCCAAACAGGCGGTAGCGTTCCTGCGACCAGTGGGTGATCTCTTTCGTGGCGGGATTCCACGCCCAACTGCCGCTTTTACTCAACGACTCCGCTTCCGTTAAGTAGGCCTCGCTACGCCTCACGGCGGCTTCGGCGCGTAGCCGCTCGTTGATCTCATGCTCGAGCATTGCGTTGGCGCGGCTTAGCTCTGAGTACAACCGGGCATGGTCCAACGAGATCGCAGCCTGAGAGGCCAACAGTTCCAACATGGCTACCCGCTTTGGAGTAAACACCCTGGGCGCTAGATTGT
>Ga0073928_10011827_pt1 | contig 10121 bp, 10 predicted proteins | sample PaiPotPPA55metaG_FD_76969 | JGI IMG/M metagenome (GOLD analysis project Ga0073928, IMG submission 76969) | Iron sulfur acid spring bacterial and archeal communities from Banff, Canada, to study Microbial Dark Matter (Phase II) - Paint Pots PPA... ... | reverse complement strand
GAGCAGACGCGCATACCTCAGAAATGCGCAGCCGCGTCCCGGGAAAGTGATCTAGCGCTCGGCGCGCTGGTAGGCCGTAACGACCGCGGCCCCGCCGAGCCCGATGTTGTGCTGCAGCGCAGCATTGACGTTGTCGACCTGCCGCTTGTCGGCCGTCCCGCGCAGCTGCCAGGTCAGCTCGGCGCACTGCGCCAGACCCGTCGCGCCCAACGGATGCCCCTTGGAGATCAGCCCGCCCGACGGGTTGACCACCCAACGGCCGCCGTAGGTGGTGTCGTTGTTGTCAATCAACTTCGGGGCTTCGCCCTCACCGCACAGCCCCAGCGCCTCATAGAGCAGCAGCTCGTTGGCGGAGAAGCAGTCGTGCAGCTCGATCACCTGGAAGTCGGTCGGCCCCAGCCCGGACTGATCGTAAACCTTCTGCGCGGCTTGGACATTCATGTCGTAGCCGATGAGATTCTTGGCGCTGCCGTCGAACGTGCTGTCGAAGTCCGTGGTCATCGCCTGCCCGACGATCTCCACGGCCTGGCCCCCGAGCCCGTGCTTGTCGACGAACGCCTCGCTGGCCACGATCGCCGCACCGGAGCCGTCGGAGGTCGGCGAGCATTGCAGCTTGGTCAGCGGATCGGAGATCATCTTGGCCGCCAGGATGTCGTCGAGGGAATACTCCTCCTGGAACTGCGCGTACGGGTTGTTCACCGAGTGCTTGTGGTTCTTGTACCCGATCTTCGCGAAATGCTCTGCCGTGGTGCCGTATTGACGCATGTGCTCGCGGCCCGCGGCGCCGAACATCCACGGTGCCACCGGGAATCCGAACTCGTCGATCTCGGCCATCGCCTTGACGTGCTTGCCCATCGGCGAGACCCGGTCCTCGGCGCCCCCCTGAAGCGGCCCGGGTTGCATCTTCTCGAACCCGAGTGCGATTGCGCAGTCGGCGAGCCCGCCGCGGATCGTCTGCGCCGCAAGGAACAACGCCGTCGAACCCGTCGAGCAGTTGTTGTTCACATTGGCGATCGGGATACCGCTCATGCCCAGCTCGTAGAGCGCCCGGTTACCCGATGTCGAGTCACCGGCGACATACCCGACGAAGCCCTGCTCCACCTCTGAAAAGGAGATGCCGGCGTCCTTCAACGCATTGGTCCCGGACTCGCGCGCCATGTCCGGATAGTCCCAGCCCTCGCGCCGGCCCGGCTTCTCGAACTTCGTCATGCCAACGCCGACGACGAATACTTTGTTTGCCATCCCACGGTCCCTTCGCTGTTCCTGCGATCGACAGAAACACAAAGCGGGCGAAGTGTCTAGATGCCCTGACGCGTGGTGGCCCTGCGTCGGCCTCCATTTGTGCAGGTCATCCACGTTGGGTGCGAGCGAAAACGCCCTCTGCCGGGGTTACGTTTCGCGCGGCGCGATCTCGAACGTGAACTCGCGATCGCAGATGCGGATCCGGTCGGCGTCGGCCAGCGTCGCGGTGCCGCGAATACGTTCGTCGCCCACGTGGACTCCGTTCGCCGAGCGCAGATCGGTGATCACAAAACTCGTGCCGGTGTCGATGATGACGGCGTGGTGGCGGCTGACGTTGGCGTCGTCGAGCACGATGTCGTTGTCCGAGAGCCGCCCGATCCGGGTGGCGGCCGCCCGCAGTGGATAGACCAGTCCCGATGTCGCATGCAAACTCGCCAGCGGCGAGGAAGCGGTGACCGAGGTGCGAAGGTCGATGTCGACCGAGGTGTGCACCGCGGTGGTCCTGGCGGCTTTCTTCACGTCGAGGGGTTCCTGGCGCAGGATCCGCTCGTGTAGTGCCCGCACCGTCGGGCCCGGGTCGATACCCAGGTCGTCGGCGAGGGTGGTCTTCAGCCGCTGGTAGGCGTCAAGGGCATCCGACTGACGTTCGGCCAGGTAGTAGGCGATGATCAGTTGCGCCCACAGCGGCTCGCGATAGGGGTGTTCGACCGTCAACGATTCGAGTTCACCGATGACGGCATAGCCACGCCCGCAAGCGATTTCGGCCTCCGCCCGCGCCGTGTGCGCCACCACTTTGTCCTCGGTCAACGCCGTCGCGAACGCGTCGACGAACTGAAAGTCGCGCAGGTCCTCCAGAACCGGTCCGCGCCATTCGGCCAGCGCGCTCGTCAGATGGTCGCTGGCCTGCTCGAAGCGTCCCGCGGCGGCGGCCTGCACGCCCGCGGTCTTGGCGAGGACGAATCGGCCAATGTCGCAGCTGGTGTCGTCGACCGCAAGCCGATACCCAGGTGGCGCGTTGGCCAACATCGGCCGCGAGTCGCCAAGCAGCCTGCGCAGGTTCGAGATGTAAGAGTGAAGGCTGGCCCGCGCTTCCGGCGGCGGCCACTGTTCCCACGCCGCGGTGATCAGCGAGTCGATTCCGACCGGCCGGTTGCGGTTCATCACCAGCCCAGCCAGCACCGCGCGTTGTTTCGGGGTGCCCAGCGCCACAGGAGCGCCGTCGACGGTCATCAGCAGCGGCCCCAGCACGCCGAACCCGATCTTGTTCATCCGGGCAATTGTCACCCGCCGGCGCCGCGTTGTGGTGTAGACCGGAGTAGAACGTGTTCTAGTTTTCGAAGGAGAAGAGATGGGTCTGCGGGTCGTGCAGTGGGCGACGGGAGGCGTTGGAGTCGCCGCGATCAAGGGTGTACTCGAACACCCTGACCTCGAGCTCGTCGGCTGCTGGGTGCATTCGCAGGACAAGGCGGGAAAGGACGTCGGCGAACTCATCGGCACCGAACCGCTGGGCGTCACCGCGACCAACAGCATCGACGACATCCTGGCCATCGACGCCGACGCGGTCATCTACTCGCCGCTGATGGCCAACCCCGACGAGGTGGCTGCACTGCTGCGGTCCGGGAAGAACGTGGTGACGCCGGTCGGCTGGCTTTACCCGAGCGAGCGAAGCGCCGCGCCGATGCGTGAAGCGGCCTTGGACGGCAACGCCACTCTGCACGGCACCGGGATGGCGCCGGGTGGCATCAGCGAGAAGTTCCCGCTGCTGTTCTCGGCGTTCTCGACGGGTGTCACATTCGTTCGCGCCGAGGAGTTTTCCGACCTGCGTACCTACCAGGCACCCGATGTGCTGCGTCATGTGATGGGCTTCGGCGAGATCCCGGAGAAGGCGCTGACCGGGCCGATGCAGAAGATGCTCGACAGCGGTTTCATTCAGGCCGTGAAGATGGTCGTCGACAAGATGGGCTTCAACGCCGACCCGAAGGTGCGGGCGTCCCAGGAGGTCGCGGTGGCATCGGCACCGATCGATTCCCCGCTGGGCGTCATCGAGCCCGGCCAGGTCGCCGGCCGCAAGTTCCACTGGGAGGCGCTGGTCGACGGGCAGCCGGTCGTGCGGGTGACCGTGAACTGGTTCATGGGTGAGGAAAACTTAGACCCTGCATGGACATTCGGCCCCGCAGGGCAGCGCTATGAGATGGAGGTCCGCGGTAACCCGGATATCACGATCGCCGTCAAGGGTTTTCACTCCGAGATCGGCGGCGAGGGCCCGGAGTACGGCATCGTCGGCACAGCGGCGCACTGCGTGAACTCCGTACCCGCGGTGTGCGCGGCCGAACCGGGCATCTTAACCTATCTCGACCTGCCGTTGATAAGCGGCAAGGCGGCGCCACGGTTGAGCTAGTCAGCGCGTCACCACCGTCACGCTACCATCGGAACATGTGCCGTCTGTTCGGTCTGCACGCCGATCGGCGAGTGGTGACGGCGACCTTTTGGCTGCTCGAGGCGCCCGACAATCTGGTCGAGCAGAGCAAGCGCAATCCCGACGGCACCGGGCTCGGGGTGTTCGAGGGCGACGGCAAACCCCATCTCTACAAGCAGCCGATCGCGGCATGGCAGGACATCCAATTCGCGACCGAAGCCCACGAGTTGACCGGGACGACGTTCATCGCACATATCCGCTACTCGACCGGTGCGCCGCTCGCCGTGCGCAACACCCACCCGTTTCTCCAGGACGACCGGATCTTCGCGCACAATGGCGTTGTCGATGCCCTCGACGTTGTCGACGCGCGGCTGCGCGCGCTCGGCGTCGACGATCTGGTGCAGGGCGAGACGGACTCTGAGCGGATCTTCGCGCTGATCACCGCCTGCGTCAGGGAACACGACGGCGACGTCGGCGCAGGCATCGTCGGCGCGGTCGGCTGGCTCGCCGACACCGTGCCGATTTTCGCGGTCAACATTCTGCTGAGCACCGCGACCGACTTGTGGGCGCTGCGCTATCCGGAAACCAACGAGCTGTACCTGCTTGACCGCCGCGACGTCGACGACACGCGGTTGCGGATGGGCAGTGACCGCATCACCGCGCATTCCGAGCAGCTGACTTCCGACGCCTCGGTATTGTTCGCCAGCGAGCCGATGGACGACGACCACTGGCAGCTGCTTGCCCCGGGGGAGTTGGTGCACGTCGACGCCGACCTGCAGATCGACCGTCGCATCGCCTTCCCGGGTCCGCCCAAACATCAACTGCGCCAAGAAGACCTGACCGCGCAGGCCGCCGCGTCCCAGCATGCCTCGGTGGCGTGATCACGGAATCCGGTAGAACGGGTCGGGTAACAGGTAGGTCTGCTCGGCGAATCCGCCGTCGAGGTCGGACGGCTGATCACCGACATTGGCGATGATGGTGTAGCCTCGCTGCACGATTTGTTCGCGCTGCGGCGCCTTGAAGTCCGCAGCCGAAACATAATGAGCGCCAGGCGGTTCCATGATCAGCTGGGTGTAGCCGGTGTAGCCGACGGCCCGCAGGTTGCGTTCGGTCGCCGCGCGCTGGGTCTCGTCGCGGCCGGTGATGAAGAAGATCGCCACGCCGCGGTCCCTGGCCGTGGTGAAGATGTCCATCGTCGGCTGAATCACCGTCGACTGCGCCCGCAGGTCCCACGCCCGCCATCCACACGGTCCTGCTGGCAGTTTGTCGCACGGCCCATCGATCACGCGGCCAAAGTCGTCGGCCTTGATGACTTCCCAGTTCGACAGCGCGGTCTCGTCGATGTCGAACACCACCGCGGGCCGGTCCACCCGCGGGGCCTCCTCCGTGATCCACGCGATCGCGGGGGCAGCGGCCAGCTGCAGGTCGGTCAGGTACGCGCCGCTGTCGTAATAGTTCGCCGCGTCGAATTTCAGATCCCCGATATTGGCGGGCTGCACCGGTGCCGGGATGATCGGCGCCGGCGGCGCGGGCGGCTCGGCGAGGGCCGCGGGCGCGAAGCCGATGAGCACGCAGGCGACGGCGGCAACCAGCGCCACAGGAGTACGCATGAATGGAACTTAACGGCGGCCTGGCACACTCGCTGCGGTGTTAATGAAACGAGCGTTGGTGCTGGCCGGTGGCGGGCTGGCGGGCATCGGGTGGGAGACGGGCGTCCTCCGCGGTATTGCCGACGAGTCGCCGGGAACCGCCAGCGCGCTGCTGGATGTCGACGTGCTGGTGGGCACGTCGGCAGGATCGACGGTGGCCGCTCAGCTTGGCAGCGGGCTTGGACTCGACGCGCTGTTTGAGCGCCAAACCGCAACGCCGACGGCGGAGCTCAACCCGGGCATTGGCGTCGACGAGATAGCCGAGTTGTTCGTCACCGCGATGTTGACACCCAACGCCACCACCGCCGAAAAGCTGCAGAAGATCGGCGCAATCGCGCTGTCGACGGCGACCGTCAGCGAAGCGGTGCGCCGCGACGTGATCGAGCAGCGGCTGCCGTCGCACGACTGGCCGGACCGGGTGTTGCGGATCTCCGCGATCGACGCCGAGACCGGGGAGCTGGTCACGTTCGATCGGAACTCGGGCGTCGGCCTGGTCGACGCGGTCGCCGCCAGCTGCGCGGTTCCTGCTGTGTGGCCGCCGGTGACGATCGGCGACCGCCGCTACATGGACGGCGGGGTGGGCAGCAGCGTCAACATGGACCTGGCGAACGACTGCGATGTCGCGGTGGTGCTGGTGCCGTCGGGCCGATCGGCCCCGTCGCCGTTCGGCGGCGGCGCAGCCGAGGAGGTCGAGGCGCTCGGCGGGTCGGCGTTCGGTGTGTTCGCCGACGACGAGTCACTCGCCGCATTCGGGCGCAACCCGCTCGACCCCGCGTGCCGGAAACCGTCCGCACTGGCCGGTCGCGAGCAGGGCCGCCGGATGGCCGCGGCGATCGCCGATTTCCTCAGGGCCTGATTCAACGTTTCATGCTGGCCAATTTCTCGCAGTCAGATTTAAAGTGCCGTGCTATTCGCACTCGCCGCTGGCGGCGCTGGTGACCGCCATGATGGCGCCGGCCTGCTGGGCCGGTGTCAGGCTGGCCCATGGCGTATTGAAGTTCCCAGGGCCGGTGTAGGCGGCCGCCTGGACCATCTTCAGGTACGGCTCGACGAGGGTTTTCGGGTCGGCATGCTGGCCGTCCATCCACACCTTGGCGGCATGACAGGCCTGACCGTACTGCGATTCCGTCGCGTCGGCCGGCACATCGACCCTGGTGGTGACGCCACCGGGGGAAACACCGATGGCGCCGGGTTCGGCCGGTTCGGCGGGCAGGGGCCCCAGCTCACTGGTGGACGTCGTCGACGGCGGGGTCGAGGTCGACGACTTCTGCTCGTTTGACGAGCAGCCGGCGACCACAAGTGTCAGCAGCGCAACGGACAGCGCGAGACGTTGGAGGTACCTGCGCATGCTGCCCAATCTATGCAAGACTGGCGGCCGTGATGGAGAGCATCGGATTCCGGGAGTGTTGTCAGGCCTGAGCGCCGACCCCCCTCGATCCGTCCCCGTCATTTCTGGAGCTCCACATGGTTTCCACTCAGCCTGCTGTGGTGCCGGCCGCCGTCCCCGCCGTCTCCGCGCCAACCCGCCTGCGGCTGCCAGACCTGCTGCATGCCACCGACCGCTACGCCGATCGGGTGCTCTCGGGTCGCTACGACCACGTGCTGCCGGTCGGCGAGCCGCCTGCGAATGAGCGTTGGTTCACCCGGCTGCACGGCGACGACGACCTCGACATATGGCTGATCAGCTGGGTGCCCGATCGCTCGACGGAGCTACATGACCACGGCGGCTCGCTGGGCGCGTTGACCGTGGTGTCCGGCGCGTTGCGCGAAACTCGTTGGGACGGCGACGCGTTGCGGCGCCGAACTCTTTGGGCCGGCGATCAGGCCGGTTTCCCGCTCGGCTGGGTGCACGACGTCGTGTGGACACCCGAGCGGGAGCTGTCGGCTCCGGCTCCGACGATGAGTGTGCACGCGTACTCACCGCCGTTGACGGCGATGTCGTACTACGAGGTCACCGAACGAAAGACGCTGCGCCGCAAGCGCACCGAACTAACTGATGCACCGGAGGGCCGATGATGAGTCGAATCGACCGGGTACTCGTGCAGGCCCGCTTACGGCTGCGCAGGCTTTCGGCGCGCGAAGTGCCCGATGCGCTGGCGCGGGGTGCGGTGTTGGTTGACATCCGCCCCCAGGCCCAGCGCGAACGTGAGGGCGAAGTGCCCGCCGCGTTGGTGATTGAGCGCAACGTGCTCGAGTGGCGTTGCGACCCGACCAGTGATGCGCGGCTGTCGCAGGCGGTGGACGACGACGTGGAATGGGTGGTGCTGTGCTCGGAGGGCTATACCTCCAGCCTGGCCGCCGCTGCGCTGCTCGATCTCGGGCTGCGCCGCGCCACCGACGTCGTCGGCGGGTACCGCGCGTTGAAGGCCGAAGGCGTTCTGGTCTAGGCGTTTTCGTCGTTGGACAACAACGGGCGCAGCTTTTCGGTCTTCTCGGGCGCCCAGCCGGGCGGCTGGAGGATGGCCGCCCATGCGTTGGCGACGTCTTTGACATAGACGTGGCCGTGTCCGTCGGGCACGTCTACCGCGACCGCCATGTCGGCGGACACTTGCAGGAACGTCACCACCGGAATCCATTCCATCCGCGGTGACACGTCGTAACCGCGCGGTTCCTTCAGCCAATCCGGTTTGGCGAACAGCAGATCGACGTTCCACCATGCGATCGGGTCGGACGCGTGCTGCAGATAGACCACCCGCGGATGGCCCCACGGGTCCGGCGGCCTGCCGAGGTTCTCGGAGCGCGCGGAAAAGCGGACGTTCTCACCCTTGTTGTAGATGGGCAGCCACATCGGGGAGCCCTTGTCACGGGTGCGGGTGAGGTCTTCCCAGATCGTGTTGTTGAACGTCGGCCCACTGAACAGCGCGCCGTCGGTGCGTGCGACCAGGTTGTTGAGGGCCAGGAACGGCGCCTCACCGCCGAAGGAGCCAAGGCTCTCGCCGAACACCACGAGTTTGGGGCGCTTGCCCTCTGGCATCTCCTTGACCATCGCGTCGACGGCCTCGAACAGCGCCTGCCCGGCCTGACGTGCATTCTCCTTGTCCACCAAAAACGACAACCAACTCGGCAGGAACGAATACTGCATGCTCACGATCGCGGTGTTGCCGTTGTACATGTACTCCAGCGCGGCGGCCTCCGCCTCGTTGATCCAGCCGGTGCCGGTGGTGGTGGCGACGGCGACGACCGCGCGGTCCAGCCCGCCGGTGCGGCGCAGTTCATCCGCGGCGAGTTGAGCGGTCGCCTTGATGCCGGGGGCGGAGTGCAGCCCGGCGTACGCACGGATCGGTTCGATCGCGGGCTTGCCGTTGAACTTGGTGAGCTTGTCGATGGTTGGACCCGCCGACACGAACACCCGGCCCTGATGGCCGAGTGACTCCCAGCTGTCCAGCGATTGCGGACCGCCAGATCGCAGCGTCGACTTCGGTGCAGGGAACGCCGGATCGGTTTCGTCGTTCACCGCCGAGAACGTGCTGTTGATGGTGCTCATCGCGAACCGGGCCACAATACCGTTCAGCAGGGCGATGGTCAGAGCAAGCAGCAGACCGACCACGACGACCGCCGAAACCCGCGGCGGCGCAAAGCGATCGGCCTTGCGCACCAGGAACCGGACCAATCTGCCGATCAGCTGGCCGATTTCGACGAAGATGAACAGAATGACGATCGACAGCACCCCGGTCAGCGGGTGATCCCAGAACCCCATCCGTGGCACGCCGTTGAGATCGCGAACGTCGTCTTGCCAGACGTGGAAGTAGATGATCATCAAGATCTGGCCGATGATGCCGACGACCACCAGCGCGATCCACGCCCGTCGCGGCGCGGGCGGGCTGGTGTCCTTCGAGAACATATAACGGAACAGCCACACCGCGAACACGCCGAGGCCGTAGCCGGTGGCCCCGGCGGCCCCGCTGACAATGCCCTGGAACAGCGGCCCTCGAGGCAGCAGCGAGGGCGTCATCGACAACCACAGGAACACCAGGCCGACCGCGGTCCCCATGAAGGTGTAATGCCGAAGCCACCACGGCCGTTTGGCGGGTTCCTCCCGCGGTGGGGCTTGTGATGCCTCCTCGGCGGTGTCGGTCACGAACGCAGATTATCGGTGCGTGAAGCTCGGGGGGCGCTTCTCGGTGAACGCGTTCATGCCCTCGGTCTGGTCGTCGGTGGCGAAAGCCGAGTGGAAGAGCCTGCGTTCGTAGCGCAGTCCCTCGGCCAGCGTGCTTTCGAACGCGTTGTTGACGGCCTCCTTGGCCATCCGCGACGCCGACAGCGACATGCCGGCGATGGTCTTGGCGACGGCGTTCGCCTCGTCGAGCAGCGTGTCGGCGGGAACGACGCGCGACACCAGCCCGGCGCGTTCGGCCTCCTCGGCGTCCATATTGCGGCCAGTCAGGATCAGATCCATCGCCTTGGCCTTACCGATTGCGCGGGTCAGCCGCTGCGAGCCGCCCATACCGGGCAGCACACCGAGCTTGATCTCGGGCTGGCCGAACTTCGCGGTGTCCGCGGCGATGAGCAGATCGCACATCATCGCCAGCTCGCAGCCGCCGCCGAGCGCGTAGCCGGCGACCGCGGCGATGGTTGGGGTGCGCGTGGCGGCGAACGTTGCCCACTGGGCGAGGAAGTCCGCGGCGAACACGTCGGCGAACGACAGGCCAGACATCTCCTTGATGTCGGCACCCGCGGCGAACGCCTTTTCGCTGCCAGCCAGCAGGATACATCCGATCCCGTCGTCAGCTTCGAGACGGTCGACTGCGGCGGCGATTTCGCGAAATACGCCGAAAGACAGCGCATTGAGCATCTTCGGGCGGTTGAGCGTGATG
>Ga0073928_10011826_pt1 | contig 10121 bp, 9 predicted proteins | sample PaiPotPPA55metaG_FD_76969 | JGI IMG/M metagenome (GOLD analysis project Ga0073928, IMG submission 76969) | Iron sulfur acid spring bacterial and archeal communities from Banff, Canada, to study Microbial Dark Matter (Phase II) - Paint Pots PPA... ... | reverse complement strand
CCTTCTACACATACCTGACATCTCTGATCATCACTCTTTTCGTGCCAAGCGGAGGTGGGCATTGGGCCGTGCAGGGGCCATTTGCGATTCCAGCGGCACAGAACCTGCATGCTTCCATGGCAGGAACCACAATGGCCGTCGCTATGGGCGAATCGGTGGCTAACATGCTCCAACCCTTCTGGGCTCTTCCAATTCTGGCCATCGCAGGTATCAAGATGCGGCGCATGATGGGTTTCATGGTGATCACCTTTCTCGTATCGCTCATTGTGTTTGGCGCGTCCTTATTGCTGCTGGTTCCCAGGCCGCAATAGCCTTATCCAGGGCCATCGCCGGCCTATTGGCACGCGACGAAGACTTGCCGAACCGTTCGGCTTTGGAATTCGCCGACGGTACTGTCTTGATGGAAAGGAGATATATGACTCAGCCTCAGATAGCGGATACTTCTGATTACAGCAGCAACTCGTTTTCGGCCTCGACTATGAAGGGTTCAGAGGTGTTTGTACGTGCTCTTGAAAATGAGGGAGTTGAATATATCTTTGGCGTACCCGGCGAAGAGAACCTGGACTTCCTTGAGTCTCTTCGGACCTCCAAAATACAACTGGTGGTGACCCGTCATGAACAGGTCGCCGGCTTTATGGCTGCTACTTATGGGCGGCTCACCGGGAAGCCGGGAGTCTGTCTCAGTACTTTGGGACCTGGCGCGACCAACTTTGTTACTGCGGCCGCATACGCATCTTTGGGTGGCATGCCGATGTTGATGATCACGGGTCAGAAGCCTATCCTGCAAAGCCGCCAGGCGCGATTTCAGGTCATCAATACAGTTGCCATGATGCGACCGCTGACCAAGATGGCAAGGCAAATCATCGATGCGGGTAACATTCCGACGCTGGTTCGCGAGGCCTTTCGGGTCGCGCAGTCCGAGCGGCCAGGGCCAGTCCATCTGGAACTCCCCGAAGATATCGCGGCGCAATGGACGGAACGTTACACGGTCATTCCATCTCGTCCGGCTGCGCGGCCAGTCGCCCCAGCATCCGCAATTCAGCAAGCAGCGCAGATGATTGAGTCAGCGCGTCATCCACTGATTGTCATCGGGGGCGGTGCAAACCGTCCAGGCCTGGCGCATGAGCTTTCAGATGCCGTGAGTCGCCTTGGAATACCTTTCTTCAACACTCAGATGGGCAAGGGTGCTATCAGCGGTAACTCGGAGCTATTTATCGGGACTGCGGCACTCTCCGACGGCGACTATGTGCATCTTGCAGTAAAGCGCGCGGACCTCATCCTCACAGTAGGCCATGATACGGTCGAGAAGCCGCCATTCATCATGCGCGCAGGCGGTCCACCCGTGGTCCATATCGATTTCAACCCCGCCAGCATTGATCAGATTTACTTTCCAGACGTAGAAGTTCTGGGTGATATTGCCAATAGCATGAGCAGACTTGCCGACTCGCTTGAAGGAAGATTGAGGCACGATTCAAGCTACTTCAAGAAGGTACAGCAACTTGTTCTTGCTCATGTGGCCGAGCGTGCCGATGATCCGCGATATCCGCTGGCGCCGCAGCGGCTTGCGGCAGACGTAAGAAAAGTCATGCCCGACGACGGAATCCTTTGCCTGGACAATGGCATGTACAAGATCTGGTTTGCGCGCAACTATCGCACCCATATCTCCAACACCATTCTGCTCGATAACGCTCTGGCCACTATGGGCGCCGGCCTGCCCTCCGCGATGATGACCGCTCTTCTCTATCCAGAGAAACGCGTACTGGCGATCTGTGGCGACGGAGGGTTCATGATGAACTCCCAGGATTTGGAAACAGCCATCCGTCTCGGCCTGAACCTCGTGGTGTTAGTCGTCGAAGATCATGGATACGGCATGATTCGCTGGAAGCAAGAAGCGGAAGGTTTTGCGGACTATGGCCTGTCCTTCAATAATCCAGATTTTGTGAAATATGCAGAGGCCTACGGCGCCAGGGGCACCCGCGTCAACACCACCGATGAGTTGGTGCCAGCTCTTGAATCCGCATTTCAGGCAGGGGGAGTGCATTTGGTTGTCGTGCCAATCGACTACTCGGAGAACAAGCGTGTTCTCGGAGACGAACTGCAAGCCAAGGTCGCGGAACTCGATTGAGTTCACAGATAAACCACCCCCGGGGGGCTCGATGCTGGTCTATCAGCCATACGACGGAAAAGTAATTACGAATATTCCTCTCGACAATAGCTCGACCGTTGCGCGCAAGCTTGATCTTGCCGTAAAGTGCTTTGCCGATCGTGCCAACTGGCTGCCGGCATACCAGCGCATTGCAATCCTGAAGCGTCTCGCTCGCATCGTCGAACGCGAGGCTGGGGGTCTTGCACAGCTCATCGCGCGCGAAGGCGGCAAGCCACTGGCGGATGCGCGAGTGGAGGTGAGCCGGGCGGTGAACGGCATCGAAGGTGCTGCCTCCGAGTTGGAGCATCTGGCCGGCGAAGAGATCCCCATGGGGCTCACTGCCGCAGCCAGAGACCGGTGGGCCTTTACAACCAAGGAGCCGATCGGGGTCGTGGTGGCGATCTCGGCCTTCAACCACCCGTTGAACCTGATTGTCCATCAGGCTGTGCCGGCAATTGCAACCGGTTGTCCGGTGATTGTGAAGCCCGCCCTGACCACCCCGCTCACATGTCTCCGCTTTGTCGAGATGGTTTATGAAGCGGGCCTTCCCGAGCTGTGGTGTCAGACTGCGATCATCGAAGACCTTGCGTTGGCAGAGCGGTTGGCCACCGACCCACGATTGGCTTTCCTGAGTTTCATCGGGTCAGCGAAAGTTGGCTGGCATTTGCGATCCAGGCTGGCGCCTGGCACGCGGTGTGCGCTGGAGCATGGCGGCGCTGCCCCGGTGATCGTCGACCGATCGGCGGATGTAGAAAGTGTTGTCGCGCCACTCATCAAGGGAGGTTACTACCACGCCGGTCAGGTGTGCGTTTCGGTGCAGCGAATCTTTGTTCATGATGAGATCAAACGGCAGTTTATCGACAGGTTCACAGATCGAGTAAAGATTCTCAAGATCGGCGATCCCACGCTGCCAGACACGGAAGTCGGGCCGCTGATTCTTCCTAAAGAAGTCGATCGCGTCGGTGATTGGGTGACGCAGGCTGTAAACGCCGGTGCGACGCTCGCGGTCGGGGGAAAGCGCATCAGCGACCGCGTCTTCGAACCAACAGTTCTCGTGGAGCCGCCGCCTGATGCCCGCGTGTCGCACGAAGAGATCTTCGGGCCGGTGACATGTATCTATGGCTATACCGAGTTGGATGAAGCCATTCGACGCGCCAATAGCCTGCCGGTCGCATTTCAGGCATCAGTATTCGCGCGGGACATTGATTCCGCACTCCGGGCAGCACGATACCTCGATGCTTCCGCCGTCATGGTCAACGATCACACAGCCTTTCGCACGGACTGGATGCCCTTCGCCGGACATCGTCGATCCGGCTACGGCATCGGTGGGATTCCTTACACCATGCGCGACATGACGCAAGACAAAATGATTGTGTTGAAGCTTCCTTCCTAGGTTGAGGTGGCGACCATCAGAGTCTGAACAGCCATCGATGATGAAAGCTGAAAAACGCTTCATCTTGGCTTCAGGGATATTTAATCATCACGGGCCTATGATCAACTCGCTCAACCAATGGGCCGAAGCAATGCACTGTATTCCTCTTGCCCCTTCCGTTATAGATGGTGCGATCGCGGATATGTATCCCCGTAGATGGCTTCGTTACATTGAACCAGGAATCTTGCATGGAGGAAGATGAACGACGCAGCCGAAGTTCTGAAATCGTTTGAAGATGGCGTATCCACTCCCCTGACCCACAACAAGCATCTCCTTCGCTGGGTTGAAAAGATGGCCGAGCTAACCGCGCCGGATTCCATTCACTGGGTGGATGGATCGCAGGAAGAGTATGACCGACTCTGCGATCAACTTGTGGCGAACGGAACTTTCATCAAGCTGAATGAGACACTGCGGCCAGGCAGCTTTTACGCGCGCTCAGACCCGCGCGACGTTGCTCGGGTGGAAGAGCGCACCTTCATTTGCTCTCTCTCTAAAGACAATGCCGGACCCACCAACAACTGGGAAGAGCCTCACGCAATGAGGAAGAAACTGAAGGGCCTCTTCCGAGGGTCGATGCGGGGACGCACAATGTACGTCCTGCCCTTCAGCATGGGTCCGATTGGCTCGCCATTTTCGCAGATCGGCGTACAACTTACCGACTCGCCCTATGTTGTGGTGAGCATGCGCATCATGGCGCGAATCGGCTTGGCAGTGTTTGCAGAGATCGATAAGGGAGAGAAGCGAGTCGTCCCGTGCATACATAGTGTCGGCGCACCGCTGCCGCCGGGAAAAGCAGACGCTTCCTGGCCTTGCAACGAAGAGAAGTATATCGTTCACTTTCCAGAGAGCCGCGAGATTTGGTCATATGGGTCTGGCTATGGCGGCAACGCACTCCTGGGAAAGAAATGCTTTGCATTGCGCATCGCGTCCAACATCGCCCGTGACGAAGGATGGATGGCCGAGCACATGCTAATTGTCGGGGTCGAAAGCCCGAAAGGTGAGAAGACTTACGTCGCTGCGGCTTTCCCGAGTGCATGTGGAAAGACGAACTTCGCGATGATGGTGCCACCCAAGTGTTTCGAAGGCTGGAAGGTCTGGACAGTGGGCGATGATATCGCATGGATACGATCCGATGAGACGGGCCAGCTTCGTGCAATCAATCCTGAAGCAGGATTCTTCGGCGTAGCTCCAGGCACATCCGCCAAGACTAACCCTCACGCAATGGCCACAATGGCCAAGAACGCGATCTTTACGAACGTGGCGCTCACTCCACAAGGCGACGTCTGGTGGGAAGGGATGACCGACGAGCCTCCGGCAGAGTGCCTTGACTGGCAGGGAAAGATCTGGACCCCGGAGGTTGGCAAGAAGCACGGCGCCAAAGCAGCGCATCCGAACGGACGCTTTACAGCGCCTGCGAGCCAGTGCCCCACCATCGATGCCGCATGGGAAGATCCCGACGGAGTTCCGATCAGCGCCATCATCTTCGGTGGACGAAGGTCATCAACCATCCCGCTGGTGTACCAGGCATTCAACTGGAGCGCAGGCGTCTATATGGGCGCGACGCTCGCCTCGGAAACGACAGCAGCCGCCACCGGCACCGTCGGTAAGGTGCGCCGCGATCCAATGGCCCTGTTGCCCTTCTGCGGCTATCACATGGGAGACTATTTTCGCCACTGGATCAAGATGCAGCGAACCCTTCGCGCAACTCCGCGTGTCTTCCACGTCAACTGGTTTCGCAAGGATTCACACGGCAATTTTCTTTGGCCAGGCTTCGGAGAGAATATGCGCATTCTTAAGTGGATCGTCGATCGAGTTCGCGGCCGTACCCAGGGAAAGGAGACGCCCATTGGATGGGCTCCCCGCTATGCCGACATCGAGTGGGGAGGACTCTCATTCTCCGAGGCAAGGTTCGATGAATTGCAAGCCGTAGACCGCGCGACGTGGAGGCGCGAAATCATTTCACACGAAGAGCTGTTTCTTGAATTGCACGATCATTTGCCGCCGGAGATGATCTACGAACGCGAGCTTCTTATCTGTCGCCTCTAGCGTGAGACGCGGTGATCTGAATCCTCTCTTTAACCTTCAAACAGAATCCAGGAGACGTATGAAAAAGACAGTAGTATTCTTCGTTGCAACGATGCTGGGAGTGTTGAGCACCGTTACCGGTTCGGCGCAGGAGACACGCGAACAGGCCATCGCAGGTATGCGCAAAGTGGATCCAAAGGAGCTGGACCCCACTTACACCAAACCAGCTCCTTTTGCCCAGAAGCTCGTGGATGACGCGCTGGCCATGCATCCCGAGGTAATCCTAATCGCCATTCACGCACAGCCGCGAGGGCATAAGAATCTGATCGTGGCTTCGAATTTCGGCCGCATCGGGAAAATCGGCGATGAAGACGACCTGCGCTGCATTCGCACCGGCAAAAGTAATCTGGAGTTGAACTCGACCGGGAAGCACTTTGAGGATGAGCTGATTCTGCTGGATGCCTCGGGCAGGACGATTGGGGCGGTCGGTGTGGTCTTCAACTACAAGCCCGGCGACAATAAGGCTGCACTCGCGAAGATAGCAGACAAAGTGCGCGACGAGATGAAGGCGAAGCTGCCTACAGCTTCAGTGCTCTTTGGACCGGCGATATAAGGAAGGTCACGCTTCGGCGTGGTTGTTCCGCCTTCGGAGCGCGGAGCGGCAGGAGTTGATACGAGTCTGTGCGCCCGTCTCCGAATTCCTGCCGTCCACGCCATCTGAATCCAACAGCCACCTAGAACGGCCTCATGGAACAAGGAGTGCAGCAAGAAGTCGGGGGTCAAGCCGCTTTCAGCCTGAATCGTGGGTACCAGCCCGTGAAGACCCTTCCAATCCGTTGTTGAGGACTTTGGTCCGAGCCTGCAACAGAGCTAGAGATCTGATTGAGCACGGAGGCTCCCTCAGTAAGAGATGAGGGTCGGCCCGTCGGAGGCGGTGTCCAACCTTATTTCAAAGCAAGCGTTCGAGCTGAACCAAATAGTCTTCGAACTTGCTCTTCGAGTATGCTGCCTCCGTTCTCCACTCCCCGAGATTTGGAGTGACCGGAGGAAGGTGCGCCGCGGCTTCCTCGAAAACGCTGCTCCCGCGGCTTTTGAGCAAATCTTTGAGATTTTACGAAGCATCCTTTGCAAATCGAGCTCTACGATCCTCGATTGCTGCTTCGATAGACGCGTAGGGCTTCTTCGCAGGCCAGTTTGTGTTGCTGATGAATTGTATCCATATAGCACTCTCTCATGTGCGCGACGGGAGTTCGGTAGTCCTGGGGTATGGAATGGAAACTCCGACAGCCATCGCTGTTCCGAATATCAGTGCTGCTGTCCGGCCGGAGTATAGCCCAACCCAACGTCCGACCTGCGGCGAAATAATGTCGTAATAGAGTCACTTTCTAATTTATCGTACTGGTAATAACGAAGCTCACAGAGCCTATTCGGACACCTCGACCCGCTCGAACGCGCAAACCGTCCAAAGGCCAACGGGTCGGCTGCCTGCGCGTCAGCTCGCTGGATCAAAACGAAATTCGACAGCTCGAAGGGTTGGCCCCGGACAAGGCCTTCACTGACAAAGCCTCTGGCAAGGATGTGAACCGGCCCCAACTGGAGGCCATGCAGAGTTTCGTCCGTGAGGGAGATACGGTGTTCTGTCACTCGATGGACCGGCTGGCCCGCAACCTCGACGATCTGCGGAGAATAGTGCTGGGCCTTACTGATCGGGGCATCCATATCGTCTTTGTGAAGGAAAACCTGACGTTCACTGGCGAGGATTCGCCCATGTCGAATCTGTCGCTGAGCGTCATAGGGGCCTTCGCGCATTATGCGAAGTTTGGGATTATGCGAAGCTACAGCCGTGGAGTGGCGCTGCAGCCTGCATATCATTGACGTTTCGCTTCGCATAATACCGGATCGGTGAGCGAAGCGATCAGCGCTTCCGGTGCCTTGAACCGGCCGCGGCGCAGGCCGAGTGGCAATACTGACTCGACCGCCTCCAGTTTCTGGGTTGGATCCACTCGGAGATAGATCTCTGTCGTTCTGATATCTGCGTGACCGAGCCACAGGGCCACCTTGCGGATATCCCTGGTTGCCTGGAGCATGATGAGGGCGCAGCTGTGTCGAAGTTGATGCGGTGACACGGGACGCCCGGTTAGCGACGAGCACCTCTTCGTTGCAGTGCGCACGTGTTTGTCGAGGATGTATTCGAAACCCGCTCGGGTCATTGCAGCTCCCTCAGCGTTGACGAACAGCTCGGGTACGGAAACTTTTCCTCGCACCGCCAGCCAGGCACGAAGATCAACTGTGGTCTCCTTCCAGAGTGGAAGACATCGCTCCCTTCGTCCCTTGCCTAGAACGTGGATGCTTGGTGTTCGCTGAAGAGAGAGACTCTCCAGTGGAAGGCCCACCAATTCCGAGACACGCAGGCCACACGCAAAGCAGAGATGCAGCATGGCACGGTCCCTAATCCCGAGTCGCGTTGTGATGTCAGGTGCGTCAAGGATGCCGCGAACTTCATCCATCGTCAGGTGCCGCACCAGCATCTGATCGTGACGTTTGCCTCGGATGGCGTTGATCTGCCGCACCTGTGCCAGGGTAGAGGGGACACGAAATTCGACATACCGGAAAAATGCCTTGATTGCAGCGAGTCGCCCGTTGCGTGTTGCCGCGGTGTTGCCCCGCTGTTCCTCAATGTGAGCGAGGAAATGGAGAACGAGTTCGGCAGTAATCTGCTCAAGACAGATCTGTGAGGGCCTGATCCCCAGGCGCTGACTGGCAAAGAGGAAAAGGAGCCGAAATGCTTGGGCGTAGCTCTCGCATGTATGCACGCTGCAACCCCTGTCGGTTGGCATGTGTTCCCGTAGGAACTTGGTGATCAGCGGCGCGATGGGCGTCATAGGCCTTCCCCAGCGACCAGCGCTTCGGCAGCGGCGGCGATAGCGGTCATGAGTTGCGGCGTTGCCTCCAGGTACCAGAACGTATGGGCGATGTCCGAGTGGCCCATATATGTCGCCAAAGCCACGAAGTGACGGGCCACTTCATCGCGTTGCGCGGAGCAGCGCTCTAATGCCCGTGTGGCGAAGGTGTGTCTCAGGTCATGAATGCGCGGCGGGCGTGACCGAACGGGCACAATCCCAGCCAACTCACGCATGCGGTTGAACGTGTGCTCCACCGTACTTGACGAGATCCGCCGCTTACTGGCAGACAGAAGAACGTGGTCGTCTGTCACCGCCAGTCGACTTCGTTCTTCAAGATAGCGGTTAACAGCATCGACCACCGTGGAATGTAAAGGGACCACGCGGCTCTTGCCAAACTTCGTTTGCCGGATGTGCAGAACGCCGTCAGGAAGTACGTCCATTATTCGCAGGCTGAGCGCCTCCGAAATGCGGAGCCCGGTAGCAGTGATCAGACCGAGCATCGTAGCGTAAATCCGTCGTCGAAGCGGATAGGACTCGCGCAACGCACTGGCCGCTCTGAGGAGCTTGCCAATCTCCTCAGGGGCGTAGATGTACGGCAAGCGCCGGGGAGTGGCAGCGGGATACGGGTTGTGGGGTACCTCGTGACGGGGATCCTCGGCGTGCAGGAAGCGCGCAAGGTACGAGACATCCCGCAAACGGACGTGCCGCGCGCGCTGAAGGAGACTCGGTTGCCCAGTCAAGTGCGGTCGAAGCAAGGATGTGTGTATCTCCGCTGTCAGCGGCAACCCTGGCGAACAAACGAAGGTTGCGCGATGCATCGCGAAGTTTAAAACCCAGCGTATGGCGAAGCGACAGGTAGCGTTCTACATCTGCAATCAGCACGAGGGCACCTCCGGCCAAGGTTGCGCGATCTCTGATAGAAGGCCAAAATCCACCTTGGCGTACTGAGTCGTCGTGATAGGAGATCGATGCCGCAGAACAGCACCGATCCCGGCCATAGACGCACCCTGGCGGAGCATGCTCGTGGTGGCGCCGGAGGGAGAGGTAGCTCCCCCTGCTGTTGGAGGAAGCGGATGAACAGTGCGGCAGGCGTGATCGAATGGCGCTTGGGTACGCGGTCGTAACGAACGCGCGGCGCCTTATGAACCGCCAACTTGCACGCTTCAAGGCCGCGAAGAAAGTCACGTGCCCCGAATCCGTTGGCGAGCATCCAGTCCGTCCAACCGGCCAGAGAACGCAGCAAGCCCTCTACAGAGATGGGACGATATCCACTTAGGTTGAGCCAGTTGGCGAAGCCGTCGATGTGATCTGCGGCGAGACCCTCACGGAGCCGTCGTCGAGTTACAGGTGAATGTAGGTGCGCTTCCAGCATAGTTAACCTCGCGAAGATAAATGAGGTTAAGTATGCACTAGGACTCTGGAGGCTTCGACGGGCTCTGAATGTCTTGGCTCAGCGGGAAATGGAGGACTGACCCTCTCCAACTGAGCCAAGACGCAAATGTCGTATGTGCAACAGGTCTCTCTGTTTGCACGCCACTTCAACAAGTCTCCGGAGCACCTGGGTCCAGAGGATATCCGCGCCTACCAGGTCTACCTGACGAATGAAAAGAAGCTG
>Ga0073928_10011825_pt1 | contig 10122 bp, 7 predicted proteins | sample PaiPotPPA55metaG_FD_76969 | JGI IMG/M metagenome (GOLD analysis project Ga0073928, IMG submission 76969) | Iron sulfur acid spring bacterial and archeal communities from Banff, Canada, to study Microbial Dark Matter (Phase II) - Paint Pots PPA... ... | reverse complement strand
GCCCGACCGGCTTTCACCTTGAAGTTGAGGCTCTCTGTCGACATGGAAGCGTTGTAGGTGCGGTCGTAGCCCGTCTCACTGATCTTCCAGCCTTCGCTGGTCCGACGATAGCGGTCGTGGTAGAAGCCGGCACCGATCAGCATGAAGTTGAAGTCGGGTGCGATCACCCGGTCCTGCAGGTACCAAATCGCCGACGCCTCGTCACCATCGACGGTGATCTCGGGATGGGTCACGCGGTGCTCGGTGAGGATCTCCGGGCCCAGAGATGAGCGCATGAACGTGACCAACTCGTCGCGGTTGGTGAAGTGGTGCTCCTCGCCGATCGACTCCCCGTACCTGCCGACGACGTCCTCGGTGAGGGTGTCGGCGAACTCGTCCCAGTGCTTCGTGTCCAGCGCGCGCAGATACCGGTACTTGACCTGTTTGATCTCGTCGATGTCAGCCATGGCCGACATTGCAGCACACTCGCGAGATCCCGATTGAGCTAGCCCCAGTAGTCGTCAATATCGGATTCTGTGTCCTGATTAAGCCCCTGCGTACAACCCGCTGGCAATGCGGTCCAAAGACCGGAGTGTCTAACGAAACTGGGGTCACCGGGCGGCTATCGTGTGGTCCGTTATGAGCGACCCGTTGGGGTTGTCGATCGGGACGACCAACCTGGTCGCGGCCCGTGTCGGCAGTCAACCCGTGATACGGCGTTCGGTACTGACCCTGTTTGGCCATGCCGCGCCCGAAGTCGGCGTGCCTCCAGCGCACACCGACGGCATCACGCTGAGCGGCTTCGTGGAGCGGGTCGGCGACCCGGTCCCGCTGGTCGCGGCCGACGGATCATCCCATCACGCCGACCAGCTACTGGTCGAGGCGCTACAGGCGATGGCCTACGCCACGGGCGAGCCCTCGCCGGACACCGTGATCGCCGTCCCGGCGCACTGGGGGACGTCGACGCTGTGGGCGCTGCGCAATGCGCTGCGGGCCAACCCGGCCCTTGCGCCCAACGGCATACCGGTCCGGCTCATCTCCGACGCCGTCGCGTCGCTGACGGCGTTGAACGCCAATCCCGGGCTGAGCCCGCACGGTGTGGTGGCGCTGCTGGACTTCGGCGGCGGCGGCACCAGCATCACCTTGGCGGATGCCGCATCGGCGTTTGAGCCGATCGAGGACACCGCCCGCTATACCGAGTTCTCCGGCGACCAGATCGATCAGGCGCTGCTGAACCACGCGGTGGATGGCATCGCCAACTCCGGTGGCGTCGACCCGGCCAGCACCATGGCGGTCGGTTCGCTCACCCGGCTGCGCGAGGAGTGTCGTAACGCCAAGGAGCGGCTATCGGCAGAGACGGTCACCGAGCTGAACGCCGAACTGCCCGGATACCGGTCAGGCATCCGGGTGACCCGCACCGAGCTGGAAAGCCTGATCGCTGCGCCGCTGGCGGGCTTGCTAGCCGCGTTGGATAATGCATTGGAGCGCAACAGGATTAGCTGGTCGAACATCTCCGCGGTGGTCACCGTCGGTGGTGGTGCCAGGATCCCGTTGATCACCCAGCAACTTTCGGAGCACTCGCAGGCGCCGGTGGTGACGACACCTCAGCCGGCACTGGATGCCGCCGTTGGCGCCGCGTTGTTTGCCGCCTTCGGTCCGGACGCCGACGCGAAAACCGGGGTGGCGCCGGTTCTGCCGGTGGATGTTCCCGATCCGGTCGAAGGGTCGGAGTCGGCGACATTTCGCGCGCTCGCCTGGTCGCAGGACGACGACACCGCTGACGACGTCGTGCCCTACACCGGGGAGCTGTACGACACGGGCTTGACCGAGGCGCGTCCGCGGGCGCAGTACGTACCGCCGACCGAACCTATCGAGGAGCCGCGGACGTGGCAACGGCTGCCGCAGTTGATTTTCGGGGTGGCCGCGTTGGTCGCCCTGCTCGCCCTCGGCGGCGTTGCGGTGGCCCTGACGAGCGCGAGTGACAGCACCAAGGCCACGCAGCCGCCGAGCACCGCCAAGTCGGCCGCCCCCACCAGCGCGGCACCGCCGCCGCCACCACCGTCGAGCCCCCCCGTCCAAACCGTCACGGTTACCAGCGAGCTGCCGCCTCCTCCGCCTCCTCCTCCGCCGCCGCCGCCGACGGTTCCACCGCAGACGACGATGACGCGCATCATCACCACGACGCCGCCGACGACCACACCCCCCACAACCACGACGCCGCCGACAACAACCACCACGCCGCCGATAACAACCACCACAACCAGGACGACCACCACGACGACGAGCACGGCGCCAACGATGACCACGACGTACATCACCGTGCCGTTCGTGCCCGTACCGATCCCGATTCAGGTGCCCGCGAACCCGAATCAAACTCCACAGAACCCGTATCAGACTCCGCAGAACCCGTATCAAGGTCCGCAGTACCCGTATCAAGGTCCGCAGTACCCGTACCAGGCCCCGCAGTACCAGCAGCCGCCGCAGCTGGGGTATTGACAACTTTCTTTTGGCGGCGAAGTCGCTTTTGGCAAATTTACCGGCGCCCTGATTTAACCGTGCAATGATCGAGGCACCACGGCAATCCGTCTGTCAGCCTGGTTAAGGGTCGAGAATCAGCTGGTAGCAGGTCATAACACTGGAAATGGACATGCAATCACAACGTATGACACCTCGCCTCTCGGCCGTTGCCGGCGGTCTCGCGATCATCGCGATCGTCGGTTTGACCGCATCTTGCGCCGAGGAAGAACAAAATGCGACGGGGACCTCGACAACCACGACCAGCACCACGACGCCGGCGCCGGGGCCGCCGGTTTATGCACCCCCGGCACCTACTGCAACTCCTGGGACTCACCATAATTAGGGCGGCGGGTCTTGACATAGATGGATATAGACAGACATAGATAGGACTGCACCATGGATTCACGTCTCTTGTGCCGTCGACTTGCGGCCGTCTCGGGCGTTTCCGCGATCATTGCGATGGGCGCGATGACCGCCGCTTGTGCCAAGCAACAAAACGCACCCGAAACCACGACAACGACGACCACCACCACGACGACAACGCCCTCCACGTCTGCCGCGCCGACCGAAAAGAGCATCAACCCCACGGGTGGCAACTTGTTCACTCCGACAGTCACGGCGACCCCGGCGCCAAATGTCCCTGGTGGCCAGCATCCTGGCATTAACGGGATACCCTAGGTCGCTCGATCGCGGGAGTGTGGGAATGGCTTCGGTCGCGCCGCACCGTCGATGTAGCAAATGAGGGCGCGTTACCGACTGCTGGCGATCCTCGCGGCTGGGGTGCTCGTGCTCGTCACGGGCATCCGGGCCGCATCGGTGTCCCACAACCCGGCGGAGATCGGGGGTCCACTGGCGTTATTACTGGCCAGCTCAACCGATCTCGGCCCATCACGCGATGGCAGCGTACAGCTCACCGCTACGCTGCCTGACTCGAGTCGCCCGGAGACGTTGATCGAATGGGCACGCGCACGAGGCATGTGGGTGCGGTGGCGACCCGGCGACGAATGGGCCATCGTCGAAGGCGCCGCACAGGACGTGGCGACTGCTTTCGGCGTGCCGCTGAACGACTACCGCGGCCGCAAGGGGCAGGTGTTCTACGCGTCACCGCAGCAGCCCTCGGTTCCCGAGCCACTTCGCGGCGTCGTCACCGCGCTTGGCCGAGTCTTGAGCTACACCCCGCACCATGAGGCGGGCCCCGGATTCCTTCCGCTGGACGTACCGGTGCAGGGACTGAGCCCAAACGCGTTGCTGGCGGCGTACAACGCCAACCCGTTGGCGGCCGCGGGCTTCACGGGCAAGGGCGCCACGATCGTGTTCTTCGAGTTCGGGGGCTTCGACCAGGACGATCTGGACAAGTTCGCCGACACGTCCGGGTTGCCGAGATTCACGCCAGAGCTGGTCGGCGGTCAGCCCGGCCCATCTGGTGCCGAGACGGTAATGGATCTCGAAGTGGCGGATGCGATCGCGCCGGATGCCCAGAAGGTCGTCGTGAACGCCCGACCGACTGTCGAGGGGGCTGGTGGCTACGAAAAGATCGGGCAAATGTTCGAGTCGGTGGACCGGCAGTTCCCCGGCGCGGTGTGGAGCCTGTCGATCGGGTGGGGATGCGACGCGCTGGTCCGCGCCGCCGACCTGGCCCCCGCCCAGGCCGCACTGGCCACCGCGCTGAAGCACGGTACGTCGGCATTCGACGCGAGTGGTGACACCGGAGGCCTGGAATGCAAGGGCGGCGACGACTGGTCCTCGCCCCCCGGCCCCAATGACATCGGCCTCGATGCCGTTTCGTCGCTGCCGTCGATGACCTCCGTCGGCGGCACCACCTTGTCGACCGACGCGCAAGGACGGTGGCTCGCGGAGTACGCCTGGGTGGACTCGCCGTTGTCCCAGGGCACCAGCGGCGGGGTGTCGGCGCTGTTCGACCGCCCCGCATGGCAGCGACAGCTGTCGGCGGCGCGGGACGTCAAGCAACGCCGACTTGCTCCAGATGTCGCTGCCGTCGCGGACCCGTTCACGGGAGTCCGAATCGTCTTCGGCCAGCAGTCGCTGCTCGGAGCGGGCACCTCCCAGGCCGCCCCGATCTGGGCCGCACTGACCGTGTTGATGAATCAATACCTGCACGCGCACGGCGGCCAGCCGCTGGGCGACATCAACCCGCTGCTGTATCGGGTTGCGAGCGGCGCCAACCTGCCCGGGTTCCGAGACGTGGGCCTTGGCGGGAACGCCGTTGATCTCGCGGAGCCCGGATACGACCTGGTGACCGGCCTCGGCACCCCCAACGTCGACTACTTGGCCCGCGACCTTTTGGACATCCAGAAGGGTGTCGCGCCCCGATGACCACGCCACCCTCGCCCCACGACGGGGTGCCGACGATGCATTGCGCGGCCTGCGAAACAGACGTTCCCGCCGGCGCATTCTGCGGAACCTGTGGTGCGCACTTGACGGACCAAAGCGGGGGCGGGCGCGCTGTGCTGCGGTCGCAGGCGTACGCGGCGGCGCCAGGCGAGCATGTGCTGCTGCTGTCCGCGGCGAGTTCGCTGTTTCCGCACCTGCCGCACGGTTCGCGCGAACCGTTTCGGGCTGCGTTGGCCGTTCTGTCCTTTCTGCTGGTGGCCTTCGCGCTGCTTCGCTGGCAAGCACCGTTGATCGCGGTCAGCGTGCTCGGGGTCCCGCTGTTGTTCGTGCTCTATCTGCACGAGGCCGACGTCCATCGCGATCTGCCGATCCGCCGCCTCGTGCTGGTCGCCATGCTTGGCGTCGGACTCGGCGTCGGCTGGGCACTACTGACCGGCGAAATCGGCGCTCAGTCCTACGATGTCGCGCTGAGCGAGAGACACTCGATACTCGACGGGTTGGTCGTCCCAACGGGTGGCGCGCTCCTGATGCTCGTCCCCGCGGTGGTGGTGCGGCTGCTGCGGCCTGTGACCCGAGAGTCGTTGGACGGACTTGTGATCGGCGCATTGAGTGCGATCGCATTCACCGCCGCGACGACGCTGACTCGGTTGGCTCCCCAATTTGCAACGGGGCTGATTGCGAAAAACCAAACGGTCACCGGGCTCCTCGCCGAGGCGGGCATCCACGGGATAGCGATGCCGTTGACCGCCGCCGCGGCGGGCGGCTTGGTTGGGGTGGCGCTGTGGTTCACCCGGCCTGCGGATAAGGGCCGTCGGCCGGCGATCGTGTTGCTTGCTTCGAGTTTGCTTGTGGTGCTGGGGCTTTACGTTGCCATCGGCCTGATGGAGGTGGCCTCGTTGCCAAACGGCTTCCATTTCGGATGGCAGCTGCTCGTCGCGGGTTTTGCGTTGCTGGCCTTGAGAATTGGTATGCAGTCAGCGTTACTCCACGAAACGCACGACGCGATGAACCCTGCGGCGCAGGTCCTGTGCCCGCACTGCGACCATGTCGTTCCGGATAGCGCGTTCTGCCCCAACTGCGGGGTCGCAACCCGTGCGGCGTCGCGGACTTCGCGCGCGACCCGTCGCAGCACAGAAGATACCGGGGTTCGCGCCACCCGGCCGGGATACGCGGTGCCGACGGGTTTGTACGCGGTGGTACCGGTGCGAAACACCACCCACACCGGACTGTTGACGACGATGGCCGCGGGCCTCACCGTCGCGATTGCCGCGGCGGTAACCGTTTCGGTACTAGCGACTCCGGGTGCGCCACGGTACGTTTGCCCGCCGGACTGCGGACAACCTCCGATCGGCAAGCCCGTCGCGACGAACCCGTGGTTCACGTCCGCCGACGGCAGGTTCTCCGTCCAATATCCGCGCGCCGGCACGGCGTACGCGGTGAAACTGAACCCCGACGGCGTGGAGGTGCACTTCACGGCCGGCGACAGGGGCACGATGGAATTCCTCGGGCGGCCCGCGCATAACCGCACGCCGAAGCAGATCGCCGATGCTCTGACCGGCCAGCATTATCCCGACGCCACAATGGATTACGAGATACCCAATGCTTTGGTCGGATATCAGCCGGGTTACGGAGTGGTCAAAGACGACTACCCGCAGGAGACCTCGGACACCTTCACGCGAATGCGGCTCCTAGTGATGGTGGCGGTCAAGGACGATTACGCGTTGATCGCCGCCGCGGTCGGCCCCTACCACGAATTCAGCCCCGACTTCGGAAGCGGCCACCCCTCCGGGGCCAACTTGGAGCTCGCGCTGGACATGGGCAAGTACGTGAACAGCTTTGCCTGGCGTGGCGGTCCGCCCCGCTAGCGTGTCAGGGCGTTTCGGCTACCCGTACGGATCCGGCTGGTGGAACCGGCCGATGATCGGAATGTGCTCGAGGATCCTGTCGCGAAGACGGGGTTGCGGTGGGGGAGGCGGGACGTACGCGGGCGGAGGCGGCAGCGCCGCAGGCGGAGGCGGTAGCGCCACGGGCGGCTCCACGACCGGGACGGCTTCTGGCGCAGGCACCACCTTCATCTTGGCAACCGGCGGCGCTGCCGGAACCGGTTGCGGCGCAGCCTGTGCGACCGATGGGGCGGCGGGCACCTGGGCCGGCTGACCGGCTGTGACAGCGGTATCTCGCTGGGCGACGGTCGAATCCGTGCTTGGAGTCATCTGTAGGCCCAGCGCAGCGGACAGCGAGACGACGAAAATCACAACCGCGGCAGCCAGAACCGACGTCAACGTACCGATTCTCGACGGCACGCGCCACCGGGCGGGTTGCGCTTCGAGGGTGTTGACCGCCCGCGCGGACGCCAGCGCCGCTCCCCGGGCCAGCGCAAGGTCGGCCCCGGCCGCCGTAATGACGGGTACCGCCGCACCGCGGAAGGAGGTCGCGACCGAATCGAGGTCGTCGGCCGAACCGAGCACGAAGATTGCCTCGGGCTGGCCGTCGCTGCGCGCCAGTAGTCCGAGCATGTCGTCGGCCGTCGGATCGAGGAGCTCGGTCGTCACTCCGTTGGCGCCGACCAGGGCCACGAGACCGTCGTCGGGCTCGGCGATGCACACCGCGACATCGCGATATCCGCCGCGATCGGCGATGCCTGTCGCCAGCGCGTCGGCGGCCTCCTGCTCCGAAACCGTGATGACGTTGGCGATGCCCCTGGCGGCGAGCGCGTCCAGAAGGGTCGACGCGGCAGCCCCGGCCTCGGTTGCCCAGGTGACGCCGATCGCGTGAAGCCGGTTTTCGCCGACGGCGGCGATGATGTCCTCAAGGGTGTCGAAATCAACCGCGTCGCGGCAGATGGTGGCGCCCTCGGCGGTCGTGCCCTCGACGAGCACCCATCGGACGTCTGCCGACGTCATCGACAGACCGAGTACGAGGTCCACCTGTTTGCCCCCCGATCACGGATCGATCGGCTCCGAGATTACCGCTCGACTGAGTGACACAAAACCGCGGACAAAACCGCGCACGGTCCCAGGTTCTGCCTTTATGGTGCTCTGGTGCCTGAGATGGATCGTCGCAACATGATGTTGATGTCGGGAATCGGCCTGCTGGCAGCGGCGATGCCCGTTCCGATCGCCGGCGCTGAGCCGGGCCGCCCGGAGAGTCCAGTACCACCGCCGACCGCGCCGCCGCCCAGAAATGAAAGCCAGGCTTACATTTTCCAAGACGAGTTCGATGGCCCGTCAGGTGCAGGCCCCGATCCGGCGAAGTGGACGGTGCAGAGCTGGCAGGACGACGTGTTCCCGCCGGTCGCGGGGCAGTACCGCGACGATCGCCGAAACGTGTTCCTCGACGGCAACTCCAATCTCGTCCTGCTGGCCACGCAGGAATTGGACAACTACTACACCGGCAAACTGCGAGGCAATTGGAGGGGCCTCATCGGCCACACGTGGGAAGCGCGAATCAAGCTCGACTGCCTGTTCCCCGGCCTCTGGCCCTCGTTCTGGGCGGTGAACGAGGACCCGCTGCCCGACGGCGAGGTCGACTTCTTCGAGTGGTACGGCAACGGCAGCTGGCCTGCGGGAACCACAGTCCACGCCGCGTCCAACGGGAAGACATGGGAAGGCAAATCAATCCCCCAGTTGGTCGACGGGGGGTGGCACACCTGGCGAATGCGGTGGGACGAGGCCGGTTTCAAATTCTGGCGGGACTATGTTGACGGTGCGAAACCGTACTTCAGCGTGCCGCCGAAGCCCATCCCGGTCCACGGCGATCCCGGCGACTTGCGATGGCCGTTCAACAATCCCGGCTATTGGCTGTCTCCCATGTTCACCCTCGCGGTCGGTGGGGTTGGCGCCGGCGATCCGGCCCTTGGTACCTTCCCGGCGGCCATGCTCATCGACTGGATACGCGTCTGGTAATGACGTGAGGGTCATCTCGTTGCCTTGATCACCTGAACCAAGTTGAACTGCCAGCGCTCCAGAAGCCGGAATCCCAGGCCGTTGGGAACCGAAAAGGCGGGGGTGGCTCCGAAGAGTTGGCCTGGTGGCAACATCGACGCCTGCTCATGAGCGGGCCTTGACGCGTCGGCTTGGGTGATGATCCACACGACGCCGCAATCGCTCAACGGCCCGGCGGTAGCCTCTGGTATGAGATTGGTGTCGAAGACGTCCTTGCGGTCCGTCGCTCGCTGCCAGCGGCTAAGGTCGATCAATTTCCGGTAGGCATCAGGGCGTGCCGCCAGCAGTGGCCGCATGGGGGCAGGCATGAAGGTCACTGTGTCGTTCACGAGCAGGCAATCGCCTGGCGCAGCCTTCGCGGTAATCAGATCGGCCACTTCGCTGTAGTCCATTCCATATTTCGCATACGTACTGCGTTGAATCAGAACGTAATTCGGCCCGGCAGCGACGGCGAAAACACTCACGATGACCGCCGCCACCCACGGCGCAAAGGCCAATGCGCCGATGCAGACGCCCAAAACCAGTGCCATCGCCGGTGCCGTAAAGCATAGGTAGCGCGGCGTGTAGATGGGGTGAACCAGCGCCGACCAGATGAGGATGATCGCGGTCGGTATCACAAGCCATGCGATCGCCAAGGTCAACAGCTGTCGATCGGCCTTGACCAGTTGCGTTGATGAGCGGAGCCACAAGACAATGGCCGCCGCCACGACAAGTGCCGACACGATCAGGAACGGCGGGCTTCTCTCGAAGTACTGTTGAATCGCCACATCGTCGATGGTCCGGCGCCCAATCGGAGCGATCCAGATGATCTGATGCACTTGGCCGATGGCTTTGAGCACAAACGGCGTCACAGCACAACACGCCAAAACCGATGCGATGGCGAATCGGACAAGGACGGTTCGCTTGCGCCAGTAGAGAAGGACAAATGCGATGTGCGCCAACAACAACAGCACGAGATAAACGTCGAGCAGAATCGACGCCGCCAGGACGACCCCATAAGCCAGCCAGACCCAAGCGTTGTCACGGCGCGCGGCGTGAACGAGCAGTACGGTCAGCCACACGGCGGCCATCATCGAAAAGGCATACGGGCGAGCCTCGATGCCTGCCCACGTTGCCCGAGGCAAGATCGCGCAGATAATTCCGGAGCTCACCGCGACAGTGCGAGACGAGAACTGCTTGCTCAGCACCACCACTCCTGCCGCCGCCCCACCGACTGCCAGACCGGTTGGCGCGCGGGCCCAGAACTCCGTGGGCGGGAAGAACTTGAACCAGCCCTGCATGAACACGTACTACAGGCACACGGCCTGTAGTACGTGTTCATGCAGGGCTG
>Ga0073928_10011823_pt1 | contig 10123 bp, 10 predicted proteins | sample PaiPotPPA55metaG_FD_76969 | JGI IMG/M metagenome (GOLD analysis project Ga0073928, IMG submission 76969) | Iron sulfur acid spring bacterial and archeal communities from Banff, Canada, to study Microbial Dark Matter (Phase II) - Paint Pots PPA... ... | reverse complement strand
GCCAAGACATCCACGACCTTCAATTCGTTGCGCGTCAACGTCCCGGTCTTGTCAGCACACAAAACATCCATGGCGGCCGCCTCGTGCACGGCGGAGAGGCGCGTCAGCAGGACGCCGCACCGGGCCAGCGTCTGGGCGCCGAATGCGGCGGATAGCGTGAACGTTGCCGGCAGCGCCGCCGGAATCGTCGCTAGCAGCGCGGTCAGACCGAGCGGGACGAGATCGTTCGGCGGCAATGCCGTGGCATAAGCGTAAATGACGATGCCGGTCGCGATCGTGGCGTTGACGAGTGCCAGGTTGCGCGTCGCCGCAAAGATGGCGGCCTGCTCGGTGCTGGCGGAATGGGCGGTGCGTACGAGTTCGGCGGCACGGCCGAAATAGGTCCGCCATCCCGTCGCTGTGACTTCTGCGATCGCTTGGCCACGACGCACTAACGCGCCCGCATAGACTGCGTCGCCGGGATTCGCATCGACCGGAACGGATTCCCCGGTGAGCATGGACTGGTCCACCATCACCGATCCGGACACGACGTGTGCATCGGCGGGCACCAGCGCGCCGAGCGAAAGCCTGATGGCGTCGCCGGGCACCAAATCGGACGCCGGCAGCTTGACCCATTCGCCGTCGCGGCGGGCGAGCGCCGTCGGAGCGAGACGCTTCTTCAATGCGGCCAGCGCCGCGCCGGCCCGCCCTTCCTGGATGAAGCCGAGAGTTGCGTTGAACATGAGCAAGCCAGCAATCACTGCCGCCTCGACGTATTTGCCGAGCCCGAACTCGATGACCATCGCGGCATCGAGCAGCCAGGCTATGGGCGACGAGAATTTCGCCAGGTAGCTGCGCCAGCGTGGCGGTGCCTCGTCCCTGACAACGTTGGGGCCGACCAAAACCAGCCGTCGATGGGCCTCGTCATTGGTCAGGCCGATTGGACTGTCGATCGTTGCTGCGCGTTCGTCGGGTTCAACCAGCTTTGTGTCGACCATGTCGCGTATCAGTTATTCGAGCGAAACGATGGCTGAGATCAAATCTTTTCCGCCTTTCACGTGCGAGCTGTGACCGAGTCCGGAGGTATCCTCCATCGGTATCCCGTCACCGGGATCGAGGGTCCGCCTTTTCCCGTCGCTGACACCCCATATCTCTCCGAGATCCGCCCACGAATTTTGATTAGACGCTAAACTGGTCAAGGCAGCAAATTACCGGTATCAAGCATAAGCCCGAGGTCGGTCAAACCTTGTTCCCCTCTGGCGCGCGGTTGGGCCGCATCGTTTCAGAGAACGAGCCAAATGAGAGAGGGCTGCTATTCTCTACCGTGCGAATAAAAGGTCAGGAGCCTATCAAGCCTCGGCGCAGGGGCCCGCGAACGTTTGAGGAGATACCGCCAGGTGAATTGCGGTATGTCGGACAGCACGTTTTGAAGACGCGTGATCTTGAGCCTTTAAGTGATGAACATCTTCGGGCAATCCTTGAGATCTTCGATCTCAAGAGACTGACTACGCAAGTTGGAACGACGCTTTTGGAGATACTTGAAAGGCAAGATGAACGACTCAACGACCTCGCGTATTCTGAGAAGGGTTCATAGCATCCGCGAATTTTCTGCGTGCAGGTACTAGGTCAGCGGCCCTAAGCTTCCTCAATCTTTCCATGGAAGCGAAGAGCCTCATTGTCGACCAGTTGAACCATTTTGCTCCTGCACTATGTTTCCAACTGCATCAAGACGAAGGCGCTGGCAAAACCTTCACCAACCTACCCAATCGCGGCAAGGTGGTCTCGTATGCGGCTGTTTTCAAAGACAGCAAATATAGCGACGATAGCGCCAGCCCTTCAAATCACGGAGGGCTATATGGCCGAAGAATTTCCGAATCCTTCTGAACGGCTACCCAAGCTTAACCGCCGCAAATTGTTGGCCACAGCGGCAGGCATTGGGGCGGCTAGTTTTGTGCCGAGTGTTGCGCCTTCTGAAGCTGTTCTCGTTAGTTCGGGCAAAACAGTTTCAAAAACTTCCGCGCCCATTCTGAATCTTGGCGCTGCTACTGCCCGGCGTCTTTTGCAAATCCGGTTACGAAACGAACTGCGCCGTGAAGCAAAATTACCGCTGCTAAGGATTGTAAAGGAACTGCGGCAAATGAAAATGGCGGACGATAGCATGCAGTTTTCGGAAGCTTTCAGGCCATTCGCCGCGAAGCATTCCAAGGCAGTATGGGACGAAGTTTTAGAACCGCGTCGTGGGGCCCTTGGCGATCTGGAATGGAAACCGAGATGTTGGAGCGAAGGCGTCGGTTATCAAAGCGAAGTCTACAGAATTTTGCGGCAACGATTTGAAGGTGAGCGTTCGAAACTTTTGGCCGGAAGATTGGCACTTACCCCAACTCATTAGATTGTTGGGTTGCTGTTTGCCGCTTCATTCTTAGGAAGACCGCCCCTGCCACCCCGCACAGAAGAACGAAAATGCCGATGGCTACTTCAATAATCGTTGCTAGTCTTCGATTCTGAGCTTCCAATAATTGCTGCCCCTCTTTCCGTTGCTGATCTGCGTCTTCGACACGCCGCTTTTCCTCCTCTGGATCACCGCGGTATTGATCCTCTTTGGCTTGGGCTTGAGCATCTGATTGCGATTGCTGTTGTAAGCTTGGCTGTGCAAGGACGGGTGAGTTAACAGGGCTTGAGTTTGCTTCAGCTCGATTTTCCGAGTTTGATGCAACTTGACGAGAGGGTTCAATCTTTGAATCGTCAATCGCCAAATACCGTAACACCCCTCTTCCGTTCTGATCGAAGGTTGCCACCCACAGAAATCCTGCGCCGCCAGCCAGCCGATAAACCGGAACGCCTGCTTTTGCGGAACGTTCTAGATCGCCAAGAAAGCTAACCAAAATGCCGGGATGACCGCCGCCCGATGCAACTACTGAAATCTCGTCTGAACTGAGCGGCTCAAGTTGGATTGCTCCCCATATTGCCATAACTGCGTTTGGAAGCCCTTGGCGCTGTGGCATTTGGATGATACGTGCCTCTCGGCCAAATTCGGATGACATACGGTTTATTTCGCTCTGAATACCGTTTGGGTCAAAGAAGGCCGGGTCGAAGTATGAATTGACGTAATATGCTGTTCCGTCTTGAGACTGCAAAATCGAATGAGAACGCGTAACCTCATTGCCACGCGTCGTGTGTTCCTCATTGCACGAAATGAAACCGGGAAACTCGTCGCTTGGACCGCATTGATATCGCTGATACGCCTGTTGGCCGAACCTAACCTGATCACCGAGGGCTAGGCCATCAACACGGTAAGGCGATGCTGCTACGAACCTAGGTTGGAGAATTTCTACAAGCTTATTGCGGGGGTCCTTGGCACTTAATGCAAAGGCTGGCGTGCCCAAGAAGAGCAAACAAACAAAAGCCGATGCGAGGCATTTCGACATTGCGACCACAGCCCAAACGGTCGGCGGGATTTGCGTTATCTTAGCGAAACGGGTGTGGCAGCGGCAATGGTTTAAGTGCAGCAAAGCCCAATCGTTGCTAACATTGATCCTAACAAATGCTGCCGAAGCGTGAGGGGCGGCAAGATGTGGACGGAAGAGGATGACAAAGAACTAGAATACGACAAATGGCACCGTTTCACGGCCAAGACGACGCGGGCTGAATATTTCAAAGTCCATCCGCTTCAGCGCGAAATATGGCCGAACTGGAGCGACGGTGTGCCAACGAAGCTGTGCCGACAATTAGGAAGCCCTGCGTTTGATCTTGGTGTGGTTAAGCACAGATATCGTCCTCACTACTATGACGCGGTGGATTTTCATTGGTGCCGATCATTCACGCTGCCGGATTTGACAAACAACACGCGCCTTCTTCCCGAACATGCAGGCGGCGTTTATCGCTTGTTTGCTGCGAACAAAACCATAGACCGGTGCTGTGGCAAAGACCCTACTGGAACATTGTATTTGGGATGTGCTGGAACAAAACGAAACTGGTCTAATCTTCGCACCCGCATTAAATCTCTAGTTGATAGAGACCATCACGCAATTAATCGCGTTAGTTTCAGTGACGTAAAACAAAAAGTGTTTCCATGGGATTCGCTTGCGGTCCAATGGGATATGGGGGAAAGAAAGAACTACAAAGGCGAACCCGAGTCTGCCGCGATATTGGGCGAGACCTGCCTGTTGGCCTGCTATCACGATTCCTTTGGTGAATACCCGCCATGGAACCAAAAGGGCTAGACGACGCACCTAATCGAACCATGATGCAATCAATCGAGGCTGTTCGGGCAAGTTACCGTCCTAAGCGCGTCACGACGCTTTTTGTTGGCGAGTCCGCACCCAACAGCGGCACATTTTTCTATCTCGGCAACACTGCGTTGGCGCAACAAATGGACCACGCGATGGAAGCAGCCTGCTTGACTGGAACAGGCGATTTCCGTGAACGCTTCAAGGCATATGGCTGGTATCTCGATGACCTTGTGCTGACGCCGGTAAATCAAATGCCGAGTGCGGAACGTAAGAAGACCTGTCGGGAAGCGCAGAAATCGCTTGCAGGCAGAATTGCAGAATATCAGCCGCAAGCAATTGTATCTCTGTTGCTTAGTATTAAGGAAATTGTGGAAGCTGCGGCAGACGAGGCTGGTAGCAGTGCGCCTCGATTTGCCGTTCCTTTTCCCGGCAATGGTCAGCAAGGTCGTTTCCAAAAAGCAATGGCACAAATAATTCAACATCTTCCAAGGGAATCAGGTTGAATTTTGATTTTAATAAAAGTAGCTTGCGAAGCGTCTCACAAGATTCCGCGCTTTCTTTTGCACGTACTTCCAGCTACAAACCGCTTCCCTCAAATAAAGGATTATCAGATGGCCAAGAAATTGAAGCGCCGCGCGTGGACGAAAGCAGATATTCGCACGTTGAAAGCACTCGCAAAAAAGAAAACACACGCGTCAAGCATCGCTCGGGTTTTGAAGCGGACGGAAGGTGCAACGCGTCAGAAATCCGTCAGTATGGGATTGTCGCTGGATTCGCGGGGCTAAGGGTTTTCAGAAAAAATGGCCGGATAGTAAGCCCCTAGCCACGCTATCAACTTGAGTCACGTCATGTCCGTTATGCGGCTCAGTACGGACTCAACTCGGACATCGCGCCACTTCCGAAAAGGGCCATTAGCCGACATCAGCTCTCATTGGATTAGATCGTCGGCGATTGCGACAACACCAGATGGAACGGTAAGCCCGAGAGCCTTCGCAGTTTTTAGATTGATGACGAACTCGAACTTAGTGGGTTGTTCGACCGGTAAGTCGGCCGCATTGGCACCCTTCAAAATTCGATCCACGTAAATAGCTGCACGACGGAACAGGTCATCAAGGACCGGGCCATAGGACATAAGTGCTCCTTCTTCAGGCCACCGCCTCAATTCGTGGATCGTTCCAAGCCGTGCCTCCGATGTCAGCTTTAGAAGCTGCACCCTCGCACTAAAGAAGAACGGATCCTCGACTACATACACCGCCTGAGCCCCAACTCGGCGTATGTCCGCGAAGGTCTGATCGAGTTCGTCGTTTGTTTGTACACTCTCAAAGGTGAGCGTTATCGAAAGTAACGGTGCGATGGCTTTTAGTTCCTTGATCACCTGATGATGAAACGGATGGTCAGGGTTCCACAGGACCGCAACGCGAGTGAGCCCGGGAACGATGTCCTTGAGCATTTGAAGCCGTTTGGAGTTGAGATCGGATGTCATCACCGACAGACCGGTGACGTTTCCGCCAGGCCGCGCTAGGCTCTTGACCAGTCCTGATCCAACAGGATCGGAAACCAAGGCCATCACAATCGGGATCGTGGACGTGGCTCGCATCGCTGCCTCGGTCCCGACCGTACTGTCCATGACCATCACATGGACTTTGTTGCGAACCAAATCAGCGACGAGATCTGGTACTCGGTCATAATCGCCATGAGCTAGTCGCCATTCGATCACGCGATCGCGCCCAATCGAATACCCGGCATCTCGAATGCCTTGCAGGAAACTTTGCGCGGGCTTGCTCTCGCGCGTTAGGCCGACAAGCAGGAAACCAATACGCCTTGGCGAAGCCGCCTGCTGCGCGTGCGCGGCGCGCGGCCACATAGCTGCGGCGCCGACAAGCCTGATGAAATCTCGCCGCTGCATGTGCCCTCCGTGAGGACCACGCCTCCTGCAATGGCTAAAGCCTAGCATTTTGCGACCGAGGGGCGAGTGGGAAATGGCACACAACCGGCCTCAGAAAGCCGATCAGGCTGATCTCCTTTTTGACGGCATGTTTGTAAGGCAGTGACCCGCGTCGTCGCCGCTCGATGTCTCAGATGGGTCACACGCGGACATCCCAGCTTCCGATTTCGACTTCCGCTTTTGGGGGAAAAGGAGACATCCCCTAAACGTCCGCCGACTTCCGAGTCTGACCCAAGTCGGAAGTCGGACACTCCATTTTGCTGTGACGCACAACGCCGCTCAATGCTGTGGTAGGGTATGGTCCTCCGGCGGAACTGGAGGGCAAGGTGAGACGGCGTGGCACCGCAAGCCGTAAAACAGTGAAAGCAGGGCGTCGCAAAACCACTAAGGTGAAGCCGACCAGCGTGCCGATGGCTGCGCGCCGCAGTCATTCGTCCGTTGTCGATCTGCAAGAAAAACTCAGGCGCCAAGCACGCGAACTTGACGAGGCGCGGGAAGAGCGGGCGGCGAACGCAGAGGTGCTGCGCCTCATCAGCTCATCGCCAGGCGAGTTGGAGCCGGTCTTTCAAAGCATACTGCAAAATGCGACACGCATCTGCGAGGCTAAATTCGGGACACTCTATCTCCGCGACGCCGATGCTTTTCGCGTGGTGGCCATGCACAACACCCCGCCCGCTTACGCCGAAGCACGCCAACGCGAGCCGTTGGTCCGACCGCCACTGGATAGCACTTTGGGGCGCGTGTCTGCCAGCAAACAGGTGGTCCACATCACCGACGTCAGGGAGGTACAATCCTACATCGAACGCAATCCATTTGTGGTTGCTGGCGTCGAACTCGGGGGCTATCGGACCGTACTCGGCGTACCGATGCTTAAGCAGGACGCTCTGATCGGCGTCGTCTGCATTTATCGTCAAGAGGTCCGTCCCTTTACCGACAAGCAGATCGCGCTTGTTCAAAACTTCGCCGCCCAAGCCGTCATCGCCATCGAGAATACACGGCTGCTCAACGAATTACGTCAATCATTGGAGCAGCAGACGGCGACGTCGGACGTGTTGCGCGTCATCAGCTCTTCGCCAGGCGAGCTTGAGCCAGTTTTCCAGGCGATGCTGGAGAACGCGGTGCGCATTTGTGAAGCTAATTTCGGCGCGCTGTTTATCGCCGAAGGCGATAAGTACCGCACAGCCGCTGGGCACAATATGCCATCCGCGTTTCTGGAAGAAAGACAACGCACACCGATGGTGAGCATGACCGGCGACACAGCGCTCGCACGTGTGGCGAGGACGAAGCAGCCGGCACAGATTCTCGATGTTGCCGAAGATCCGGCCTACCGGTCCGACCCACAACGCGTAAGCTTCGTCAGCCAGACCGGCGCGCGCACCGTGGTTTGCGTGCCCATGCTCAAGGACGATGAGCTTGTTGGTGCCGTTGCAATCTATCGGCAAGAGGTCCGGCCATTCGCCGATAAGCAGATTGAGCTTCTGACAAATTTTGCCAATCAGGCCGTCATCGCCATCGAAAATACGCGGCTGCTCAATGAGCTGCGGCAATCATTGCAGCAACAGACCGCGACCGCTGACGTGCTCAAGGTCATCAGCCGTTCCACGTTTGACTTGCAGACCGTCCTGCAAACGCTTGTCGAATCGGCTGCCCGGCTGTGTGAGGCCGATAAGGCGACCATTACCCGGCAAAGAGGCAACGCTTTCTATCGTGCCGAATCGTACGGCTTCTCAGCCGAATTCATGAATTACGTAAAAGATATTCCTATCCAACCCGAACGGGGTTCGGCGTCCGGCCGCGCGCTGCTTGAAGGTCGGGTTATCCATGTCGCCGATGTAAAGGCTGATCCGGAATATACCTGGGTAGAGGCGCAGAAATTGGGAGATTACCGCACGCTTCTTAGCGTTCCCATGCTCCGTGACGGAGTGCCGATTGGGGTGCTCGTTTTGACGCGCTCGGAGGTGCGGCCGTTCACCGAGAAGCAGATTGAGCTGGTCTCGACGTTCGCCGACCAGGCTGCGATTGCGATCGAGAATGTGCGGCTGTTCGACGAAATCCAGGACAAGAGTCGGCAGCTTGCCGAAGCGAGCCAGCACAAGTCGCAATTTCTTGCCAATATGAGCCATGAGCTGCGCACGCCGCTCAACGCCATCCTAGGCTATTCCGAACTGATGGCGGACGGCGCTTACGGTGAGCCATCTGAGAAGATGCTGGGCGTGCTCAAACGGCTTGAGAGCAACGGCAAACACCTGCTTGGACTCATCAATGACGTGCTCGATCTGTCCAAGATTGAGGCCGGCCAACTCGTGCTCGAACTCTCCGATTACTCCGTTCAGGATATTGCTCAGACCGTCCGCAGCACGCTTGAGCCGCTGGCGGCCGACAAGAAGCTCGCGTTCAAGGTCGAGGTGGCTCCCAAGCTGCCACCTGGCCGCGGCGATGGGCGCCGCCTGACGCAGGTCCTGATCAACCTCGTTGGCAACGCCATCAAGTTCACCGATACGGGCGAAGTAGTCATCAAGGCCGCGGCAAGCGATAGGTCATTCCACTTATCGGTGTGCGACACCGGACCTGGTATCTCCGCTGCCGATCAGGCCAAGCTTTTTCAGGAGTTCCAACAGGCCGACAATGCGATCACGCGCAAGAAGGGCGGCACCGGCTTGGGGCTTGCCATATCGAAACGCATTATCGAGATGCACGGGGGCAAAATCTGGGTTGAGTCACAGCTTGGCCAAGGCTCGACGTTTGCCTTTACGCTTCCCGTTGTCGTCGAGCAGCAGGCGGAGCCGGCATGAGCAAGCGCATTCTGGTGGTGGAGGATCAGCCGGATAATCGCCAAATCATCCGCGATATGCTCGCCGCGACCGACTATCAAATCACCGAGGCTGAGAACGGTGAGGAGGCGCTCGCGGCGATCGCAAAGCAACGGCCCGATCTCATATTGATGGATATCCAGCTGCCGATCATGGACGGCTACACCGCCACGCGCCGGATTAAAGCTGATCCTGCGTTGCGATCGATTCCGATCATCGCAGTCACGTCTTATGCGCTCAGCGGCGAAGAGAAGAAGGCGCGCGCATCCGGCTGTGATGATTACGTGCCGAAGCCTTTCAGCCCACGTCAACTACTGGCGAAAATCCGGCAGTACATGGCTCAATAGATCGAGATCGATTGTTGCAGCGCACTTAGTCGCCTTTTGGCCCAAATGCGAAGTGCCGCGACGTCCGACATGAGTCCGTTATTGGAGGCTGAACGGACGTGACGCGGACATCAAATTTCGTCGGCTTTTGACCCCAAGCCGACCTTGTCCTGGCACGCGGCGAAGGGTTCGATGGTGAGAGGAGCCCGATGCGCTCGTCTCATCATCGCGATGACCCGAGACATCGCTACCGCAATTGAAAATGCTCCACCCGCCCTTCCTGAACATGATCGAGCCCACAGTCCTGACATGATCTGGTATGTCTTGAGGAACATTGGCGTGGCCCGGAGGCTCCGAGGAGGACCCACATGAAGCGGCGCGAATTCATCGCTCTTCTCGGTGATCCAATGATCAGCCGGCGCGCGTTCCTCGGCACGCTCACTGGTGACGCAGAGACCTGATCTCGGCAGATATGACCCGTTAGCGACATAGGCAGTTCAAGATTTTGTAGCGCAAATTGATCGCATCATGCGCATACTGCACGTTCGATTGGCCGTGCCACGACGAAGCTCGGCGCCGACACCGATGCGATAACTAGAACCTATCTCAAAATTGCCTGAAGAGGATAACGAGGCAAGCGAGCTGGACAAAGCCGAGGAAGTTCTGGGTGTGGTACTCCAACCGGACGAGAATACGGCGTTGCCATTGTAGCCACGCGAAGAAGCGTTCGACGAGCCAGCGCCGCATGTAACGGCTTAACCGCCGTCGATCTTGAGTGGGCGGCTTGCTGCGGTTGGAACGGTGCGGCGCGATCATCTCGATGCCATCTTGTCG
>Ga0073928_10011822_pt1 | contig 10123 bp, 6 predicted proteins | sample PaiPotPPA55metaG_FD_76969 | JGI IMG/M metagenome (GOLD analysis project Ga0073928, IMG submission 76969) | Iron sulfur acid spring bacterial and archeal communities from Banff, Canada, to study Microbial Dark Matter (Phase II) - Paint Pots PPA... ... | reverse complement strand
TTTATCGGCAAAACCGAGGAACAACTCACCGACGCCGACGTCCCCTACGAAGTCGGCGTGGCCTACTATCGCGAAATTGCCCGCGGGCAGATCAGCGGCCACACCAACGGCCGCCTCAAACTCCTTTTTCACCGCGAGACGCTCGAACTCCTCGGCGTGCACATCTTTGGCGAAGACGCCGCCGAACTTCTGCACATCGGACAGGCGGTGTTCACCTTGAAAGGCAAAGACACTTATTTCATTAACACCGTGTTCAACTATCCGACCCTCGCCGAATGCTACAAAACCGCGGCCTTCAACGGCCTGAACCGCCTCAGCTAGATTTTCTGGCGGAATCCGATCGGCAAGGAGCCGCGCACGGGCAAGCGAGGCGATGCGGTATCTGTCGAGTTTTCACCGGCGGTGGCACAGTCTGCACCGAGTTTTCTTGCCAGCGCGGCGCACACGCTACTTCGTGCCATGAAGTACATTTCGGCAAACTCGGCCACCGGCTACGTCCTTGCAGGACTGTCTTCCATTGCCTTGTCCTCTTGTTGCAGCTGCGCGGGAGGGCGGCTCCCCCGTACGTAACGCGACATCGCTTGTTCTAGCTCCGGGCGCGCAATGGGCTTCGAAATGTAATCGTCCATACCGGCATTGATGCACTTCTCCCGGTCACCTTGCATGGCATTGGCGGTCACCGCGATGATCACCTGGTGGACCTTGCCAGATTCCTTACGGCGAATGGCCAGTGTGGCCTCGAAACCGTCCATTACAGGCATTTGGCAATCCATAAAGACAATGTCAAACGGGAAAGTCTCGATCATCTCAACGGCTTCTTTTCCGTTGCCCGCGACATCCACGCGGCAGCCCAACTTTTCCAGAAGCCGTTTGGCCAGTTTTTGATTGACGGCATTGTCTTCGACGACAAGTACGCGGGGAGACGTGACTCTGGTCGCTGACGCCGGCTCACTTGGCCGACGAAGATCGGCTTCCGCCAAGACATGTCGCGTCAAGAATGGCACGGGGGAGGATGCTTTGTGAGACATCCACAGTGCAGAGATGGCGTCCAGAATCTGATGAGAACGCGCGGGTTTTGTGAAGTAAGCGGCAAAGCCCGCCTCCTTCATGCGCTGCCCGTCGCCGCGCAACCCAACGGAAGTCAGCATTATCAGAATTGTGCTCTGCAGGGATGGATCAGCCTTGATGGCCATAGCCAGGCATTCTCCGTTCATGCCGGGCATTTCCTGATCCAACACGGCCAAGTGATAAGCCTCGCCCGCTGCCCGTGCAGCTCGAAGCTTTGCCAATGCCGATTCCCCCGACGGCGCCGAATCATTGCGCACCTTGTTGTGCGCCAACATTTCCGACAGGACGACACAATTCGTGGGATTGTCGTCCACGATCAAAACACGAATGTCTTTGAGATCGTCGCCGCATGGGAGTTCAATCGGGGCGCCAGTTTGTAGCGGGAGCGGCAGCGAAAACCAAAAGGTCGAACCTGCCCCCGGGCGAGAAGATACGCCCATCTCACCTCCCATCAACTCCGTTAGCCGCTTCGAAATGGAGAGGCCGAGTCCTGTTCCTCCAAACCTGCGGGTCGTAGAAGCGTCCGCTTGCGTGAAATCTTCGAAAATCAGACCAATCTTGTCCTGGGGAATGCCAATGCCGGTGTCCTCAACGGAAATGTGAAAACGCGCCATCTCCGCGGATTGTTCTTTGCAGGAAACGCTCAGACAGATGTGGCCTTTTTCGGTGAACTTGACGGCGTTCCCCGCGAGGTTGACAAGAATCTGCCGAATTCGGCCCGGATCTCCGATCACTCTGGTAGGCGCGTTAGGGGAATAGCGCATGATAAGTTCCAGACCCTTGTCCGCACAGCGACGCATGAAGATGTCCGAAATGTCCTCGAGCTCCCGATTCAGATCAAAAGGAATAGGCTCGATAGTCAGCTTTCCTGCTTCAATCTTTGAAAAATCCAGAATGTCATTGATGAGCGTGAGAAGCGATTCCCCTGAGGTTCGCAACATGCCCAGGTATTCTTGCTGCTCGTGGTCGAGTTCCGTGTCCAGTAGTAGATTGGCCATCCCCAGTACGCCATTCATCGGCGTGCGAATCTCATGACTCATGGAAGCGAGAAATTCGCTCTTGGCCCGGTTGGCCGTTTCTGCGGCCTGCCGGCTTCGAAGTGTTTCGGCTTCTGCTTGCTTGCGCTGGGTGACGTCCCAGCCGATACCCATGATCCCGATCACTTGGCCGGCGCTGTCCCGCAAGGGCACCTTTGAAGTACTCGTCCACATGGCATGACCCGCGGCATCGGCGGAAGGTTCTTCTTTGTTCAGCAGCGGCAGGTTGGACTTCATGATCGCCTGCTCGTCGGCAAAGAAGGTGGCGGCCAGTTCCTTTGGGAAAAAATCAAAATCGGTCTTGCCAATCAGATCCTTCGATGATCTTCCCAAGAGTTTGCCGAGGGCTTGATTGGCTATCAGGAATCTGCTCGCGCCGTCCTTCACATACATGTAATCGGGCACGCTGTCGATTAACAAACGGAGCATTTCACGTTCCTGCAGAAGTTTTTCCTCCACGCGTGCTTGCGATTGCAACAACCGGGAATACTTTCGCACCAGAGAGTAAACGACCAATGCGAACGCAATCGCGGGAACTCCAATGTTTTCTGTATGCTTCAACCAGGTGCGGAGATGGGGGAACGTGACCCATGTCGCGAGCTGAAACACCGTTGTCGCCAGCGCCACAGCAAGGGCTGATTTCCAGGGCATTCCAGACGGCAGCCTCTGGCCCAATGTAGCAGCCCGGTGTCTAGACTCTTTCTCGCCTTTATTGTGAAATTCTTCTTCCATGAGCTCTACGATAGAGACCGTGTCGGCGCACCACGACGACAGCCGACAGCGGCAGACGCTGCGCGCAGACTGAGAGTTTGTGGCGTCTCGGAAGACGCAAGGAAGGGTTTAAGAAGTGTACCAAGAATCCAGAGAGACAGCGAGCACCTTTCTAGCCGGGGCCGGTACTGTTAGAAAATCACATTCCGATGCTGGCAACCGTCAAAGACAGTGTTTTTAAAGGGAAAATGGCGCGCCGGGAGTGACGCATTGGCGAGCCGAAGATCACACCCAGATTGAGTTCCAAGAGATTCTTAGTGGCCACCATCAGTAATTTACCGACGTGACCTGGTGGAGATCGTTCGCACGCTGTTGAATATCTGAAAGCTTCGCGTGTACCCCTGGTTGCCCTCGGGTCCGATGTCGTGACGCCGCGTAACGTGGCTTTAGAAGAGCCTAGAATCTCAAAGCGATATCGCATAACGCTCGCAGTCGAAGTACGCGTGGTCAATGATTTTGTCGACGCCGAAATACAAGCGAACGATGACGACCGTTTACGTGCAATGTATACGGGCGCCCGCAGAGTGAAACGGAACGAGTAGCATGGAGTGCCCGGGCGAGTTCGTCGGCGTCGCAACAAGCGAGCACCCGTAGCCAACAGCACAAAATAGGTTGCGAATCGGCTTGCATTCGCATTGGGTTCAGGTACAGTGAAATCACCCCCTTCCTTGAAGCTGTGATTTGTCTGCTTGTTTTACTTCCAAGCTCCGAATTCGGTTTGGGCAGTTCAGCCCAAATAGGCACGCGGACCGCAGCCTTATAGCCATCATTCCCTGATGCTACACCGCACCTTTCGGCGGCGGATAGCGAGTCCGGGAGCAAATTGTTAGGAATACACTGGTGACCAAACCCGGCATGGTCGGCGAACTTTTGATACGGTCAGGAGTCATTGACTCCGATGGTCTCCACCGTGCTCAAGAAACGCAGTCGAAGACCGGTGTTTCTCTTGGCAAGGCCCTTGCGGACCTGGGCCTGGCCAGTGAAGATGCGGTGTCCGCTGCCATCGCGGCAGGATTGCAGCTTGAATGTTTGGGCCCGGAGATGTCTGAAATCCAAACGGAGATCGGTGCCCTTCTTCCGGCTAACTTCTGTCATAAGCACTTGGTTGTACCCCTGAGCCTAAAGGGTAACTCGCTTCGACTGGCCATGGCTGATCCATTGGATTATTCCTCAATTCAAGATGTCATGTTTCGAACCAGCAAACAGGTAGTTCCGGTGGTAGCCAGCCAGACCTCCATTATTACCTTGCTGAATCTGTTTCCTTCCGAAACCGTCGAAGGTCAGGAGACGTACGAGAATTTGACCGGCGCTATTCCGGAAGTTGAGGTGGTGGTTGCTGAAGATGCCGAGGAGGTTGTGGACGCGGCCAAGCTGACGAAAGACACTAAACTTGCTCCGGTTATCCGCCTTGTCAATCTAATGTTGAGCGGCGCCGCAAAGGCGGGTGCCAGCGACATTCACGTCGAGCCCAAGGAAAAAAATCTGTTGGTTCGCCAGCGGGTGGACGGCCTTCTTCAGGATGTCTTCAAAATCCCCAAACATCTTCAAGATGCCACCATCTCCCGCCTGAAGATAATCTCCGGGATGGATATCTCGGATCGTCGACGCCCTCAGGATGGCAGGAGCCAGCTGCGACTTGAAGGCAAACGCATTGATCTTCGTGTGTCAACATTGCCCACTCAGTTTGGCGAGAAGGTAGTCATCCGCCTTCTCGATCAGAGAAGGGCAGTGATGCCGATGGACAATATCGACCTCACTGCGGAAAACCTCCGGATACTTCAACTATTGCTGTTGCGGCCACAAGGAATGATTCTGGTGACCGGCCCGACGGGAAGCGGAAAGAGTTCGACACTCTACACAGCTCTCAATTCGGTCAAGTCGCCCACAACGAACATTATTACCGTTGAGGACCCTATCGAATACCAACTGGATGGCGTAAACCAGGTGCAAATCAACACGAAAGCGGGTGTGACCTTCGCGAAAGGTTTGCGATCGATTCTGCGACAGGACCCGAACATAATTTTGGTGGGAGAGATCCGAGACCAGGAAACCGCCGGCATCGCGCTGGAAGCGGCACAAACGGGTCACTTATTGTTGAGCACCCTGCACACCAACGACGCTCCGGCGACGGTGAGCCGTTTGTTCGACTTAGGAATCGAGCCGTTTCTTGTGGCTTCCGCCCTCATCGGGATTCTGGCGCAACGGTTGGTTCAAAGGAATTGTCCTTATTGTGCCGCTCCGAGACCTCCCAGCGCGGAAGCAATCCAGAAGCTTGGCGGATTGGAACGGTTGCCACCCGGAGCCAAATGGCTGGCCGGACGCGGCTGCGAAAAGTGCATGCAAGTGGGATTCAAAGGACGTTTGGCGATCCATGAGTTATTGCAAGTAAACGATGAGCTGCGCGGGCTCATAACCGCTCGAGCGCCCGAGCATGAGCTTCGAAGGGCGGCCCGCGCAGCGGGGATGCGTACCCTCATTGAAGATGCAATTTCCAAGGCTGCTCAAGGTCTAACCACTCTCGAAGCAATTCTGCAGGTAGTGTCGCCCGATGACGCGGCCGCACCCGTAGGAGTGGTCGCAGCAGTAGGCGCTTCCGTTCCAGCGCATCGAGAGAAAGAACCAGATAGAGGAACGGGTAGTAGTGTGGGGAGCACCGAAAACGCCGTAGTAGAGCGCTCTGGCGAAAGGGAACGCGTACTCATCGTCGAAGACGACCGAACGGTCACATCCGTGGTGAAATATTTCTTGGAGTTGGAAGGTTTTGAGGTCGTCGTCGCCAAGGATGGGCTCACTGGTTTAGAGGAAGCGAAGCGCGAAGTCCCCGATATTATTGTGACCGACTGCAACATGCCCGGCATGGACGGAGTGGCCCTGGTAGGGGCACTCCGCGGCGACGCGCGGACCCAAGACATCGCCATCCTGATGCTCACTTCCGGGGACAGTGGCGACGGCGAGACCCGCGCATTGGCTGCCGGTGCCGACGACTACATTCTCAAGCCGGTCGAGCCCCGCCGACTTGTGGCTCGCGTTAAGGCCCTGCTAGCGCGCTCAAAGAGACGGCAGCTCGCGGGCCCGAAATGAGCGCAGCATGACCCCGCTCGTTGTGGAGAAGAAAGCCCTTCTCGAGAGCCTGGAGAATGATGCCGAGTTTCTCAAAACGGTCATCGGAATATTTCTGGCCGATTGCCCAGGGATGTTGGCGTCCATCAGAGCCGGAGTTGGCGCGCACGACCCTCACAAAGTCATGAACGCGTCCCACGCCTTGAAAGGGTCTGTAAGCGTCTTTGGCGCGAAAAGTGCCGTTGAGGCCGCGCAGACTCTCGAATCCATGGGGAAACAAGAGAACCTGGAAGGGGTCAACGAAGCCCTTTGCATGCTCGAGCAAGAGATGGCCCTCGTCTTGTTCGCCCTCGAAGAAATTGCCAAGGAAGCTGTCTGAAGGTCGTCTGGGTCGGGGTGACTGGTCTGATTTATGATTTCGCGCGTTCGACCAGCTTCCGACGGCGCGTCCAATGCAGCGGCATCAAGTGCGGACTCTTGAGACGACGTGTGAGCCTCTTCACCTTGGTCAGGGGGCCGCCCAAGAGTCTCCTAAACTCCTACAGGAATCGGGAGGACCGCCTCGATGGCGGAAAAAAGATCCTCGGCCCGGAGCGGTTTTGAGATGTACCCGTCCATCCCTGAATCAAGACAGCGGTCTTTGTCCCCTGCCATCGCGTGAGCCGTCATCGCTATGATCGGAACATGCTTTCCACTCTTCAATTCGACATTGCGAATAGCAGCTGTGGCCTGTAGACCATCCATTTCGGGCATCTGAACGTCCATTAAAACGAGATCTGGAGTCTGTTTCTCCAGTGCTTCGAGGGCCTCCCTGCCGTTTCCCGCTACGGTCACCTCATGTCCTCTCTTCTCCAGCAATCGGGTCGCCACTGCTTGGTTCACTCGATTGTCTTCGACGAGCAGAATTCTCAGCCGGCCGCGGCTCTCACGCAGCGAATGAATCGTAACGATAGAGGGATTCACCTCGCTGATGGCTTGTGCCCCGAGAACTACTTTGACGGCTTGGAGAAGGTCCGACCGCTTGATTGGTTTGGTCAGGTAGGCCTTGATGCCCAATTCCCGGCAGCGAGCCGCATCTCCCCGGAGACCTGCCGAGGTCAGCATGATGATGACTGATCCGGCGAGCCGTGCATCTAGTTTAACTCTTTCAGCAACACTAAATCCGTCCATCCCCGGCATCTGCGCGTCCAGAAGAATCAGTGCAAATGGAGTTCCTCGATTACAGGCCCGCTCACGAAGGGTAAGAGCTTCCGGGCCGCCTTCAGTGAGTGTCGGCTCCATTTGCCAGACGAGGACGATCTCCTGGAGTATGCGCCGGTTGGTGGCGTTATCGTCGACAATCAAAACGGGAAGACCTCGAAGCGTCTCTACACCGGCCGGCTCATACTTTCTGCTTGAAATCTTCTGCATTCGGAATCGCACTGTGAAGTGAAACGTACTGCCGCGGCCAATGTCACTTTCCACCCAGATCTTTCCGCCCATCAAGTTCACCAGCCGGGACGAAATCGCCAGACCTAAACCAGTTCCGCCATATTTTCGCGTCATCGAATTGTCTGCCTGCGTGAATGCTTCAAAGATGCTCTGCTGTTTTGACAAGGGGATGCCGACCCCCGTATCCCTAACGGAAAAATGCAGTAGTACTTCGTCCTCTGATTCTTCCTGGACTTCAACGTGGACTACGACTTCGCCTTCCGCAGTGAATTTTATGGCGTTTCCAACCAGATTTACTACAATCTGGCGAATACGGGTGGGATCGCCCTGAAGACCGTCCGGCACTTCGGGCAGAACCTGGCAAGCCAGCTCGAGTCCCTTTTGTTGCGCACGCAAGCCGAGGACTTTAATGGTGTCGTCCAGGGTGTCGCGCAGCAGAAAGTCGATCGTTTCGAAATCCAGTTTTCCCGCCTCGATCTTGGAGAAGTCCAGAATGTCGTTGAGCAGCGATAGCAGGGAATCCGCAGAGCTTTTCACCATCCCCAAAAACTCGCGCTGTTCCTGGGTGAGCTCAGTCTCCAACGCAAGATCCGTCATGCCGATAATCCCGTTCATCGGCGTGCGAATTTCATGGCTCATGTTTGCAAGAAAATCGCTCTTGGACCGATTCGCTGCTTCCGCAACCTCTTTGGCTTCGCGAAGGTCTTGTTCGAATCGCTTGCGTTCACTGAGATCGCGCACAAACGCCGAGAAGTGGTGTAATCCATCATGGCGCATGGCGGAGATTGTGATCTCGACAGGAATGTCACGCTTGTCTTGGCGCGATGCGGTTATCTCGAAACGCTTGTTGACAGCAGGACCCTGGCCGGATGCAAGGAGTTGCGCAATTTCTTGTTCGTAGGATTGTCGATAACGGGCGGGGATAATTGCTTCGGAAAGAACTCTTCCGTCGACCTGTGCCTGACTCCACCCAAAAGCTCTTTCCGCCTGTGCGTTCCAATCCACGATCCTTCCTTGGGCATCCATTCCAACAAAAGCGTCAAAGGATGTTTCAAGGATTTGTCGAAACCTTTTCTCGCGGGATTCGAGTTCCAAGGCTTGTGCGGAGAAGCGGCGATCAATCAATGACGTCACTACCGTTAGTCCAAGGACCATGAAAGTAACAACGATAATGCTAGTCGTGCCCAATGAAGATATGTTAAGGGCGTGAGACAGATCGCCATTGGGAAACGTGGAGGCCGTGAAGCTGGCCGCTGCCATTCCGGTATAGTGCATGGTGGGAACTGCAGCTCCCATAACGATCGCGCTTAAAGCCTTCCGCCAACCGCCCGATCTCGCTTCTCCTCGAAAGTGAAATGTCAACCATAGAGCGACGAAAGAAATCACTATCGCCAAAAGGACTGAAGTTGTTACAAGCCCCCGAGAATAGTGGCACATGGCGCGCAGCCGCATCGCAGCCATCCCGATGTAATGCATCCCTGCGATGGCGCTGCCCATGAATACGCTGCCAACTATGGCTCGAAAGAGGCCCATCCGCCTCCGGCTCACAACAAATAGCGCGATAGCCGATGCGAGAATGGCAGCCTGGAGTGAAGCCAAAACAGTCGGCCAGTCGTATTGGATCGGAATCGTCAGACGGAAGGCCAGCATTCCTATGTAGTGCATCGACCATATCCCGATTCCCATGGCCACGGCGCCCCCGCTCAACCACAGTGCGCGAATTCCACCGCGTGCCGAGGTTACTCTTCCCGCGAGGTCGAGAGCAGCGTAGGATGCGACCACCGCGATTACAACAGACAAGACCACAAGACGGTAATCATACGATCCGACCATCACGATCTCTGGCGAGGTCATAGCTGTGCCTTTCTTCGACGACAGGAACGCGGGAGACTCCCTTTGAGTCTCAACGGTTGTCTATAGATGATTCTCTGGCCGGCTATCGACTGTGAGAGGTAAATCCTGCACCAGAAGAATAATTTGGAAGGGATTCCATTCTGACATACCAATCATCCAAGTCAAGCGTGTCGGCCGCGTGTCGGCCACGAAGCCACGAATTCAGCCGCGGAACTTGTTTCACGTGGCGGTGGGGGACGACAATCTTTTAGGCGGCCACCACTGCAATTGGAGCCTTCGCCTGACGGCAGTCAAGGTGACCAACAAGGTAGCGCTGTACAACTTCATCTCCACCTTTAGCGGAACCCATTTCGTGACGCCGCGCGCGCTGACGGCGGAGCTGGGTTTTCATTTCTAGACAAATTGAAGGGAGCAAATTGGGCGCCTATGGAGAAGTCTCGACTGCCAACCGGATGGCGGAAACTAGAAAAACCGGAGGGAACGGAGCGTTCCTGAGTAAGCCTCCCGGGAAACGGGAGAAGCCTCAGCTTAAGTTTGTCGGAGTTCGAGAGTGGCCGGCGGAATCGTCTATTTCGCAGCTTTTCCGGACGAGCACCTGGCTGCAGATGGCGTTCGACAGCTGCTTCAGCGAGTCTGGCGTGACCGCACAGGAAGCGGCAGTCCTCCTCCATTGTGCGGAACACGGCCAAACTTCAGCGGGACAGCTGGCAAAGGCCGTGGGCTGAGACTGAGGGAAATCTTGATGTTGATCGAGGAGCGGCCCCGGTCCTATGGCGACCAAGGCGGGCTGACTATAAAGCTTACGTCCTCGGTCCAAAGCACCGCCTTGTCCCAAGGATTTGTGCCGTCGCCATCGCTGGCGACATAAACCTTGCCGTAGTAGTGGCGAATGTATTTCGTTG
>Ga0073928_10011821_pt1 | contig 10124 bp, 6 predicted proteins | sample PaiPotPPA55metaG_FD_76969 | JGI IMG/M metagenome (GOLD analysis project Ga0073928, IMG submission 76969) | Iron sulfur acid spring bacterial and archeal communities from Banff, Canada, to study Microbial Dark Matter (Phase II) - Paint Pots PPA... ... | reverse complement strand
GTTAATGACGTTGTTGACATTCGTGGCCATCGTCACCCCGGCCAGAGTGTTCGTGCCGGTGAAGGAATTCGTTCCATTCAGCAACGGAACGTTGGCCGACAGTTGGGAATCGGCGATGTTCCCGGTCACGTTGGCGGCAGTCGTCGCTGTGGTCGCATTGCCCGCCAGATTCGCCGTAATGGTGCCGGCGGAGAAGTTCCCGCTGGCGTCGCGCTGCACAATCGCGCTTGCGGTATTCGCGCTCGTAGCGGCATTGGCGGCATTGGCCCCGCCAGCCACATTCGCGGCTGTCACGCCGCCAACCGTCGAAACCACCGTTGCGCTCTGCGTCCCCGTCACGTCGCCCAATAGCGGGCCGGAGAAGTTGTTGGCCGTCTCGGCGGTCGTGGCCGAGGTCGCGTTGCTTGCTGTCGTCGCGGTCAGGGCACTCCCGGCACTGGCGGAAAAAATCGCATACGGTGTCGGCAATATCGGCTGTCGCGGCGACAGTGTCGTGAAGCTGCCGCTGCCGTTCGTCCGCGCGGCGAGTTCCAGCCAGTAATTGCTGCCCGTGAATACTCCGCCGCCAAAATCAATCATCGTAGTGAACACGCCATTGCTCACGGCAATGGCGCTATTGGTGATTGGCCCGCCAACGGCCACGCCAGTGTTGTTGGTGCTGAACAACGCGAACGTAAGATCATAGCTGCCATTGGCCGGGCTGCCATTGTTCTGGAGCTGGCCTTGATAGGTGAACGCCGAGCCCTGGGCGAGCCCACAATGGGCGCCGCTGAACACGGCCAGGGCGACGAGGAGGTGTCCGAGGGAGGTTTTCATGCGCTTCTGATGATTCATGTTATTGATTTATTTCGAGTAAAGTTTCGCGTCTCTACTGCTTACAGACGAAGATCGGCGCAACTATTACAGGAATTTCTCCGCTCCTTTGCGGGCGTCATCCGCGCCGGCTACTTCGGCGCAGGTCGGAAACGAACATGCCGACTTCCGGCAAGCGGAGGATAGGAGGGCGCGAGAACGCCGATGAGGCCGCCAGCGAACAGCCAGCAAGCGGCGCGGTAGCCTTTGAAACGGGCGAGCAGCGCGTTCCAGAGGCATACGAAAATCAGGCCAGCCGGGGCGATGATTTCAGACGTACTCATAATGGCGAAGCTCGCGCGGGCAGCGGGAAAAGGAACCGCGGGTTTTGGCGCCCACACATTGTCCCTCGCCAAAACCCGCTTGCCGCTCACACGAGCGGAAAACTGGCCGCCACTAAGGGGCCAGCGGCAAGGCGCGGTAGAACTGCTGCGAGTTCGTGGGTGAGCCGTAATCGATATAAATGTAAGGCTGCGTGGCCAGCGTGACGTTCGTCCGAGTCGTCCAACTTGGCGGATTCAGCGAAGCCGTGGACTGCACGCTGTATTGCGCGCCGATGGGGCCATCAATGACAACGCCAGCGAACAGTTCCAATGAAACCAGGCCCAGGCTGGCGGTCTGGCTGGTGACACTGCCGAAACCGTTGCCAATGGTCACTGTATAGAGGCCCACGTTGGCGGCGGAGACATTCGTCAAGGTCAGTGTCGCGCTCGTGGCGCCCGCAATATTTGTCCCATCGAAGGCCCATTGATAAAGCAGCGGGTAGCCCGTGGCCGCGACGCTCAGTGTGGCTGTCCCTCCCACCGAAGTAGTCGTACTCATCGGTTCGCTGGCAATCGTCGGGGGAGCAACATCCTGGAGGACGTAGAGGTAATCGGAACTGGCGGAATAGGCCAAAACGTAAACACGGCCACGGTCCGCATCCACGGCTATGCTCCCTACGCTGGTGATGTTCGAACCAAGCGTGACGGTATCAAGAAGGGCGCCATTGGTCGCGCTCAACACGGCAACGAAATTCGATCCGCTCGCGCCGACGTAGATCCGCTTGGCAGCGGGATTTACGCCGATGTAACCGCTGGCGTCGAAGCCCAGCGGAACGGTGTGGAGAATTACCTCGGGATCCGGCGCGCCATTGATGATTTGCAGCGTAGTGCCGTTGGTCACGGCGTACAGATAATTGGACTTTGAGTTGACCCCAAGCACCGTTCCGAACTTGTTTATCGTCACTGCGAAGGTCGAAGGATTGACCCGCTTGGACACGCCGCTGGGATCGATGTAGAGGCGGTCCGTTACCGGGTTGACCTGAGTGGGGCCTTGGACCCCGCCGCTAGCGATGGGACTAGATTCGATCGCAAAAGTGTCCGCATTGACTGCATATACCGGATCATTACCTCCGCCGCATTGCGCTGCGACCCAGGCTCGGCGGTGTGGAGCGTCCACATTGACTCCGGTGGGACAGTCCCCCAGCGAGATGCTCGTCACCATGGTATTGCTGCTGCTCCAGACCGTGGCCGAACCCGAATAAACTTCGGCCGACCAGTAATTGTTGTTCGTCGGGTCCACGTCCACGCCGGTACCCGTGCCAACTCCAGTCTGGCTAAGGGTGGCGCCATCGACTTCGACAATTTGCTCGGCACCCGGATTGCTCCCGGAGAGATAGATTTTGTTCAAGGCCGGATTCACAGCAACGCCCCCCAATCCGCTGTGAATCGAAATGTTGGTGACGATCACTGCGCCGGGCGTCATATAAAAGTCATCCAAAGGCGCCGAGGCCATGGCCGCAGAATTCTCGCCATTCCCGGTGACCGTCAATGAGGTGATCCCTGGCCCGTTGAGCGTGTAAACATGATTTGTCTGCCCGGTATCGCTGTCGATGCAACAAACGCCCACCGAACCCACCGCAGTGGAGCCCACATATGCGGTCGCCGTCCAAATGGGCGTTTCCGTGCTCCCATTGATGGCGCAGCGCGTAAAACTGAGGCTTTGTAAAGGCGCATTGAATACCATAGTATAGTATACTCCGGGAGGAGAGCCGCCGACGCTTTGAATAAGGAAATTGGGAGGCGATGGCGCAAACACCACGCCGCTGCCATAGAAATTCGTATCACTGACGATATAGACGGATCCCGGGTTGCTGACGTTGGTCAAGGTAATCCCGAACGATGCGAGGTACGTGGTCGCGTCCATGCCAGCGCCGGCATGGACGCTGTCAAAGTTCATATAAATTGACTGCGCGTTCAGGCCGGCTGCAACGGACACGAGGCCCATTGCCACCGCGGCGCGCAAGACGGTTCTCAGACGCCTTCTCGTTGTTGAAGGCCCTGGCTCGGATGCCTGCCACTTGGCTGTATGCCGTGTTGGCATGACCTCCCTGGCCGGTGCCGAGGGGGAGTTCCGAAGATTTGTGTTCATGTTCTGCCTTTCTGGTAAGTTGTTCGTTTGTTGACTCTGCGCTTGTTCGTGGGACTTCTCGCTTCCTTCGAGTCGCCTCTACTCCTTAAAGACGGAAACGAACGAAACTATTACAGGGGATTTGCCGTGAACCAAAAATAGACCTTGTTGGCTGCGGGATTGACGACTGGTCCGCCCGCTCCGGTTTTGGTGTGAAGCGATATTACCTGTTGGGTCTCGTCCTGAACCTTGAACAAATAGGTGGAGCCGTCCGCCGTTATCTCTAACGCGTAGAGGGTGTTTCGGCTTGGGTCAACCGCAATTCCCTCGACGCCACGCAAGCCGGCCACTCCATGCAACACGATTATTCCTACGCTCCCGCCGTTCTTCGCGTCCAGTACCGCGATACTGTTGCTGGTTGAGTCGGGAACATAGATTCGATTCAGAACAGGATTAACGCCGATCCATTTATGGGAAACCGGGAACGGAAGTGTAATGTTGGTCAAGATCTGTTCGGATTCGGGCGCGCCATCGATGATTTGAAGAGAGCCTTCAGGCCCCAGCGCATACAATAGATTGGCGGAGCCATTCACGCCAATGACGTGTCCGAAGGCCGTTTTGGTTTGAACCAAGGTGGCAGGATCGACTCGTTCTGGCACATAGCTAACCGTGTGGTAAAACCGGCCTGTGGCCGTGTTTACCATGCTCGGACTGCCGTTAACGCCTCCGCAGTAGATTGGTCCATGGACGATTGCGTATGTATCGGCGTTGATAACCCACATCAAATCGCTGCCGCGACCGCACTGTGCTTCGACCCAGACCCGGCGGCGGTTCGAATCCAGCGTAACGGACGCCGGACAATCGCCGAGGAAGATGTTAGTCACCACCGAGCCGGATTGTCCCGCGCGAACAATGACGCTGTGGTTGAACAGGCTCGCGCTCCAACAATTGCCGTTTTTCGAGTCCACCGCCGGCCAGCAACCGGCGCCTAAAGCAGTTTGGGTCAGTGTCGCGCCATCCAAAGCCATCAGCGTCGGAACCGGCCCGGAATAATCGTAAGAGAGTCTGGACGCGACCTCGGTGGAGCGCGAGGAGGTGTTGGCCGGCTTCCGACTGCCCGTCATGAGGGCCAGGAGGACCGTGAGCGCCGCAACAGTAACGAGCAGGCTGATGGCGAGACTAGCCGTCACCGGGTACCGGCGGCACCAGTGCCATAGCTTTATTGCGCGACTGACAGGGCGTGCCGAAATCGGCCGCTCAGCCAAAAAGCGCTCCAATTCATTGGCCAATTCCTGCGCCGAGGCATAGCGGCGACGCGCATCCTTCTCCAAACACTTGAGACAAATCGTCTCGAGATCTCGCGGCAATTCCCCGTTGAGGCGGCGGGGTGGGACCGGTTCCGCGCCGAGCACGCGCGAAAGCGTTTCTTCCAGGTTCTTCCCGGCGAACGGCGGACGCGCAGTGAGCAGGAAATAGAGTATTGCTCCGAGCGAATAAACATCGCTTTGCGGCCCCGTTTTGCCTTCGCTAGGCCCCGCCTGTTCGGGAGGGATAAAGTTGGGCGTCCCCAGAACTTGCCCCGTTCGAGTCAGGTCCGAGTCCTGCGTCAGGCGCTTGGCCAGCCCAAAATCCGTCAAACGGGGGCGGTCGAACTTGTCGAGCAACACGTTGGAGGGCTTTAGGTCCCGGTGCAACACCCCGCGCTCGTGCGCATATTGAACCGCTTCGGCAATGGCCTTGACATACCCCGCCGCTCGCTTGCTTCCAATGGGTCCCGCCTTGACGATGGCATCCAGGCTCTCGCCTTCGATGTAATCCATCGAAAAATACGGCAGTCCATCGCATTCGCCAATTTCGTGAATCGCCACGATGTTCGGGTGTTGCAAGTGGGCGGCAGCCTCCGCTTCCGCCCGAAAGCGCCGCAACTCGACCTCGCCCGCGAGGCGGCCGGCGAGAATCATTTTCACCGCGACGAGACGATTGAGCTTGAGTTGGCGAGCTTTGAAAACAACTCCCATCCCGCCGCGGCCCAGTTCTTCGAGGAGTTCATGCCCGTCGAAATGGGTCGTTCCGTGTCCGGGAAGAGACGGCAGTCCGGCGGCTTCTGTGCCAGGAGCAAACGCCAGCGCGGCGATGCAGCCCGGGCATAGCCCGCCCAAACCCGCCCGCGGCGATTCAGCTCCGCATCGCGGACAAGCTCGCGTCTTTGGCAAATCGTTCATGCCGCTCACCGTGCCAGCGTCGCAAACAAGTGGCGCATTTCGTCTTCGAGTTCCTCGGGCCGGGCCAGAGTGTGCGCCACTTCCACGCGTACCAGTTCCCGGTACCTTTGGCGCAGGCGATGCACCGCGACGGCTGCCGCATTCGGAGTCATCCCCAGCCCGGCGGCAACAGCGGCGTACTCGCCGTGACCGGTGCCTTCTTCCAGAAACAGTTTCAACCCCTCGAAAACTTGCCCCTTGCCGCCGTCCGAGTATTCCTGGCGCACCTGCGCAAAGGCCCGTTCGAGCAGTGTGATGGCCCATCGCTTCTCGAACGCAGCTTCGGGTGAAGCGCTGGCCGCTGGCTCCTGCAAGTAAAGATTCTCCGCGGTTTCCTCATCCAGCGAGATCAGCGCCACCCCGCCGCCCCGCTTTGCGGCCCGGGCCCGCTCGCCCTGGTTCGCCAGGAAATGCTTCAGCGCCGCCAGGAGAAAGGAACGGAATTTGCCTTTCTCGGGACGAACGCTTTCGAGAAAATTCCTTTCCAACAGGCGGGCAAAGAATTCCTGGGTCAAGTCCTGCGCATCGTGCGGCGTGTGGCTCTGGCGACGGACATAAAAATACAGCGGATACCAATAGGCGCGGCAGAGCTTCTCCAGCGCCGCCGCGGCATCCGGCCCCACGTGGTTGCCCGCGCTCAAGACGACGCTCCAATGGGTCGTGGCGAACCATTCCCGCTGTGCGTCCATGGACCCCTCGCGTCGTCCTTCCGATGTCATGCGCTTGGCGCGGCTTGTTGCTCGTGCTCGCAGCAATTTCTATAGCCGATTCGAATGAAAGTCAAGACTCAAAGAACGTCCGCCTTGGGTCAGCCCCGCGTCCGGTAATCCGTGCTAGGCCAGCGCCCCGGCGAATCCCGATTTCGCCTGTCCGGCCGCGCCCAGCGAGCCCAGAATTGCCTCCGCCGCTGCCCGAGGATTTGCCGCCGCATAAATCGGGCGTCCAACCACCAGCCAGGTTGCGCCCGCCTCAAGCGCCTGCCTCGGCGTGAGAGTTCGCTTTTGGTCGTCCCCCTTCTCCGCGCCAGTGCGGATGCCCGGGACGACCAATTGCACGGAGGCAGGCAGCATCTGTCGAAGCGCTACAATCTCCAGCGGCGAACAGACCAGACCGCGCAGCCCGGCCCGCATGGCAAGCTCCGCCAGGCGCTCCACTTGCTTGCCGACATTGCCCCCGCACCCGATCTCGGAGAGCGTCTGGCCGTCCATGCTCGTCAGCACCGTGACCCCCAGAACGAGCGGCGCCGGGCGGCCCGCCGCCTTGGCCGTTTGCTGCGCCGATTCCTCGGCGGCGCGCATCATTTCCAAACCGCCTCCCACATGAACGGTCAACATCTCCACATCCAGCCTCGTCGCGGCCGACACTGCTTTGGCCACGGTGTTGGGAATGTCGTGGAACTTCAAATCAAGAAACACCGAGGCCCCGGTCGCGCGAACGCGCCGCACGATGTCCGGTCCGCTGCTGGTGAACAGCTCGCCGCCGATCTTGAAGGCGCCGACGACGGGGGCCAGTTGCTTCGCCAACTCCAATGCCGCCTCCGCGTCCGGCACATCCAACGCTGCGATAACAGGATTGCGCACGGGCGAATTGAACCGGAAAGCCGCGACTGCAACAAGATTTTTGGAGCGCCGAGAATTAGTCCTTGGGTAGCACAGGCGACCCGCCTGTGCCGTCCGGCGACCCGCCGGACGGAACTAAGGAAGTGCTTCAAGCCATTCGACAAGGCCCTTTCGCATAGGTGCTCCCCTCAGTTCCGGTCGGTCCCGACGCGTCGGGAACCGGGGGCGGGCGCGTTGCCCGCAACACCCATTTTTCGAACGCGCTCCGACGCAAAATGCGTGATTTTCACGCAATCGTTTTCTAGCTTGTGCGCGCATGAACGTGATTCGTCACACGGACGCCGATTTCTCCGCTCGACTGCGCGACTTGACCGCGCCGTCCAGCCTTTTCGATCGGGCCATCGAGGCCCGGGCGCGCGCCATCATCGAGGCCGTGCAGGCGCGCGGCGACGACGCGCTGCTGGAGTTCACCGAGCGGTTCGATGGCGCCAAACTCAGCGCCGCGCAATTGGCGGTGACGCAGGCCGAACTCATGACGGCATCGTTGCGGGCCGACGCATCGTTGCGCGCCGCCGTGGCCGAAGCGGAAAAAAACATCGCGGCCTTCGCCAGAAAATCCCGGCGCAAGAACTGGCAGATGCGAAACTCCCACGGCGCGACCGCGGGGGAGAAGTTCGACCCGTTCCAGCGAGTGGGCATTTACATTCCCGGCGGCCACGCCCCGCTGGTTTCGACGGCGTTGATGACCATCGTGCTCGCGCGCGTGGCGGGTTGTCCGGAAATCATCGTCTGCACGCCCTGCGGGAAGGATGGCAGCATCAATCCCGCGCTTCTCTTCGCGGCGCGCGCGGCGGGGGCCACGCAGATCTATCGTGTCGGCGGCGCGCAGGCCATTGCGGCCATGGCCTATGGCACCAACACCGTCCCGCGCGTGCAGAAAATTTTCGGTCCAGGCAATGCCTACGTCGTGGCCGCCAAACGGCTGGTCGTCGGCCAGGTGGCGATCGACCTGCTCCCCGGCCCGAGCGAGCTGCTGGTCCTGGCGGATGAGAAGGCCAATCCCCGGTTCGCCGCGGCGGATTTGCTGGCTCAGGCCGAGCACGGTTCTGGACACGAACGCGTCTGGCTGGTGACGACCTCGGGCAAGTTGCTCCGCGCCGTCGAAAAGGAAATCACTCGGCAATCGGCCAGGCTGCCGCGCCGTGAATTCATCCAGCGCGCCCTCGACGCCAATGGCTGGCTCATCCAGGTCGAATCGCTCGCCGAAGGCGTCAAACTGGCGAATCGACTTGCGCCCGAACATTGCGAAGTGATGACGCGCCGGGCCAAGGAAGTCAGTCTCGGCCTGCGGACCGCAGGCGCGATTTTCCTCGGTCCCTATTCGCCGACCGTCGTCGGCGATTACGTCGCGGGCCCGAGCCACACGCTGCCCACCGGCGGCGCGGGCGCATCGTTTGCCGGGCTGACGGTGGACCAGTTTCAGCGCCGCACCAGCGTCGTGGAGTACCAGCGCGCGTCGCTCAAAAAAGCGCTCCCCGCCGTGCGAAAGTTTGCCGAAGTCGAAGGGCTCGGCGCCCACGCCGCCAGCGCCCTATGCCGCTTTCCTCTCCCTCTCCTCCCCAGAAGGAGGAGAGGGCCGGGGTGAGGAGGTCAATCGTTCTCAATGCCATGTCATCGAAATTCCGTCGCGCACTCATCCGTCCTCTCGTGCGTCGGCTGCACCCGTACGTTCCCGGCGAACAGCCGAAGATCAAGGGGCTGATCAAACTCAATACGAACGAGAACCCGTATCCGCCGTCGCCCAAAGTCCTCGCGACGGTGAAGGCCGCCGTGGACGCGCGTTTGCGCCTCTATCCGAACCCCACGGCCCAACCTTTGCGCGAGAAGCTGGCGCGGCTCCATCGCTGCAAGCCCGAGAACATCATTATCGGCAATGGCTCGGACGAATTGCTGGCCCTGGCCGTGCGGGCGTTCGTCGAGCCGCAATCCACGCTCGCCATGACGCCGCTCAGCGCCGCCTTCGACTCCCTCTCTCCTTCAGAAGGGGAGAGGGCCGGGGTGAGGGGTCCGTTTTTTCAAACAAATCTTCGTGCGCGGGTTCGCGGTGGAGAAAAATCAATCGTCCAATATTTCGAACCCAGTTACTCGCTTTATCCGGTCCTCGCGGACATCCATGGCGCAGCAAAGAACACCGTGCCGTTGCACCCGGACTTCGGCCTGCCGGCAATCGGCCAATTGAAACGCGGCGGGCAATGGGATTTCCGCGCGGCGCTGACCTTCGTCACGACGCCCAACGCCCCCGGCGGACGCGGATATCCCACCGCCGAGTTGGATTTGCTCTGCCGCGCGCAGCAAGGCGTCGTCGTGCTCGACGAGGCCTACGTGGATTTCGCCGACGAGCACGCGCTCGCGCTGGCGTTGCGGCATCCGCACGTCCTGGTGGCGCGGACCTTTTCGAAGGCCTATTCGCTCTGCTTCCAGCGTGTCGGCTATTTCGTCGGCCACCCGAACCTCATCGCCGCGCTCGACAAAATCCGCGACAGTTACAACGTCAACGGCCTCGGCCAGATCGCCGCGCTCGCGACGCTGGACAATTTGGCTTACTACCGCGCCAACTTCCGCCGCATCATCGCCACCCGGCAACATCTCAGCCGCGAATTGACGCGCCTGGGCTTTGAAGTGCTTCCGAGCCAAACCAATTTCATCCTGGCCCGCCCCCCGAAATTCCCGGCCGAAGAATGGCTCAAGCGGCTGCGCGCCCGCAAAATCCTCGTGCGCTGGTTCGCGCATCCCTCGGTCCGGGAGTATCTGCGCATCACGATCGGAACGCCGCAGGAGGCAGCGGCGTTGGTGAAGGCTGCGGAAAGCGTGCTCGATTGAAGACGGCTGCCACCGTCCGAAAACCCGGCATGCGTCGTTTAAACTTGTAGCAGACGACGTAAGGGCGTGTTGCCCAACTCGATATCTGCGGTGAGGGATTTTTAAAACTACCCTAATAGATTTTAAAGATGGTTTTGTTGTGGAGCGGGGCTGGGCTTTTACGTTTCACCTATTGGTGTCC
>Ga0073928_10011819_pt1 | contig 10124 bp, 8 predicted proteins | sample PaiPotPPA55metaG_FD_76969 | JGI IMG/M metagenome (GOLD analysis project Ga0073928, IMG submission 76969) | Iron sulfur acid spring bacterial and archeal communities from Banff, Canada, to study Microbial Dark Matter (Phase II) - Paint Pots PPA... ... | reverse complement strand
ATTCAACAACGGTCTCCCAGGCGGCCTGGTTCCCGAACCTGGCGTGAATTCAGGATTCAAGGGAATGCAGCTGAGCGTGACGAGCCTGGCGTGCGCGGTGCGGCAGATGGCCGGACCCAGCTCCATTCACTCGCTGCCCACCGAGCAGTACAACCAGGACGTGGTGAGCCTGGGCATGCACTCCGCGGTCACCGCCGCAGATGCGCTCGAGTGCCTGCGGGACGAGGTTGCCATGGTGCTGTTGGCCGCGGCGCAAGCGGTGGATCTGCGCGGGAGTCCGGCGCGCTTAGCTCCCGCCAGCCGGACCGTTTACGAAGCCGTGCGCCGCGTTGCGCCTTTCCTGGATCGCGACCGGCCGATGGAGGACGAGGTGGTGGCCGTGGCAGGCGAGATTCAAGCGGGGAGGCTGGATTGAGTTTATGGCGCGAGCGACTGCCCTACCAGAACGTCTGAAACAGGCCGCCATCCGTGATCGCGATCTCGACCTGGAAATTGCTAACGACTGGTCCGCTGTGGATCAGGAACAATGGCAACGATTCGACGACCAAGAGGAGCCTCCCGGCCGGTCTACGGCACCGGCCCGCCGAAATCGTCGTAGAAAATAACGTTCGGATCTGTGGACGCCGCGGCTTCGCATTGGCTCAGGTTGTAACTGGAATTGCAGACCTTGACGTAATCCACGTTGAGATACGCCGGCAGCAGACTATTGTCCGGAGTCCCGCCCGCGCCGCCGGTTTGAATCTGCATGATCAGGAACATATTCGTCTTCACGGTCTGGGTGGTGGAAACTTGTAGCTTGCCGTCCAAGTATTGCTGCATGCCTTTCGGCGTCCAGACCGTAGCGAATACATGATATTGCGGGGTCACAGGGTCCGAGGGATATGAGTCTGTGACGCTCCAGTTCGGATTTGCAATATTGAAGCGTCCCCAGCCCGTAGGCCCGCCGTAGAGCTCGGAGTTATCCACTTCGTTGTAACCCACCTGCCCTATATTCGGGCATCCGTTGAGACTGGTGTCCCCGGTGTACTTATTCGAGTTCTGGCAATTGACTCCCAGCATCCAAATCGCCGGCCAAGTGACCGTCTCGTAAGCCGGAAACTGCGCGCGATAAATGACAACTCCGTACTTGAAGCTGAACGTGTTCCACTGCACGTCGCCGGTCGTATAAGGGAACGTGCCGGGGCATGGCGAACCCAGCCCGGAGCACCGCGCTCCGGTATTCGGATTGAAATCGCCACAAGCCACGCTAGCGGCGGTCGCCGCGATGGTCAGCGCTCCGTTGGCGACCGACAAAGCGGCAGGCACGTTGCACTCGGTTTCACTCTGCGCATACTCACCGTGCCGTGAGATCACGGTCCAGGCATTGGGATCGTTGACGCCGTTGACGAGGGCAGTATTCAGCGCGCCGCTCGCGATTTGCTGGCAGACCGAAGCAGTCCAGTTCAGCGTGTTCCCGCAATTCCGGCCCGATACCGGCTGGACCGTTACGGTGGCATTCGCCGAGGGCGATGGATTCACCACAGCGGTCGCGGTGACTATGTCAGTCTCGTTCGTTGCAGGCGCAGTATAGAGACCGGTCTGACTCACCGTGCCGTTGCCTGTCTCTGCCCAAGTCACCGCATTGTTGACCGTGCCACTGACAGTTGCAGTGAATTGTTGGGTGCCGTTCGGCGGCACCGTCACGGAGGCAGGCGAGATCTTGATTCCGACGGCCGGCACAGTCACCGATGCGCTGGCGGTCTTCGTGAGATCCGCCTGCGACTGAGCTTGGACAGTATCCGCCTCCTGTTGGTTCGGCGCCGTGAATAAGCCCGATTGAGTCACGGTCCCGGTCCCCGCTGCCACGGACCAATTCACATTCGTATCAGAGGTTCCGGTGACGGTCGCCTTGAATTGCTGTGTGCCGCCTTGCTTCACAATCGCGGAAGTAGGAGAGATGGTGATTTGTACTCCGCCCGCCGGCGTCCCACTGCCGTACGCTGAAACCGGACCGCTGGACCAGCTTTGTCCAGTGCTCCAGGACGTCGGCAGACTTGTCAGATTTGTCTGGCTGCTGGTCTCCGAGTGTGTCCCATTGGCCGTGTCGCGGAACTGCAGGACACCGCCGGTTCCCAACAGAGCGATAAAGTAAGTTGTCCCCGAGGTGACTGCCACCGAGGGAGAGATCGCCACAGTATTCCATTGCCCGGCGGCTGGCGCGGCAATCGTCCCCGAGCCAAGCAATGTCTGCGGATGGCCGTTGGCGCTCGAGTACAATCCGAGCAACACTGCCGTCGCGCTGTTCGAAGGGTCGAGATACACATTCATCGTAGCGACAGTCCCAGTGAGGGCTGCGGTTTGCTGAAACGCCTCCGCCTGACCCGCGGCGTCATTATCCAGCGTAGGCTTAACCGAAGTTATGCCGATCAGCACGGTCTGTGCAGAGACCAGCGCGGCGGCTGCGCACAACACCAGAAACAACCGGATCGCGTTTTGCATCATGACCATGATAGCCCACGCCCGACCGCCTTCAATAGTTATCCCGCAAGAATCGGATGTTATCCTGCCTCGCGGCCGCGTTATCCTGTCAGACGTGACACTCGATCATCTCGCCTGGAACGAAATCGAAGACTCGTTGTGGCGCTCGGGCTACGCCAAGTTGCCGTCGATCCTGACACCTGCGGAATGCGCCGGCCTGATCGCGCTCTATGCCCAGCCGGAGCTGTTTCGCAGCCGCATCGAAATGGCGCGCTACCGGTTCGGCGTGGGCGATTATCAATATTTCCATTACCCTCTGCCCGATGTCGTGCGTGACTTGCGCGAGCACACCTACGCGCCGCTGGCCGCCATCGCCAATCGCTGGATGGAAGCGCTGGGCGACCCGGCCCGCTTTCCCGGGGAGCTTGCCCGCTTCACCACGCAATGCCATCACACCGGACAGCGCAAGGCCACGCCGCTCCTTCTGCATTACGAAGCCGGCGGCTACAATTGCCTGCATCAGGATCTATACGGTGACATCGCATTTCCCCTGCAGCTCGTCTGCTTCCTCAGCGAACCGGACGCGGATTATACCGGCGGCGATTTCCTGCTCGTCGAGCAGCGCCCGCGCGCCCAATCCATCGGGCACGCCATCCACGCGCGCCGCGGCGAGGCGGCCGTGTTCACCACCCGCTACCGGCCGGTCAAGGGTGCGCGCGGATTCTATCGCGCCAATATCAAGCACGGCGTCAGTCCCATACTGAGCGGCACGCGCTACACCCTCGGTATCATCTATCACGACGCACATTGAAACGGCTCGAGCCCTGCTTATCGAAACCGTGTACACTCAATGCCAGAGGATCATCCGCCATGCGCACCTCCCTTCGCATCACCGTTTTTTTCTGGGCCGCGACACTTGCCGCGCAGGTAACTCCTGAACGCGCCTGCCAGCCCTTCCCTTCCAACTCGCTCTACCTGCTCGACGAAAATCCCACGGTTCAAGTGGGCGATTTCAACAACGACGGCATCCCTGGCATCGCTGCGCTGACCTCGCAAGGCATCACCATTTTGCTCGGCTACGGCGACGGCACGTTTCAAACCGGCGGTACCTTTGCGCGCCGTCGGCTTCCGGAAAATTCGCCGTGGGTGACTTCAACAACGACGGCAACCTGGATATCGCCGCGCCCGGCACTTCTGCTTTCGTTACGGTTCTGTTGGGCAACGGCGACGGGACTTTTCAGAAACCCATCACCTCGCCACTGACCGCGTACACCTCCGACGTCGCCACCGGTGACTTCAATCACGATGGCAAATTGGATCTCGCCGCGGTGGCCTCGAGCGGCGCGTCGGTGGTGCAAATACTGCTGGGCAATGGCGACGGCACGTTTCAGGCGCCCGTGAACTACGCCGCTAATATTACGCCCATCAGCATCGCCGTGGCCGATTTCAACGGCGATGGCAACCTCGATCTAGCCGTCGCTAATGCCGGCTATATGGCCGACCCGGGCCATACGGTTAGCGTGCTGCTGGGTAACGGAGACCGGCCTCCAGCCATTCGGTGTGACCGCCGCGGATTTGAACGGCGATGGGAAACCTGACCTCGCCACCGCCAATTACTACGACGGCACAGCTTCTGTCCTGTTGAACGGTGGCGCAGGCTGTCAAGCCTGCTGAGCCGAGATTCATCTCGGCTTTCGTCCCGCGGATTCTCGCGAGGGCATCATCCCTTGGCACCTTTATGGGGTCTCCCGCACAAGTACAAGTTACCTCAAGACAGGAAATCGGATCCAGCAGTGCTGCCCCTTACGATGGCCGCTCCTTTGCTAATGCCAGGACGGTAGAGCTTATGTACTCATTTATGGCATGCCTGAAAGTTCCAGACGGAGGCACGCAGCCCCCGCCGCTACTGGAACCCCATCTAACGACGGCTAAACTGCCCACAATCACGTTCTGCGCGGAGCGGAGCCGGCTGTCCCGCGAGTTCTTAAGCACTGTTCACGAACTACTAGTTCTTCAAAATCAACAGGTCCAGGCGCTGATCGACGGGGATAGCGATTTTTCACAGTTCGACACATTGTTGCACTACGCCCAGGAAAAAAAGGACCGGGCGAAATACGAAATGGTTGTCCCATGTAGAACAGCACCACTGCGATGAAGAGAGATGCCAATGACCCTTACACGTGTTGAAAAGGAACGTATCGCCGATAGCCAGTTGAAGCTCGAATCGATAACCAAGTCGTTAAAGCACGTGGATCCTGCCAAGATTGAACGTATCGAGGAGATCCAGGACTGCCTCGACGATGCGGACAAAAGCCTGAAGCAGGCGCTTCACAAGGACGCCAACTAGAGCGGGCGTATCCACTCGTACCAAACACATCGCCCGGCTGGTTGCCACAGCGATGCGACGCCGCAGATAGGTGATAAATGCAACATCCCAGCCATCGCGACCATCAGTCGCGGTCGGCTGCGCACTAAGCCATTCACTAAACTCAAAAAGCTGTTCTCATCCGCACCAATCTCGCTGACTGTCTCGGCTTGCCGCCGCTCCAAACCGCGGTGCCGGGCGCGCTTCGAGACGGCGGCGACGCCCGCCGGTTGGAGGCGCCGGTTGGAGGCGAATCGTTTACCCGGCACCGGCAGCTTGGAGACTGTTCGGGCGCGTCATCGCGTACGGGGACGACCGCCGTCGCGCTCCGGATTTAAGTTAAGTAATTGGCTTGACCGCCGACTCGAACGAAGACCGGTCCTTTACCTTCTCTGCCGATGGATCAGGATCAAGCTGGATCTTTTCTGCGTCGGCAATTCTCTTGGCGATTCCGCGAACCGTCTTGAATGAGGTGACTTGTTGCGGAGTTTGCCTTGCCACTGCTGTAAGCAGTGAGGCCATTGCAGACAAGCGCTGAATCTTCGAGACTTGCGTTGGATCGTTTGCTAGATCCTGCACTGCGCTCTGAATAGCTTTTGCCGTTTCCGGTGCCTTTGTCGCGGCTAAGCCGTCTGCGAACACGACCAATGCCAGTCGTGCATCAGCCTTCTTTACAGCTGCGCTCTTCTCCTTGACATATGCTTGCCACTGTGAGTCGAGTCCAGCCATTTCAGTGGCGATTTCTTTAGCGACCTGTATGCTCTCGGCATCGATGTTCTGATCGCTCCGTTTGGATTTCATCTCGTTGTATTTCGCAGCTAGGTCTGCCACCTTCTGCACTTTCTCCGGCGGGAAAACAGATGCCATAGCGGAGACTGCTCTAACGCCTTCGTCGGTAGCGATGGTGACGTAACCGATCAAATCTTGACCCTGAGCCAGTAGCTTCGCGGGATCAGCACCACTCTTACTACCAGTAGCTTTCTTGAGCAAACCGCCAAATTGCGCGAATGCAATGGCCGCTCCCAAACAAAGAAGTAGACCAATCCGTATTGTCTTCATCGTTTATTATCCTTTATCTCTTCAGATTGTGTCGCAAGGACTGCTGTGATGCCTTTCGCACGAGACGCCTCAGCCAGCTTTTTCAGACTGTCTGCAACATACCTCATTGACCATCCAGAAACATCAAGGGGAAGGAGGGCCGCGCGGCTAGGTTCACGACTGACGCGCGTGTCAGTTTGAACTCCCGTCTTGAAAAGGGCAGAACTTTCCGAGCCGTTAGAACTCCCCATGAGACGGAGCCGCCACTGCCCCGTGAACAAAGCACCATCCGCGTTTGCGTCAGCCCTCAATGCTTGAACGTTCAGAACAAGGGTCCTCTCCGCTTGCACGTTTGTAGGCTGTTCGACCGGCAGAAGTATCATGTCCAGCGCACGCGACAAGGTGTCGGCGGCGACCCTAAGCTGCCAATGCACTTCGGGCGTCCACTCCAGCGTCGGAGCCTCTGGTTCCAGCGCGAATGCCACTATTGGCCGCGAGTCTGCGGTAGTTTGATACCGCAAAACGTCTCCGACTTGTAGCTTTTCTCCGGGCAACACGTGGGCATTCAGAAAGCCCTTTGAAGGGATCATTCGACGCTCATACTTTCCTAACGACTCGCCATTAGCACTGTAAACATCTCCCGCTGGCCTTGCCCATTCAATTGGCGTGCCCGCAACAGGCTCTTCGCGGCCCCATTCGACAACATGGTTCACGCCGACGACTCCTTTCCGCCATACGGTGTCGTCTCCCGACTCGTTGTTCATAGCGGTCAAATCTTTGACGATCTTCTCCGAAAGTCGAATCACTGCATTTCGCGTGATCGTAAACCAAGCATCAGCAGGAGCGGTTTCGCGCACCCCCGGTCGGGTGACAGACGCCAATTCCTCCGAATGTTGTATAACCTCCTGGATTGGGTACTGCGGAGATACTTCGGAGCCGCAACGTCGGTATACCGCGGCGGCAAGAGTGAGGCGGTAATAATGTTCGACTGATTTGTTAGGGCCTTCCCGCTGCCCGTGGTATCGTTCTATTACGCCGACCTCCACACGCAGTAAAGGATTTTCGCGTGCTGCTTGGACCATCGTCTCAAGATTCAGCGTCAAGGCTCCATTATTCGCAAGTGTCGAGTATCTGCCAACAGTTTCCTTCAACCTCTGGATCTCACCGCGAACGGACCTGTTGAGCAGGTCGGGCGGGAGAATCCGCAATCCGCCGCTTTTGCTAATGTAGTCACTGAACAATCCGAGCAGCGCATCGGTATCCAGTGCCACTTCGCCTTTCGGTATCGTCGGCGGCAATCCTACCCAGGTCAAAGCGACTCGCTTTTCTGGTCTCTCGGCAGGTTTATCCACAACCGTCAGTGTGTAGTGTTCTCCCGGCTGAATCAGCCTGCTTGGTTCCGCTATGTCCTCGATAACAGCAAAGCGTTCGGTGACTTGCGTGACCCGCGCAAAGTGTCCGTCCGGTGCGGCCAAGGTAGCGCCGACTCGAACCCCGCGGGAACTGCCGTTCGGCCATATGCCACCCGGCAATTTCCGCGCTTGATACGGCACCTTGATTGTTGTACTGTCAAGCACGAATGGCGATAACTGACGTTGAAGTTCTTGGACGGATACTTCAATCCAACGGCTATAGGCATCGCAGAATCCCTGGCGGAGTCTCGCGTCTTCGTCAACAAGCACGGACTGACCGAGTTGAATTTTACCAGACACCATGCGAGTCGCGGAATAGAGGTTTGTACCGGTCCAGGGATCGAGTGCGGAAACATCGCCAACGACGACCGTATCGAAGGTGTGTACCGTGCCAGCCTGAATCATGTGTGCCGTCCTTGCCGCAGTTATTCGTGCAAGAATGACAATGATCCGCTCATCAGGTGAAATCATGCGGTCTGGGCTGAGATCGATCACATGGTTGGGAAACGCAGCCTCGAACCGAGCACGAAACTGCGGACCCGCCGTCAACTGTGGATCAAAACGACGGTCGGGCATCGAGTCTGCCAACACCACCCTGTCGGCGAGAACGTAACGAACAGGTATTTCGGCGTGTGCAATGACCGAGGCCAAGACGATAATGGCAAGCACGCGCATATTACTTGGCCTTGAGGATCGCCCCGCGATCATCCAGATTGATTACGTCATAGTGCTGCAGTTGTTGTTCCACTGCAGCCGAAACATCCGCTCCTGACCTTCCATTGAGCTTCACTGTTATGGCTTCGCTGGACGCCGTACCGCGAAACTGTGTGCTTAAAACGAATCCGCTGCCTCGGAGGGCTTGCTTGAGCGCTACCGTCGCTGTTGGACTTAGGACGTTATCAATGCGAATCGAGTAGTCGGTGGCAGCTGTGGCATTCGCCCGCGCCTCAGAGCGTTGGCTCTGCCGCAGGGCGCGTACAATCTCTGAGGGAAGGATCTCGCTGGCCTTCTTCATCGCCAGTTCAGTAGCTATGGTGCGGGCTGAGTCATCGGAAGGTTGATTGCCAGAATCGCCTATTACGTTCTTGTCAGGAAGCAAGGTTTCGCCATCGCCGATTCGCAAGACCCGGTATGTTACTTGTGCAGTGAATCGATGAATGGCCGGATCAGCAGGTGTCAATCGACTCAAAGCTACAGCAATGCAGTCTTGCGGCTTTACGTTCGGATCTTGCTTCATTACGGTGAGGATGTCGTGATACAGAGCATCCTCATTTGAGAATTCTCGTCCCATGAGGCTAACGTCGTAAAAACTCGTGGTAAGGCCGCTGGCCTTCAGCATTTCACCCAACTTGGCCCGTACCTCGTTGGTTTCGCCTGCGCCTTTTTTGGTGGTATCGGCATAGATCACGAGTTTGTGATAATTCGTGCTGGTGTCGCTGAACTCCGCCTTGGCATTCTCTTCGTGGTAAGAGGACTCATGCGTAGCGCTGGCCTGTTCTTTACGGCTTGCAGTGTTGTGCCGGTCCCATTCGGCACCGTTTGCCGACGATCTGTTCGCCGATAGGTTCTCATTGGCCGAACCTGACATCTTCATTTCGGCGCGTTCACTGGCGGTGAGTGAGCCGGTCGGATCGGACGCTCGTAAAGCCGCCTGCGCAGAAGCGCTGGCATCTACACTTACTGATCCTCTATAGTTCGCGGATTCTTCGGACAGCGACGCTTTACGGCCCTGATCAGACGATGCGTGGGCGGCGTTTAGGGAGTACGAGGCTGCATCGGATTCTGCGTTAGTGTGAGCCGACGCGGATGCAGCATCGTGAACGTTTCTCCGGTCGTCGGTGATGTCTTCTTTAAGCACCTGTGGCTGCGTCCTGTTAGCGTCCATCCCTTCAACTGTGTACGCCAGGACAAAAGTGTGAAACGTACCTTCAGCCTCTTGTGTGAGAGAGAGGCCGACCGAGTTTTCCAGATAGTCGCGCAATGCCTTGGCGTCGATTTTAAGAACTACCTCAGCAACCGCAATACCGGCCTGAACATCCACACTCTTTACCTGGGTGTCGAGAATCATCGCAGCGGAGTGGTTGGCGACATCGCGGACAACGCTATCAGCTTGACCGCCGAGTTTCTGGCGGTTCCCATACACCTGATACACCGCCTGGGCCACGGCGTCAATCTTTGCTGCATCTTGGGCAACAGCCAGTGCTTGTTGGTTCGCTGCGGCAACGTTCTTCTTGGTAGCGGGCGGAACCGATGCCTGACCTTTTCCTGCGACTGTCAACATCTCGGCGGAAACAGCGTTTGCAGAGAGACAGATAATCGAGGAGTACAAAACAAAACGACACAACGTCATGCCGGAATCCTTTCCATATTGGGCCAAGTTCTCGGCCAAAGTCTGAACTGGGCAAGGGTGCAGTTGAGTGGTCCAACCTAGGCGAGCTTGCCGCTGGCGCTTGCGGCTCTGGCCTCTCAAGCACGTTGTAGAGGCCACATTTCACTGATGCCCTGAGGTGTTTAAGCAGTTTCGTCTCCAAACGGCTGGACTGCTTGGAAGCCGGAAGCGGAACGACGCGGGAAGAACCTGAGCAAACCAGTTAGCTCGGGTTATGCGCGAATTTGACGTCGATTCGCCCCCGGCGGTACTAGAGCGGCTATGCGTTAAGACTCTTGAGCAATTTCCCCCAAGTTGAGCAACTACACCCATATGGATCTGAGAATAAGTGTAATACCACTAGTTAGTTTCTGTCGCGAAATGGGTGAATTTGGCGTCGACTTCGGCCCAGCCACCTCCTCGGAGGGCTTCCGTGAGGCGCGCCAAGGCCATCGGGCACCGCGGTTTCTTGGCTGGTTCTGTT
>Ga0073928_10011818_pt1 | contig 10126 bp, 16 predicted proteins | sample PaiPotPPA55metaG_FD_76969 | JGI IMG/M metagenome (GOLD analysis project Ga0073928, IMG submission 76969) | Iron sulfur acid spring bacterial and archeal communities from Banff, Canada, to study Microbial Dark Matter (Phase II) - Paint Pots PPA... ... | reverse complement strand
CATGGGCGTCGCGGCACACGTGGTGCCGCGAGGGTAGGTAGGCTTTCCCGAGTACCAAGTACGCTCGGATCTTTGGCTATTCCGCTGATCTCGACGGGCCTCCACTTTTATGTCGCACACCCGTGAGGCGGTCAGGAGTACTATGTATCTTCCAGGGGGTGCATAATGGAAATTCCACGTCAAATGAGAACCACTCTCCGGTTGGCATGCTGCGTAGCAGCGATTACGCTCACCGCCGCCCGCGCCGGCGAGATTCCCGTCGATATCAGCGGCTTGGCCAACGAGCCTTGGACATTTTCTGGCGCTCCCGGCGGCGCCTCGATCATCAACGGATTTACCTTCCCGACGGGCAGCCAGAATTTCGGTGGTATTCCTTTCACGATTCCAACCGGACCAAACAATTATTGGAACGCAGCGGCGGCTGCAAATTTCGGCTCCGGCGCCGTCAGTCTGACGATACCAGTGGGCGTGTACGGCGTCACTTCTGCCGCCACCTTGCTGAACACGTTCTGGGGTTGGGCTGGTCCGACCGCCTATCTCTCCGTCACCTTCACTGGCAGTAGCGGTGCGACCGAGACTGTACCGCTGGTGGGCGACGTGAATGTGCGTGATTACAACAATGACGGCAATACGAACACGATCAACAACACGTCCACGATTCAGGTCTGGCAAAATGGCATGGGCCAGCGCTTGGACCGCCAGGGGTACATTCTGCCCGCGGCCTTTCGCACTCAGACGCTCACCAGCGTAACGATTACCGACACGGGAAACCAGGGTAACGGCACGAATTAGGTTCCAGACACGCCATCAAGTAGAAGTCGTCAGCACTGTCCTGCTTCCCCGCAAGATCACGAGGGGCCTTCAGGTCGTCCATGTCGCCGCATAACGTAACACAGTTATTGGGAGGACGGATTGCGGGTTGAGGTCCGCCGCAGGCCGGGCGTGCCGCCATCGGTTAGACGCCGCGCGCCTAGGGTCGCCAGCGGTCATGTCGCGTTTTGACGGTGGCCTGTTCTTGACGCGCGGGGGGAAGTTGCGGCGGCGCCGGACGGAAAGTGGGCAGTAACCGAGCCAAGGCGCTACACTGGTGGAGGTGGCGTGGCAGGCCGGGAATTCGGATCTGCTGGAACGAAGTCTCACATGACGTCTTGACATCGGTTCGGGCAAGCCATCAGTACCTCACCAGCCTTAAACAGGATTGTGACGCCACAGGTCGGGAATTGGCGTCATCATCCGCCGCAGGCGCGTGCGGGTGACGACGCCAGGCAGCCTATCGTGCTTCGCCCAGGCGGGCGAGTTGTAATAACGGTGGAACGGTTTTCAAGATCACGCCGGCCGGCAAGCTGACCACGCTGCACGAGTTCGCGGGCTATCCCAACGATGGCGCTGAACCTTACGCAGGAGTGGTGCAGGCCGCCAATGGGAACTTCTATAGGACCACATATTCGGGCGGGACTAACTTAGACGAGGCCGGCACGGTTTACCAGATCACGCCTGTAGGCGTGGAGACGCTGCTGTACAGCTTTACCGGGGGCGTCGATGGCGGTGATCCCGCGGCGGCCCTTATTCAAGGAACTGACGGTAATCTTTACAGCACCACCCCAATGCAGCCGCGACCATGATCCCGAAATGAATTATCACCGGTGGATCGATGCTAGCACGCGTCGGCTGTGTCCGCGCCGCGGGCTAATTGCAGGTTGCCCGCGTGCTCTCTTGTTGGCCGGTTGACCGAACCTACAGTTCCCGGATGCACTTCGTCAACTCTCTCACACGTTGCGCTGGTCGCGACGCGCCTATGCATGCAAGCGTTATGTTTGTAAAAGCACCACGTTGTCAGGCAATATCGGTAGGCAAACCGGCGCGGCGGCGCGGCCTCTGGGCTTGATTCTCAACTGAGGGGCCGTGGACACGGTCGCCACGTGCCGGATGAAAGTGGTCCCCTCGTAACGAAGCCGCATCCCAACTGTCCGCGCTGTCTACAGTGCATGACGTTGCAACGGCATTCGGCACATTCATACACATCGGCATATCTGTTAGTCCGCCTGTATCCCAAGCACGGGCGCCCACAGGACGGGCAGGGGATGTCGGAATCTAACTCGTGGTATTTCATGTCGCAGCGGCCGACCACGTCAAGCGCCTAACGGCGACCGCCGTTCGTTCCTGGCAAGGCATTTCTTCAACATCCGCCGTGCCGTGCCGTTCGCGGTCTGCAGCATGCCTCCGCCGATCCAACTGGACAACCCGCGTGCCGCGCACGCATTAGGCGAGGTCCTTATCGGGTGTGCAGACTATTGCGCCGTTGACCCGCTTGGCATGCCGCTCGGCTGGGCTTGCGCGGCCTCCTTCATTCTCTTCTTCATCTCCTGGGGCGTGGGTTCGGACATGTGTGTGCTGACCATCCACGTGTTGCCATCCGGATCGAGGATGGTGCCCACACGGTCGCCCCAAAACATATCCATAACCGGACCCATCAGCTTGGCCCCCAGCTTGATCGCTTTGGCAACCGCTTTGTCAACATTCTCCGTCATCAAGTATAGAACTGCCGGCGAACCTCCCATGGTATTCGCGGTGCGGGCGCCACGCTGCGGGTTCTCCGGCCCCAGCATCAGGGTCGCGTCGCGCAGTCGCAACTCCGCGTGCATCGGTTTGCCGTCCGGCCCGTTCATAATTCCGCGCTTGACGAAACCGAAGGCCTTTTGATAAAAATTGACCGCCGCCTTCACATCTGCGACCGTCAACGCTACGGTGATTGCACCGTAGTTCTTCTTATTGAGGGGATCGACCTTCTTCGGCATGGCACTCCTTTGAATTCATAATCATTCTAACAGGTGTGGCCGACCGCGCGCGTGGGCCCCTGGCCCCGGTGTGTGCCGTTATCGCTAGCCAGTTTACCTTCGCGGAGTGCGCATGGCGGCGCGCTTACTTCGGCCTCTTGTTGCCCCGGTCGTGTTTGCTGGCCGCGGCGGTACGGGTCGTCGTCCCACGTGCAGCGTGAAAGGTTCGGGAAGCAGGCCCTTCGAGAACTGATCATCCAGCCGCCGCATTCGTTCGCCGATGGAGTTAGTCAAGAAATTGCTCGCGGCGGGGTGTTCCCCGGATTGGGGTCAAGACTACTGGCGCGAGTGCACGGCGCGGTGACCCAGTATTTGCTGAGACGCCACGAAGGTGGAATGTGAGAGGGTTTGGACATGGACCGATAGAGCCGCTATCAGAGCGGGGTCACCATTCGCCAGCTTGGTGGCCTTTAGCTGTTCTTCCGCCAGGGATTCGGCAATCGAAGCCGCGCAGTATAGATCCCAAAGCCGAGTGCATTCCTCACAACGGATGGGCACATAGAATAGTACAACATTTTGGGATTGTCTGCTGCGTGGCGTTAGCAGCGGTGCTGGGCCTTGTGATTCAGGAGGGCGCGCCGCGCCTTGGCACATTGGGCGCGTGCTGCCTTTGACGCGGCGAGAGCCTTGCGGAATTCCGCACCGGTTTTCAAGCCGAGTGCGTTCATTGCTACAAAGAGCGCCGAAGTAGTAGCGACGTACTTGGCTAACAGCCGCATCTTTTCCGCGCAGACCACACCTTAAATGATAATCCAGAGATCATCGGAAGCGGCAAGCGCCGCGGCCTCTCTAGGCTATTTCGGCCTCTGCTGCCACAGTCTTGTCCGGTGCCGGTGGGAGGGTGGGTCGTAGTCGTAGTCCCGGCCCGCGGCCTTAATTGTAGATATCGGTAGGTAACTCGGCCTCGGCAATGGCGCGCTACTACTTCTTGCTTCGCGGCTGGCGAGCCATTGCAGGCCGGCTACTCGATCCTTTGGCTGCTTGTGCAGAGCTTAGACCGCCGAACGGATCTGGAAGGCAACCGCGCAAGACAGCGGCGAACTTCGCTTGGATTTGTTGCCCAATCTTCAAGTCGGGCATTTGGGGCATGCCTTTGTTGACCATCATCGCCATGACAGCAATGTTCTGACCATTCATCTTTGCGAGATAGTACAATTCGTCATCCGTTAAGTCGATCCGGGCCATTGGTAAATCAGTATAGCGCTTGACGCGTCGCGGTGCAGGCGCCGCGGTGCAGGCGCTGGCGCAGTTCCGCGAGACTCGCGCTTACGCGCTGGTGGTACGCTTTGCATCGCTTGTGTTCTCGTTCAAGCCGTGAGCGCGGGCGCAGACGGCGGCCCGGTGCGTGGCTAGGCTGGACGCGGAAATCCTCTGGGATATGGATTCGACGGTAACGGCGTTCCGCCATTGCCCAGCAGAACGATAACCGCGTCGCCGGCGGCGACTGCCAAATCCAGATCGTGCCCTGTCCAGGGCCCCAGGTCGAGCCGTACAAGATGCCGTCGCTGGCAACTACTAAGCCGGGGAACACGTTGTCACCATTGACACCGTCAAAGTTGAGCAGAGTCGCTTCTGATCTCGCATGCTGCATGATTTCCTGCATGCGGGCGCCTGCAAGGCGGCCTGCGGGCCGATTCTGCAAACTGCCGACTTAGCCGCGCTCTGCGGTAGGCCGTGCGTGTTGTTTTTAACCGGCCAATCGCGACCGAAACGAGAAATTGAGCGTAAGTGATTTCGAATGAGGTCGATTGGCCGGTTAAAACGAGACTTGACCGGTCCAATCTTTCGGAGCGCCCTAATCTATTGGCCTAACTAGGGTTACGGGCGGCGCGACGGATGGATTGGCCGGTCAAGTTGTAACTGACATCCTGCATGCTTTAGAATCAATCGGTTGCCGGAAGCGCAGCAAAGACATGCACGGGCACCCCTGCAGTGCGGCTAACTTTCGCCTTGTGTTCGCCATCTCCAGGGACCAGAATCCCGCAGCTCTCCGCCCCCACATGCAGCAGGAGCCCAAGCAAGCGCGACGCGAGGCTTTCCTGCAAAGCATGGGAACCTGCAACAAGTGTGCGGTCCGGCGGTCTCGCTTTTGGCACATATGATTGGGGACGCGCAGGCTCCGGCCGGCAGTCCATCGGTGCGCTGGATGCAATTCCCGTGGTTGCGTGGCGCCGAGCGGCGGTGCTACCTGCCGCGGCGGAAGTCGCCGGCGCGTCCGGCGAGTGTAGGTTCGGAGGCACCCTCGCCGGCGACAGCCGACGTTCGAACAGGTCGCCCAGGAAGGCCGCCAGGAGGCTGCATGAATAGCCCTTTGCCAGCGCGAGATCGCAGCCTTCGAAGCCCCGGTGCCGGGCATCCCGACCTGGAAGCGCTGCGCCGTATACTGACGGGTTGGTCGGCGGCTGCGGCGCGTCCGCTAAGGGGTTGGCCACTCCGGTTCCAGAAAGGCGGGCCGCCTGATCGCATCGCGCAGGTGTCTCTTCGTTGAGTTCTTCGTCGCGCTTGCGGAAGAAGCTCATGCGCGGCCCTCGCTTTCTTCGGGATGCAGGAGGCCGGCGATGGCGGCGGCCATGCGCTTCCAATGGCTGCGCTCGTCGTGAAGTTGTCGCTTGCCCGCGGGCGTGAGCTGGTAATATTTGACGCGCTGGTTCGCTTTTCGAACTGGCAGATAGCACGCCAGCAGGGAGATCGCAGCTAACAGGATCGGCGCGGCGGTGAAGACCACCGGGTCCGCTCCGCAGTAGCGGTGACGCCCATTCCGCTGGGTTCCAAATAATGGAGTATACTGGTTGCCGAATCTTGTGAAGCCGGAGCTGCCTGTTCCGGAGTCCTGGCACGGCTGCCCGGAAGAATGGAGCATAGCAATGTCTGATACGCAGGTAAGGAAGCGGCTGGCTGCGACGCGGCTGGCCAAATTGGCGATCGTCGTTATGAGTGTGGCGGTGCTGTTTACCAGGATCTTGCCGGATGGCAGGGCGGCGGACAGCGCGGAGGCGCGGATGTCATTCATACTACCTGTGGCCGACCAGCTTCCAGACGTGGGATCATACAACTCCGCCGAATCCACCGGTGTGCAGTAGTCGCCTCCACAGCCGCCGGCGACCAGAACCTTGCCATTCTTGAGAAGATTGGCAGTATGCTCGCTGCGCGCGTGTGCCATGCTACCGGTCAGCGACCAGACGCCCGTGGCGGGGTCGTAGATCTCCGCAGTGTTGAGCGGAAGGCAGCCGCCGCATGGAAAGCCGCCCGTAACCAGGACCCGGCCATTAGGGAGTAGGGTAGCTTGATGGTTGTAGCGGGCGGTGCTCATCGATCTGGTAAACGTCCCGCTGGCGCGGTCGGTCGCTTGTAGAACCTCGCGCACTTTCTCCACGGGAAAAAACTTGGCGACCACTCCCAAGCTGATGTAGTCGGTAATCCGGCTGCCGGCCGGCAAGGCGGCTACGGTGCGTGCCATCAGGAGTTCCTCCTAACGCCCGCACCCGGCCGCATGGTTGCCTCTGGCTGGTTTGCGTCGCCAGGGGAGACCCGCTGGTACGGGAACCGTCCCCGAATGACCCGATTGAAGTAGCTGCCTTTGGAGGACGCGCCGAGCAGGGCTTGATGCACTATCGAGGGCACGCCCAAGTACTGATAGATCGCATGGCTACAAAACTCCAGTTGCAACAAATTTCGCGCTTCGTCATAAGCAACCGTCGCCAGTGTGGTCGACTCCACGGCGGCAATGTTCATAGAAGACCTCCATGGGAGGCCTCTGGCCCCTAAAACAGAATAGCATCAAAATGTTCTTAAGTGAACAGTATTGGAGCTAACCGCGTAGGGTGCGCCTATAGCGATGGTGCTGCCGCTCATGGAGACTGCAGCGCCGAACCAATCGTCTTGTGCGCCGTTCGCGGCTGTCAGCTTCCCGGAATATCTGGTCGAGTGCTTCGTCGGAAATCCGTTTCTGCATAGTCGGTTCTCTTCTGTAACCTAGCCTATAATAGGTACGGGACACGCGCAAGAAGGCACACTCATGTTACTCAGTCAACACCAAAGTGCCCCTCGACGCCTGCCCGGCAGTGCGCGAGGTGTTGAACCGCGGCTCGAACCCTTGATCAGCGCTCTGTTTGGGTCTGGGTATCGAACTCAGGTTTGGGGCTTTGCGTGCGCGTGGACGACGGGCAGGCATTATAATCTGGCTAGCGGGACGACCTCGGTACGAGGCCGGACCGAAGGAGGAAGTATTATGCGTTGCGTCTTCTGCTCGGTCCTGCTGGCGGCACTCTTGTGCGTCTTATCTGCCAGCGCCGTTGCGCAGTCTGCGCAAGGGAGATTCAGCTATGGATAGGCTTACGGCTGAGCGAAGAAGCTGGAACATGAGCCGCATCAGGGGAGGGGACACCCTTCCGGAGAGGCGGGTCCGATTTCTGCTTCACCGACTTGGTTTCAGGTTTTCGGTTCGAAGCAGTGATCTGCCGGGTCGTCCTGATATCGTTCTCAAGAGCCGGAGGACCGCAATCTTTGTTCACGGCTGTTTCTGGCACCGGCATAAGGGCTGCAAGAACTCCGTCCTTCCCAAAACGCGTGAGGAATTCTGGCTTGCCAAGCTCGACGGAAATGTCGAACGTGACAAACGGAATGCAATTGCGCTGAGGCGGCAGGGCTGGAAGGTTCTGACCATCTGGGAATGCGAGATCGAGAAGGAGTCGGGGCTTTCGAGGCGGCTTCTTGCCAAGCTGGCAATGGAAGACCATGGCTGACGCGCAAGCGATCCCTGTTATCGATCTCTTCGCCGGTCCCGGCGGCCTGGGGGAGGGATTTTCCGCGTTCACATTAGCGAACGGATCTAAGCAATTCAGGATCGCCCTTTCAATCGAGATGGAGCAGTGGGCTCACAAAACCCTTGAACTCCGAAGCTTCTTCCACAGCTTTCCGAAGGGCAAAGTCACTGCCGAATACTATGCGCATTTGCGCGGTGAGATAACGCGGGGTGAACTTTTCGACGCCTTTCCGGAAGCCGCGGAGACAGCCCAACGCCAGGCCTGGAAAGCCGAACTCGGAGTTGTCGAACCCGCCATTGTCGATCACCGGATACGCGGCGCCCTTGACTCGGCCGACCAATGGGTACTCTGTGGCGGCCCACCATGTCAGGCGTTTTCAGTCGTCGGCCGGTCGAGGAATGGTGGCATTGCCGATGACGATCATCGCGTCTACCTTTACAAGCAGTACCTCCGAATCCTGTCGGTGCATGAGCCCCCGGTCTTCATTATGGAGAACGTCAAGGGACTCCTCTCTTCGCAGGTCAAAGGCAACGAGATTTTTGAGCAGATGCTCGAAGACCTCCGGCATCCGGCGAAAGTGATTAAAACGCCGCGAAAGTCCGGTGCCAGCTACTCGCTGTTTTCACTGTTGCGGAAGCCGGACCTGACCGGAGATCCCCACAATCCCGCAGATTTCATCGTCAAGTGCGAGGATTACGGCATACCTCAATCCCGGCATCGGGTGATCATCCTTGGCGTTCGAGACGATCTTGCAGGTCAGAAAATACCGGTCCTTGAAGCTAACAGCAAACCCGTATCAGCCTACCGCATCCTCGGCGGCCTGCCACGCCTGCGCAGCGGATTGAGCAGATCCGAGGATGGAAGTGCCGAGTGGCATCAGGCATTGTTCGCAATTCTCGATGCCGACTTTATGCATTCGCGTCGCAACGGGGCAGACGCACAGCTCCGCGAACGCATCGCCCGGACGCTTGTGAACATGCATGATTTTCACGCCGGTCGCGGCGCAGAATTTATCTCCTGTGATCCGGGAATTGATTACAACCCGGAATGGTTTCTCGACGCCGATATGGGCGGCGTCTGTAACCACACATCACGTCCGCATATGGTACCGGACCTCCACCGCTACCTGTTTGCCGCATGTTACGGGAGGGTACACAGAAGATCACCGGAGCTGAACGATTTCCCTTCCACGCTGCATCCTGATCACAGCAATTTGAAGGACGCCTTGAGTAAAGGGTATTTCGATGACCGCTTTCGAGTCCAACTGTCCAACCGTCCGGCGACGACGATCACAAGCCACATTTCAAAGGACGGTCACTACTTCATTCACTACGACGAGCAGCAGTGCCGGAGTCTTACGGTACGGGAAGCGGCCCGATTGCAGACTTTTCCCGACAACTATTACTTCTGCGGACCCCGGACGCATCAGTACCGCCAGGTAGGAAACGCCGTTCCACCACTGCTTGCACATCAGATTGCCGGACTGGTCACACAGATTCTGAAAGGAACCCATGCAAAAGCCGTCCGAACGCAGAATTCCTCGTGTGCGCCCTCGGCCGGCCGCTATACCCTTGATTGATCGTTGGTTCAGTCCCAGGAAACCGGTACCACCGTTGACGACGCGATGAGCTGCCTGACGAAATCACTCAGCCGCATAACACTGGGGGATCGGACTCTCAAACCGATTTCAACATTCTCGTGAAGCCCGTGAAGAGAATAGTTTGCACTGGTGACCAGCGCCGTGTCCTTGTCGCAAATCAGCAGTTTGGCATGGAGACTCGTCATTTCATCAGTCCCGTCGTTCTCCCAACTGTAAAGAACAGGCGCAGGACCCGGCCCCCACAATTGCCGCAGGGCCGCAATGCTTTGTTCCATACGGTTGCCAATGATCGTAACGGGCAGGCCGCGCTGCCGCGCTTGCAACACGTGCCTAACGAACCCGGCTGCGCCGGCAGTGAAGACGTATCCTACGATGACGACTTCGCTGTGCGCTTGCTGAACCATTTCGATCATGGTGGCGAACGTTGCGCGCACCGGAACGGCGAACTGAACAGGACCAGTGCAGACCACATCCACTCTTTCCGAATCCTGTTCGCGGGCGGATTCGTGCTCCGCAGATGCCGCGGCTATCAGGGCTATATCACGGAGATTGTTATTGTCCTGTGCCCGCGACGTCGCGCGCGCTATTCCAACCGCATCAGCGGTGGAAATGCGCAGTTCGCGCTGCAGCCGGTCCGCCGTGAGGTGTGTTACATCCGGCATGCGCAGGCAAACTTCCGCAAACGTTCTCATCTGCTCGGGTGACAGCCGCAGAAGAGAACGCGTGATCTCGCGGATGTGGCTCAGATGTTTATTGGCGGGCTCACTCATCAAAGTCGAAATACCCCGTCTTCTCGGCATCGCCCGGCAGGCTCAGAATCAGGCGGCGTTCCAGCAGCCGGTTACCGAACTCGCATGACGTTTCAGCAACCATGCAGCAGGCATGGCATGCCGCACCGTTCAGCCTTTCGGTCTGACGAGGTTCGTGTT
>Ga0073928_10011816_pt1 | contig 10127 bp, 7 predicted proteins | sample PaiPotPPA55metaG_FD_76969 | JGI IMG/M metagenome (GOLD analysis project Ga0073928, IMG submission 76969) | Iron sulfur acid spring bacterial and archeal communities from Banff, Canada, to study Microbial Dark Matter (Phase II) - Paint Pots PPA... ... | reverse complement strand
GATATGGGATCGGTTCGCGTGAGGGCCGGTCGATCCATGCGGTCAGCCAGCGGATGAGCACCAGAAGCCTGCTGTCGATGGCGGCGAGCCCGGCGCCGATCAATGCGAGGCCCGCGAAATGTCTGGGTTCGAGGCGTTCGCCCAATCCGAACGCACCCATGACAATCGCGCTGACCGGGATCAGCAACGTGACGAGCAGGAGGTTGGTCGCACCCGCCGTCGCGAGAATACGGAAGTAAAGGACATAGCCGAGTGCAGTCGAAAGCACGGTGCTGCCGGCAATCGCCCCCCAAACCGGCAACGTCGGCATCGGCAATGTCCAGGGATGATCGACGAGCATCGCAATGGGGAACAGCACCAGCGCCGATGCGGTGAGCTGGCCGGTGGCGGTCAGCATCGGGTCGATGCCCATCGCCCTGAAGCGGCGGCCGTAGACGCCGGCGAAGGCATAAAACACCGCCGCTGCCAGCACTGCCGCCTGCGCCCAGACGTTCGTTCCCAGCCCTTGCAGCGAATCCGGACCGATCAATATCACGACGCCGAAGACGCCGATTGCGACGCCGAGCAGGCGGTTGCGGGTCATCTTCTCGTCCGGGGTCAGCAAGTGTGCCACGATCACCGTCGAGATCGGCGTCGTGGCATTCAGGATCGCGGCAACGCCGGAAGCGATATGGCTCTGGCCCCAGACCACAAGGCAAAACGGCGCGGCGTTGTTGAGCAGGCCCATCGCGAAGAACGCGCGCCAGGCGCGACCGTCGCCGGGCATCCGTATGCCCAGCGCCTTCACGAGCGCGTTGAGGATCATGGCGGCCAGTCCGACGCGCAACAGCACGATCGTGAAGGGTGGCAACGTCTTGATCAGGATGCCGGCAAAGAAGAACGAACCGCCCCAAAGGACTGACAGCAGGAGCAGCGAAAGCCACTCGCTCGCGTTCATGCGGTGATTGATCGGGGCTTCGTCCGTCATTTGGTTTTGTCGCCCATCGTTCGCGTCAATCCGCTGTGTCGGCCCTCGCGTTGTCCGGCATGCCACATCGACGCGCCACCCGATTTCCGTCACGCGGCCCCAGGTTCGCCCCGAGAGTTCAAATTCGATATGGCCAAGACCCTCACCGAAATTCGATCGCTGGCGCGGAGCCACACGCGGACCGCACTCAACGTCCTGGTCGGCGTGATGCGCTCGAAGGATGCGACGGCGGCGGCCAGGGTTTCGGCTGCCAACGCCATCCTGGACCGCGGCTGGGGCAAGGCTCCGCAAGCGATCGAGACCGGCGACGGTGACCCCCTGGAGGTCATTCACAGAATCGAGCGCGTCATTGTCCATCCTGAAAATCCCCACAGCGAAAGTCTTTGAGCCGCTGCTCCTGCCCGCGCGATACAAGGCGGCTTTTGGGGGCAGGGGCTCGGGGAAGCCGATCCGTTGAAAACGGCCGAGAGCCGCAATTTGCGCATGCGCTCAATCAATGGGCGGCGTTGCTCTTCTGGAAATAGACCTTAAAGTCCTTGCGGCGCCTCCTTGGCGCGAAGTGACACCAGAAGGGAAGAGACGGCCATGAGTGCCAGACCGCATTTGCCAGATCGTGCGCCACGTATGAAGGGCGCGCCGACCGCCCTCGAAGGTCTGCTCGTCGTGGATTTCACCCGGGTCGTCGCCGGTCCCGCCTGCACGCAAACGCTCGCCGATTTTGGCGCCGAAGTCATCAAGATCGAGAATCCGGAGGGCGGCGACGATACGCGACACTATGAACATGCCGATCTCGCCGGTGAGAGCGCAGCGTTTGTTAGCTTGAATCGTAACAAGCGCGGCATCGCCCTTGATCTCACCAAGCCCAAGGCGCGCGACGTGGCGCGCGAATTGATCGCGCGGGCGGACGTTGTGGTGGAGAACTTCTCCTCCGGAGTGATGAAGAAGTATGGTCTCGATTATGCGTCGGTCGCGCCCATCAATCCTCGCCTGGTCTATTGCTCGATCTCGGCATATGGCCGGCAGGGGCCATTTTCCTCCCGCCCAGGCTTCGATCCGATCACGCAAGCGGAAAGTGGCTTCATGTCATTGAACGGCTTTCCTGACGGACCACCGGTGCGAACCGGCCCGCCCGCAGTCGATATGATGACAGGTATGTCAGCCTGCAACACGATCCTGCTGGCGTTGCTTGCCCGCAATCGGCTCGTCCGCGGCCAACACGTCGAGGTAGCGCTGTTCGACATCGCCGTGGCGATGACCCAATTTTACGGCATGGCTTATTTGATGACAGGCGTGAATCCGAGCCGGCAAGGCAATTCGCCGAACGGGTCTCCTTCGGTCGGCGTCTACCATGCCTCCGACGCGCCATTTTACATTGCTTGCGCCAATGATCGGTTGTATCGCCGCCTCGTAATCGACGTACTTGGCCGCCCCGATCTTTCGAGCGGTGAATTCTCCGACCGGCGTTCACGATCGGCCAACAAGGAGAAGCTGCGTGCGATCCTCGCCGGCATTTTTGTGCAAGGTCAGCGCGAGGACTGGATGACAAAGATGAAGGCGGCCAACATCCCGGTCGGCTATCTTCGTACCGTCGAGGAGGCCTTCAATTCGCCGGAAGTGCGCGAGCGCCACCGGGTGTGCCAAATCCCGCATCCGGCTGCGGGCTTTGTCCCTAACATTGAATCGCCGCTCAATCTGGGCATGACGCCGGTCATTGATCCGGTTGCGGCGCCGTTGCTTGGCCAACACACTGAGGAAGTCTTGCGAAAGACGCTCGGCTATGACGATGCGCAAATCGCCGCTCTTGCCGAAGCGGGAGTATTCGGCATGGTGGCAACGACAGTTGGTGTCAGTTGAAATCTGAAGCTCGCCCCGCGTAGGGCATCAATCAGTGCCTGGCATATTTGCCAAGATTTGGATTCGCCCGGTGGCTTAACGGCTGCCGGGCTTTTTTTCATTTTGGATGCTCGCGCTTTCGCCTCGCCGTTGGGGCTGCAACAGCGGATCTGGCCCATAGGTGTTCGAGCCGGCGGTGCCACGCAAGCAGCCGATCTCGACAAATCCCCAAATCGTGAGCGCAAGGGCGGCAAATGCGAGGAGGGAATTCAGGGCTGCAGTCGTGGCTCCCCCAAGCCATCTGGTTTCTCCCAATTGAGCGAGCGCGCCCGGCACAAGATAGAACACAACGAGCCACCACGCGCTCTTGTCGCGGTCGTGCAACCGCTCGGTTGTGAATGAAATCCCCCAAAGTAACCAGGGGATCAGGACCACTACGACTATGACGATGAAGAGTGGCGCGGAGATACCGGCGGCGGTGAACAGGATCACGGTGGTCATCAGCCCCACGATGATAAAGAGCAGGACCGAGCGCCAATATTTGGCCCGGTTAATCCGCTCGCTGGCACCAAACAAGAATTCGAACAGTTCTTGCATAGGTCCCCTCGATGCGAAGGTGCCGGCGGCGGCGCTCGCGATGTGTCGCCCCAAAGCATGGATGGGTTCACTCAATCCCGGCATCCATGGACGCTGATGTCGGGAGTGATAAACGGTGACAACTCTGGTACTGTTTCAACTGGCGTATCTATCTGATGTAGTATGTCCCGAAGGTCTGACGTGGAGGAACAATGGATCGCCGAAGTTTCATGGCCAGCTGCGCCGGTTTGTCATTAGCTGCGGTAATTGGGGATGCGTCCGGGGAGAGCGGGCCACTGACCAAGCTGATCTTCCCGTTTTCCGCGGGTGCCGGCGGCGACACGCTTTGCCGCCTCTTGGCGGAATATGCGGGTCGGTCGCTCGACCGAACGATTATCGTTGAAAACCGTACCGGCGGCGACGGGCTGATCGGAATCAAGTGGGTGAAGAACGCCAACCCTGATGGCACTACCATTCTGGTCACCACGGGTCCGACCATGTATCTGCTGCCGATGGTCGAGAGCGAGCCCAGCTTCGACCTGAGCAAGGATTTCGTGCCGGTTTCGCTGCTGGCGCGTTTCGAGTTTGGCGTTGTCAGGGGCGCTGCGGTAGATGCCGAGGACTTCAAGCAATTTGTCGCCTGGCTCAAGGCCAATCCGAGCAGGGCGACGTTCGGCGTGCCGAGCAACGGTACCATTCCGCATTTCGCGGGATCAAGGCTTGAACAGGTGCTCGGGATTTCGATGACGCGTGTGACCTATCGCGGCAGCGCACCGATCATCAATGACCTGATCGGCGGCCATCTGCCGTTCGGCATTGTCACCATTGCCGACGCGATCCCGCAACATCGTGCTGGCGGCGTCAAAATTCTCGCCGTCAGCAGCGCGGAGCGTTCGCCGTTCCTTCCGGACGTCCCGACCCTGAAGGAGAGCGGTATCGATCTGGTCGCCGAGGGATGGTACGGAATGTGGCTGCCGGCTGGAAGCTCACCGGGTTTTGTCAAGCAGCTCAGTACTGCGGTCGCCGGCTCTCTTGCTAATCCGGAGGTACGTGAGAAGCTGTCGGCGATCGGCCTGATTCCAGTCGGGACGCCGGCTGAGGATCTCGCACAGGAGTTGGCCGCCGATATTGCGCTCTGGCAACCAATCGTCAAGGCCACCGGCTACAAGATCACGTATTGAGTTTTGTCATCCCGATTTTTTCTGGACTGCCGACAGCTCCGCTTCGTCCCAGATGCCGATCAGGATCCCGCCCTTGACCTGAAGCTGCTGGTTCGCATAGGCGGCGATTTTCTCCATGCTGGTTGTGATATGCCCCTTGGGATGTAACGCCCACTCGAGCAGCGCCGCCTGCAGCCGCACGATAGTCTCGGCGCAAGCAGGGTCTTCGCCGCGATCGGTCAACTCCCGGGGGTCACTTACGAGGTCGTAGAGCATCGGCCGGAAGCCGGAGGCGTGAATGTATTTCCAGCGCCCGTCGAACACCATGAAGAGACGGCATTGCTCGATCGGTTGATTTAGCTTGAGTCGCACATCCTGCATGCAATAGTCGTATTCGGAGAATACGACTTTGCGCCAGTTTGCCGGAATTTCGTCGCGCAGGAACGGCATCAGCGAGCGTCCTTCGAGAATATGGTCCGGCGGGTTGCCGCCAAAATAGTCAATGAAGGTGGGCGCCAGATCGATTGCCTCAACGAGCGCATCACATACCGTCCCCCTCGTAGCATCGGCCGCGGTAGACGGGTCGACCACGATGAGCGGGATCTTGGCGGATGGGTCGTGGAACAGATCCTTCTCGCCCATCCAGTGATCGCCGAGATAGTCGCCGTGATCGGAGGTGAATACGATCATTGTGGTATCGAACAAGCCGCGCGCTTCCAGGAAATTCATCAGTATACCCATGTGGTCGTCGATCTGCTTGATCAGGCCCATATAGGCCGGAATGACTTTCTTGCGCGCTTCCTCGCGCGCCATGTTGCGAGAGTAGCGCATGTCCATATAGGCGGCGAAAACGGGATGCGCGCTCTGCTTTTCCTGCTCCGAGCGAATGGCGGGAAGCACGTCCGCGGCGGTATACATGCTGGCATAGGGTTCGGGCGCGATATAGGGCCAGTGCGGCTTGATGTAAGAAAGGTGCAGGCACCACGGCCGGGTGTCCGCCTCTGCCTCCGTGATGAAATCCATGGCGCGGCGCGTCATATAGGGCGTTTCGGAATCCGCCTCCAGTACACGGGCCGCCTTGTCGGCGTGGACCAACAGCCAGCCGTTCTGCAGCGTGCCATCACCAGCGGCGCCGGAGTTGGCCCAATGCTCCCAAGGATTGGCCGCTTCATATCCGCGCTCGCGCAGATAAGCGTCATATCTCGGGCGCGGCCGGCCCGTCGGATGCAAGCCGTCATCGCGCTCATAGGGTTCGAACCCGCATTCGGCCACATGGACGCCGATGATCGAGTCCGACGCGATCCCGAGCATTTTCAGGCCTTCGAGGTCCGGCGCCATGTGGGTCTTGCCGACCAGTACATTGCGCACGCCGATTTTATTCAGGTGATCGCCCAGCGTCGGCTCGCCCACACGCAGCGGCCAGCCGTTCCAGTGCGAGCCGTGCGAGCGCATGTAGCGGCCGGTATAAAACGACATACGCGAGGGGCCGCAGATCGGCGACTGCACGTAAGCGTTTGAAAAGCGTACCCCCCGTTTTGCGATCGCATCGATATTTGGCGTCTTCAGGGTCGGATGGCCCGTGCAGCCGAGATAATCGAAGCGAAGCTGATCGCACATGATCCAGAGAACGTTTTTGGGTCGGGACATGTCTGGCTCGGTATTTTCAGACCTTTGATGGTGCGACATTGCCGGGCAAATGACAATCAGCCCTGGGGATATCGCGGTGGCTGCCATTCTGCCTTGGCTCTGGTCGATAGCAGGCTACTGTGCTTTGACGCAGGAAGGCTGAGGCCTTAGCTTGGGCTGCATACAATGCGGTTATCGGCTAATGCCGCCGGACGGATACCAAATAAGGGAGGAGAGGCCATTGCAACCGACAGGCCGGACACTGCTAGCCAAAATCTGGGACCAGCATGTCATTGCTCATCTCGGGGATGATACCGATCTCCTCCACGTCGACCGCCACTTGCTGCACGATCTCGGCGGCTCGAGGGGGCTCCTCGATCTCAAGGGCCGCGACCTGCCGGTGCACAATCCCGAGCTGACCTTCGCGACGCCGGACCATGCTATTTCAACCGAGCACGGGCGCGCCGGCACTATCAAGATCGGGCAGGAACTGCTGGCGGCCCTCAGGGTCGAAACTTCGGTCAGCGGCATTGCGATGTTCGATATTGATGAGCCTGGTCAGGGCATCGTCCATGTCATCGGTCCCGAACTTGGCCTTAGTCTTCCCGGCGCCCTGATCGTCTGCGGCGACAGTCACACCTGCACGCATGGTGGGCTGGGCGCCCTGGCCTTCGGGATCGGTTCCAGCGAACTGACGCATGTGTTGGCGACGCAGGCGATCATCCAGCGCCGGCCAAAGACCATGCGGGTTCACTTTGAGGGCAGGCTGCCGTTCGGGGTCACCGCCAAGGATCTGATCCTCGCGTTGATCGGTGAGGTCGGTGCAGCCAGTGGCACCGGCTACGCCGTCGAATACGCTGGGAGCGCAATCCGCGACATGCCGGTCGAAGGGCGGCTAACGATCTGCAATCTTTCGATCGAGCTCGGCGCCAAGATGGGACTGATCGCACCAGACGAGAAAACCTACGAGTATATTCGCGGGCGAGCCTATGCGCCGAAAGGCGAAATGTGGGAGCGGGCAGTGGCCGCCTGGCGCGAACTTGCGAGCGATCGAGACGCGGCGTTTGACAAAGAGGTCATCATCGACGTCGAGAGAATCATACCGCAGGTGACCTGGGGTACCAGCCCCGAGCACGTCATTGGCGTCAACGGTCACGTTCCCGATCCCAGGGAGATCACCGATCCGGCGCGGCGCGCTGCGATCGAGATTGCGCTCGACTATATGGGTCTTAAGGGGGGAGCGGCGATCGCCGGCACACCCGTCGATTGGGTCTTTATCGGATCATGCACCAACAGCCGGTTGAGCGATCTGCGCGCCGCGGCCGCGGTCGTGCGTGGCCGCAAGGTTGCTGCCGGCGTGCGCGCCTGGGTCGTGCCGGGCTCGGAGATGGTGAAGCGGGACGCGGTGGCCGAAGGGCTCGACAAGCTCTTCACCGCAGCAGGCTTCGAATGGCGGGAGCCGGGATGCTCGATGTGTCTCGCTGCCAACGGCGAAACGGTGACTCCCGGCAAGCGCTCGATTTCGACGTCCAACCGCAATTTTATCGGCCGCCAGGGACCCGGCGCGCGCACTCATCTGGCGAGCCCTGCCATGGCAGCTGCAGCAGCCATAGCGGGCGCCATTGCCGACGTGCGTACCATGGAGCGCTAGGATGCCGAAACCCTTCACAACAGTAACGGCGATTGCCGCGCCAGTCATGCGCAGCAACATCGATACTGATGTCATCATCCGTATCGAGCGCCTGGTCGGAAATGCTGCTCGTGGCAGCCTGGGTAAATGGGCATTTGGTTCGTTACGCTACCTGCCTGATGGTTCGGAGAACCCCGCATTCATTTTGAACCGCGAGCCTTACCGACAGGCTGAGATCCTCATCACCGGTCCCAATTTCGGTTGCGGCTCTTCCCGTGAAGGTGCGGTGTGGTCACTCCAGGAGATGGGTATCCGAGCCATCATCGGCTCAGGCTTCGGCGACATATTCTTTGCAAACTGCTTTCAGAACGGCATTCTTCCCATTGTGGTTGACAAGGAAATCGTCGATGGTCTTGCGGCGGAAGTCGAGCACACGCAGGGGGCGGGACGCGTCGGGGTCGATCTCGAGGAACAGATGATCACCTCGCCCGCAGGAAAGCGATACCGCTTCGAGATCGATCCGCGGCGCCGCGCCGGGTTGCTCGAAGGGCTCGATGAAGTCGCGCTGACGTTACAGCGCGACAGCGAGATCCGCGCCTTTCAGGCAGTCGACCGCGGCGCGCGTCCATGGATCCATTTTGCAGGGAAATCGGTATGAACAATCCGTCCTACATGGTCAAGGTCGCCGTGGTCGGCGGCGAGGGCATTGGTCCGGAAGTGACGGCGCAATCGCACCGCGTGCTCAACTGGTTTGCCATGCGACGAAATATTCCGATGGTCCTGCGTGAGGCGCAATACGGCCTCATCCCGTATCTCGCGACCGGCAGGGTGCTTCCGCAGGACACGGTCGAGGCGATGGACGAAGCCGACGCCATTCTTTGGGGTGCGACCGGCGGACCGGAGACGAAGGAGGTTCCACCCGCGGCACGCAAGGCGGGCAGCCTCTTGTCGCTGCGCGGCAAGTACGATCTTTTTGCGAACCTCCGGCCGATCGTCGCCAATCCAGCGCTGGCCGGTTCCGCGCCGCTCAAAGCCGAGGTGCTCAGAGGTGTCGACTTCGTTATTATTCGCGAGCTCACCAGCGGCATCTACTTCGGCGAACCACGCGGCATCGAAACGCTTGCAGACCGACAGCGCCGCGGTTTTAACACCGAGCAATATACTACCAATCAAATCCGCCGCGTGGCGCGGGCCGCTTTCGAACTGGCGCGCACGCGAAAGGGCAGGGTCTGCTCTGTTGACAAGGCGAACGTCCTCGAAACCAGCGTGTTATGGCGTGAGGAGGTCATTGCGCTGCACGCAGAGGAATTTTCGGACGTCGAACTCAGCCATCTCTATGTCGACAACGCCGCCATGCAGATCGTCCGTCAGCCGTCGCAGTTCGACGTCATGGTGACCGGCAATATCTTCGGAGATATCCTCTCCGATTGCGCAGCGATGGCCTCGGGTTCGCTTGGCATGTTGCCCTCGGCATCGCTTGGCCCTGTCGACCGCTTTGGCAGGCGCAAGGCGCTTTACGAACCGGTCCACGGCAGCGCGCCTGACATCGCCGGCAAGGGCATCGCCAATCCGCTCGGCTCGATTCTCAGTGTCGCCATGATGCTGCGTATGACGCTGAATCGGCCCGACGATGCGGATCTTCTCGAAAGGGCTGTCGATACCGCACTCGCGGCGGGCGCACGAACAGCCGATATCGCCGAATCCGGCGCAATGAAGCTTTCTACCGAGCAAATGGGAGACGCAGTGCTAAACTCTCTAGAGAAGGTCGCAAGCAAGAAGAAAGAGGACGCGTGACGGCTATGCGCCGCACGAGACGTACAACAATCTCAATCATCGGAGTCTTCCTGTGAGTATCAAGATTTACGGATTTTGGCGTTCGATCGCCTCGTTTCGCGTGCGGGTCGCCCTACGGCTCAAGGGCCTGCCGTTCGAGGAAACTTCGGTCGACATCCTTTCCGGAGAGCAATTCAGGCCTGACTATGAAGCGGTCAATGCCGAGCGCGTCGTCCCGACGTTCATTCACGACGGTCATTCCATCCTTCAGTCACTGGCAATCATCGAATATCTCGACGATATCCAGCCCGAGCCTCGGTTACTTCCGCGGGCCGTCGGAGACCGTGCCTATGCACGCTCGCTGGCGCTGATGACGATCGCCGATGCGCACCCCCTGGTAGTGCCGCGCGTCCGTAATCATCTCGCCAAGGCCTTTGGCGCCGATGCCAGGGCGATCGAGGAGTGGGGCAAGCACTGGACGACCGAGGGGCTTGCGACCTATGAGCGGTTGCTCGCGCGCCGTGCGCCGGCGCCCTTTGCCGTTGGCGCCGAGCCTGGCCTT
>Ga0073928_10011815_pt1 | contig 10127 bp, 11 predicted proteins | sample PaiPotPPA55metaG_FD_76969 | JGI IMG/M metagenome (GOLD analysis project Ga0073928, IMG submission 76969) | Iron sulfur acid spring bacterial and archeal communities from Banff, Canada, to study Microbial Dark Matter (Phase II) - Paint Pots PPA... ... | reverse complement strand
CATAGCGCGCGGCAGGCTCCGGCTGATCGCCGGCCAGAACGCGGGCAAGAAACGATCCGCAGAATGTGTCCCCTGCCCCGGTTGCGTCCACCGCCGCGACGCGATGCGGCGGGATTCGAACCCTGGCCTCGGCGGTCGCCAGATACGATCCGGCCTCTCCCATCTTCAGCAGCACCAGCTTCGACCCCAGCCGCAGGTAGAAATCCAGCATCGCGTCCGGATCGGTCAGGCCGGTCAGGGTGCGCGCATCCTCCTCGCCGGGAAAGGCGTAATCGGCGTCCGCGATTGCCGCGTGCATCACCGCGGCGGCGCGCGCCGGCGGCCACAGGCGGGGCCGGTAGTTGGTATCATAGGCAACCTTCACCCCGTTCCGCAGCGCGATCGCGATCGCCGCAAACACCGCATCGCACGCCGACGCGGAAATTCCCTGGCTGATGCCGGACACATACAGGATACGCGCAGCAGAGATCGCCGCCTCCGGCAGGTCCGCCGCCCCATACATCGCCGCGGCGGACCCGGCACGGTAGTGCAGGAAGTGATGTCCCGCTGCGTCATGGGTCACGAAATACACCCCGGTCTGGTGGCGATCGGTGCGCAGCACGGTCGAGCTATCGACACCCTCGCGCTGCCACAGACGGATGAAGCTGTCGCCCGGCATGTCCTGGCCTAGAGCGGTGATGTAGCCGACTTTCGCACCTTGCCGGGCGGCGGCGATGGCGGCGTTGGAGGTGTCGCCGCCGTGACCCTCCAAGTACTGTTGGGTGCCGTCGGACCCGGCCGGAAGCTGGTTGAACTCCAGCATCGGCTCGCCCATGCACAGCAGGTCGACGGTCATGATCGCGCGGCCGGCGGCGGCGCCAGCACAGCCCGGGCGGCGGCCTCGATGGCTGCGCGGTCGCCGGCGGCGATGCGCGTTTCGTCGACCAGCGCGCCGCCGATGCCGACGAAGGCGGCTCCGGCGGCGAGGTAGGCGGCGACGTTGCCGGGGTCGACGCCGCCGGTGGGGCAGAACGCGACGCCGGGGAACACGCTGACCAGCGCCTTGAGATGGCCGGGACCGCCGGTCGAGGATGCCGGAAACAGCTTGACCACGTCGGCGCCGGCGGCGAGGGCGGCGCGGACCTCGGTCGGGGTCAGCGCACCGAGGGCCAGCACGGCGCCTGTCCGGCGGCACGGTTCGGACAGCGCGGGATCGACCCAGGGGGCGACGATGAAGCGGGCGCCGGCGTCGAGGCAGGCGGTGGCGGTGGCGGCGTCGGGCACAGTTCCGGCGCCGATCAGCAGATCCCGGTCGCGCGCCAGCCGGCCGATCAGGGCGATGGCGCCGGGAATGGTCATGGTGATCTCGAAGATGCGGATGCCGGCGGCGTGCAGCCATTGCACGGCGGTGGCAGCGTGTTCCGGTGAACGGGTCCGCACCACGGGCACGACCCGGGCCGCCCGCAGAAGTTGGATCAGCCCGGTCTGTGACATTGTCTGTGACATCGGCCGGCTCCTCCCCGCCCGCAACGAAGCAGGCGGAGCGGTCCGGCGCAAGATCAGTCCGCTGTTGCGGTTACGCCGTCGGCCCACTTCTCCAGCGAATCGGCCTTGTCGCGCAGCGCCGACACGCTGTTGTTCAGTCTGTCCAGGGTCACTCGGTAGCGGTGCAGGCTGTCGGTCAGGCCGGCGGTGGTGGTCTTCAACCTGAGCAGTCCGTCACGCCACGCCGCGACGGCGACCCGCTGATCCGCCAGCGCGGTGTTCAGCGATGCCAGGGCGCGGGTCAGCCGCTGTTCCGGCGTGGGGCCCGGTGGCGCGACCCAGCAGTTCGCGACAACGGGCGAATCCCGGTCTCGCAACAATTTTTGTTCGTGTTCAGTGGTCAGCCCATCCCCACCGTCCGCGGCAGTGTGCCGCGAAAGTCGCCGGCGCGATGCGAGCGGCTTCGATCGGACCGGGAACGGGATCACGATTGCCGACGCCGGGGCGTTCGCTTCCGACAACGAATCGGATGTATCGGGAGTGGTCACGCGGGTGCTCCGGTCAAGAAACAGGCAGTGATTAATCAATCATGAACGCCGCGATCGGAGCCACAAGTTCTTAGAATACAATGGTCTGTCCGATACCCCGAAGGACCAGCACGATGGCCATCATGACCACCGCAACCATCGAAAAACCCCAGCGAATCCATATGTATCGTGCGGGCACCAATAGCCGCTGCGCGGCCCGATGCTCGGTCAACACAGTTGCGAGATAGCCCAGGATCAGCACCGCCAGGGCGACCGAGGGCGCCACCAGCTGGGCCAGCACCAATCCGACACAGGCGACGATCATCGGCAGCACGCCGGCGAAGCAGCGCACTGACGGCCGCACCGCCTCGGGCAGCAGCGCCAGGCCCCAGTGCACGCCGCCGGCGAAGGCCAGCGTCAGCGCCGCGTAGTCGATCAGCGCCACCAGCATGCGCTCCGCCGTCTCCGGGTTGTGGCCAACGGCACCGCCGCCGAAGATGATCAGCGGCAGTATTCCGAGCAGGCTCAGCGTGATGGCGATGGTCGGCATAGGCGCTCCTTGGATCGGACGAATTCTCAACCCCTCATGAGCAGGGCCGACTTATGGTAGACGGCTACAAATCGCGTTGAACGTGGATTCCCTTCAGTTGGGCTGAGAATGACCATCGGTTCCGAGATTGCTGTCATCCTGCTGCTGATACTGGTGAACGGACTGTTCTCGTTGAGCGAGCTGGCGCTGGTTTCGGTCCGGCGGGCGCGGCTTGCGGTGCTGGAGCGGAAGGGTGTGAAGGGGGTCGCGGCGGCGCGGGCGTTGTCGGACGATCCGCAGCGGTTCCTGCCGACGGTGCAGGTGGGGATCACCCTGGTCAGCGTGTTCACCGGCGTGTTCGGTGGTGCCCGCATCGCCGCGCATGTGCAGGCCTGGCTGGCATCAATTCCGCAGATCGGCGCATTCTCCGAAAGCCTGGCACTGACCATCGTCGTCATTGTCACCACCTACCTGACCCTGGTGCTGGGCGAGCTGGTGCCGAAGCAGCTGGCGTTGCGCACGCCGGAGCTGATGGCGATTCGGGTGGCTCGCCCGATTGCAGTGTTGTCGCGCATTGTCGGGCCGGCGGTCTGGCTGCTGGGCAAGTCCTCCAGCGGCATCCTGAAGCTGTTCGGCCTGCATCGGGCGTCTCGCCAGTCGGTGACGGAGGAGGAGCTGAAGGCGCTGCTGGTCGAAGGCGCCCAGGCCGGGGTGCTGGAGATGGAGGAGCGTGACATGATCGAGCGCGTGCTGCGGCTGGCCGACAAGCCGGTGCGCGCGATCATGACGCCGCGCACCGAGCTGGCGTGGATCGACCGGACGCATCCGGCGAAGGCGATCACCGCGGCGCTGAAGGCGGCGCCGCACTCGCGCTTCGTGGTGTGCGACAAGTCGATCGACAACGTGGTGGGAGTGGTGCAGGCGAAGGATCTGCTGGATCGGATCCTGGGCGGCGGCGAGTTGTCGGTCAGTGCCAGCCTGCGTCAACCGATGATCGTGCCCGACACGATCAGCGCGCTGGATGCGCTGGAGCGGCTGAAATCCGACACCCTGGGGCTGGCGCTGGTGATGGACGAGTATGGCAGTTTCGAGGGGGTGGTTACCGCCGCCGACGTGCTGCAGGCGATCGTCGGCGAGGCGTCGGGCCCAGAACACCAGGAGGGTGTGCCGGGGCCGGAGGGCGAGACGATGATGACGCTCGACGGCATGACGCCGGTGGACGAGCTGAAGGCTCGGCTGAACCTGCCTGATCTGCCGGCGGAGGGCAGCTATCATACCCTGGCGGGGCTGCTGCTGGCGCTGCTGCGGCGGGTGCCTCGGCTCGGGGATCGGATCGTATTCGGCGGCTGGCGGTTCGAGGTCATGGCGATGGACGGCCGCCGCGTGGACAAGGTGCTGGCCGGGCGCGAACCGGCGGCGGAGAGCTGATCGTGGTGCCATTGGCGGATGGGACGGTGCATCAGTGCGTCGTGTGGATCGGTGACCCGGCCGCCGCCGGCCGGCGGTCGGGCGGCCGGTCACGGCTCGGCTGGCTGCTGCGGGAGTTCATCCGATTCGGTGTGACCGACTTCCTGCTACTGAGCGATCAGGTGCCGGCGGATCCGAAGGGGTCCCTGCCCTGCCCGGTGCGGATCGTCCCGGCAGCCGCGCCAGCGGGCGCGGGGTCCGGCGGCGCGTTGTTCGGGGTCCGCGATAGGCTTGCGGATCGGTTCCTGTGGTGCGACGCGAGCGTGCTGTTCGACTGGAACGTGGCGGGCTTGCTGGCGGAGGCGGTGGCCGATGGGCCTGAGGTGATCGGGCGGATCGCCCGGTTCGCGGGCGGGATGGACTGTCATGCCGCAGTGTTTGGCCGAGGGCTGGTGGAACACCTGCGGCCGACCGGCTCGCTGTCGGCCGATGTGGTGCCCGACCTGATCACGCGGGACCTGTTGCGCGTCACGACGGCGGCTGGCTGGTTCGATGCGGCGGGTGATGCGGAGATACCGCGCGGACGTCATTCCGCTCAGTCGTCATGGCTTGGCGTGCATGCCCCCCGCGAGGGCGGGGGGTCCGGGCCATCTGTTCCAGCATGTGCCGCGACGAATGGCCCGGACCAGCCGGACCATGACGTTGAGAGAATGCCGGGCCATGAAGATGAGAAAAGGCCGGGCAGTGAAATAAGGCCGGGCAGTGACGATGACAGAGTGGCGCGCCGACTGACAGCCGACGCGGCCAGGCGCGTCGATGATGCAGTACTTGATCCGGCCGTTCGGCTTCGGCGCAGGGCGCTGTTCCTCGACCGGGATGGGGTGCTCAACATCGACCATGGCTATATCGGCACGCGCGACCGGTTCGAGTGGATCGATGGTGCGCTGCAGGCGATCTGCTGGGCCACCCAGGCGGGATGGCACGTCTTCGTCGTCACCAACCAGTCGGGTGTCGCCCGCGGGCTCTATTCCGAGCAGGCGGTGCGGACCCTGTTGGAATGGATGGCCGGTCAGGTGCGGGCGGCGGGCGGGACGATCGACGACGTGCGATTCTGCCCGTTTCATCCGCAAGCGGCGCTGGACGCCTACCGGCAAGACCATCCCTGGCGCAAGCCGCTGCCGGGCATGCTGCTCGACCTGATCCGGGCTTGGGAGCTGGACCCACGACGGTCCGTGCTGGTCGGCGACCAGGAGACCGACATGCGGGCGGCGGCGGCGGCCGGGGTAGCCGCGCATCTGTTCCGCGGTGGGAACCTGCTTGAATTCCTGCGGCCGATCCTGGAGCGGCACGCACGATCCTGATCGCCAGGCCTTATCCCAATGTCAGGCCTTATCCCGATGTGAGGCCTTAACCCGATGTTAAGCCGCCGCGGCGATGCTGATCCCGGATAGCGGGAGCGACGCGCATGCGGCGGTTGTGGTGCTGGGTCTTTCTGCTTTCGGCCGGGCCGGCAATGGCGCAGAGCGTCCAGTATGACGGCCCCTGGGGCTTGCAGCAGCACCGCGCCGATGGATATCGGCCGGGAGAAAGTCGCCAGCAGGAGCATCACCATGAGCGGCGCCGGCCCCGCAAACTCACGCTGGGGGCCATCGAGCCGTCGCGTCTGGGGCCGGCGCAGGTGGGATTTTGGTATCGGTGTGATTCGCCGGCCGGGTATTATCCCTATATTCCGGCGTGCCAGACACCGTGGCGAATCGTGCCGTCCGTGCCGCTGAGATAAGGACCATGCTATGCGACTACTGAAACGCCCCGTGGCACTCGTTGTGCCCCTGTTGCTGCTGAACGCCTGCGCCTCGGAACCGATGGGCCCGACGGTCGGGGTGATGCCGGCCCCCGGCAAGTCGTTCAACGTGTTCCAGGGCGATCAGGCGCTGTGCAAGCAGTACGCGTCGAGCGAGGTCCAGGGCGGGTCGCAGCAGGCGAACAACCGGCAAGTCGGCACCGCCATCGTCGGCACGCTGTTGGGCGCGGGCCTGGGTGCGGCGGTCGGTGGCGGGCGGGGGGCGGCGATCGGGGCCGGCGCCGGTGCGCTGGGCGGCACCGCGGTCGGCGCCGGTCCGGCCACGCAGGCCCAGGGTAGCCTGCAACAGCGGTATAATCTCGCCTACTCACAGTGCATGTATTCGCGCGGCAACCAGGTCCCTGGATACGTGGCGGCGGCCCCGCCGCCACCGCCGCCGCCAGGCTATGCGCCGCCGCCGAACTATGCGCCGCCGCCTGGCTATCCACCGCCGCCCGGCTATCGCTGAGCTGTCGGCGGAATATCACGATCCTGTCAAGTCAGCGCGCAATGTAACCGGTTCTGCCACAGAACCGATGCCGCCGCGTTTGTGTCCGATTCCGGCATCAACGGGAGAGGACGGACCGATGCGTAGAACGATGACTGTCGTTGCTGTTTTATCCGTGACGCTGCTGGCCGCTTGCGGTACGCGGCAACCGGAACGTGTCGAGGGCGGAGCGGCGGCCGGGGCCGCGTCGGGGGCCACCGTCGGGCTGGTCGGCGGTCCGGTCGGGGTGGCCGTCGGCGGGGCCGCCGGCGGTGTCGCCGGAGCGGTGGGCGGTGTCGCGACGAACCCCAAGCTCGTCAACCTGGGCGCTCCGCCGTGGCACCATAAGAGACATGCCGGCCGGACGGTGACCCGACACCCCGCGAACTGACCGCGCCAGGCAGGCCAGGACAAACGGCCGGTGCCGGCTGGTTCGCTCGGTGCCGGTTGATTGCCTCAGCCCAGCGGTCGACGGGGCTACGGACCTACCCAGTTGGCTCGGCCTCGTGGGATCCTGCTTACGGGCTGCCCAGGGAACGTGCGGTCTGGCCGAACAGGATGTTTCGCGATTGCTCGGTGTGCTGGCCGGTGCGCCGCATGTCCTTGCCCAGATCGACACCGCGCTGTACCGCCGGCCGCTGCTTGATCAGCTCGCGCCAGCGCGAGACGTTGGGAAATTCCTCCAGCGACTGGCCGAGCGGCTTGGCGATCAGCACCCAGGGCCAGGAGATGATGTCGGCGATCGAATAGTCATCCAGGATGAAGGACCGCGCTTGCAGCCGGCGTTCCAGCACGCCGAGGCAGCGATTATAGTCGCCGGCGTAGCGCTTGTGCGCGTAGAGATGGTCGCCCTCCTGCACGCTTTTCGCGTAGTTGACGAAGTGGCTGAGCTGGCCTGCCATCGGTCCGAGGTTGCCGACCTGCCAGAACAGCCATTCCAGGCACTCCTTGCGGCCTTTCGCGGTCGTGGGCATGAACCGGCCGGACTTTTCCGCCAGGTGGATCAGGATGGCGCCGGATTCGAAGATCGGCAGCGAACCATCCGGGGTGTCATGATCGACGATCGCCGGCATCCGGGCGTTCGGGCTGATCGCCATGAAATCCGGCTTGAACTGGTCGCCGGCGCCGATGTTCACCGGCTTCAGGGTGTAAGGAAGTCCGGTCTCCTCCAGCATGATGGAGACTTTCCAGCCGTTCGGCGTGGGCCAGTAATGGAAGTCGATCATGCCGCGTGCTCCTGCGAGCCCAGCGCTTCGATTTGTTCGCCGGAATAGCCCAGTTCCGCCAGCACCTCCGCGGTATGCTCGCCCAATGCCGCCCCGCCCTGGCGGATTGTGGTCGGGGTGGCGGAAAACCGAGCGGCGGGGCGGGCCTGACGCAGACGGCCTGCGGCCTTGTGCTGGGTTTCCTCGACGATGCCGTTGGCGACGACCTGCGGGTCGGTCAGCATCGCCGTGCGGGTCAGCACCGGGGCGCAGGGCACGCCTTCACGGGTCAGCCGCTCCAGCCAGTGCTCGGCGGAGCGGGTGCGCAAGACTTCCTGGGTCAGGATCAGCCGTTCATTGATGTGGCGCTGGCGCAGCGCGGGGGTCTTGAAGCGGGCGTCGTCAAGCCATTCCGGCTTCTCCAGCGCGCGGGTCAGGGCGAGCCATTCGCGGTTGGTCTGCACCGCGGCGCTGATCGGACCGGTCGCGGTTTCGTAGATCAGGTCGATGAAGCTGGCCGCCTCCTGCTGCGGGATCTGCTCGCCGACGAAGGTCTGGCTGCCCATGTCCGAGGCCCACAGGAACGCGATCACAGCATCCAGCATCGACAGGCGGATATGTTGGCCCTGGCCGGTTCGTTCGCGCCACAGCAGTGCGGCGGTGATCGCCTGCGCGGCGTTGTAGGCGGTCAGCTTGTCCGGCACGATGGTGCGCACCAGGCGGGGGCGTTCGGTGTCCGATCCGGCCTGGATCGTGGCAAGGCCGGAGACCGCCTGGATCAGCGGATCGTAGACCGGCTTCTGCGCGTACGGCCCGGTGTCGCCGAAGCCGCTGATCGAGACGTAGACGATGGCGGGTGCGACGGCGCGCACCGCGTTCTCGCCCAGGCCCATGCGCTCAGCCACGCCGGGGCGGAAGTTCTGCACGAAGACGTCGGCGGTACTTAGCAGCCGGAACATCGCCTCGCGCGCGGCCGGGTTCTTCAGGTCGAGGGCAACCGAGCGTTTGTTGCGGTTATTGTTGAGGAATGAGGCGGAGAAGCCGTTGCGGCGGTTGTTGGCGGCGCGGGTGTGGTCGCCGCCATCAGGGTTTTCCACCTTGATCACGTCGGCGCCCTGGTCGGCCAGAATCATTGTGGCGAGCGGACCTGAGATCATCGAAGTCAGGTCGACGATCCGGAAGCCGTGCAGCGGGCCGGGCATGGCGGGTCCTTGCGGATGGTTGGGAGGAGGATATGGGATTGCGGGCGGGGGGTGCAAATTCGGCGGCGGCAACGGGGTTCGAGGGCCGTCTCGCCGGCTGCATTAATTATTCATCAAGCTTTGCGTCCTAGCCTGTTCGGCATGGACCTGACCGTCTGCATCTGCACCCACAACCGCCCACGCTATGTCCAGGACTGCCTGGATGGGCTGCGCCGGCAAACCATCGCACGCGATCGTTTCACCATTCTGCTAGTGGACAGCGCCTCGCCAGAAGCCGCGGCGGCGGAACTCAAAAGCCTGGCGGCGGCGCACGAGGCGCGGCTGATCCGGCTCGACCATGTGGGCATCAGCCTGGCGCGCAACGCCGGCGCCTGGGCGGCTCGGACGCGGTTCATCGCCTATATGGACGACGACGCGATTCCGGCGACCGACTGGGTGGAATCGATCCTAAATGCGATCGCCCAGCCGGGGCGTCCGCCGGCCCTGATCGGGGGGCGGATCCTGCCGAGATGGGAAGCTCCGCTGCCCGCCTGGTGGCCCGCCTCGCTGCGCGGCGTGCTGTCCATCATCGAGCACGAGGGGTGCGGCGAATACCGCACGCCCGCGGTGCCGGGAGGCCTCGAGCCGTATGCGGCCAACATGGTCGTGCATGTGCTGTCGTTGCTCGCCGCCGGCGGCTTCGGCGGCGCGGTTGGGCGCTACGGCAGTTCCCTGCTGTCCGACGAGGAGGTTCAGCTTGCCTGGGCGCTGCAGGATGCCGGCTACTCCGTGCGATACGATTCGCGGATCGTCGTGCACCATCAGATCCAGGCGCGGCGGATGGAGCCATCCTGGCTGCTGTCGCGGATGTATTGGCAAGGCGCATCCACGGTGCTGACCCGCCGCCTGCTGCAGCAGCCGGAGAGCGTCTGGCGCGAACTGCCGCGCCGTCTGTTGCTGGTCTGCCTGCTGGGCGCGTGCGCGCTGATCCCGAAGCATTCCGCCTTCCTGCTGGCAGCCCGCTGGCGGCTGGCTTACGCCGTCGGCTTCATCCGAGCGGCGTTCGGGTGGCACGTCACCGAAGCGGCGGTCGAGCAGGCCACGGTGCCGGCGGCCGCGTGATTCTCTACCGCTGGCAGGGCACATCGTCCAACTTCGGTGATGAGCTGAATACCGTTCTCTGGCAGCATCTGCTGCCTCGCTTCTTCGATGAGGATCCCGCGGTCAGGTTCCTGGGCATTGGATCGGTGCACGACCAGCGGTATGAGTCGCAGGCGCTCAAGCTGGTCGCGGGATCAGGTTACGGCGGCTACGAGGCCAAGCCGGTGCTAGATGATTCCTGGATCATCCACTGGGTGCGGGGCCGAGCAACCGCCGTCACGCTTGGACTTCCCTCCGCCTTGGCGTTGGGCGATCCCGCCGTTCTGGTGCCCACGGCATTCGGCCGCGCCGCCGCGGGCGGCCAGGATGTCGGCTTCATGCCGCAT
>Ga0073928_10011813_pt1 | contig 10128 bp, 8 predicted proteins | sample PaiPotPPA55metaG_FD_76969 | JGI IMG/M metagenome (GOLD analysis project Ga0073928, IMG submission 76969) | Iron sulfur acid spring bacterial and archeal communities from Banff, Canada, to study Microbial Dark Matter (Phase II) - Paint Pots PPA... ... | reverse complement strand
CGGTCGTCGGTGATTCTCCTCGTGACGATGGGCGTGCGGCCCGGTGGAAGCTCGTCGAGCACGCTGAGGTCGAGATCGCCATAAAGAGTCAGTGCCAGCGTGCGGGGAATGGGCGTGGCGGTCATGACCAGGACGTCGGGCTCGGCGGGATTCGTGGCATCTCTGCCTTCACCGGATTTCTTCATCAACTTCAGGCGCTGCAAAACGCCGAAGCGATGCTGCTCGTCGACGATAACCAGGCCGGGTTTCGCGAACTCGACTTTCTCTTCCAGCAGAGCGTGCGTGCCGATGACGAGCTGCGCGTTTCCCTGCCCGATATGGCGGCGCATTTCTCGCTTGCGGTCGGCCTCCAGAGAGCCGGTCAGCAGGACGATGCTGTATCCCGCATTCTCCAGAATCCTGCGCGCGGAAAAATAGTGCTGCTGGGCGAGAATCTCCGTGGGCGCCATCAGCGCCACCTGGCAGCCATTTTCGATGGCGATGATCGCCGCCTGGAAGCCGATGATAGTCTTTCCCGATCCCACATCTCCCTGCAGCAAACGCCGCATGGGATGCGGTTTCTGCATGTCATCAGCAATCTCTTTCAGCACTCGTTTCTGCGCCGCCGTGGGATGGAAGGGAAGAATTTTCTTGATCGCCTGGCGCACCCGGTCGTCGAGACGAAAAGCAATGCCGGTTTGCGCTTTCTGCTGGCGGCGTTTCAGTTCCAGCCCCAGCTCGGTGAAGAACAACTCCTCAAAGATCAGGCGCATGTGCGCGGGCGTGCGCGACGACTGCAAATCCGCGAGGCTCTCTCCAGCTTCAGGCCAGTGAACTTTCCACAATGCCTCCCGCGGCGAAACCAGCGCCAGACGCTCGCGGACGGCCGCCGGAATAGTTTCGGCGAGGTCCGGAGTCAGATCGTCGAGAGCCGTGCGGATGACCCGGCGAAACCAGCGTGCCGTCACGCGTCCCTGCCCCGCCGACTCGTAGATGGGCACGATGCGTCCCATTTCGAGCGATGCCGCGGCTTTGTCCTCCGCGGCATTTCCGCCAGCATCGCCGAGCATCTCAAACTGCGGCTGCACAATCTGCAGTTCTCCGCTGCGCGAGTCCTGCTCCACCTTCCCGTAGAGCGCGATCAACTGGCCGGGCTTGAACTTATCCTGCAGGTAGGCACCATGAAACCAAAGGCAATGCAACTTGGATCGTCCCTGGCCCACGGTTAATTGAAAGATAGGCATCTTCCGCGTGCGAAACAAGCCTGAGTTGCGAACCTCGCCTATTACGGTCGCCATTTCGCCGGCGCGCAATTCCGCAATCCCGCGCGGATTCAGCCGGTCTTCGTAGCGAAAGGGCAGATAATTGAGAAGATCGCCCACCGTGGCAATGCCCTTGGTGGCAAGAATCTCCGCCAGCCGCGGACCAATTCCCTTGACGTACTGCACCGGCGTGGTGAGTTCAAGCATGGCGGAGGTTATGAAGGTCGGACATCATTCAGGCGCTTTCGCGTTAGCCCCGAAGGTAGACGGCATAGAGAACATAAATTGCGAAACCAGCAATAACTACTCCAAAGCCTCTAGTCGTCAGGCGAGCCGTCGGCAGCCCGTATGTGTGAACGAGATGGGATGGCGTGAATCGGTCGGGCCGCACCACATGACCAACGCCGATCACTGCAACGATTACGAGAACAACAACTCCCAGCGTCTCTTTCCGAAGGACGTTCGGCTGCATAGTCGGGATACCGCCATGATCGTAGACCCAGCATTCTCGTCAAGGCAAATGTGGCGTTGATATGCTGTGGGGTCAGCCATGCGGACCCACTCACCATGATCCCGGTGTCTAAACCCTCGGTGCTGATAAATCTGACTCAAGCTCTCTGCGCCATCATCCTGGGCAACGTGGCGTACTTCCTTCTCGCGCCCTCCCTTCCACTGCCGCGCCACCGCCCCTTCCAACTCGACGTAGGCCTGGTCGTGGACTTTTGGTTCTGCGCGGTCGCCTATGGCCTGATCCGCACCGCAAGAAGGTGGAAGTAAAACCGCCAGGTTCCGCAGCGGGGAAAGTTTTCAACGACTGCCTGCGGGACGCCGCCGCAACGTTACTTTAGGAACCTCGGCCAACCGCCCCCGCCACGTTACCATACCCCCTGAGCTATGAATAACATCGCGGTCCTGTACGATGCGGGCCAGGCCGTGCTGTCCACCTTCGATCCGGACGAGGTGCTGCAACGCATTCTGGCCATCGCACGGGACTACTTTCATTTGCGGAACGTCGCCATTCTGCTGCTGGACCGGCAGTCGCAGCGGTTGTACGTCCGCTCGCAGATTGGCTGGGACGAAGGTCAAGACAAGATTCGACTATCGCCGGGCCAGGGAATGACGGGAGCCGCGGCGCTCAAAAAACAACCCGTATATGCGCCCGATGTCACACAGGACCCGCGCTATTTCTGCTCCGCCAAGTCCACGCGTTCTGAACTCGCCATCCCGCTGATGGTTCGGGATGAGGTGGTCGGCGTGCTCGATTGCCAGAGCGACCGCGTGGACCATTTCGACCCAGAGACCATCGATTTGCTCACGCTCTTCTCCACACAGGCATCAATAGCTTTGCAGAACGCACGCCTCTACTCACTGGAGCAGCAACGCGCTCGTCAACTGCAGGCAATCAACGCCATTGCCCAGCAAACTACGGCGGTTCTGGAGCTTGAAGAACTGTTGAGCAGAGTCTGCCAGTTGATTCAGGACGCGTTCCGGGTATCGCACGTCTCGCTTTTCTTGCGGGAAGACCACGACCTGGTGCTGCGGGCTCACCACGGAACCCTCACGCCCCGCATTCCGCAGGGTGGACGCTTCCCGGCCGAACCCTGGGCGGACATTCTGGCCAGCAACAATACCGTGACCGAAACCGATCTCCGTAGCGGACCTGCCAGCATGAAATTCTTTGCGGAATCGGCCTCGCGCATGTGCATCTCACTGGTCTCGTTCGGGCAAACCCTGGGAATACTCGCGCTCGACAGCACCCTGCCGGATGCGTTCCGCGACGGCGATCTGCAGTCGCTGGAATCGGTGGCCGACATCTGCGCCACGGCCATTCAGAACGCCCACTACGTCGAGCGCGTAAAGCAACTTGCCTACCTCGATGGCCTCACCGGTATTTTCAACCGGCGCTTTTTCGAATTGCGTTTCATGGAAGAGATTGAGCGCGCCCGCCGTTACGGAACCGGTATGGCCGTCATCATGGCCGACATTGATCAGTTCAAGCGGCTTAACGACGAGTTCGGACACGTGCTGGGCGACGAAGTCCTGCGCCAGGTTTCCTCTCTGTTTCACCAGCAACTGCGGAAGATTGATGTGGTGTGCCGTTACGGAGGCGAGGAGTTCGGGATACTGCTCAGTCAAACCGATGCGCACCACGCGATGAGTGTGGCGGAGAAACTGCGCAAGATGGTCGCAAGCTGGCAGTTCCCGGGAGTACCCCGGACAGTAACCATCAGTGCCGGAGCCGCCGCCTACCCCGATCACGGCACAACCCGCGACGATCTGGTAAGGGCAGCAGATGGCGCCCTATACGCCGCCAAGCAGGCCGGACGAAACAGAGTCTGCCTCGCTACTTCGATTTCAGGGCCCGAAAAATCAGCGGCCAGTAAAGCAGTGGCCGGTGATCAGCGATAAGTGTCCAGTAAGATCATCCCTGCTCGCTGCCTCAATGGCCACCGACCACTGACCATCGACTACTGCTTCTAAATGTCGAGCCCGTCGCCACGCATCTCCAGGCGAAGCTGTTCCATCTCTTGTTGAAGTTTCTCGCGGTTCTTCTGGAGTTCCTCCCGGACCTCGGACCCGAATTCCTGACTTAGCTTCTCAGCTTGCTTTTTCAACTCTTTCTGCTGCGAGCGGATGGCCTTACACTGTTCGTCTGCGGCCTTGCGGCTTTGCTCAACCGCCAGTGCCATCTGAGGCCGAAGTTTGGCGATCTCATCCTGCACTTCGCTCAAGTCGATCTGAACGTCCGCATCCAGTTCGGGCACTTCCAGGCTTTCCTCCATCATCTCGCCGTTTTCCCTACGCTCCGGCAGAGTGAGGGTAAGAGTTTGTTCCTTCTTGTCCCGGATCACTCCCAAGCTCACCGATCCTCCGCTGTGAGAATGCAAAGCGTGAGTGAAGTCACTGGTGTCCACGACTGGCTGGTCCCCGACGCGAGTGATTACATCTCCGGCGCGCAGGCCGGCTTTTTCGGCACGGCTCCCCTTCTCCACCGATCGGACGAGTACTCCCTTCCCGTTCTTCGCGCCAAAAAACTCGCCTAGTTGCGGCGTAAGATTCTCCACCATCATCCCGCTGCGCATCGATGAATGCACCATTACGACACCAATATTCGGAATGTCGATGTCCGGAATGTTGGGGATCGGCGGTATCTCGACATGGAAGTCCTTGTCTTTGTATTTGTCTTTCGGCCACACTTGGGCAAATTCGTTGCGCCGGTCGGCCAGTTGCACCTTGAGGGTCATCGCCTGCCCATCGCGGCTCAACCCAAGCGTGACCATGCGTCCCGGAGGCGTTTCGTGGATCATCCGCTGCAATTGCGTCTTGCTTTCGATGGCCGTCCCGTTCATGGTTAAAATGACGTCGTGTTCCTTGATTCCCGCCTTGCCTGCGGGGGCATCCTGGTCGACCATGGTCACTTCCACGCCTTGTTCCTCCTTCAGCTTCAAAACGCCCAGCCTGTCGGAGGTGATGTTCGCGATGTCCACGCCCAGATAGGAATTCGCGTCCCAATCCTCGCTGGAAATGCCGAAAGGCTGCGCGGAGTCAACCGAGTATCGTTGTGCGGCCTGCCCCGGGTTGAGCAGCAGAGGCAGCAAGGCAATCGTCGTCAAAATGTGTTTACGCATGACCATCCTCCCGAAATGTGATACTTGTCATCCTGTGGCAGGCGCTCTTTGCGAGGTTTGTCATTCTGAACCGGGCCGCCAAGCCCGTTGAGGAACCTGCTTTTGGCTCGTGTCACTCGCATCCTTATACTAATTTGCCCGCTTGAAACTGATATTTCCGGTCGTCGTCCGAACCTTGAGCACCGGACCGCCTCCATTCAACTTCCCCTCCGCGTTCAGCGTCCTCGGACCCCACTGGCCGCCTTCGCTGGCCACATGAATGTCTGGGAAGTCGGAAGTAATGTGGTGCCCGTTGCCCAGGTCCACGCTGGCACGCACACTAAGCGCCACATCCGCTGCAATGTAGACAGCAATGTCGCCCGCCGAGGTCTCAAGTACAGAATCAGTCCGCTCTGCCGAAGTGTTGATGAACTTCACTGTAATCCCACCCGCTCCGGTCTCGACCCGGGCTGAAGGAACACCGTAGAGTTCGATGGACCCGGCACCGGAATTCGCCCCCACCCGGCCTTTTGCGGAAGTCAGGCGAATGCTGCCACCACCGGTATCGACATCCGCAGGGCCGCCGATGTCACCCAGATTGATACTGCCTCCGCCCGTCGAGGCTTTCACTCTCCCCACACAATGCTTGATCTCCACATTTCCGCCGCCCGCCTCGATCGCAACGCCCTGTCCGCCGGAGAGCACTGCCACGTTGCCTCCGCCGGTCTCCGCCTGTATCTTCCCTTTCACCGCTCCGATCGAAATGTTGCCGCCCCCAGTCTCCAGCTTCAGATCCCCGCCAATCGTTCCGACATCGATCGAGTCGCCCCCGGTTTCTGCATTCACGGAACCGCCAATATCATCGACTCGCACTTTGCCGCCGCCGGTCTCAATCTCCACCCGTCCGGTGACGCCCGTGGTTTCCACCCCGCCCCCGCCCGTCTCAATCTTCACCAGCTCCGTGTCGCGCGGAACGTTAATCACAAACTCGCCGGCGAACTTGCACGCCGGACCCACCTCAACCTTTAAGCGCGCCGAACCCACATGCATCCTGTGTACACCCTTCGCCTCCGCTACCACCCACGCCGTATCCCCTTTAACGAAAGTGCTCACCTTGTAGGTTTGGAACTGGCGCCGCGCATCTTCCTCGGAGGACCCGTTCGATCGCATGCGAAACGCATAATCGATACCCGACCGCTGCGCACCATGCACGAACACCGAGCCCGCATCGACGCTGACTCTCAGGTTCTTGACTCCGGCCAGCGATCCCGTCATGACCTGGACCCATGCTCCCCCCTCGCGCGATACCTGTGTTTCCTGCGCCAGTGCGAGCGGCGCAAGCATGGCCAGCATGGATAGCAGGCCGACGAATTGTGGCAAACGCTTCAAAATAAACACCTCAGTTTCTGTACTGTCGTCCTGAACTCAATCAATCTCCGGCAACTGCGCCAGCATGGTGCGCGCCTGCGACTTGATGTACTGGTTTTGGTCCTTGGCCGCCAGCGTCATCAATACTCCGCGCACGCTGCCATCCGCCTTAACCGGCTCGATCAACCGCAACGCTTCGGTGCGCACGCCAGGGTTCGAATCGTTTACCAAGGCTTCCAGCACCACGTCGCGCACCCGCACATCATCCTTCACAAAGCCACCCAGACCATCCAAAGCCTTCAGCCGCACTCCCGGATTCGTGTCGTAGCGCAGCGCGTAGAGCAGCGCATCGCGCACTTGCGAAATATTGGGCTTCTGGGTCAGCAGATCCACCGAATCCATGCGCACTCCGGAATTGTAGTTGTTGCGCGCGGCAAACAGCAGCAGTTGCTGGATGCGCTGGTCGTTCATCGATCCCTGCGCCTCCTGCGTGGAAACGGTGTTGTACTTGATGTCAATCTGATTGCTGCCGGGCTGCTGGGTGATGGACTGGATGCCGGTGATCGAAGCCTCCGCTGGAGCCGGCGCAACGACCGTCACACCCTGAGGCGGACGAGCGAATACTTTGTACGAAGTTCCCGCGCCACCGGCGAAGCCGAGAATCAAGATCGCCGACGCCAGCGCGGGCGAGAAACGCACCTGGCGCAGCCAGTTCGCCGGATCGAAAGCCAGACGATGCCACAATCCACCCTGCTCGGCCGTCTCCAGCGCTTCCTGCAGCCGCATGCGCGAAGCCGCCAGCAGGTTCGGCGTCGGCTCCGCCGCACGATCCTGCGACAGCAAAGCGTGAAATTCCTGCTCCGCCCTCAACTGCGCCGCGCAATCAATACAGCGCGCCACATGCTGCTCCAGTTCATGACGCGCGTCATCGGCCAGTTCGCCATAAACATGAAGCGTAATATTCTCTCGAACCCATTCGCACTTCATAAAGTTCCACCTTGTGGATCTCGGTCTCAGGTCTTAGGTCCTAGGTCTTGGGCCTAAGAGCTGACACCTAAGACCTGAGACTTCACCTCATATCCGCCAACTGCCCCCGCAACTTCTGTGTAGCCCGAAACAAAGTGTTCTTCGCCGTCTCTTCCGTCGTATGCAAAATCTCGCCCACCGTCCGCAGCTTCAACCCGTGATAATGCCTAAGCTCAAATACCATGCGCTCACGCGGAGTCAACTTCTCCAAAGCCCCTGAAATCCGCGCCCCTAACTGCCGCCGCATCAAATCGCGCTCTGGATTCGCCCCCGCCCGCCCATCGGGCACCTGATCCAGCAGGTCGTACTCCCCGCCGTTGCCGTCTTTCGCCACCGGCGCATCCTCCTTGCGCACTGTCTTCTTGCGCAGGTGATCCAGGCAAAGATTGGTCACGATGCGGTAAATCCAGGTATAGAAAGAGCACTCGAAGCGAAAGCTTCCGATGTTCTTGTAGGCCTTGAGGAAGGCGTCCTGATAGACGTCCTGGGCGTCGTGCTCGGTCCCGGTCAGATGCAGCGCGAGCCGCAAGACCGCCTGATCGTAGTGACGCACGAGTTCCTCGAAGGCGCCGCGGTTCCCGCTTTGCGCCTCGCGGATGAGGATCGTATCGTCGATGCGGCGTTCTTGCCCAGCCATGCGGCCCCGCGCAGGGTTCTGGTTCTCATTTCCACAGTTACCGCTGACCTTCTCCGCCCGATACTTCGCTCTCGAGAGCGCCCGTTCTCCAACCGCAAGTGTCACTGCCAAAACTTCGGCCGGCATGTCTTGTCGTTCCCTCGCAGCCCGGTGTCAATGCCGTACCCAGGCTTGCATAGGAATAGACGGATAGTCAGTGGAACCGTGAGCAGAAATTATAGGCTGGCGGGAGTTTTTATGGGGCCTAGGTGATTCTTGTGGAATGGGTTAGCGGGAGATAGGCAACAGAAGATTATCCAAACCGCCTGAAGCGCTCCCAGTAAGCCTGCCAGGGCATACTCAAATTCCTGCAGAGCAGAATGTCAGGATGATCGCGCGACTCTTCGTTTTCGACGCCGAATGGATTCGTATTCTTGGCGGCTACAACGCAGCCGCCAAAAAGTTCCCTGCCTTCATCGAGGTCGAAGCCCGCGAGGATCACGGTCTGGGGCGCGCGCGGGTCGTATCCGCGGTACCAGAAAGAATTCGTCAGGCTCATCGCGTGCGGCAGGCCCCGCGCTGGACCGTAAAGATTCAGGGCGCCGGCTTCCCCATAGTTTCCGGCAAGAATTCCTGCCTGGTCCCGCTCTGCCGGAGACAACGAACCATAGACCCTGGCAACGGAATCCGCCAGGTCCGGCCAGCCGATTTCTTCGCGAAACTGATCGTGCATCTTGCTGGTGATATTCCACAGCCTGCTCCCGATGGGGGCAACCGGCGTCACCAGCGGCACAAAAACAACTCCTCCGGCAAGAATCGCGGCCCATTGCAAGCCGTAGGCGAGGCGTAGCCACCCCGGGTGCAAGCCTTCCAGCAAGCTTCCAAGCAGCGCACTCCCGCCGGCAATCAACATCGGGTATAGCGGCGCTGTGTAATAGGAGCGAGAACCGGCGACTGCGAATAAAACGAATGTGACGGCGAATGTCCAGCCAAGCAAACGGTAACGGCGGCCCTCCCGGCCAACGAAGTAGAACCACAAGCCTAAGAATGTCAGGGGAGCTGTAACGAAGTTGACGCAGGCCAAAAGCTGCTCGCGCAGGAATCCGTTGTATCGACCCTGCCGCAGGTCCCGGGCGTGCAGATACGACAGGAACTCCAGCGCGATGAAGTGATGTCGGATCTGCCATATGAGGTTGGGCAGAAAGACCAGAACCGACAGGCCGACGCCGGCCCAAAGCCAGCCACTACGCAGAAAATGCCGCGCGGGCGTGAGCAGCACCGCGCCCGCAATGCCAAGCGCCAGAAACCCTATCGTATAACGAGTCTCCATACCTAGGCCCAGGACGCCGCCAATGGGTACCCACCAGCGGGGATCCTCGGACTTCAGCAGCCGGACCATGAGATAGGTAGCCGTGACACCCCAGAGATAGTCGAATGAAACGTATTGGAATACTGCCCCCTGTATGAGGGAAACGGGGGAGATTCCCGCCGCTACTGCGGCAAGCAGTTGCACGTGCCGCCTTCCACCGAGTTCCTTCGCCATCAACCCGGCCAGCACCATGACCATGCTTACCGCAATCGCAGAGAATACCCGAAAACCAGTAAGCGAAGTCCCGAACAGGATTAATTCCAGGCGGCCAATTAGCGGGGTAATCGGAGGATAGGCTACAAAACCCCAATCCAAGTGGCGTGCGTCGTCGAGAGTCTGCAGTTCGTCGCGGTGAAATCCATACGAGCCATTGGTCGCAACGTGGAACAGCAGACGGCCAGTCGCAACCAGCGCCAGCACGCCGAAGTCCGAGCGAAAAAAATCCGGAATTCGTTTTCCCATCGACTCGGACACCCGGGCGGCGCGGAGCATCGGGACATCCACGCTAGGAAAGAACACCACCGCCGCGACCCGCCATCAAGTTGCGGAAGAGCGTTCCCTGTGCGGCTTTGCTTTTCGCTCTTACTCTACGACCGCTTCCTTTTCAATCACCACTTTCAAATGCGCGGTCACGTCCTTGTGCAGCTTCACCGGCACGGTGAACTCGCCCAGGGTCTTCAGCGGTTCGTGAAGCTGGATCTGCTTCCGGTCCAGATTGATTCCCTTCTTCACGATGGCGTCGGCAATGTCACCGGATGTCACGGAGCCGAACAACTGATCGTGCTCGCCCGCCCGCTTCCGGAACGTAGCCGAGAGCCCCTCAAACTGCTTAGCCAGTTCTTCAGCCTGCGACTTCTCCTTGGCGGACTTGCGCACCGAAGCCGCTTTCATCTGCACGAT
>Ga0073928_10011812_pt1 | contig 10129 bp, 8 predicted proteins | sample PaiPotPPA55metaG_FD_76969 | JGI IMG/M metagenome (GOLD analysis project Ga0073928, IMG submission 76969) | Iron sulfur acid spring bacterial and archeal communities from Banff, Canada, to study Microbial Dark Matter (Phase II) - Paint Pots PPA... ... | reverse complement strand
GCATTATTCAGAATTCCTCCGGTCTTGTTTCCGATTACGTTGTTACCCTCAATGGTGATGTCAGCGAAGCCGGACCGCTGTCCATACAAACCCACTCCGATTCCGAAGCTTTGTGTCTTTGTCGGCTGATCGTCGTAGGAGTGGTTGCCTTGAATGATTACGTCCGTCAAGCCAGAAAGACCAGCTCCGCCAACACCAAGATATAGCTCGATGCCCGCGTGAGCGCCGGTAGGATTTTGATTGTTGTTTTTCGCAGTATTGCCGATAATTCTGACTCCTCTGGATGGCGCCAAATTACTTATAGCGATGCTGATGCCAGCGCTACTCGCACCCTGCACGAAATTGTTTGTAACACTAACGTCGCTGCCCCCCAGACCGATGCCTACGACATTGATGATGGTATTTGGGGCGATGTAGCAGATATTAGAATCGACTTCGCCATGATTAGCAGGAGGGAAATCTCCGACACAGCCGATAGCGAGGCCATTGTCAGAGGTGGGCACGCCATTGTGATACATCACGTTGTGGTCGATTGTGAAGTCGCTCCAGAAGGCCAAGTCGATCAAATTATCAACGTTCGTGTTTGTAGAAGATATGAAATTGTGATGGACATGCGCGCCAGCCGAACCCAAGACGCCTCCACCCAACGCCACGGCGAAGCCGTCGAGATTATTGATGGTGTTTTGTCCGACTTCTATCTGCCCCCCACCTGGAATGGATGCAAAGAGAGCAAACTGTTGCGAGTTATTGGAATTATTTCCGATGACTCGGACACGTAAAGGCTGGAGGAGACGCAGATTGGCGCAGCGGATGGAGGTGATGCAAGATGAAAAAGGATTTCCTTGATTCTCAAAATCGTTGTCTTCGATGAGCCAGTCGGTAGTGTAATTCCCAGCGCCGGTCACATACGACGCAATGTCGCTATTCGTGGAGTTCGCAAAACGCATTCGTAGAACGGTTATCGCGCCGAATGGGCTTGTAGCAGCAACGCTATCTGCCGAGGAAGCAATGCCAGGGCCTCCTTTGTTGCCATCGATAGCGAAGTCCGAAAGAGTTACGCCATTGGAGCCAATTAGCAGGATCGAGGCCCCGCTGGACGAATTCTTCCGTTTCAATGTTGTGCCGAATCTTCCCGCGCCTTGGAGCCAGATACTAGCGTTGATCGAAACAGAAGCACCCGGGTCTATGATGCAGGTTCCAGGCGGCATGATAACTGTAGCGTTTCCCACATTAGGGTTAGCAGCGGAGGCGAGGGCCGTTCGTAGCGCAGCCGAATCATCCGTCACACCGTCACACACCATTCCGGTTGCGAAGACCGGATTTATGATCACCCGCGATCTTATCTCGGGCTCGGTTCTGATACGAGGAGAGGTTCGAGGGGATCTTGCAGGGGACTGGGCTTGTGAATTGCCACAGCAGCTAAGAACAACACTCAATAGTGACAACGCACAATTTCGCATCTAGCCTCCGTGGAGTAGAATCTGCGCACAAGCTCACCTTTTCTCTGGACGATATTTTTTCTTGGCAAAAGAGCGCGTGAATTTTTGTAAACGTGACGGCCTAGGCTTGCATGCGCGAGAGATACTCCTTGAGAGGCTGCCGAAGCAGGGGATCCCTGAGAGACAGCGCGATATTCGCCTTGAGGTAGCCCAACGGGTCACCCGCGTCGTAGTGCTGGCCTTCAAAGCACAGGCCGAAAAGAGTACTATGTTTGCATAATCCGTTCAATGCATCAGTGAGTTGAACCTCTCCGCGGGTATCGGGTCTGGTGTGCTCGATGGCATCCCAGATGCACGGCTCCAGGACATATCGGCCGAAAACTCCAAGCCGGGAAGGTGTGCTGTCGGCTGGTGGCTTTTCGATCAAACCTGTGACGCGAACGGGCTGTCCGGAAGTATGCGCCCTCGAGGGCTCGGCCTCAACAATTCCGTGGCGCTCGAGTTCCTGCGGTTCGACCTGCCGAATGGCAACTACACTCCCACCGTGCTGTTCGTGAGCATGAATCAACTGGCAGATGACCGGATCGTCGTTCACCATGATTACGTCGGGAAGCAAGACAGCAAAGGGCAGCGCACCAACCAAAGGCTTCGCGCAGCAAATTGCGTGTGCAAGTCCGAGGGGCTGTTGCTGTTCGACGAATTGCAGATCGACAAGTTCTGTCAGGCCACGGATGGCGTCTGCCGCGCTCGACTGTCGTCCTTCCAAAAAGGATTCGAGGGCGGGGTCACGAGCAAAATGCGATTGGATCAGCGACTTGCAGCTGCGCACAACTACAACTACAGTCTTGATCCCGCTGGCGGCGGCCTCTTCGATGGCGTACTGGATCAGAGGCTTACCGGCAACCGGTAGCATTTCCTTGGAAAGAGCTTTCGTAGCGGGAAGCATCCTGGTGCCGAAGCCCGCAGCGGGAATGACGGCCATCAGGATTTTGTGGCGATCGGACACAGGACAACCTTAGTCTGCGAGTTAGGAACGCCCTTATTGCCAGGAAGAGTGAGCGGATCGGTTGAAGCGGGACGCCTACACCTTAGCCTGTGGCTCGACGGATTCCCATTTCATCTCCGAGACTCTCAATTTGGGGTGAGAGACCAACAGATGCCAGATCATCGCCTGAAAGGACTCCGTATGAGGAGTGATGGAGGCGGGATTAACAACCGGAACAAGCACACAAGAATCCGCTACACGCGCAGTGTAGCCTCCGTCGCGACCGACGACTCCACAAATAGTGGCTCGCACGTCTTGAGCGTATTCAAGCGCACGCACCAGATTGGCGCTGATGTTTGCCTTGGCGTCGCCGCCGCCGACGGAAAAGACGAATACCATGTCCGCTTCATTCAGCCGGGATCCGCGGAGCCAATTGGCATAGCATGTGTCCCAGCCTTCGTCGTTCACCCGGGCGGTCAGTTCGGAAACATTGTCTGACGGCGCGTAGGCCTCGATCTGAGCAATTTTTCTGAAATCGCAGACCGCGTGAGAGGCGTGTCCTGCGCCCCCACCTACGCCCAACAGAAAGAGCCTGCCCGAGCGTTCACGCAGTTTGAGCAGCAAGTCCGCCGTGCGCTCGACAGCCGATTGATCGAGGAGGCTCAAGATCTTCGTGGCTTCTTCAAAATATTGAGCTGTATAGCTCATGCGATTGCCTCTTCTTGCTAGGGAGATGGTTCAAAAGCGACCGCAGGCGCAGATCCTCATGCCGACGCTGGGATGCATGCTGCTGCGGATATCGGACGGCCTGATCCCGTCAATTCCGAGCGAATCCTGTTGGCAGCTTCCCACAGGTCCTTCACAACAAACGCCGGACGGGCGTGAGGAGCTTCGGTAAACTGGCAAATCTCGCACTTCCAACGGCCAACAAAGATGGTTCTGCAACCGGCGCGGGAGCCCGCCATCAAGTCGGTGATTCCATCTCCGATCATGTAGCACTCGTGCAGCGCCACTCGGAAGTCTGCGGCCGCATTTTTCAGCATGCCTATTTCCGGCTTTCGGCAATCACAGCGCCGCCGGAGTTTGCGTACTTTGGCTTCCGGATGATGCAGGCAGTAATAAATGTGGTCGATGCGTCCACCAACCGCTTGAATCTGCTTAAGCATCGCGCGCTCGAATGCTTTTAGCGTCTCCGCCTTCAAGTGCCCCTTGGCAATTCCTGGCTGATTGGACACGATCGCGACGGCGAGCCCGAGATCGTTGAGCAAACGCACGGCTTCCGGGACGCGGGGCAGCAACTTAAATTGCGAGCGCGTGAAGGGAGCGTCGATAACGCCGGAGTCCTGGTGGTAAACCAGAGCGTTGATAACGCCGTCGCGGTCCAAGAGGACAGCTTTCATAGAGTAGGCGAGAGCGGGCCCAGTTGCGGGGAGGCCCGTTGACAAAAGCTAAGTGGCATTTCTCTGAGCGAAAGCAAATCTCTCGTCGTGATTATTATGGCGATGGTTGTGCGCGAGTCTGCCGTCTCGAGAAACAACATCAAATACGACTTTGCTTCCTTCAAAGTCGAATCGGAATTTCAATTCGCGCAAGCCTGCCGAGCGCATTGCTTCGCGTAAACGCGTCTTGTTCTCTTCGCAATAGAGCATAAGAAAGCCACCGCCGCCAGCGCCCGAAATCTTTCCGCCAATGGCGCCGTTTTGCTTTGCGAGCTCATACCAAGCGTCGATCTGCGGGTTGGATATACCATTGGACAACTGCTTCTTTGACTGCCAATGAACGTCCAGCAGTTCCCCAAAGCGCCGCAAATTGCCCTTCGATATGGCCTCGCCGATCTCAAGGCCGATGTCTTTGATTTCACGAAGGCTTCTGACGACGACACGGTCTTTCGTGCGCGTTGCCTCATCCTGCCTTTTTAGGATGGCCGTCGCGTCACGCATTTCGTTCGTGTAGAACATCAAGATGTTGTGTTCAAGACTCTCGACAAGATCGACGTCTAATTCGAGACGAGTGACTTCTACGCGGCCGTCTCGACCGATATGAAGGGTGGTCAGGCCGCCAAAAGCGGCCATGTACTGGTCCTGCTTCCCGATAGGCTTCTTAAGCGTCTCGAGCTCAATGAAACAGGCTTCCTCCGCCAGCTTTTGGGGCGTCGCTTGATCCTGCATTAAAGTGTGCAAGGCATTGAGCAAGCCAACGAGATAGGAACTCGAGGACCCCAGGCCCGTCCCGGCAGGGATGTCCGCGATGGAGACGATTTCGATGCCGCTGGCGACTCCGAAATACCGCAGGGCTTCGCGCGCCAAAGTGTGCTTCACTTCGTCGACGTGGTCGACCATCTCGGAACTTGTGTAGCGAACCCGAACCTTGTCGTCAACGATCGGGGTGTTAACGTTAAGGAACATATACTTGTCGATTGCCACCGCCAAAATAAATCCGCCATGCTCTTGATAGAAAGACGGAAGGTCAGTGCCACCACCGCCCAGCGTAACTCGGAAAGGCGTTCTCGTAATAATCATCTTCGCTCCGCTATGAGATTCTAAACCCGGACCACGCCTCATGCCATTGATACACAAATGATGTGTTACATCTGCCATATCGGGAAATCAAGTAGTGACACCGCCGGTAAAACTAGCGTTCGCATTGAGCACTCTGGCTTGCAAATACTCGATGGTCCGCTTCAACCCCTCTTTGATGTCGATCCGCGGGTTCCAGCCTAAGCCCTTTGCTGCAGTAATGTCTGCGAGGGTGATCTCTGCCTCACCTTGGAGATCTGGTTTGTAAATGGGTTTGAGGTCGGTCTTCAAAAGGCTCTCAACCAACTGATAGATTTCATTTACCGAATAATTTACCCCAGAACCGATGTTAAAGACCCGTCCGTCCGCGCGACCATTTTCGAGAATCACAACATGCAGTTCATTTACATCATCGACGTAGATAAAATCTCTGCGCTTTTCGCCTGTTCCGTAAATAATGGGGCTCTCTCCTTGAAGCATGCGGATGATAAAAGAACTCATAACCGGTGGTATAACCCTACGCCAATCCTGCGCGGGGCCGTACACATTAAAATAGCGAACCATGGCGACATTCATTTTGTAAAGTCGCCGGTAGCTCTCGCAAAACGTCGCGCCACCGTGTTTGCTGGCGGCGTAGACTCCAATCGGCTGAATCCGTTCTTCGGGCGTGGGGAACACGTGGATGCCTTCGTACTCAGCGGAGGTATCAGCGTAAATAAATTTACGCACATTCGCTTTGCGGGCCGCTTCGAGAACGTTCAAAGTGCCGGATACGTTCATGTCCGCCGCCTCGAGGGGTTTTGCCAGGCAGTCGACGAGTGAAGTCTTCGCAGCGAGGTGAAATACTCCGTCTGCGCCTTCAAATAGAGAATGGATCTCCTGAGAGCGAATATCCGCTCGATAAAAATCCACACGAGGATCGACGTTCTCAATCGTCCCCGCCGAGAGGTTGTCGATTCCCAGTACGGCATAACCCTTCTCAAGAAGCTTTTTGGCCAGATTGCTGCCTACGAACCCAGCCACACCGGTAACCACGACGCGCCGTTGCACGTGTCAACTCTCCTTTACGATAGGAAGAATAAAGTTCAAGAGAATATGGGAATCAGGCATTTTATCGACGAACGGCCCCAACGAGGTATAGGCACGAACATTTGCACCGATAATAGTCCACCTTGGCAAGCTGCGTTCACCCCAGCGGAACCCGACGAAGAGTACCCGCTTCGGTTGACATGATCGTGGCGATGCGCGGCTCCATCTCTTCCCACTTGTCGTGAACCGCGCTGATCAATCGGCCCGTGAGATTTTTGGATCGATTCGAAGCTAGAAAAAGAGCGAGAGAGGCCGCGCGCTCCGGCGGAACGCCGCCCGTGCGATCCATCTGGTTTAGCTCCTCCAGAAGCTTCTGCCCACCGGCTGCGCCCGCCGCCCGCATTTCGTTCCACATGCGACTATGCACTGCGCCAGGAGCGATGGCATTCACTTGGACACCTTGATCACGAAGTTCTTCGGCCAGAGTTTCTGTAAGACGGACTACCGCCGCCTTTGCGGCCCCGTACGCGCTGAAAAAAGGGCGCCCGGAGGTTGCACCACCACCTGAGAAGAAAATAATCCTCCCGCCCCGCTGGCTGATCATGATGGGAATCGCGGCGTGCGCCAGATAGAAGCAGCCGAACAAATTAGTTTCGACGGCGCGGACCCATTCTTCCGGATCTACCGTCTGCGCGGGGCCAATGGGACCCTGGATGCCGCTGCAGTTGACCACTACATCGAGCGACCCCAACTCGTCGCGCACTCGCTGAAGCACGCTACGTACTTCAGTCCGGCTTCGGATATCGAGCTTAAGACGTAAGGTGTGCGCTTGCTCACCAGCGGCTTCTGGGATTGCTGCACGTCCGGTGAGTGCAAGCCGGGCTCCCGCTTGAGCAAAAGTTTCGGCCACAGCCGCACCCAGTGTTCCCGACGCGCCGACGATCAAACAAACTTTGTTTTGCAGTTCGCCTGGCGCGGACGAGTGGCTCAATATGCACCTTTCGCGCGGGCCACTTCCCAAAAAGTCTTACCGATAATTACAAGATCGAGCCAAATGGACCATTGGTCCACATAAAACATGTCCATCTGAATCTTTTCCTCATACGAGGTGGTTTGACGCCCCATGACTTGCCAAAAACCTGTCAGCCCAGGTTTCATCGACAAGAGCTTGGGAAGCAGTTCGCCATACCTCTCACACGCTTCGGGAGTAATTGCGCGAGGACCGACAAAGGTAAGCTGACCGGTGAGCACGCTAAAGAACTGCGGAAATTCATCCAAGCTGTATTTTCTTAAAAAGCCGCCAACCCGCAACACGCGTGGATCATTCTTAAGCTTAAAAGAGCAGTTAAACTCAGCCTTGAGCGTCGCATCATTTTCGAGAATTGATTCGGCGTCCTCAACCATGGTGCGAAACTTGAGGAAATGATGAACCTGGCCGTCAGTCCCGATATATTCCCGGCGATGGAAGACTGCCCCCCCGTCTTCGCATTTCAGAAGGACGGCAATGAAAGGAATAAGTACTAGTGTGGCGATGCTACCAGCCAGCCCGATCCCGACATCGATTAAGGCCTTCATCGCACGGTGGACAGCACGAGACCAGCGAGGAGGCGTATAAAAACGGAAATAACCGGAGAATTCGTCACGCTCATAGCGCACATCGGCCGCGCCGAATAGGGTTGAGTAGATTGCGACTTCGATTCCCTTTTCGTGGCAGCGACGAACGATATCCAGCACCGACGGATGACAAGTTGCCACGGTCTGTTCCAAATGAACAACAACCAGCCGTGCGCCCTCACTTTCGGCAATCTCTTCCCAGTTGACGAGACTGCCGAGCAGGGGCGGCTGGAATCGTCCCACTTTAGCCGTCGCGCGTTCACCCACTCCTATGAGAACGCCAACCATGTCGTATCCATGGTGTTGCTGAATGGAGAGGCGCCGTTGCAAGCCCATCAATCCGTCTGCCGAGCCGAGCAGCAGAGCCTTCTGGCGCGCGTATCCGCGGCGCCATAGAGCCGCGTATATAGCACGCAGGCCAAATCTCGCAACTAATACGAATACCAGTGTCAGGGTATACCATTCAAAGACGATATATCGAGAGAATATCAGCGCCTTGAAGAAAATGAAGTTTGCGCACGTTAGTCCGACGAACGAGACGGAAATACTCTTAAAAACGAGCTCCAGCTCTTTCTCAGGCCGGCGTAGCTCTAGCGACTTGTACCCTTCAAATATGTACAGAAAGGCGATGAAAAAGGGCACATAAAAGAAAATGTAACCCGGAGGGTTCAAGGCTGCGGGTGGCATCTTGATCCAACGCAAGGCCAGGATTTGCGCCAAGTGGTGCGCGGAAACGATTGCGATGGTGTCAGCGGATAAGAACAGGAGCTTCTTCAGCCAAGCCTGACTCATCAGGTCGGTGAGCTGGGCCGGCTGTTGAGCGGCACGCAGGCGAACCGTCTGACTGCGATCAATCTCTGCGCCGTGATGAAGAATTGGTTCTGTAGCCATACTTGTCCTCAGACAGATGCGCTACTTGAAAGCGATCGATCGCTACTCGATGGCACCATTGCTCCCTGCATATCGTCCGCAGCCTGATAGATTGCCTGTACCAATTCAAGAGTCCTCAGGCTCTCTTCTCCGTTGCTTGCCGGTTGGCGTCCCGTGGCGATACAGTCCAAAAAATCCTTCCATTCTTCTCCGAGAGATTCATCGGGACCCTCATACTCAAACCATTGCTCCTCCGGCTTGGCGCCAACGGCGTGCCGCAAGCCGAGGCAAAGGCGTTCCGGACCATAATAGCCACCGAGACCAGTAACGGAGAGGAAACCTGTTTCGCCGAAAATATCGAAGGAGAAAACATTTTTCCAGTTTGTCCAGCTCGCGTGCAATGTGGCGACTTGGCCCTGTTTCGTGCGAAGAAGGGCAAACACATTGTCTTCAGCGGGCTCGATTGGCCAATATGATGTGGTGTTAAAGGCTTTAACCTCAGTGAAATCGCCAAGAAACCACCGAAACAGGTCCAGAGCGTGGACGCCCTGATCCAACAGCTGCCCTCCCCCGGAAAGCTTTGGGTCTGTCCGCCATTCGCGTTCATAACCCTGGCGACCTCCATGCCCATACAAACAGCGAAGGAATTGTATCTCTCCAATCACTCCCTGCTTGAAGAGTTCATGGGCTTTCGAAATCGCCGGGTGATAGCGATGGTTGTACCCGACCTTGAGTAACAAGCCCCTTTTCGCTGCTTCTTCAACGCTGATTTGAGCTTCCTCGGCGGTTCTCGCAAAAGGCTTCTCGCAAAGGACATGCTTCCCAGCGACCAGCGCTGCGCGAGTCACCTCAGAAAGGAACTGTGTTGAGGTGGCCACCACGACCGCATCTACATCCTTTCGCGCTATCGTTTCTTCCCAGTCTATCGAATGCTCGCAACCAAGGTTATTCGCCAGATTATACGCACTATCCGATACTTTATCGGCGACGACGCGTATTTCACTCGTTGGATTTCTGGCAATCGCCATCGCCCGTTTGGATCCGAATTTACCAGCCCCCACGACCGCGACGCCAATTCGATTCTCGCTGGACACTAATTCTCTTCTCCTTCTCCCGAGGCGTCGGACTGAACGATCCGTGTCCGCGCGATACAAACGATGCCCTGACTGCGAATGAATTTTAAGGTCGTCACCAAGCACCCTGGTCCAAACTACGCGACGGTAGCCTTTGCTTTCTTCATATTCTTAATGGTCTTTTCGGCGTCCTGAACGAACTGCCGAACGGTTTCACGGGTGTAACGGTGATCGACCATTTTGGGCAGGAATTGCGGTGGAACCGTGATGATGTGGGCTCCGGCCAACGCTGCGTTCTGGATGTCCATAACGGTGCGAATGCTTCCGACGATGATTCGGGAGGAGAGTTCCCAATCATCGAGCCAGCGGCGAACGTTTCCAATGGTCACCGCGGGATCGTTTCCTTCATCGGCGACGCGACCGGCGAAGATGCTGACGTATGTGGCGCCAGCTTTTGCCGCCAGCATTGCCTGATTGAAAGAAAGGATTGCGGTGGCATTTACCCCGATGCCTTCCTGTGAGAGGCGGTGCATCACGCCAAGGCAGGATTCACCGTGCTCATTCACAATCGGAATTTTGACGACGATATTCCGGGCCCAGGTC
>Ga0073928_10011811_pt1 | contig 10129 bp, 12 predicted proteins | sample PaiPotPPA55metaG_FD_76969 | JGI IMG/M metagenome (GOLD analysis project Ga0073928, IMG submission 76969) | Iron sulfur acid spring bacterial and archeal communities from Banff, Canada, to study Microbial Dark Matter (Phase II) - Paint Pots PPA... ... | reverse complement strand
GCCGGGGACCGGGATCGCGTTCCCGTCAAGCACGGTGCTGGCGCCGTTCAAGGCGTTGTTCGGCACCTGCTGCATGTACGGCCCGAAGGGGCCGCTCCCGGAGACGCCCGACGAGTAGGCGTTACCCAGCGCGTCGGTCTGGGTGATCATCAGGTTCCAGAAGCTGGTCACCGGCGACGGCAACTGGTCGTTGTGCTGCAAGCGGTACAGCGCGACCTGGGTTCGCAGCGTCTGGGCGGTGCTGCTAATGCCGGCCATCTTGGCAGACGAGCTGGCGTTGCTGAACTGCGGGATCACGATCGCCGCCAGAATGCCCAGAATGATGACGACGATCAGAATTTCGATGAGCGTGAATCCGCGGGGGGCCTTACGTAGATTGCGCATGTTCCTTCTCCTGAATGTTCCTCTGATCTTGGCTCCGGCTGCCGTTTTCGCACCACGCGAGCACGCCGGCCGGCTTCGATCGTTTACCATTCATATCGAATTGGTTCGGCATCGAATCAAGAAAAATTCCAACGGGTCCGAAGCAACCCTGGGGGGGAAGTGGAAGGATGGTGAATCGGGTCCGGCGAGATGGAGAGACTATGGGACCCGGCCCGGAACCACTCAGGCTTTTAGGCCGTAGAAGGCCGCTTGGTCGCCGGAGGCACCGGATGCGCCGCGCCGCGATCCACCCGGACGACGCTGGCCCCGATGCTATAAAGCGACTTGGAGAGTTCCTTGCAGTTGGCCACGCCATAGACAATGGCCAGCGAGTCGTGCACGCGGCCGGCAAACATGGCGGTGAACTGTGCGCCGATCGGCATCGCCTCGGTGTAAACCAGCCCGATCCCGTTTGCCGACAGGTCGCGCACCCACGCGACCACCGGGCCCCCGCCGCTGGGTGGGAATATCGTGACCCGCGACCGCAGCCCCACCCGCGGCGAGCTGCGCTTCTCCAGGTTGCGGCTGCTGCGGTGGTCGGACCGCAGCGACCGGAGGATCTCGCGGTACAGGTCGGCGGTCAATTGCATTGGCGCAGCCTTCCCGCAAGCCATCGGCCAGCAACACGGCCAACTTTCGCAGTATCGTACGCCCTCGTCATCTTGCACAGCCAGCCTCGGTCGCGCATCCTTAATCCCGTGACGCTGACCACTGCGACGCTAACTTACCGGACGATCGATCCCCGGCGTGACGCCGACCTGCTTCTGGCTCATCAGTTGGAGACGTGCATCGCCTCGTTTGGCGACGACGCCCATTTCCAAGGCGCCGGTCGTTATCTGGAGTGGGTCAAGTCGAAGGTCGAGGAGTTTCCCGAAGGGTTTCTGCTGGCCTTCCTCGACGGCCGGTGTGTCGGGCAGATGGAGTTGGAAGTGCCGTACGGGCGGACCGCGGGATACGTGAACCTGTTTTATGTGACGCGGCCGTTCCGCGGCCTGGGGTTCGGCCGGGTCATGCACGAACGGGCCGAGGCCTACTTCCGCAGTTGGGAAGCCACCAGCACTCGCCTGCACGTCTCGCCCACTAACGAGCGGGCGCTGCGATTCTACCGGCGGATGGGATACCGCCGTACGTCCGACTACCCCGGCGGGGTATTGTGGGAGATGGTCAAAGACCTGTGATTAGGCAACCGCCTCGGTCCCGTTCGGCGGCCCGAGAACCGGCGGCGCCGTCGGGGATAACCTGGCGGCCGCGAGTTCGGACGGCTTGATGTCGGGGTTAATGGTGAGCGAGACCGCCGCGCGGATGAGCGGTTCCTCCCCCATCGCCAGCACTTCCCGCGCCAGCGCCCGGTAGTCGGCGGCGCCGTTGCTGCTCGGCTCGTAGGCAAGGATGTGCTTTCCGAAGCTGGGGGACTCGGCCAGTTTGATGTTCCGGCGGATCTTGCTCTTGAAGATCCGCGCCCCCGCCCACGGCAGCGGCTTGCCGAGCGCCTCCACAATGAACGAGTTCAGTTCCTCGACCACCTCGTTGCTCAGCTTCGTCTGCGAATCAAACATCGTCAGCACAATGCCGCTGACCTTCAACTTGGGGTTGATCCGTTTGTTGACCAGTTGGACCGTCTCCAGCAATTTGGCCACGCCCTGCAGCGCCAGGAAGTGGGGCTGCATTGGGATGATCACCTCGTCGGCGACGGCCAGCGCGTTGAGCGTCAGCAGCCCCAGCGACGGTGGGCAGTCCAGCAGAATGAAGTCAAAGTCGTGCTGAGCCGATTCGAGCCGTCTCTTAAGCAGCGTCTCGCGCCCAAGAACGCTGACCAGTTCCACCTCGGCCGCAGCCAGGTCGATCGAACTGGGCACCAGGGCGATGTTGTCATCGATCTTGAAGACGGCCTCCAGAAAGCTCGCCCCCTCCACCAGCATGTTGTACAGCGAGCAGACGTCGGCCGACGGCTCGACGCCGTAATTGATCGTGAGATGGGCCTGCGGGTCCAGGTCGACGAGGCAAACCCGTTTGCCCCTCTCGGCCAGGGCCGCCCCCAGGTTCACCGTGGTCGTGGTTTTGCCGACTCCCCCCTTCTGGTTCATCAACGCGATGACGCGCATGTGACCACCTCCTTGTGGGCGCTGCGTATCCATACGCCCTTATTCTGTGCGATGTTCGATCTGTTCGCAAGGAGCGGTCCTTTGTCCTTTGTTCTTGGTCATTGGTCCTTTGTCCTTTGCATCGGCCACCAGCATCGTTCGACATGGGCATCCGTCCCATGCCGCGACGAAGGACAAAGGACAAATGACCAGGAACATAGTGCAAAAAAGAAACCTTCCGCCGTGGCGAGGAAGGTTTCCTTTTGTTTCAGGGTCCCAAGTTGGAGCCGGGACCCAAAACGGTTGAACTCTCGTTCACGACCGGCCGCCGGGGCTTGGCCACGGATCGGCGGCAGAAGAATTACTTCTTCTTGGTCGTGGACTTCTTGGTCGATTTCTTCGACCCTTTCTTGGCTGTCGTCTTCTTAGCCATGGCGCTTGACCTCCTTTCTATGCCACGAATGTAGTTGCCGGATAATTTCCCGTCAACGTTTTTTTTCGGTTGCTTTCTATTTTTTCGCTATAAATCGGTTTGCCGCGCATAAGATGCTTTGACTCTCTTCGAAAGGACCCGTCATGACGAGCGTGGTGAAGCGTCCGTTTGTGCTGATCGTCCGGGACGGATGGGGGAAGAACCCGCACCCGCAGTGGAACAAGGCCAACGCGGTGTATCTGGCCAGGCACCCGGTGGCCGACCGGCTGCTGGCCGAGTATCCCCACGCCCTCATCCACACCAGCGGGTTCGACGTCGGGTTGCCGGAGGGAACGATGGGCAACAGCGAAGTCGGGCACCAGAACATCGGGGCGGGGCGGATCGTGGACCAGGAATCGGTGCGCATCACCAAGGCCATCCGCGACGGGGAGTTCTTCTCGAATCCGGTGCTGAACGCCGCCGTCACTGACGCCCTGGCCCGCAGGCACGATTTGCATCTGTTGGGCATCGTCAGCGACGCCGGCGTGCACGGCCTGCTGGAGCACTTGTACGGGTGCCTTGAACTGTGCCGCCGGCGCGGGCTGGGGCGGGTTTTCCTCCACGCCTTCACCGACGGCCGGGACACGCCGCCCAACTCCGGGATCGGATACATTCGACAGATCGAGCAGAAGATGAAGGAAATCGGCGTGGGTCAGATCGCGACGGTATGCGGCCGGTACTGGGCCATGGACCGCGATAACCGCTGGCAGCGGGTGGAGAAAGCGTGGCGGGCGACAGTGCACGGGCAGGGCGCCAAGTTCCGCTCCGCCGAAGAGGCGGTGAAGCATTATTACGACCACCCCACCGAGCCGAACATGAGCGGCGATGAATTCGTGACGCCGTCGGTCATCTGCGACGATGGCGTCACGCCACGCGCGACGGTCAAATCCGGCGACTCGATCATCTTTTACAACTACCGCGGCGACCGCCCCCGCGAGCTGACCAAAGCCTTCGTCTACGATATCTTCCCGTATTCCGACCAGGGCAACGATGCGTTATTCGGGTTTGAGCGGGGGCCGAAGATGGACCTCATGTTCGTCACCATGACCGAGTACGAGAAGGGCCTGCCGGTTTGCGTGGCATATCCCAAGCCACCCAAAATGGCCAACATCTGGGGCGAGTACGCCTCGAACCTCGGGTTGGGCCAGTTCAGATGTGCCGAGACGGAGAAGTTCCCGCACGTTACCTTCTTCTTCAATGACTACCGCGAGGCCCCCTTCCCTGGCGAAGAGCGGCACATGGTCCCCTCCCCTAAGGACGTGAGCACGTACGACCAGAAACCGGAGATGAGCGCCTACGGGGTCGCCGATGAGGTGGTCCGGCGGATCAACTCCATGCGGTACGAGCTGATCGTCGTGAACTTCGCGAACTGCGACATGGTCGGCCACACGGGCGTGCTCCCGGCGGCTGTCAAAGCAGTCGAGGTCGTGGACGAGTGCTGCGGAAAAGTCCTGCAGGCGCTGCAACGACAGAACGGGATCGCCATCGTTACCGCCGACCACGGCAACTGCGAGCAGATGATCGACCCCGCAACCGGCGGCCCCCACACCGCCCACACCACTTATGATGTCGACTGCATCCTCGTGGACGACGGGCTCAAGGGTAAAACGCTGCGCGAGGGCGGTCGCCTTGCGGAGCTTGCGCCTACCGCATTGCAGATGATCGGATTGTCCCAACCGATGGAGATGACGGGACAATCTCTGTTGAAGTAGCAACTCGGAAGGCGTGCCACCTGTTTACACGCCCCGCCCCGCTCGCTAGCATTCTCCCTCCCCGTGGAGGCCGCCAACGGCTGGTACGGTCCAGGATTCGGCGTATAATCGACGATAACCCCTGCACGACCGCCCGGACTCCGGCGGGACTACTGGCCAAGCGAAGGAGTTGATGTAGATGGCACACATTATTGCCCAACCGTGCATCGGCGTGAAGGACGCCTCCTGCGTGACGGTCTGCCCGGTGGATTGCATCCATCCCACCAAGGACGATGCCGACTTCGGGACGGCCGAGCAACTTTACATTGACCCGGACACCTGCATCGATTGCGGGCTGTGCGTGGACGAGTGCCCGGTGACCGCTATCTTCCCGCAGGAAGACCTCCCGGCCGAGTGGACCACTTTCATCGAAAAGAACGCCGCGTACTATAAGAAGTAGTAACGGGTGTGACACACGACGTGGGAAGGTCGCGGAGGTACTCGCGGCCTTGGGTTTACAGAACACAAAAGGAGAAGATCATGACGCGGCTGCTCCTGTCCACTGCCTTGCTCGCGCTTGTGGCCGGCTGCAACGGAAACCCGGGGCAGACCAAGAGCTCCTCATCCGAGTCCGGGGACAACGGGGCGACGTCTCCGACGACCGCCCCTGCCCCTCAGCCGTCAGCCTCCGCTAAACCGATCAACAAATACTGCGCCGTCGACCGCGACAACCCCGTCGACCCGACTGTCACCTACCTCTATCAGGGCCAGGTCATCGGGTTCTGCTGCGACGACTGCATTCCGAAATTTAAGAAGGACCCGGAAAAGTACATGAAGGACTTGAAGTAGGCGTGGTCCTCGACAAGACCGGCGATGATCGGCGACGGCATCAACGACACGTCCGCTTTGGCGGCGGCGGACTGGGGGATCGCCATTGGGTCAGGCTCCGACATCGCCAGGGAGCCCTCGGCTTGCTCAATCCGCTGATCGCCGCCGCCATGCCCCTCTCGGACGTGACGGTGGTCGGGAACGCGCTGCTGCTTGGAAGGGTCGTCATCGATAGCGACTCAGCGACCTAGCACACACAACCAGGTCAGGACAATCCTCTATTGACGCCGATGGGGGTGGTCGCTTTAATGCCGCCACTTTTACGGGATGGCCTCTATGACAACCGAAGTGGAACACGACGCGGCGTTGCTGCCCGGGCTGCACCCCCTCGACCGGCTGCTGGCGGACGAAGGCCACGACCCAAGTTTGGCCGACGACACGGTCCCCCAGGCCGCCAAACGCCGCGCCCGCGGCGAGGAGGAAGGCGACGGCGAGGAAGAGGAGTCCGAGGAGAAAGCCGATCAGGAGGAGGCCGGGGAACAGGCGGATGAGGGTCTCGAGGAAGAGGAAGACGAAGACCTCGAAGAAGAGGAGGAAGACGAAGACCTCGACGAGGACGAGGACGAACTCGACGACGAGTTTGACGAAGAGGATGAGGAGGACGAGGATGAGGACGAGGAGGAAGAAGAGTTTGATAACCCCGATCAGGAAGCGGGGCATGAGGACGACAACGAAGACTACGACGAGGAAGAAGACTAAGGGCCCGCGATGCTGACCTCAAATCTCACTCTGCCCCTTGCCGACGGGCCTTGATCTGGGACCTGTGCCGCTTGGACTCGAGCCGGCGCTGGCGGGCGGCCCGGGTCGGTTTGGTCTTTTTCCGCGGCTTGGGCTCGTGGAGGGAATGAACGATCAATTCCCGCAATCGCTCGAGCACGGCCGTACGGTTACCTTCCTGCGTGCGCTCGACGTCGGCGGCCAGATGGATCTCATCGGCAGAGGTAAGCCGCTTGCCGGCCAGCTTCCGTAGTCGGCCGGCCGCGCGGTCGGTCAGTCCCGAGATAGCGCCGACCGGGACCCACAACTCCGCCTTGGTGTTGACCTTGTTGACGTTCTGTCCCCCCGGTCCGCTGCTGCGGGAAAACTGCCATCGCAAAGCCGACGGCGAGGCGTACATGCTCGGTGCAAGTTCGCTCGCATTTTGAGAGGGTGGCTCGGTCATGAGCCCCGTTCAGGGTGCCTTGGCCGCCTGGAGCCGTGCGATGAAATCGGTATGCGCGGGTGAAGCGGTCCCCTGCTGAAGCACCGCCAGCACGGCGGCGAGATCTCCCCGGATCAGCGCCGTCGCATCCAGCCATAGCCCGGGAAAGACTTTGCTGCGGTACATCCCGTCCGCAGCGGGCGAGAGCTTCTCATACCGACCGCCGCGAAGCACAAACCAGTCGATGGCGCTGTCATACGTCCGCCACGCGATGTACTCCTGCACGCCGTTACGCTCGTAGGCGTGCAATTTGTTGTGCAAGTCGCGTCTGCCGGAGCTGGCGGCGATCTCGGCAATCAGCTCCGCCTTGACCCCATCCGGCAAGTCCTCCAGTCGCCTCTGAAACTCGGCGCGCGTGAGCCTGTCTCCCGTTTGCAGCGGCGGCTGCGGAGCTGAACCAAGGCCGGGCACAGACGCAGTGGACATCAGGATACTCCTCGCGAACAGTATACCCACGCCACCAGCAGGGTTCACTCTCTGCCACTCCCAGGACCGGGCACCCGATGGCGGAATGGGCGGAGGCGGCTTTGGTCACCCTCCTCCGCTCCCGACCATGTCCGCCTGGGGTTGAGTCATCCGTCGCGGGTCGAGGGCCTTTTTTAGCTCGGCGTCCTGCAGCACCTTCCGCTCCTGGGCGATCTGCCGGACCGTCTTGCCGGTCTTGAAACTCTCCTTGGCGATATCGGCGGCCTTGTCGTAGCCGATCAGTGGGGCAAGGCTGGTGCACAGCGCCAGACTCTGCTCGACCAAGCCCTCGCAGCGTTGGCGGTTGGCTTCGATCCCCGCCACGCATCGCTCCGCAAACACCTGGGCGGCCCGCGCGAGCAGCTCGATGGACTGGAGCAGGTTGTAGGCCATCACCGGCATCATGACGTTCAACTCGAAGGTGCTGCCTATCGCCCCACCCCAGGCGATGGTTGCATCGTTGCCGATGATCTGTGCCGCCACTTGGAGGACCATCTCGCTCATGACGGGGTTGACCTTGCCCGGCATGATCGAACTGCCGGGCTGGGTGGCGGGGATGCTGATCTCGCCGATGCCACACCGCGGGCCGCTGGCCAGCCAGCGGACATCATTGGCGATCTTGGTAAGGCTGACTGCGATGGTCTTGAGCTGCCCGCTGGCTTCAACGATCCCGTCCTTGGCGGCCTGGGCCTCGAAGTGGTTCCTGGCTTCGACGAACTCGACGCCGGCCTTCTGCGCGATGGTCGCCACCGCCTGACGGGCGAAATCGGGATGCGAGTTAATCCCGGTGCCAACGGCGGTGCCGCCCAGCGGCAGCTCGCGGAGGCAGCGGATCGCCTTCTGGCAACGCTCGACGCCCAGCCGCGCCTGGTGCGCGTAGCCGCCCAGTTCCTGTCCCAGCCGGATCGGCGTGGCGTCCTGCAAATGCGTCCGGCCGATCTTCACCACCTCATCGTATTGGTCCGCCTTCTTCTGGAGCGCCTCGGCCAGGTGTTGCAGGGATGGGAGCAGGGACTCCTTGATCGCGACCGCCGCCGAGATGTGCATGGCGGTCGGAATCACGTCGTTGGAGCTTTGCTCCATGTTGACGTGATCGTTGGGATGGATGGGCTCTTTGCCGCCCCGTTTGCCGGTGGCAACCTCGTTGGCCCGGCTGGCAATCACCTCGTTGGCATTCATGTTGGTCGAGGTGCCGCTGCCGGTCTGAAAAATATCCACGACGAACTGCGAGTCGAGCTTGCCGTCGATCACTTCCTGGGCCGCCTGCTGGATCAGATTCTTCTTCTTCTCATCCAGCAGACTGAGCCGGCGGTTCACCTCGGCGCAAGCCCACTTGGTCAGCCCCATCGCGGCAATGAACCGCCGCGAGAACCGCAGATCGGAGATCGGAAAGTTCTCCACCGCCCGCGCCGTCTGCGCCCCGTAATAGGCGTCCGCCGGCACCCTCATCTCCCCCATCGAGTCCTTCTCCACGCGATATCCGTCAGGCATGGCCACCTCTGGTTTGAAGGGAGGCCATTATGAGCGCCGGAACCAAGCGGGCAAGACAGGCATTGCAAAATGCAAATTGCAAATTGCAAATGCGATACTCGGCTCCGCGCCTTCAATTTGAACTTTGCAATTTGCATTTTGCAATTTGCAATGCATTTTGCGCCTCCCCTCTCAGTTACTCCTTCCGCCCCGCCGGTGCTGCGCGTCAAACACTTCCACTCCCGGCGGCTTGCCGCTGGATCGCCAGTACGCAATCACCCACTGCGGATCCTGGCGAAACATCTGGACCACCTTCATCGAATATTTCCGCCCGCATTCGGGGCAGTTGCCCTCATCGGGCAGTCCCCGAAGCGTCCACCCGCAGTGAATACAGAACGGATCATCCCGGGCGCGAATCGCTTTGTGCCGCAGGTGCTCCCACACGGCCAGAATCGCCACACTCGTCAGCAGAGGGACCTTCAACCCCACCCAGAAACCGACGGCATCCGTGCCACCCGAAACCAACCCGGCGATGAACAGCGCGAACCCAAACACGAGCGGCACAACGAGGACCCACCCCCACCTCATCTGCCGCGCCACTTGCCAGAACGCCGGTCGCCACCATACGAGCTGCGGCCGCGACCCGCTAACGCACCGTCCCCTCCATTGGCGAAAGGCGCGTCTGCCGTCGCTCAGAAAGGTCACTCGGCTCTCCCCCAATATTATCAGTCCAGGCGGTCCGCGTTCCAGCCCATCTCGGTTCGAGCTTCGCGGTTCGTCATTTCCCGTTCGGCTCGGCTATGATTCGGCTCGTCGCGGCTGACAACGACGGCGGGCGCGGCGGATACACGGTAAACGCAATATGCGAAGGTTCGACAGTCTCAACGAGCGGGAAGTGCTCGCTCTGGCCATTCAGATGGAGGAGGAGGACGCGCGGATCTTCGGCGACTATGCCGATGGGCTGCGGGCGAATTACCCGGCATCCGCCGAGATGTTCGAGAAGATGCGCGAGCAGGAAATCGGGCATCGGCGTCGGCTGTTCGAGATGTACCAGCAGAAGTTCGGCGACCACATCCCGCTGATCCGGCGCGAAGACGTGAAGGGGCTCATCCGCCTGCGGCCGACGTGGCTGATTCGGCCGCTGGGGTTGGAGAAGGTCAGGAAACAGGCGGCGGCGATGGAGGCGGAGGTGTGCAAGTTCTACACCGCCGCCGCCAAGCGGGCCACCGATCTGAACGTCCGCAACCTGCTGGACGAGCTGGCCGAAGAGGAACGCGGCCACGAGCACCTTGCCGAGCAGCTCGAGCAGCAGAAGCTCACGCCGGACGTACGTCACGAGGAAGACGAGGCAAGCCGCCGGCTATTCGTGCTCCAGGTCATTCAACCGGGGCTGGCGGGGCTGATGGATGGCTCCGTCTCGACGCTCGCTCCAGTCTTC
>Ga0073928_10011809_pt1 | contig 10130 bp, 10 predicted proteins | sample PaiPotPPA55metaG_FD_76969 | JGI IMG/M metagenome (GOLD analysis project Ga0073928, IMG submission 76969) | Iron sulfur acid spring bacterial and archeal communities from Banff, Canada, to study Microbial Dark Matter (Phase II) - Paint Pots PPA... ... | reverse complement strand
GCGCCGCGCTCGAGCGCGCCGGGCGAGCTGGCATTGCCGTCGAGGCCGCGCTTGTAGACGCCCTGGGCGATCGCCGCGAGCCGGAACAGCGACAGCACGAGATAGAAATCCCAGTCGGCGATGTCGCCGCGGCCGGTGCGCCGGCAATAGGAACCGACGTAGTCGGCCTCGGCAGGTATGCCGTGGCCCGGCCCGACCTTGCCGAGATCGCCGCGGCTGCCGTCGGGCACGTGCCAAGGCAGGCAGTTATAGGCGAGATCGGCGAGCGGATGGCCGAGCGTGCCGAGCTCCCAATCGATGATCGCCAGCACGCGCGGCTCGCGCGCATGCCAGATCATGTTCTCGAGGCGGAAATCGCCATGCACGATGGCGGTCTCGTCCGCGGCCGGAATATGCGCCGGCAGCCAGCGCATGAGATGGTCCATCGCCGGCAGCGCGCCGGTCCGGCTCGCCTGATACTGCTTCGACCAACGCACGATCTGGCGCTGCGCATAGCCGCCGGCCTTGCCGTAATCGCCGAGACCGATCGCGGCGTAGTCGACCGCGTGCAAGCGCGCGAGCGCGGCGTTCATCGCGTCATAGATGGCGGCGCGCTCCTGCGGCGAAGAGTCGGGGAGCGTGTAGTTGCGGAACACGCGGCCCTGGACATGCTCCATGATGTAGAACGCTTGGCCGATGACGGCCGCGTCCTCGCACAGCGCATAAGCGCGCGCCACCGGCACGTCGGTGGCGGCCAGCGCGGCGATGACCTTGAACTCGCGCTCGACCGCATGCGCCGAGGGCAGCAGCCGGCCCGGCGGCTTCTTGCGCAGGACATAGCGCCGGCCGCCGCCGTCGCGCAGCAGGAAGGTCGGGTTCGACATGCCGCCCTCGAACTGCGCCACGGCGAGCGGCGGCACGAAGCCGTCGATGCGGCGCGCCATGAAGCGCGCGAGCGCTGCCTCGTCGAAGCGGTGCTGCGGCGCAACGGGCGCGGCATCATCGGTCGAGGAGACGGTCGTTGCCGTGGTCACGACGCTGCTCCGGCCCGCCGCGCCGCCCAGCGCAGCAGGGCCAGCGCGGAGGTGAAGAGCATGGTGAAAAGCATTACGACCATTGTGGTTTCGCGCAGATCTTGCGCTCGCCAGCCGTGGCCGGTGACGTCGACCTCGCCGTCGTGGCCGATCAGATAGGGGACGGCGTAGCTGAGGGCGACGGCGAGGTAGACAAGGACGGGCGGCAGCCACGAACCATGCGGCCGCGGCCGCACCGAGCTCGGCCGGAAATACACGAACAGAGCGAACGCTTGATAGAAGAGCCAGACCGTCAAATACCAGCCGACGTAGTTGGACAAAGGGACGCCGAAATATCCGCCGCCGTCATGCCATATCCAGGCACGGTACAATGTCGCATTGGGCGGGTCCATCACCACATCCCACTGCACCATAACGAAGGCGGCGATGAGCGGCAGGGCGACCACATTCAACGCACGATCCATATGAATATCCGCGTCGTCCAACAGCAGGCTGGCGATCATCCAGGAAAAATAGCCCATGGCGAAATAGAGCAGCCCGACGACGATCGGCACCGCGCCAATATGGGGCAGCCCGGCAGCGACTTCGAAGTGGTAATGGCCGAAGGGAAAGCCGGTAGTGATGCTCAGATTCTCGAGCGCAAATGTAACCACCAGGGAAACCGCCAGGAATACGACGATCCCTGAGCCGTAGACCCGGGCGCCATGCGCGAAGGCGACGATGGTGCCGCCGGCGGCGAGCCCCTGGGCTAGCGGCGATGGCGTTCCGGCGAAGGCGACGATCGCGACGAGGAATGCGACGAATAACATTTGTCCGGTCCGTCTGAGCCTGAAACTACCCGCGCCGATCATGTCGATCACCCGTTCCGGAGTCAGCTCCCAAGCCTCGTGCAGCAGAACACCGCCGACCAATCTTACGGCGCTTCCTCGTAGGTAGAGGTATCCAGCGGCACCGTCGTGCCGCCAATTGCATGCCAGGCGGTAATCCCGCCGACGAGAGCCCTGGCGTCATAGCCCCGCTGCCGCAGTTCGGTCACGGCCTTGCCACTGACCTGAAATCCGCAAACGCAATAGACCGCGATCGGCCGGCCTCGCGGCAGTTCTTCGATCCAGCGCGGCAGTGCGGCAGGGGCGTGGAAGGAGGCCCCCGCCAACATATCCGTGCGCCGGGGCAGGTCCACGGGCAGGCAGAGGTCCAGAAGCACCGGTCGGCGATCATCGTCATCATCGAGCGCGGCCTTCAGCTCCTCGGCCGAAATCCGCGCCTCCTCTTGCGCCGGCGCGCCGAAAGGGAGGAAGAGCTTGTCTTCTCCTGCTCCTTCGCCGATCGCCAGGCGATACCGCGCGGCGATCCGCTGCCAATTCAGGTTAGCCATCACCTGATCGACGTAAGCAGCCGCCTTCGCGCCAAAATCGAGATGATAGGCATGCTCGTACATGTCGAGCGCGAGGATCGGAGTAGCCCCTGGCAGGCCGTGCGCGTGGTCTGCCGCCCACTGATTGACCAGCCGGCCCAAGCGCTCAGACCAGGCGAGAATTGCCCAGCCGGAACCGCCTGCTTGTGCCTTCGCCATGGCGGTAAACTCGGCGCGCCAGGCCATGACGCTGCCAAAGTCGCGCTCGAGCGCCTGGGCGAACGCGGTGGGCGGCTGGGCAAGCCCGGTGGGCGGATTGTCGCCGTCTCCGCCGAGTGCATCGAAATAGATCTCGTGCAGGATCACAGAGCCCGCAGCAATCAGCTCTTCACGCTTGAGGCCGTTGATCTCGAACGCGGGCGTGCGCGCCCAGTCGAGGCCCGCAAGGCTCGCTCGAATGGCGTTCAGCCGCCGCAGCGCACCGCCGTAGTTGTTTTCGTAATGGCTCACGAGCAGTCGCTCAGAAAGCCCGTTCATCCGTTGCGGCTTGAGCAGGAGCGGCCGAACCGCCACGGTCGCGGGCGTTGCGAATTGCCGAGGGGATATAGGAGGTGGCTTTTGCACGTCCATGGTGCGCACTCCTCGCGTAGCGAGATGCGCAGAGCTTGGACGTGCGGCGTCTAATGGGGTGTCTGCATTACCCCGACGTTGCTGATCTTATCCGATCAGGATTGGCTGTCAATCGGCGCGCAGGATTCCGCAACCGGCTGCTCGGCTGCGGGACCGCTATCACGCCGGGACAATTGATCTCGACGAGGCCATGCTACATACCCGGTTAAACGAAGGAGGGCCGGGGTACGCGTGCCCCGGCCCGTCCGTCCGAAGCATGCCGGTGCTGGACGGGTCCGGCGCGCCGGCCCTCGCCGACGCGCTCGCTCACCTCATCACGGCAAGCATGCCGGCGAAGAGTGCGTACAGGAGACCGACCAAGGTGAGCGCGCGTCCGGTTACGCGCCCTGACCGAAACGCCAGGCAAAGCACCGAGACCGCCGCCGCGGTCACCGCCGCCGCGAGCAGGAGCGGCGGGTCCAGCAGCCAGGGCGTGAACAGGACGGCGAAAGCCGTGGGGACCGTGGCCTGGATCATCATGGCGCCGCTGATGTTCGCGAGCGCCAGACGCTCCTTTCCTTGCCTCACCCAAATGACGGCATTCAGGATTTCCGGCAGCTCCGTGGCAACCGGGCTCAGCAAGAGTGCGGTGACCTGAGGCGCGAGGCCGAGCCACGGGCCGATGTCGTCGAGCTGATCGACGAAGACGCGCGAGGCGCCGAAAATGACGACGAGCGCGAGGACCGTCTGAAGGAGCGCCCACCCCGCTCCCGGATCGGCGCTCCTCGGCCTCAGCTTGAGCGGCTCGAGATCATGCTCGGATTCTTCCACCTCGCCCCGCATCTCTTTCCAGAGGTAAAGGGCGTAGGCGGCGAGGAAGAGGACGCCCAGCCAGGGCTTGAACGAGAACGCCACCAGGCCCAGGGCGATCTTGAAGGCGAAGATCAGCAGGAACCAACCCTGGTCCCGACTCAGGCGCCGACCATCCACGTCGAGATAAAGCCCGCGATCGTGCCGTTTTCTGCAGCTCCAGAGCACGATCCCGACGACGGCGTAGGCGATCGTGCTCAAGACGAGCGGGCCGCCGATGGCGGCCCCAATGCCGATCTCCTTATCGGCCGCGGTATTGCCTGTCGTCACCGCGACGATGGTGACGACGCTCTCCGGGAGCGCCGTGCCGAAGGCGGCGAGGATGGTGCCGGTGGCGGTCTGGCTCACCTTGAGCTTGCGCCCGACCCATTCGACGCCGTTCACGAAGAACTCGCAGGCGAGATAGATCGCCGCGGCGGAGGCGATGAAGAGCCAGATGGTTAGCATCATCGCCCGGCATCTCCTCGGTAGGAGACTGCGGTCGAGCCGAGGCGGTGCCGGCGCTGCGCAAAGCCGGCGCGTGGAACGAGGCAGAAAAGGTCCATGAGGGGCCATGAGCCGGGCGAGAGGTGACCGATGGCCTCAACGCTCCTCGCCCGGCCCGGGTGACGAACGTCGATGCCAAAGGTCTCGCCAGGCATGCAGGAAGTCGATCCTGCGCGGCTGCTCGCGCCATGGCCGCCCATGCCGGCGGCCAAGTCTGTTGACGCGAGCCCCTCTCGATCCGGAGGGCGGCTACTCCCCAATGACGACGCCGCGGAACATAGCGGGATGCGTCGTGGTCGGCAATGCCCACCGGCCGCCGCGGCCGTTCATGCCGAATTCAGATTGTGGCGCGGCGCGCCTACCGGGGTGGAGGAGCGGTCCTCCAGCTGACGCGGCCCTCTGCCAATTAAAGAACATGCCCTAAACGGCGGCGCCAACGAGCGTAGGGCTGCGCGGTTGCGTGCCTATGCTGAAGAGATCGAGAAGTCGGGGCAGATCGGGACGCTCGCCAGATCGTGAAGCGATAGTCGCGTTCTTGTGATGGATCGGCGAGCTTTGGCGAACGGTCAGTTCGGCTTCCGCTCGGTTATCAGATGCCCGCGCCGGTCATATCTTTCGCGTGTCGGGAGCGCGGCAGCAGCGCCTCGCCAGGATTCGTAAAGGAGTACCGCGATGTCGAGCAATTTCCGCCTGACGACCGCCGCCATGCCGTCTTGCTTGAACACGTAGATTTTCGGTGAATCGCTTTCGAGGTGACTTCAAATCACAAGTCCTATTCCCATCGGCAGACTATTTCACCAAGCGCTCCGCGTCCATGAATAGGGCGTCGCGCCGATCGACGACACGCCTTCCACGATCACGCTTTCCACTTCAGACGAGATAAACATGCGTATCATTGTGATGCTCTCGGCCTTGGCGATCGCCCTCACGGCCTGCGAGGATCCTTCGCCCTTGGCACGCACCCCCAATGGCACGCAGGCGCTCAACATCCCTTCGGGCGGGCTTTTGCCGGGTGAAACCGGCGGCTGCACCGGCGTCGTCTGCGGTCTGGGGAAGGACAGCGTCAACGAGTAGCCGTGCTTATCAGCTTCAATTCCCTGGCCGGCGCTTGGTCCGAGGACGGCTCCCGCGCGCGCGTCGAGAACCGCCTCGCCGAGTTCGAGGAGCGCCAGCGCCTCGTCGACAAGGACGCCTGGGACGCCCTCGCGGCGCGTTTCGCTCACGCTGCAACGGGCAGCCGCTAGGAGCCGTCCAATCTCGGCTGCACGAGCAGCAGCCGGGGACACGACGGGATTGGCGGCATCGACCATCCAGAGCCGGATCGGTCCGACGCTGGGAACGTTGACAATGTCCCGCGCATTGCCGCTTGTGCGCGGAAATCGGGGTCATGGAAATTGGTACGCCCGATCCACTGCGCGCCACGCGAAGCCATGGCCGGGACGTCTGCGGCGCCCGGAGGCGGGCCATGCGCTATTTCCTACGGCCACCTTCGCTCTCTAAATCGGCCGCCCGGTGTTCCAGCTCTCGCCCGAACTTTTCAAGTTCGGCAACCGCTCTCGGATCGTTGATGGATCGTGCCAAGCGGAAACACTTCTGCGCCTTTTGGCGCAAATATTCTGCATCAGATATTGGCATGGGACAACGCGGAACGATCGCCGACGAGAAATCAATACTACTCTGCAGGATCTGGCGACCGCTGACCGTTGCCGCAACGGCAGAGACAGTTACAAATAAGTTAGACAATGCGACCGCCAAGAGCGCTTCGCCATAATTGCCTTAAAGCGCCCGTGCCGCTGCCCGCGCCGGAGGCGGGGCAGCCATGCTCGCAACCCGAGATGACCGCTCGTCGCCGCGACGCTGCGCGGAATGCCGATCGGATATTGCGAAGTGATGGTCGATGCGGCTGGCCTTCGCCTCGCAAATATTCGCCAGCTCAAGAAGCTCGCAGCAGAGGAAGGGGTCTGTCGCCGTCAGCGCACGGTTTCGAAAGTGCAGTCCGAGCTCGCGAATTATCCTGGCGTGTTCCATGGTGATTTACCTCGCCGCGGCATCATCTCCGCGATGCATCTGTGCACGGCGCGGGCATTCTGATAATCGGGCAGACGCTGAAGAGACCGTTCGGCGCGCCGTCAATCACAATGGAGTGAAACAAAGCGCTGCTTGTGCGTGCTTTAGACGAGGCGGAAGCGCGCTTAAAGACGCTACGGAAGACGCTTTCTTCGTAACGTTCGCTGGCATACAAGAAGCGTGATCCGAGCGTCACGGGGAGAATGCGCCGTCGCGGTGGCCTGCACCGGCGCGTGCGAGGTAAGTCCGTTTATCTCGATCGGCGCTCTTCGTGCCACGGCGCGAACTTGGGGCAGTCGAACTGGAAGGAGCGTCTGCTTAGAGAACGGGGTTGCCAGTGTGTTGCACATGGGATTGACGCTCAGGCAAGATTGACTTAGATTTTGAGATGAAGGGGATGGAGTCCCCCATAACCGCCCGAATGGGCTGATGACTCCTGCCGCGTGAGAAGCTCCGCGGTGGGAGGTTGTTCGCAACCCGCCGCATGGCGGGTTTTTTTGCCCTCACGCTCGCTGCATTGTGGCTTTGAGCAAGGGGCCGAGATGACCGAAATCTGGGCGCAAGCTGCACTTTGGTTGGGCTTGGCGCTGGTCGCGACACTGCTCTCGATCTGGCTTCGGATTGCTACGGCGCTGTCCGAGATTGTCATCGGGACAATCGCCCAGCTTTTCATCGGCGCGCTGATCGGTGCCACCGTGCTTGGGACGGGTGAGACCTGGATAAAATTCCTCTCCGGAACGGGTGCTATCGTACTCACCTTTCTCGCTGGAGCCGAACTCGATCCCGACGTGTTGCGAGCGAAATGGAGGGAGGCGGGCGCTATTGGGCTCATCAGCTTCGCTGCTCCGTTCGTCGGCTGCACCGCCGCGGCCTACTACGTGCTGCACTGGAGCCCCATGTCGAGTTGGCTCGCGGGGGTAGCGCTCTCCACGACTTCCGTTGCGGTCGTCTACGCAGTGATGTTGGAGTTCGGGTTCAACGTCACTGAGTACGGCAAGGTCGTCCTCGCCGCCTGCTTCGTAACCGACCTCGGGACGGTGCTTGCCCTCGGCCTGATATTCGCGCCCTTCACCTACAAGACGCTGATTTTCATCGGGCTCAGCGTTCCCGTGTTCCTGATTCTGCCGTGGCTGACGGCACGCTTCTTTCGTCAATACGGCAACCGTCCCTCCGAGCTGGAGACGAAGTATCTCCTCCTGCTCCTGTTCGGTCTGGGCGCGCTCGCAGGCTGGGCGGACAGCGAGGCCGTATTGCCTGCCTACCTCATCGGCATGGTGCTCGCAGGCACGGTCGGCAAAGACCACATCCTCATACGGCGTCTGCGCACGCTTTGTTTCGGTCTGTTGACCCCATTCTATTTCATCCGGGCGGGGTCTTTCGTCTCGGTTCCCGACCTGATCGCAGCACCGATCGCTTTCCTGTTCCTGCTCGTCATCAAGATCGCGACCAAGATCAGCGGCGTCTATCCGGTCACGCGAGCGTTCGGTCAACCGCGCCAGGAGGGCATGTACACGACCCTGATGATGTCGACGGGTCTCACCTTCGGCACCATCTCGTCTCTATTCGGTCTCTCCCATGGGATCATCGACCAGTCCCAATACTCGATTCTCGTCGCGACGGTAATCGGCAGCGCCGTCGCGCCGACACTGATCGCCAATGCCTTCTATTTGCCGCGTCACCTGCTGCGTGGAACGACCGCCGAAGAACTCACAGACTAGTTGGAACGGGACAAGATGGGGCGAGCGTATTTTTTTGGTGGCATTCGGTGGCGCCCTAGGCAGCATGGCGCGCTTTTGGTGCTCCGGGTTGGTTGCCAGAAACTTCGGCGAGACGTTCCCGTGGGGAACCCTGACCGTCAACGTCATCGGCTCGTTTGTTATCGGATTTTTCGGCGGCTTCGCCGGGCCGGATGGGCGCGTCATCGTCTCCACGAGCATGCGCCAATTCGTGATGATCGGCCTTTGTGGTGGGTACACGACTTTCTCGTCCTTCAGTTTTCAAACCCTCAGCCTGGCGCGCGACGGCCAATGGATTCAGGTGATCGGCAATGTCTTTCTGTCGGTATCAATGTGCCTACTCGCTGTCTGGGCGGGTTACGGCGTAGCACTGGGTGTGAATGAGTAAAACAAATGGCAAGGGAGGCAACATCATGCAAATACCCAAAGACGCGATCCTCTTGCGCATTTTCATCGGCGAGGACGACAAGTGCGGCAGGCAGCCGCTTTACGAGGCGATTGTCCTTAAGGCGCGGGAGATGCACTTGGGCGGTGCGACCGTTCTCCGCGGCCCCCTCGGCTTCGGCCATTCGAGCCGCCTTCACACAGCAAAAATCCTGCGCTTGTCGGAGGACTTGCCGATGGTGATCGAGATCGTCGAAAGCGAGGGGAATATAAAAAGCTTCCTGCCCGTGCTCGACGAGATGATGACGAGCGGGCTCGTGACAATGGAGAAGGTGCAAGTGCTGCAATATGGAACGGAAGGCTTGAAGGAACGCGCGGGGTTGTAGAGCGGCTTGGCGGAGAAAGTCGTCATGCCCGGTATGTTCATCACTCTTTGCGGAACCGTCAGGGAGAGTTTTGGTGATCGGCTATTGCAGGTGCTTCTTCTGGTTGTAATCGGGGCAGCCTTCCTATGGGCGGTGTGGCTGCCTTTGCCGAAAGCGCGAGTCGACGCAGAAAGCCGAAAGCGCGAGTCGACGCAGAAAGTAGGAGATGTTCTCCGCGACCCCGGAGCGGGGCATCTACTCGTTCTGGCGGCGGTCGCTGCGCGCAGCCTGAGCGCCGGGCGCTCGGCCCACTTCTCGGCACCGGTCGCGTGGTCGAGCTTTGCTGTCGCCCGGTGATATAGCGCCGCTGATCGCAAGGGACGGCTATTGGGCCGTCGGCGTGATCGTTGCGCTCGAGAGCATGGGCATTCCGGTGCCCGGCGAAATGACGCTGATCGCGGCGGCGATCTATGCCGGCACGACGCACGACCTCGACATCGGCCTGGTGATTGCCGCCGCCGCGGCCGGCGGCATCATGGGCGACAACATCGGCTTCTGGTTGGGCCGCGCTCTCGGCTACCGCCTGCTGTTGCGCTATGGCCGCCACGTCGGACTGTCGGAGCGCCGCATCAAGCTCGGCCAATACCTGTTCCTGCGCCACGGCGGCAAGGTCGTCTTCTTCGGCCGGTTCGTCCCGGTGTTGCGCGCGCTCGCCGCCTTCCTTGCCGGCGCCAACCGCATGGATTGGCCGCGCTTCCTGGTGTTCAACGCGGCCGGCGGCATGGTCTGGGCCAGCGCCTATGGCGTGGCCGCCTTCCGGCTAGGACAGGAAGTGGAGCGCCTGGCAAAGCCGGTCGGGATCGCGCTTGCGGTCGCCACCGTGATCGCGATCGTCGTTCTCCTCGTCGTCTTGCGCGCGCAGGAGGCGAGGCTGGAGCAAGAGGTCGAGCGTGCGCTGCCCGGGCCGCTGGAGCCGCCGGGAGCGAGAAAACAGCGACGGTAGCGCGACGGCACCGCGGGGCCCCGCGAGGCGATGCAGGCGCCGGCACCGCCCCGAGAGCCAATCGTTTAGCGCTGCGCTCGGGCGGCGGCCGCTTTTGCACGGCGCGGGCATTTGATAATGAGCGTACGCCGAAGAGACCATTCGGCGATGCCTCGATCACAACGGCGTTAACAAAGCAGTGCGTCCGCCCGCAAACGACGCGGGAATGACGGCATGGGGGCGGCGATTCCACGTCATTGGGCG
>Ga0073928_10011807_pt1 | contig 10134 bp, 10 predicted proteins | sample PaiPotPPA55metaG_FD_76969 | JGI IMG/M metagenome (GOLD analysis project Ga0073928, IMG submission 76969) | Iron sulfur acid spring bacterial and archeal communities from Banff, Canada, to study Microbial Dark Matter (Phase II) - Paint Pots PPA... ... | reverse complement strand
TCCGGACTGCGTGCAAACCGGGGAGGCGGGCGCCGAATCGGCTTTTGGGTACATACGCGCTCAGGAAAGAGAGGGGTCTTAAATGCGTCATCTACTTGCTGCGGCGGCGCTGGCCGCTTCAGTGTTGGCCGTAACTCCGGTTGCAAGCGCTGCTCCCGTTGCGGGCGCGCAATACGCCGGTACAATCACAAATACCATCGATACAAAGACGGCCTACGTCGGAGAACCTGTGACCCTCACGCACGTGACTTCGGAAGCGGGCGACGTGGCCGGCGCAACGATGTACGGCACCGTCACCAAAGTGGTGCACGCCGGTCAGGGGCGTACCGCGCAATTGCAAATTACGTTCAGCCGGCTCAGGTTGAGCAACGGCGCGACCTACGCCATTAACGGTGTAGTCACCGGTATGCAAGCGAACACGAAAAGCAACGCACTCAAAGAAGTCGGCGGCGCGGTCGCAGGCATGATCATCGGCAATATGATCGGCAAAACGATCTTCCACGCGAGCGGCGGCGGCTTCTTGGGCGCAGCCGGCGGCTTCCTCGCGGCGAAGAACAACCGCTCGGACATGACCGTACCGGCGGGATCGGTGGTGCGCGTAACGCTACGCAGCGTACGCCGTCAGGCTTCCCACTAGAACAGAAAAACGCGCAACTAGAGAAAGCGGTGTTGTCTTTACGGCAGCACCGCTTTCGCGCTTTACCGGTAGAATACCAGGAGCGTGCTCGTATGAAATTCGTTACCCGAGCCCACGCGAAAGTGGACCGCATCGCCTGTCCATGGCTCATACAGCGCTTCGTAGATAAAAAGGCCGAGTTTCTGTTCGTGCCGCCGGATGAGGTCCTGCGCGTTGCACACCGGGAAAATGCGATTCCATTCGATATCGAAGGCGTTGAACTGGGGCACGACGGTCCACGCTGCTCGTTCGATGCGATTATCCGCAAGTACGAGCTCGTCGATCCGGCACTCGCACAGATGGCGAACATCGTTCGAGGCGCCGACACAGCCGATCGCAGTCTTACCGAAGAGTCGCCCGGCCTGTACGCGATTGCATCGGGCTTCCAGGCGCTCTCGCCGTCCGTCTTCCCGGACGATCACGCATTGCTGAGCGCCGAATTCCCCATGTACGACGCGCTCTACGAGTATTGCCGTTCGCTCATAGACGCATAATACGAACGTGCGTAGGATCGCGGGTTCGAATCTGGCGGTCCTGCTCGCCGCGATTTTTCTGATTGCATCCGCCGAAGAGCTCTGGGCACGATTTATTCCGGCATACTTGCGGGCGCTGGGCGCTTCCGTCGCCGTCGTCGCGGCATACGGCACCTTCAAAGACTTTCTGGACGCAATTTATCAGTTTCCAGGTGGTCTGATCGCAAATAGAGCGGGGTACCGGCGAGCGCTGGTCGGATTCAATGCCGTTGCGATAATCGGCTACAGCGCATTTGCTTTTGCGCAATCCTGGACCGCGCTTTTCTTCGCCTTGCCTCTCGTCATGGCATGGCAGAGCTTCTCACTGCCGGCGACCTTCTCGCTTATCGGAGATTCGCTTCCGTCGGGCGCGCGCAGTGTCGCATTCGCGTGGCAGTCGATCGTGCGGCGAGTGCCGGTAGTTCTCGCGCCGATCGCCGGCGGACTTATCCTCACGCACTACGGCACGCTTTCCGGCACGCGAATCGCAATTGTGGCGGGTATTGCAATCGCGCTCTTCGCCTTGGTTCTGCAATCCGTATCTTATAAAGACGCGCCGCTTGCAGCAACGCGCCTGCGACTCGCAGAGCTGATACGTGATGCGCCGAAGCTCGGCCCGCGCCTTCGGCGCTTGCTGCTATCGGATATCATCGTGCGTTTCGGGCAAGGCGTCGGCGAGATCTTCGTCGTGCTGTACGCGCTCAGTGTCGTGGGCGTGACACCTGCGGTGTTCGGGTGGCTCGTCGGTTTAGCTATGGCAACGTCGATTGTGGTGTACTTGCCCGTATCGCGTTACGCAGACGCGCATAGGCGCGAACCATGGGTGCTGCTCACATATGTTTTCTTTGCCGCATTTCCACTCTTGCTGGCCGTGAGCAAAACGCCATGGTTTCTTGCCATCGCGTTCGTAGCGATGGGACTGCGAGAGATTGGCGAGCCGCCGCGCAAAGCAATGATCGTGGATTTGGCGCGCACCGACCGCCGCAGCGTTGACGTCGGCGCTTATTACCTTGTGCGCGGGTTAGCGGTGTTTCCGGCTTCTCTCGTTGGGGGCGCGCTTTGGCAAATCCAACCCGCACTGACGTTTTATGCTGCCGCAGCGATCGCCGCTTGCGGGGCCTTTACGTTCGCGGCGCTAATGATGCGGCGGATTGGGAATACCTCAGGGTTATGAATACAGACAAAGCGCTTCGCGATCTCTCTCTGTTAGCTGCTCGGCTAACGCTTGGTGCCTCGATCGCCGCTCACGGTTCGCAAAAAATGTTCGGCGCGTTTGGTGGCCCCGGTATAGAAGGCGTCTCCCAAGGCTTTAGCTCAATGGGTTTCGAACCGGGTGAGCGTTACGCGCGCGCCGCGTCCATGGCTGAAATTGGTTCCGGCACGCTGATCGCACTCGGCGCGTTGGGCCCGGTTGGTCCGGCCATGCTAATCTCGGTAATGATCACGGCGATAGAAACCGCGCATCGCCCCAAAGGCTTCTGGGCAGCTAATGGTGGCTACGAGTTGAACGTCATGTACATGCTCGGCGCGCTGCTTCTGGCGACCGAAGGTTACGGATCGTTATCCGTGGATGCGCTGCTAGGCATCCACAAAAAGACCAATGCGACGCTCGGATGGCTCGCACTGGCGGGCGGCGCAGTGGCCGCAGCGATCATCCTCGGGCAACGAAACATGCCGCAGCAGCAAAGTTCGCAGCAGCGCCAAAAAACGACGGAAAAAAACGAGGTAGAAACGCGCGCAACCGCTTCTTGAGCATCGGCGGCAAAGCGGACCCAGGGTACGAAAACGCCCGTTCGCGTGAACGGGCGTTCGACATGGTCCCAAGGGCCGGAATCGAACCGGCGACACCGTGATTTTCAGTCACGTGCTCTACCGACTGAGCTACCTTGGGGTATCGCCTTAGGCGGCGACCGCCCTGGGTTCGCTGCGCCGGGCTGGTCCCCTTGCGGCGATTGCTCGCAGGCTTCTATAAACGCGGGAGCCGCCGGCGAAATTCGCGGCGGCTCCGGCGTGGTGCGTTATTCAAGGGCCTACTCCTCGTAGAACTCTTCGTTATAGAGCGTTGCTCGAGGACGATTCGTTTCGTACGCGTCCTCCTCGTCGAATTTCGATCGGTCGTCACGCGACTCGTCGTCGCCAACCGGTCCCAAACCAAAATCGCGGGGGTCGTCACCGTACATTTCTGCTACCTCTTAGCCGGTATTCTACTCCTGAAAATCCACGGTGAATAGGTAGCTGCCTCCGACATTCCGGCAGTTCTTTTCTTCGGGCGCATACCGGCTTTCGCGCGCTGCATCGAGTGCTGCCCGGTCAAGCTGCGCAGACCCGGTCGACGAGTAGACTGAGGTGCCGACCACACTTCCCGATGCGTCGAGATCGACTTTTATTTTCGCGGTCGCCGCAGTGTTTTGCACGTCCGGCGGTGCTTGCGGGGATATCGCGTCGATCGTTTTGGCGGGAATGTCCGGCGCGCTGCACGCCGGCTTTGGCGTTGCGGTCGCTATTGCGGGCGCTTGCGTCGTAGCGGGCCCTGGTGTGCCGAAATCGTCTTGCGGATTGGGATTGCCGCTCGGCTCAACGTTTGGCGGACCCTGCACGACGTGCGTATCCGGATTATTTTTCGACGTTTTTCTTATGAGGTTCACCGCCGGCCGCACGACGTGCGTCGCCCGACGCGGTTTTGGCGGCTGCGGCTTGACCGGCGGTGGGGTGGGCGTAGGTTTGGGAGTGCTGACAACCACGATGACGGCACGAGTGCGTTTTTCAACCGGCTGCGCCAGCACCGGGCCGGCGTGTACGAGCGCAGCGATGACGAGATGCACTGCAATCGACCCGGCAATTGCAATGCGAACGATACGAGCATTTGATGACCCGTTCATGATCGCAAAACAAAGGAGCGCATCGCGTTGTGACGGCGAAGCTCTCTGCAATGTCGTCCCTTTCGCCAATGCTGCTCATCATCACGGTATTCGCCGTCGGCGTATTGCACACGATGGTGCCCGACCATTGGGCACCGATTGCTTTGTTGGCGCGGCAGCAAGGCTGGTCGAGAGCAACTTCACTTCGCGCCGCGGCCGGCGCCGGCATCGGCCACACGGTCTCAACGCTGATTATCGCCGCGATTGTTTGGCTGGCAGGAACGGCGCTCGCGCAACGCTATGGCGCTTTTGTCACACTGGCGTCTAGTGCAGCGCTGATCGTTTTTGGGGCATGGATCGCATTTTCGGCAAGCCGCGAGTTGCGCACAAGCGAACATTCGCACTTTGGCCACATGCATTGGCACACCCACGCGCCGGGTCAACCGGCTCACCGGCACTGGCACGAGCATCACGAAGAAGACGTGCACGCCGCCGAAGGTGAGCCTGTCCACGAGCACGAGCATCCACGGAAATCGGCAAGAGCTGCGCTCATGCTCATTCTCGGGTCGTCACCGATGGTCGAAGGCATCCCCGCGTTTTTCGCGGCAAGCAAATACGGCGCCGGGCAGCTCGCCATCATGAGTGTCGTTTTTGCTATTTCAACGATTGGAATGTATATTGCGCTGGTCGCACTATCCGTGAGCGGACTCGAGCGCGTCTCACTGGGTCGCTTCGAACGTTACGGTGAGGTGCTGAGCGGCTTGTTCGTCGCTGCTATCGGGATAGTTTTCCTGATTTTAGAACGCGGTTAACCGCTAGAACATGTCTATTCTGACGAGTTCGCCGTTACGTCGGCGGCTTGCGAATTCGGGCTTGCGGATAATGGAAACGATCTCGGCGAACACTGCCTGCAACTGGAGGTCGGTCGCGATGGCGTTGCTCGCGATTGCAAATCGTTTCAGCGCGTCGCGCAATTCATATTGAAGTGTCCGCACGCGACCACTGTTTTGGGGCGCGTTGAGCGCAATTTGCTCGAGGGCTCCCAAAGCGCTAAAAGGTGCACGCATGGCGCCCACTTCCGCACTCGGACACGTTCTGATGAGCATACGCATACGCCGGCACGCGTCTTCTAACGTGGACCTGTCAGCGGGAAGCAGTGATAGAGACGCGGCCATTCGGCCACCGGACCCTTCGAAAACGCGAAAAAAGCGTAAGAGTAAATGTAAAGTAACTCATACATTCGAGCAGGTGTTCAGGCGGACCTGCGCGGCTATTGCGCTAGCACGCGAGGGGCTTCGTCTCGATAACGCTCTTTAATCTCGATGATTGTTGGGAGAGCTTGGTGAAACGCATCAATCAGATCCGGATCGAAGTGCTGGCCTGATACGATGTCCATTTCCGCGATTGCGATATTCACCGGCCAAGCCGTTTTATAGCACCGCTCGGACGTAAGTGCATCGAACACGTCGCTGACCGCGCAGATGCGGCCGTTCAGCGGGATCGCATCCCCCCGAAGCCCATACGGATACCCGCTGCCGTCAAACTTCTCGTGGTGGGAAAGCGCGATTTCGGCAGCTGCTTGCAGCAATTCCGACGCACTGTCTTTCAGAATTTCATAGCCCAAAACGGTATGCTGCTTCATGATCTCCCATTCGCCGGGATCCAACTTTCCCGGCTTGAGCAGGATACGGTCGGGCGTCGCGACCTTGCCGATATCGTGCATCGGCGTCGCCATCAGTAATGTTTCGCAATCCTTCTCGGACAGTCCATACGCCCGCCCGATTTCGGCGCTGAAGTGTCCCATGCGCACGATATGCATGCCGGTCTCGTTGTCGCGAAACTCCGCCGCCCGCATCAACCGGTTGATGGTTTCTCTCTCGCGCGCGGTAATGTCGGCCGTTGCGCGCGCAACCTCCGAAGCAAGCCACGCCGCATGGTTCGCCAGTTTCTTGCGGCTCTCTGAGAGCGCGAGCATATTCCGAAGGCGGGCGCGGAACTCCACGACATCTACGGGCTTGGTTAGAAAATCGGCGGCGCCAAGCTCGAGTGCACGGTATCGGATATCCAGGTGTTCCATACCGGTGATCATGATGATCGGCACGTCTCTTTTCCCAGGGATACTACGAAACTCTTCGATAAATTGCAGGCCGTTGGGTGCAGGCATGTTGTAGTCGACCAAAACGACATCGATCTCGTTCAGCCTGCTCCAGTCCAGAGCTTCTCTGGACGCCGTGAATGCGACGGAATCTGTGCCGTCGACGCTCTTGAGCGCGCTTCGATACACCGTGAGATTCAGATCGTTATCGTCGACCATCAAGACGATCACGTGTCAAGCTCCCCGGATCCCGCGAACGCCTGCACTTGGTCGGCTAGCGCTTCGTGGGCTCGCCGCAGCTCCTCGAGAATCGTAGCGGGATCGCCGCCATTTTTCATCGCAGTTTCGGCCTCCGAAGCAATGCGCGCGAGCTCCATTGCTCCCACGTTGCCTGCCGCGCCCTTCAACTCGTGGGCGGCGGATAATCGCTCACTACGGCTATCGGCATTTCCAAACGAATCGATCGTGCGCTCCAGAGCGGGAAGTGCGGCCCGCAAAAAGCCCAGCAAATCGTGATGGTTTTCGGCGAAAAGATCGTTCAATCGCTTCAGATCGAGCGTTTGAATGCTGGTTACCCGCGAAAATACGCGGCGGAGATCGTCGAGCGTAACCGGTTTGGCAAGATAGTCGTCCATTCCGGCAGCAAGGCACGCGTCGCGGTCCTCCGAAAGCGCGTTTGCCGTCATCGCGATGATGCTGACACGTTTACCGGTACGCGCTTCCGCTTTGCGAATCGTCCGTGTTGCTTCGAACCCGTCCATCACGGGCATCTGGCAATCCATGAGAATAATATCGAAGTTTCCCGACAAGGCCGCCTCAACGGCTTGCCGCCCATCGGCGACTTCGTCGGCCGAATATCCCAGCTTCCGCAGTTGTCTCAGTGCGACGTCGCGATTGATCTCATTATCTTCCGCCAGCAATATTCGCTGGTTCCCCGCGGCTCGTTCGTCGGCATGATCCGGACGCTCGTGGTCCGATGAAACGGGAGCAACATGTGCAATGCAGTCGAAAAGCTGCGATTGCTGAACCGGCTTAGTAAGATATGCAGAAAAACCTGCGGCGATGGCGGCACGTCCGCGCTCGGGTTGATCGTACGCCGTGACCATGATGAGCCGCGTTGCGGCCAGCCGTTGGTTCAATCGAACTCGCTTTCCTAGCTCGATACCATCGATACCCGGCATAGCGAAGTCAACGAGGGCAACGTCGTAGGGCTCACCTCTATCGGCGGACTCTTCTAGTATCCGGTATGCGCTCTGCGAATCGCCCACAACATCGCCATGCATACGCCAAGACAAAAAGTATTCGGTGAAGATCTCGCGCGCGATTGGATCGTCGTCGACGACGAGGGCGCGCACTCCGTCGAGAGCCGGCGGTTCTTCGTACGCCTCTCCGGCGAGATGCTTCATTTCGATCGTAAACGAAATCTTTGTGCCTTCACCCGGAGCGCTCTGCATCGAAACAGATCCACCCATCAGTTCGATCAAACCCTTAGAGATGGAAAGACCGAGCCCCGTCCCTCCATACTCGCGCGTCGTCGAACCGTCGGCCTGGTGAAAGGGTTCGAAGAGCGTGGTCAGAGCTTCGGGCGCGATACCGATCCCGCTGTCGCTCACCGAGAATTCGATCGTAGCCACTTCCAGGGTTCGCCTGACCAAGCGCGCGCTGATCACTACCGAACCATCATGAGTAAATTTCATGGCGTTGCCGACGATGTTCACCAGCACTTGGCGCAAGCGGCCGGAATCGCCCAGGAGGACCGTCGGAATCGACGGCTCGACATACGTCATTAGCGCGATACCCTTTTCCGCCGCTTGCCGCGCGAAAAGGGTCGCGACGCTCTCGATGAGGAGCAGGAGCTTGAACTTGCTGATATCGAGTTTGACACCCTTGGCTTCCATCTTGGAGAAATCCAAGATGTTGTTAATGAGATGCAGCAACGCGTCGCCGGATTCCCGCACGACACTGGCGCACTTACGCTGATCTTCCGTGAGTGGGGAATCCAGGAGTAATTCGGTCATCCCGATCACCGCATTCATCGGCGTGCGGATTTCATGGCTGACCGTTGCTACGAATTCAGATTTGAGCCGTGAGGCTTCAACGGCTTGGCTAAGCGCTGCTTGTATTTCTTGCTGCGCCAGGCGCCGTTCGGTAACGTCGCGGATGATGCTCACAACAACGCGCTTTCCGTCGATAACCGCGCTCTGCGCGGCAACTTCGACCGGAAACGTGCTGCCGTCTTTACGGCGGTGGACGGTTTCGTAAATTCTTGCCGTTTCCTCGCCGCGGTCGACCTGCTCCTCAAGATCTCCACGTGTTTCGAGCGCGCGAAGCTCGCGAGCGTTGAGGCCGGTCAGTTCCTCGGCGTTATAACCGTAGGCGCTGATCGCGGCCGCATTCGCTTCTAGGATGCGCCAATCACTGCGACGCACGAAGAGAATGATGTCGCGAGCTTGCTGCGCGAACAGGCGATATTTTTGAAGTTGCGTCTCGCGTTGCCGAATCTCGACGGCCATGTGGTGATACGCGTTATCCAGCGTAGCGATTTCATCGTTGCCTTCAAGGGGCGGCGTGATTTCTTCGCCTTTTTCCAGGCGTTCGGCCGTCTGCGCAAGGCGTTCCAATCGCTGCACGATGCGACTTCCAAAGCGCCACGTTGCGCCGAGGGTCAGCAGAAAACCGCACAGCGCGCCGACGCCAAGGACCCAATCCAGAATCCGGAAATCGCGACCGAGTTGAACCCAGCGCGCGTTGCGCAGCGCCAGTTCCGCGCGGGTAAACTGGAAATTCTGGGCTTCCCACGCGTCGGCGATGCTTAAAACCTGCGGCGATCTTGCAAACGCGACCGCTTCTCTTTGGCGGCCGTTGGAATACATATTGAGCAAACGCTGAGTGATCGAAACGATTTGCGTTGCCAATCCACCGATTACCTCAGCGCGGTGTTCTTGCGCCGTGTTGTCGCGCACGATTGCGCGCAAGTTAGCGACGGAGCGTGGCATTGCAGCAGTACTGCGCCGGAATGCCACGAGATCGGAGGCACGGTGTTTGAGCAGATAATCGCGGCCATCGTGCTGAACCGCAACCAGCGCCGTGCTCAGATCGCGCGATGTCGTCAATACCTCGTCGGAATGACGGACCCAATCTGCAGTCTGCTCGCTTTTGTACTGCAGGATTCCCACTACGAGCAGCACGAGCAACAGGAAAGCTAGAGGCAACAGGCCCAGCGCGAGCGCCTGGACGCGTAAAGTGGAGCGTCCCACTCCCCCGTACACGGTTATGCCGCCGGCATAAAAGACGCGCAGTAGCCGACGTTCGAAAAATGCATTCTAGAGCTCACCCGGGTGCGACGATCGCATTTCCTTAATATATTGCCTACAATTCGGCCAATATTAGTTAATCTTTTCCCCCAACCGCTTGCGAGCACCCGCGAAGAGGCGCCTGCATACTGAATCATAGCTTAACTCGGCTTAGCGGCGGGGGCGCAGAGGCAAGCAATAGAGCGTCTGCCGAAATTAGCAAAACCCCGGTGTCCAACACCGGGACTCGCGTCAACGGCTACGCACAGGCCGAAGCAGATATCGCCTAGTGACGCTCTCGAACGAGCAGCGTGTTATCGCAAAACGTATTGGGATTGACGTTGTCGTACCGTACGCATGCGCCGCCCGCCGTTCAATGGAACGCTATAGCCGAACGTTATAAGGAGGGTTGCTCATTAAGAGCCCGCATCCGGTGCTTCGCGTCATTACCGTAACCGCGCTCACGGTGTTCTTCTGCATAACGTACTTTCCGGATCTGCTTCGGGTGGTGGGCCAGCCAAATGGCGATTGGGGCTTTAGGACCGATGGTGTCACTATCACAACGGTGACCCCAAACTCCCCCGCGCAGCGCGCCGGCATGCATCCGGGGGACCGTATCGATCTCTCCCCTCTTACCGACAGAATCCGTTGGGCAACAACAGGTGGCCTCGCATTTGCGCCAGGCGACGTGTTGACTTTC
>Ga0073928_10011806_pt1 | contig 10135 bp, 8 predicted proteins | sample PaiPotPPA55metaG_FD_76969 | JGI IMG/M metagenome (GOLD analysis project Ga0073928, IMG submission 76969) | Iron sulfur acid spring bacterial and archeal communities from Banff, Canada, to study Microbial Dark Matter (Phase II) - Paint Pots PPA... ... | reverse complement strand
TTTCGGCGACGGCGCTTGCGCTGATCGTGTTCGGGGTTCTCCGCTCGGGCGCCTGGGGGTTCATCCAGGCCAAGCCCGGAGCGCCGCGGTGGCTCGGGCTGTCTCCCACGATCTGGCTGCTGTTCGCGGGCGGCGTGATGCTGGGGATCTTCATCGTCTGGGAGAACCGGCGCGTCAAAAAGGGCGCCGAACCGCTGATGGATCCCAGGATCCTGCGCAACGCCACGCTGCGCGGCGGGCTGGGCTCGTTCTTCTTCCAGTACTTCCTGCAGGCGGGGCTGTTCTTCGCGGTGCCGCTGTTCCTGTCGGTGGCGCTGGGGCTCTCCGCGATCGCCACCGGCGTGCGGCTGCTGCCGCTCTCCTTGACGTTGTTGCTCGCCGCGGTCGGGGTCCCGCGGCTGTTCCCGCACGCTTCGCCGCGGCGTGTCGCGCAGATCGGGTTTTTGTCCCTGTTCGCCGCGATCGTGGTGCTGGTCGCGGCGCTCGACGCCGGCGCTGGGCCCGAGATCGTGACCTGGCCGCTATTGCTCGCGGGTCTCGGGATCGGCGCGCTCGCGTCGCAGCTCGGCGCCGTCACCGTCTCATCGGTATCGGATGAGCACAGCGGCGAGGTCGGCGGCCTGCAGAACACGGTGACGAACCTCGGGGCATAGATCGGGACGGCGCTGGCCGGAGCGATTCTGATCGCCTCCCTCACGGCGTCGTTCATGAGCGGGATCCAACACAACCCAGCGGTCCCGGCCGAAATCAAGTCCAAGGCTCAGGTCCAACTCTCCAGCGGAGTCCCGTTCGTCTCCGATTCGGACCTGAAGACAGCCCTCGGCGAGGCCGGCGTGTCGCCTGCGGCGACCAACGCGATCGTTCAAGAGAACGCCACCGCGCGAATCGACGGGCTGCGCAGCTCGTTGTCGGTGCTCGCCCTGATTGCGCTGATCGCGGTAATTTTCACCTTCGCCCTCCCGACGAAGCAGCCCGCCTCCGCGCCGACGTAGGCCGACGTAGGCCGACGGAGGCTCAGACCTCGTTGCGCAGGATCCACTCGGCCAGAAACGGCTCCGCGATGCGGTAGCCGTTGCCGTGACGCTCCGCCAGCTCGTCCGCGACAAGGGCTTCGAGGGCGCGCTGAACGGTCGACGGCCCGGGGAGGTCGTGCTTTCGCCGGTAGGCGGCACTGAGCGAGGGCTGCTCCGGATCGGCGGCCAACGCCTGTAGCAACAGGCGTTGGGCCTTGGACGCGCGGTCCCAGATGACGCTGAAATGAGCGTTCTCCGAGCGGAGCACTCGCGTCAGTGCCTCGTTGAGATGCCGCCGCGTCGCGGTCGTGTCCTTCGCCGTGATCTCCCAGAGCGCGTACGCGAGCTCCTGAGTCCCGTACGGATGGGAATGCGTCGTCTCGAGCAGCGCCCCGACGACCGCGTCTTCCACCGCGCGCGACGTCTGCTCGAAGCGGCTGCGAATGAAGCGCGCGAACGCGGGAGGCGGAATCACGCCGAGCTCCATCTGCCTGGCGCTGCGCCAGAACGGCTCGTTCTCGTCGTTGAAGATCCGCTCCATCATGTGCCGCTTGCTCCCGAGATACACGTGCGCGACCTCGGGCTGCTCCTGGAACACCGAGCGAAACAGGGGGAGCAGACCGCGGTCGATCTCCGCGATCTCCTGGAACTCGTCGAATACGAGCGCGACCCGTCGGTTGCGCTCGGCCGCCAGGGCGGCTGGAAGCTCGAGCAGGTGTTCGAGAGTGCCGTTGATGTCCTCCTCTGGGTGGCCTGCCGAGAAGCTGAAGCCGATCGAGCCATCGGCGCTGAGGGTCATCGTGGGTGTGATCCGGAGCCCTCGGAACACACCAGCCGCCCGATCCCTGATCTTGAGCAGCGGTGAGGCGATGTCCTCATAGATCGACGCCGCGAGCTTCTCAGCGAGCCGCTCTTTCGTCGGTGCCTTCATCAGGTCGACCTGCGCCACGAGGACCTCGCCCGAGCGGATCAGCTCCCGTGCGGCGCGCCAGATCAAGGAGGACTTCCCGTAGCGCCGCGGTGCGAAGACCACGACGTTCTGGCCGTTGCGCATGTCCGAGCGAAGCTCCCTGACCTCATCCGTCCGATTCGTGAACGCGCGATCGAGGGCGAGGTCGCCGTAGCGGAAGGGGTTGGTATCAGGGGCCTGCCTGGCCATCCGGCTGATTATACCGTTCTGCGTAACGCAATATTGCGTAACGCATCCTGGCGTAACGCGACGACGCGTAGCAAATCGCGTCCCCGTATGATGGGGATATGCCCGACCAAAACGCCCCCCGTAGCGTAAGAATCGGCGCCGATGAGCGCACGGGCTGGTCGTCGGAGCGCCCGCGTCGCGACGGGGCGCCGCCGCGGCCGGCGGACATCTCGGTGGGCGCCCGCGTTCTGCAGCCATCGGATCGTCTTCGATACTCGCCCGGAAGCCTGGTGTTGGTGGTCGGCGCTGCAGCGTCGGACCCAGACCACTTCGCGGAACGGGTCGTGGAAGAACGAGGCGCGGTGCTCTCGCTCGCGAAGGTTCGCGCGCTGCTTGCCGGCCGGGTCGCGGCCGACGAGGTCGAGGCGCGCTCGGAGGAGCTGCTCGATGCAGCCGTTCTGAAGCGACTGAAGGCAGGTCAGAGCGTTGTGGTCCCGATCCCACGGTTCGACCCAGCCGAGCGCGAGCGCCTCGTTCGCCTCGCTCACGGGGAACGGCGCCCTCGCCATCTGATCCTGATTGAGACCTCGCGCGACCACGTCACCGACGACGAGCGCCCGGGGCTCGACGAGCTCCGCCGCGCCCTGGACGCCGGCGAGCTCGGACGCGAAGGCTTCCAGACCGTCCTGCGGCTCGGTGGCAGCAGCCTCACCGAGCTCAAGCGGATCGTGTTTCAGCGCCCGCCGCGCGACGACTGAAGCCCAGCGACGAGCCCCAGCACCTCGTCGCCGTGCCGGTCGACGAAGGTAGGTCCGACGCCTCTGATCTTCCCGAGCTCGACCAGCGAGCTCGGGCGCAGCGCGGCGATCGACTCGAGTGTGCTGTTGTGCGCGACCGTGTAGGCCGGCTTGCCGTTGGCGGCGCGCAAGCGCCAGGCCCGCAGGCTTTCGAGCAGGCCGGCGTCAGCCGGATCGAGCGGCGCGGCTTCGCGCGTCCGTGAGCGCTTGCCTCTCGGTGGGGTGAGCGACATTGGGTCGGGCAGCCCGATCGTGTCGGGGTCGCAGACGTCACAGCAGCGCCCGCTGGGCGCACCCGGGCGGCGATCGCCGAAGTGGTCGAGGAGCGCTCGGCGGCGACACTCGCCCGAGTCCGATCTGAACGCCTCGACCGCGTGGTAGGCACGCCAGGCGCGGTCGCGCGCGAGCCGGCAGATGGATGCCAGTTCGCTGTTGCTTGCCGAGGCGGCAAACCTCACCTGTAACTGACCTCCCCACGCCGGCTCCAGGTTGCAGAGACCGGCGCGCTCGGCGACCCCGAGGCATACCCGATCGCGGTCCACGCGCGGCGCATCGATCACCGTGGTGGCCCCGTCGCAGGCGGCCTTCAGGCGGCGCATGTAATCGAGCACGTGGTCAGGCTCGACCGCGTCGCGCGTGATGAAGTTGATCAGACGGCCGAGGTCGGCGCGGCTGTCCAGGAGGATCGCGCGTGCGGGCGCGCCGTCGCGCCCCCCGCGCCCCACCTCCTGGTAGTACGCCTCGACGCTCTTGGGGATCGCCCAGTGCACGACCGCGCGGACGTCGGCCTTGTCGACGCCCATCCCGAACGCGTTGGTAGCGACCACGATCTCGGCGTCGCCCTCCATGAAGCGGTGCTGCGCCGCGGCGCGCTCGTCCGCGGGCATGCCTGCGTGGTACCCAACAGCCGGCAGCCCTTCGGAGCGCAACCGCTCCGTCACCTCCTCGACGTCTCGGCGCGTGCCGCAGTACACGATCGCGGGACGGTTCGTGGGGTCCGACAGCGCCAGCGACAGCAGCATCTGCTTGCGTGCCTTCGACCCAGCCCCCTCGACTGACATGACGTCGAAGGAGAGGTTCGGGCGGTCGAAGCCCGCGCGCATCACGTACGGCTCGCGGAGACCGAGCCGCGCGCTGATCTCCTCGGCCACCTGCTCGGTCGCCGTCGCGGTGCAGGCCATCACGGTCGGCGACCCGAGGCGATCGATCACGCCGCGCAGGCGCAGGTAGTCGGGACGGAAATCGTGGCCCCACTCCGACACGCAGTGCGCCTCGTCGACGGCGAACAGCCCGACGCATCGCTGAGAGAGCGCCGCCATGAACGAGGAGGAGGCGAAGCGCTCGGGCGAGCAGAGGACGATCCGCGCACGGCCGCTGCGGACGTCGGCAAGCGCTCCGGCAGCAGCGTCGGAGTCCATGCCCGAGGCGATCATCGCGGCCGGATGCCCCCCGAGCAGCAGCCGGCGATACTGGTCCGCCATCAGCGCGATCAACGGCGAGACCACCACGGTCAGCGTGTCGGAAGCGATGCCCGGCAGCTGATAGCAGAGGCTCTTGCCGCCGCCGGTCGGCATCACCACCAGGCTGTCACGCCCGGCGAGCGCCGCGGCCACCGTCTCTCGCTGCCCGGGCCGGAACTCGCGCAGGCCGAAATGGACGAGCAGCGCGTCCGGATCCCGTGGCCCGTCGTATCGGCGCTCGGGCGGCGCGTCGACGTCGATCCGGTCAAGGCCGCTCAGGGCCAGCTGGGCCTCTATGACCTCATCGAGGGGTGTCGGCGGAGGCGCGGCGCCGGCCTGGGCCTCCGCCAGGGCACGTGCCGCGCCGGCAGCCTCAGCGCGCTCGGATGCGTCGAGCGAGCGCCAGAGTGCCCGTAGCGAGTCGAGCTCCTCCTCGAGCGTCGGGTCCGAGGGGTGGGCCTCGATGTGCTCGACGAGCACGCGCGCGCGGTTCGAGAAGTCGCTCACACCTTCCAGCCTAGGCGCCGGCCTGGACGCCGTCGATCACCGCCGGCCCGCGCGAGCCTCCTTGCGCCGCGCGGTTCCGTCGAGCACCGCCTTGCGCAAGCGGACCGCGTGGGGTGTGACCTCGACGGCCTCGTCGACGCGCAGGAACTCCAGTGCCTGGTCGAGCGAGAGCTCGCGCTTTGGTACGAGCCGAACCAGCTCGTCCGCGGTCGAGGACCGCACGTTGGTCAGGTGCTTCTCCTTGGTCGCGTTGACGTCGAGGTCCTCGGCGCGGGCGCTCTCGCCGATGATCATGCCCTCGTAGACCTCGTCGCCCGGCCCAACGAACAGGGTCCCTCGCTCCTGGAGCTTGAACAGCGCAAACGCCGCGACCGAGCCGCGCCGGTCGGCGACCAGCGAACCGGTCGGCCGAGTTCGCAGCTCGCCGTGCCACGGCTCCCAGCGGTCGAAGACGTGGTGCATGAGTCCCGTCCCCCGGGTCTCGGTGAGGAACTCGGTGCGAAAGCCGATCAGGCCTCGCGCGGGCACCAGGTACTCCATCCGGACCCAACCGGTCCCGTGATTGACCATCTGCTCCATCCGTCCTCTGCGCATCGCGAGCATCTGCGTGAGCACCCCCACGTACTCCTCGGGAACGTCGACGCTCATCCGCTCGACCGGCTCGCTCAGCCGCCCGTCGACCTCCCGCATCACCACCTGGGGGTTGCCGACCGTGAGCTCGAACCCCTCGCGGCGCATCAGCTCGACGAGCACCGACAGCGCCAGCTCGCCGCGGCCCTGGACTTCCCAGACCTCGGGACGAGCCGTCTCGAGGACTCGGAGCGAAACGTTCCCGACGAGCTCGCGATCGAGCCGTTCCTTGACCTGACTGGCGGTCAGCCTGTCGCCGTCCTGCCCGGCCAGCGGCGAGGTGTTGATTCCGATCGTAACCGACAGCGAAGGCTCGTCAACCTTGATCACCGGGAGCGGTCGCGGATCCTCGGGGTCGGCGAGCGTCTCGCCGATCATGATCTCCGGGATTCCGGCCACCCAGATGATCTCGCCCGCCGTGGCCTCCTCCGCGTCGACCAGATCGAGCGCCTCGGTGACATAGAGCTGGCTGACCTTCGCCGGCTCGATCCGCCCATCCGTGCGGCACCAGGCGATCGACTCGCCTTGGCGGATCGTGCCCTGGCGCAGGCGACAGATGGCGAGCCGCCCGACGTACGGGGAGGCGTCGAGGTTGGTGACGTGCGCCTGGAGCGGGTGGGCCGGGTCGTATTGCGGAGCCGGAATGTGCGACAGCAGCAGGTCCAGCAGCGGGCCGAGGTCGGTGCCGGGGGTCAACGGATCAAGCGACGCCTGGCCCGCCTTCGCGTTGGTGTAGACGATCGGGAACTCGATCTGGGACTCGTCGGCGTCGAGGTCCAGGAACAGCTCGTAGACCTCGTCGACGACCTCGGCGATGCGCGCGTCGGGACGGTCGACCTTGTTGACGACGAGGATCACCGGCAGCCGCGCCTCGAGCGCCTTGCGCAGGACAAACCGCGTCTGCGGCAGCGGGCCCTCGCTCGCGTCGACGAGCAGCAGCACGCCGTCGACCATAGTCAGCCCCCGCTCGACCTCGCCGCCGAAGTCGGCGTGCCCGGGCGTGTCGACGATGTTCAGCTTGACCCCGCCGTAGTGGATCGCCGTGTTCTTGGCGAGGATCGTGATTCCCTTCTCGCGCTCGAGGTCCATTGAATCGAGCACCCGGTCGGCGACGTCCTGGCCGACGCGAAACGCTCCCGACTGCCACAGCAGCGCGTCGACTAGCGTCGTCTTGCCGTGATCGACGTGAGCGACGATCCCGATGTTGCGGATGTCCTGGCGAGCAGCCATCGGCAGCTGACGATAGACACGGCCCGCCAACGCTCGTCCCCGGCTGAATCTCGCGGGCTGCTTTCGCATCCACCCGCGACCCCCCAACTGGGGGATCCGCTTCCCGCGCGCGTAACCACTGACCCGCTTGCGGGTCAAGATTCGTAGAGATGACCGCCATCGGCGACCGAACCCAAGATCAGGCACGGCCTCAGACTCAGGATCGGCGCGACGCGCACGACGCGATCGAGCTGCTCGTCCAGGTTCTGTCGGAGGGTGAGGTAGACCTCGACCGGGCGGGGTTCTACTCGCGCCTGGCCGAGGGGGTGTGTCAGATCGCTCGGATGCAGCGCGCAGTGATCTTCCGCTTCGACGAGGTCACTCGCCGGGTGGAGGCGGCAGGCGCGTATGGCATCGACCTTCAGCGGTTCGCGGCGTTCCCGGTAAGCCTCGAGCTGGCGCCTGACGCCGCCCTGGCGTTGAGCGAGGATCGGGTGATCGAGGTCTCGCCTCCGGCTGTGCATGCGATCCCACCCGAGTTCGCACAACTGGTGGGGGACCACACACTCGTGTACGTTCCGATCGCGGCGGCCGGCCGCTGGCCGGGGGTGATCATCGCCGAGCCGATCGAGGGCGCGCCGCCGCTCGACGAACCGGGCCGGGAGTTCCTGTGGATGCTCGGTAAGACGCTGGCGCTGGCCTCGATGGCGCGGATCGCGACCTTCTACGGCGAGCAGGCGCGGGAGCTCCAGCAGCGGATCGATCTCGCGCGCGATCTGCACGAGCGCGTCGTGCAACGGATCTTCGGAGTGTCGATGGCGCTGTCTCCACCGGGAGCGCTGGAGGATGCTGCACGAGAGCGCTGCGCGGATGAGCTACAGGTCGCGCTGAAAGACCTTCGTTCGGCGCTCCAGCGTCCGCTGGGACGAACGCCGAAGGCGACCGGCACGACGCTCGCTGCGGAGCTCGAGCGCATGGCGGAGCAGCGCGTTGACTTTGACCTCCACGTCGATGGGCCGGTTCCGGAGATCCCGCTCGCCCTCGAGCCCTTGGTGCAGTCGGTCCTGGCGGAAGCGGTCCGCAACGCCCGTAAACACGCCCGCGCCAAAGTGGTTGTCGTGCGCGTACGCCGTGCCGATGCTGTGCTCGTGGTCGAGGTCGAGAATGACGGCGTCGCGGGGCGCCGACGTCCCCGGCTGCCGGGGGCGGGGCTGCGGATCGCGACGCTCGAGGCGATGCAGGCCGGCGGCGTGCTGGAGTTCGGGGAGCGCGACCCCGCGAGTTGGCAGGTGCGCCTCGTGGTGCCCGACGGTGAGTCATGAAGGAACCCTTGACGCTCCCGCATCCGATCCGGGTGCTGGTGGTAGACGATCACGACGTCGTGCACTGGGGGCTTCGGATGATGCTCGAACGCCAGCCGTGGATCGAGCGGTCGTATTCGGCGCACAACGGCAAGGAGGCGGTCGCCAGCGCGACTCGTCACCAGATCGATCTTGCCCTGGTGGATCTGTTTCTGGGCGCGGAGTCGGGGGCGGAAGTCTGCGAGCGGCTGCACTCAGCCCGCCCGGGCGTGCGGGTGCTGTTGATCTCGGGTGCGGGCCAGATCTCGGAGAGGGCCGCCGCGGCGTGCGGAGCGAGTGGCTTCGTGTCCAAGGACTGGCGCGGGTCCGACATCGTTCGCGCGGTTGGCATGGTCGCGATGGGGATGTCCGTATTCGAAGAAGAGGGGGGAGCGGCGGAGGTCGACCCCGGCCTGTCTGAGCGCGAGCGTCAAGTGCTCGGGTTAGTCGCAGCCGGTGGAACCAACCGCGAGATCGCGGCGGAGCTCCATCTCTCTCCGTACACCGTCAAGGAGTACGCGAGTGCGCTGTACCGCAAGCTCGAGGTGCGCAACCGACTCGAGGCGGTCAAGCGTGCCGAGAAGCTCGGTCTGATCGGCTGACCCCCTACAGGGACTTCGCTCCCTGACCCGCACAGGGACTTCCACTCGCTGACCCACACAGGAACGTCGGCTCCCCCCAACCGGCGGGTCCGGGTGGTATTGCTCCGGATTAGCGGGCACTGTGAAGGTCGTGGAGGTAACCCCGACCCTTGAACTGATCGCGGATCCAGCTCGCGCCGGCCGCCCGATGCCCGGTGCGCGGACTGCGGCGATCGCAGCGATTGGTACGTACCTGCCGGCAACCGTCGTCGCCAACGGCCCCGTCGCGGACCGGATCGGCGTGACCGACGAATGGATCGTCAAGCGCACCGGGATCCACTCGCGGCACGTGATCGCGCCGGGTGAGCGGCTGACGGATCTAGCCGTCGCAGCCGGCCGGGACGCACTTGACCGGGCCGGAATGCATGCCGCTGACCTCGACCTGGTGCTGGTCGCGACGTCCACCTCCGACGAACTGCTGCCGAACGCTGCTCCGCTTGTTGCGCATGCGCTCGGCGCCACACGCGCGGGTACCGTTGACGTCGGCGCTGCGTGCACCGGGTTCCTATCGGGCTTGGCACTTGGAGCCGCCCAAATCGAGGCGGGTCGCGCGGACAGCGTGCTGCTGATCGGCGCTGACGCAATGTCCCGGATCACCGATCCCGATTGCCGCCAGACGGCGGCGCTGTTCGCCGATGGTGCGGGAGCCGCGATTCTTGCTCTCAGCGACGGCGGAGGACGCATCGGACCGGTGACCTTGCGTGCCGACGGTGCCGGCGCGGATTTGATCGTCGTCGACCGCGACGAGGCGCTGATCCGGATGAATGGCCACGAGACGTTCAGGCACGCGGTGGCCTGGATGTCCCAGGCGACGCTCGATGTGCTCGCGCTCGCCGGCCTCGGCCTCGACGACATCGACGTGTTCGTCTACCACCAGGCCAATGCCCGCATTCTGCGCGCCGTCGGCGAGCAACTCGGGCTGGCCAGCCACCGAGTCGTCGACTGCATCGGTACGCAAGCCAATACTTCGGCGGCGACGCTGCCGCTCGCCCTCGCCCACGCTCGGGACGAAGGCCGGTTGCAGGATGGCGCCCGGGTGCTGCTGGGCGCGTTCGGGGCCGGATTCACGTGGGGAGCGGCCGTTGTCGAATGGAGCACGCCCACCACGCGAGGGGGATCCGTGTCCACGACGAGCACCGCCGAGCGCGAGACCGTCGGCGACGTGGTCGATCTGATGGCGGCCCGCACATCATGAGGCGACGCGTTGTGATCACAGGTCTCGGCGCCGTGACGCCGCTGGGCGTAGGCGCCCGCCGTCTGCATGCCCGCTGGAGCGCCGGCGAGTGCAGTCGGGGTGCACACCATGCGGAAGATCGGGGCCATGGGATCGACACGCTAGCTGCTTGTCGCGGTGCGAGCGCGCGCCGCTCGCTTGCGGCGCTTCCGGACCCGCCGCCCGC